>JACCDW010669501.1_pt1 | contig 19661 bp, 11 predicted proteins | sample 7449781 | NCBI WGS metagenome assembly JACCDW01 (sample SAMN15323449, study PRJNA562643) | freshwater metagenome | isolation source: river surface water | place: USA:Blue River Watershed | collected 2017-08-18
GGGTTCTGAACTTCACCCAACACGCCTTACGCCCGATGAGCAGTATAGCCACGTGAGCTTATTTAGCTTACTATCAGCACCTTTGCTGATTGGCTGCCCCATTGAACAATTAGATGCTTTTACACTAAACCTATTAACAAACGATGAAGTAATAGAAGTCAATCAAGACCCATTGGGAAAACCCGCCAGATTGGTATCGGATGAAGATGGCATACAGGTTTGGCTGAAGCCTTTATCAGATGGCTCGTATGCGGTTGGGCTATTCAATATTGCCCATTTTGGTAAAACGCCAGAGTCGTATTTTCGTTGGGGTGATGAAAAATCCGCAAATTTTGCTCTAAACTTCTACAAAATTGACCTAAAAGGCAATTTCCGAATAAGAGATATATGGCAACAAAAAGATTTAGGTAAATTTAAAGGTTCTTTCAAAACAAACATCCGTCATCATGGAGTTATTATGTTACGCATGTTTCCGCAAAACCATTAAAAAACCTTAACAGATATGAATACGAAAGTACCATTCAAAATTGCATTTGTCTCATTACTAATGCTTTCCATCTTTATTGTTGGTTTCAAAATCGTTTCGTTTAAAGAGCCCAAAGTTTCGCTTGAAGGCTACCAAATCGAAGATGGTTTTGAACTGAGTGTAATTGCCTCTGAGTCTTTATTGAAAGCCCCTGTGAGCATGGACTTTGATAATAAAGGCCGAATGTGGGTTGTAGAAATGATTGGCTATATGCCAAACCTCGAAGGCATTGGCGAAGACGAACCCAACGGTCGAATTTCAATTCTTGAAGACCTCGATAAAGATGGCGTGGTTGACCATTCTAAAGTTTTTCTAAATAACCTCATTTTACCGCGTGCGATGGCTCTTGTCTATGGAGGTTTACTTTATACAGATGGCCCAAAGCTTTGGTTTGTAGAAATTAAAGGCGATAAACCTGGCAAAAAAACACTTGTTGACCCAATCTATGCCGAAGGGGGGAATGTAGAGCATTCATCAAATGGCTTGATGATGAACGTAGATAACTGGATTTATAACGCCAATTATAATTTCAGATATCAACTAAAAAATGGGAAGTGGTTGAAAGAACCAACGTCGTATCGTGGACAATGGGGAATTACACATGATAACTTCGGCAGACTTTATTATAACAACAACAGCGTTCAACTCCAAGGAGACTACGTTTTGCCCAACAAAGCTATAAGAAATAAATACTTTAAGCCTTCGACAGCAGAGGGACAAAGATTAACCAACAATAAGGTTTTTCCAATTCATCAAACATCGGTTAATCGTGGGTATCAAAAGGGGGTTTTAGATGAAAGAGGATATCTGACAGAAGTGACAGCCTCTTGCGGACCTTTGATTTATAGAGGTGGAGCATTCCCTGCAGCTTACAATCAAAATGCCTTTGTTTGTGTACCAGAAGCTAACCTTATCAAACGTAATACGTTGTCCTTTAATAATACACAAACCGTTGCTAATCAAGCTATTGCTGGCAAAGAATTTATTGCCTCAACTGATGAAGGTTTCCGTCCTGTCAATTTATTTAATGGGCCAGATGGAGCTATGTATATCGTTGATATGCACCGAGGTATTATTCAGCATAAAGCTTATATTTCTCAATATTTAACCGAGCAGTTGGCTAATAAAAAATTAGATACGCTACAAAATGCGGGTCGTATTCTGAAAGTGGTGAATAAATCAACCAAACTTCATGCAATACCAGACTTAACCAAAGCCACTTCTAAAGATTTAATAGCATTACTAAGCCATCCGAATGGCTGGTTAAGAGACCGAGCTCAACAACTATTGATTCAGAAAAAAGATATCACAATCGTTAAAGATTTGGTGGCACTTACGCAAATCAACAACGAATATTCAACGGCTATTCATGCTCTTTATGTACTGGATGGATTAAATGCTCTGACTTTCAAAACGGTATCTGATGTCTTGACAAAATCAAAACAACCAGAAACCATTGCTCATGCTTTGGGGCTTAGCGAGCATTTTGTTAGTGCTCCAAATATGGCAAAAATTCAAACGATTAGTAATGAGCTATTGGCACAGAACAACGAGATTATCGACCTTTATTTAGCATTTTCATTGAATTCTTGGCTCAAAACTGGTGATAATAGTCTTTTGCCAGTGCTTGCTCAAATCGAGAAAAAATATGCCGATAAACGAGTTTTTCAAGAAGCAATCGTGAGTAGTCTTGACGGAAAAGAAGAGCAATACCTTAATACGCAGAACCCATCTGCTTTGCTGAAAAGCAACTTGACTTTAGCGATTAACAATCATCAGAAAAAAGAGTTGAATCCGATTTTTGTGAAGGAGAAAAATGCCGTTGATAACCGTACCCGAGGATTACAATTATTCCGTTCAATTTGTGCTACCTGTCATGGTGCTGATGGAAAAGGCATCCAAGATTTAGCTCCTCCATTGAAAGATTCAGAGTACATCAATGGCTCAATGAAGAGATTAGCCTCGATTATATTGCACGGTTTGAGCGGCCCAATTACTGTAAACGGAAAGCAATATCAGCTAAATAACGAAATGCCTGGTTTGGCCAATAACAAAGATATAAGCGATGAAGACATAGCTGATATCATTCGCTTCACGCAAAATGCTTTTGCAAAAGATGGCAAAAACATTGCGGCCAGCGAAGTAAAAAAACTAAGAGATAAAAAGCCTGCGGGTGGTGGACTATTCAACGAAAAACAATTGCTCGAAACTGATTTTGAGAAGTAATTTTTGCAAAGAAGCCAACACTCAGGCAGGGTTTTAAAAGTATTTATTACAATAAATTCATTTTTAAATCATGTCTAAAATACCCAAACTTCTATTACTTCTTTTCTTTTTCGTGCATGCAAGTGTTTCGGCACAACAGACCAAAACCGTATGGTTGGACGATTTATTGATTCAAACATTTTCGGAAGGTCTTCGGCCAGTACAAGCAAAGAAAAATTATTCAAACGATACGTTGCGAATCAACGGAAAGAAGTATTCAAGAGGTTTGGGGGCTCAATCGCCTTGTGTGTTGGCTTTTTTATTAAACAAACAAGCTACTCGTTTTTCGGCATTGATTGGAGCCGATGATTTAGGAAACAAAGAAATTGCCCTCACATTCTACGTAGTTGGCGATGGAAAAGTGCTTTTTGCAAGTAAGGAAATGAAGATTGGCGATGACCCAATCAAAGTTGACCTCAACCTTACGGGAATTAAACAACTGGGCTTATTGGTAACCGATAAAGTAGGAGGCATTAATAACAAACGAACTTACTGCAATTGGATTGATGCACAGTTGGAAATGATTGGCGATGCCAAGCCAGAACACGTAGTAAACAACGATGAAAAATATATTCTAACGCCACCAACAGCCAAAAAACCTCAGATAAACTCGGCTAAACTTTTCGGAGCTACGCCCAACAATCCATTTCTCTACACAATAGCTGCCACTGGCGAACGGCCAATGACTTTTTCGGCCATTAACCTTCCAAAAGGACTTCTCCTCGACAAAAAAACAGGTATTATAACAGGTAAAGTAAGCGAACGTGGCACGTATCAAACGACACTCAAAGCACAAAACAAATTCGGTGAAGCCAGCAAATCATTAACTATCAAGATAGGTGATACCATTACCCTTACGCCACCTATTGGTTGGAACGGTTGGAATTCGTGGGCGGCAGAGATTGATAAAGATAAAGTGATAGCCTCAGCCGACGCAATGGTAAAAATGGGTTTACGTGACCACGGATGGACATATATTAACATCGACGATGCTTGGCAAGGCGTACGTGGTGGCCCAAATTTAGCACTACAACCCAACGAAAAATTCCCTGATATAAAAGGAATGTTCGACTACATTCACTCGCTTGGCTTAAAAGTAGGGCTTTATTCTACTCCCTATATTTCGAGCTATGGTGGTTATACTGGAGCTTCCTCTGATTTTGAAAAAGGCGGCGAATCTCATCAGTCTATCATGGTTGATAGAAGAGCGTTTAACCACATTGCAAAATATAGATTTGAAACGGTCGATGCCAAACAAATGGCCGATTGGGGAACCGATTTCTTAAAATATGATTGGCGTATTGATGTAAATTCTACCGAACGCATGGCTACTGCCTTGAAGCAATCGGGGCGTGATATTGTGTATAGTATTTCAAATAATGCTCCTTTTGAGAAAGTAAACGATTGGGTAAGACTAACGAATATGTACCGAACAGGCCCTGACATTAAAGATAGCTGGACGAGCCTTTTTCTAAATACCTTCTCGCTCGATAAATGGTCACCATATACAGGACATGGGCATTGGGCAGACCCCGACATGATGATTGTTGGTAAAGTTTCAATTGGCCCAATCATGCACGATACCCGCCTAACGCCCGACGAACAATACAGCCATGTGAGTATTTTTAGCTTATTGGCTGCTCCCCTACTCATTGGCTGTCCGATTGAACAACTTGATGCTTTCACCCTTAATCTTTTATCGAACGATGAAGTTATCGAGATAAACCAAGACCCACTCGGTAAAGGCGGAAGGCTTTTATTGGAAGAAAATGGCATACAAGTTTGGGTAAAACCCTTAGAAGATGGTTCGTCTGCCGTCGGACTTTTCAATACTGGAAATTATGGCAAAACTCCCGAATCTTATTTCAATTGGGGCAATGAAACAGCGAAGTCGTTTACATTTGATTTTGCGAAAGTTGGCTTGCATGGCAAATTCAACTTACGAGATGTGTGGCGTCAGAAAAATTTAGGAACTTTTAATGGTTCTTTTAGCACCGAAATTCGTCATCATGGGGTCGTAATACTCCGAATGTTTCCTCAAAAACGCTAAAATCCAATCAAAATGAAAAGAAAATGGCAGTTTATCACATCGTTGATAATCATTTCGTCTTTGGGACTTATTTCGTTAAGTTCTTCTAAAACTAAATTATCTCGCCCAAACATCATCATTATCATGGCTGATGATATGGGCTTCTCAGATATTGGTTGTTATGGCAGCGAAATTAGCACGCCCAACCTTGATAAATTGGCAGCAAATGGCCTAAAATTAAGAAATTTCTACAATGCTGGCCGTTGTTGCCCAACCCGTGCATCTTTGCTTACGGGCAAATACTCGCACGCCGTTGGCATGGGCAATATGGTTTCTTTTGAAGACCAAAAAGTACCAAAAGGCAATTATCAGGGCTATCTCGAACCCAGCGTACCGACCATTGCCGAAGACTTGAAAAAAGTGGGCTATCATACTTACATGACAGGTAAATGGCACGTAGGCGAAAGTCCAGAGTATTGGCCTTTGAAACGTGGTTTTGAGCGATATTTTGGTCTAATTTCTGGAGCTTCAAGCTATTTTGAGGTCTTACAAGAAAAACGTAAAAGATTTGTGGTTCAAGATGATAAAGAATATGTTTTGCCTAAAGACGGCTATTATGCAACCGATGCTTTTACCGATAAAGCTATTGAGTTTGTCGAATCGAATGATAAGCAAAACAGTCCATTTTTCTTGTATTTGGCCTATACCGCACCCCATTTTCCGCTACACGCCTACGAAGAAGATATAGCCAAATACGAAAACTTTTACTTACAAGGCTGGGACAAAACTCGCTCAGAACGCTTCAAGAAAATGCAAAAAATTGGCTTGCTCGATAAGCGTTATCAACTCACTGAACGGCCAAATGATATTCAGCCGTGGGAGGAAATTAAGGATAAAAAATCTTGGGCAAGAAAAATGGCCGTCTATGCAGCAATGATTGATAGAATGGATAAAAACATTGGAAAACTGGTTGAATACTTGAAAAAAAGCCAGCAATTAGACAATACTTTTATCATTTTCTTGGCCGATAACGGAGCCAGTCCCGAAAACGTTGATGACCGAAAACTTGGCGAACCCAATAAAAAGATTGGCGAACGAGGCTCTTACGGAACGTATGATTTTCAGTGGGCTAATGTATCAAATACGCCTTTTAAACTTTATAAAAAATACATGCACGAAGGAGGCATCATTAGTCCATGTATTATTCATTGGCCTGCCAAAATCAAACCTAAAAAAGAGTTTATTGATGCTCCAAGTCATGTAATTGACCTCCTACCAACCAGCCTCGAATTGGCACAAACACAACCTTCAGACGTTCACGGTAAAAGTCTAAGTTATCTTTGGAATGGAGCAAAAATGCCAACAAGAACACTGTTTTGGGAGCATGAAGGTAACAAAGCCATAAGAAAAGGTAATTGGAAATTAGTGAAGGAGTTGGAAGATACCGATTGGGAATTATATGACCTCGGCAACGACCCAAGCGAAACAAAAAATCTTGCAACTAAAGAGCCTAAAATACTTACCGATTTAAAGTCTGAGTATGAAGTTTGGGCAAAATCAATGGGAGTAAAAGAAGTGGTTAAGAAATAATAAACATCAACTACGCATGAAAAAATCATTAGTCATATACATGTTTTTTGTTTTACAGTTTTTGGTTGCTAAGGCAGCTGAAAACGATGATATTTACACTAAAAAATATACTTATCAAACGCTTTCGCCTTATCAAAAACATCTTTTTGATGAGTTTTTGGCCGATGAAATTCCTGCGAAAAACACTATTGAAGATGTACTCACAGATAACACCAGCTTACGCAGCAAAACCCGCTTGGCTGAGGCTTTATTGTTTAGAAATGCCGCAGGAGATAAAGAAAAAGCCGTAGTGATTTTGCGTTGGATTTTAAAGAATCAATACCAAGACGAAAACACCAAAATTTACGGAATCTGGAAAACCTCTATCAAAAACGATAAATTTGACCAAAATTGGCGTGAATTTATTGGTTGTGATTTGATTATTATTCGGAATAAGTTCAGCAATCTTCTTCCAGAAAATATCATCAAAGACATTGAAACGGGCATTATTCACGCAGCCAAAGGAGCTTTCAAACGAAACGTTGCTCCCGATTACACCAATATTTCAATCATGAGTGCTTTTTTGATGGAATATGTCGGGACGGAATTTGGCTTAGATGAAATCAAAAATGCGGGTTTGAAAAAAGCTCGTGATATTTTCAAGTTATATCAATCTAATAAGACTTTTAGTGAATTTAACTCCCCAACTTATTATGGCGTGACACTCATTGGTCTTGGTTTGTGGCGAGAATTAGCTTTTTCAAAGGAAATTCAAGAAATGGGGAAAGCTCTCGAAAAGGATTTTTGGCACGAAATCACTAATTTTTATAATCCCAATCTAAAAAATATGCCTGGCCCGTATTTCAGAGCTTATGGAATGGACATGACCAAATATTTTGCCATCACTGGCACTTGGATTGCCCTTGCGGTTGACGATGAAAAACTGGCACCACAGCCTCTAAAAAAAGGCCCAAAATATGGCGAAATGAGCAACCTCGCTCCTATTTTTAATTTAGGTTTATCCATTCCCAAAGCCGATTTATCAAAACTAAAAACATTTTCAAAACCTCAATTTATTACCCGAAATATTCCTAATAACTACAAAGGAGATAGCATCAAGAAAGTAACCGCCATGATTAATAAAGATTGGATGATGGGTGCGTTATGGGGTAATAAAAGAGTATGGGAGCAAATAAAAACAGGAACGATTCATTGGAAAATGCCCGATGAAGATATTGCTTGGTTAATGACCTTGGGCGATGGAAAAACCAATGTAAAAGTCTCTGAAACTCAAATGAGTATTTTTGCCAATGATACCCACCCCAATAGTTTTGAGGTATTTGTTTATGCAAAAAATCTAACAAAAGAAGCATTTACACCAACGAAATGGAACTTATCAGGCATGACACTCGGTATCAACACAACGTTACAAATTACGCAAATTGATAGCATTGAAGATAAAAAACTGCACGAAGACTATGCTGTTTCTGACGAAATAACGGGTATTTATAAAATAACCTTTGAAATTCCCGCAAATTGGAAGCCCGAAAAACCTTTGGTAGAAATCACCCCAAACAAAAGAAACAAATGAAAATTTTACTAATGGGTATATTAGTGCTTTTGTCAACGATACTGTTTGCACAAAAGACTGAAGATGAGGCTATTTTTACTAAAAAGTTTACTTATCAAACGCTCTCGCAGTATCAGAAAACATTATTCGATGATTTTATTGAAGAGCAAATGCCTAAAGCTACAGGCCTAAGGTTAGATGAAAATACTGGTACAAGGGGTATCATACGCTTGGCTTGTGCATTATTATATCGAAATGAAACTGGCGATGTTGAGAATGCTGTAAAAATCATCAAATGGATTTTTACACTTCAAAATTTAGATGAAACAAGTCAAGATTTTGCAGTTTGGCGAGGAAGTAGCAAACAAACGGGCAATTATGACCAAAATATGCGAGAATTTATCGGTACTGATTTAATAAGTATCTACCACAAATACCGACAAAAACTACCCGACGATGTAAGAAAAGACTTAGAAACCTGTTTAATTCGGACTGTAAAAGGGGTAATCAAACGCAATGTAAACCCTGATTACAATAATATTTCTATCATGAGTTCATTTATGATGGAATATGTTGGCACAGCATTTAATATCCCCGCCTATAAAAATGCAGGCTTAGAAAAAGCAAGAGCTATTTACACTAACTTCCTGAAATACAATACTTTATGCGAATACAACTCGCCTACCTACTATGGCGTTGACTTTGTGGGTTTGGCACTTTGGCGAGAGTTATCGTTTTCTTCAGAAATGAAAGAAATGAGTAAAGTCCTTGAGAAAGAACTTTGGCTTGATGTTGCGACCTTCTATAATGCTAATCTGCAAAATATCTGTGGCCCATATCTGCGAGCTTACGGTATTGACATGAAGAAAACCCACGCCATTGTGGGTACTTGGATAGCCGTTGCGTTAGATAATCCAAAAATCGCCACGATTCCTGGCAAAAATGGAGTACATCATGAGCGAGAATTTATCGTTCCGATTGTAGAAATGGGCATCTCGATGCCAACAAAAGCTTTGGCTCAATTTAAAAAATTTGATAAACCCAGATTTATTACTCGTACAACTTCTAATTACTACGAGGGCGACCGACTAAAAAAAGTGACCGCCAATATTCAGAAAGATTGGATGATGGGTGGGCTTTGGGGAAACCGAAAAGTTTCACATATACTGAAAACTGGAACCATGCACTGGAAAGCTGAAAATGGAGATATTGGCTGGCTTTTTGTGCCAGGTGAAGGCAAAACTAATGTAAGAGTAGATGAAACAAAAATGCAACTATTTTTGGCCGATACCCTCGCCAAAACTTTTCAGATTTTTGTTTATGAAAACAACATTAGTCCCAAAAACTTTCAAGATAAGAGTTGGAAATTACCTAATATGACTTTGAAAATAAAAACGGATTTAAGAAATACGAAAGTTGAAACTTTATCTCAAGAAATGATTGATTCGGAAGGTGTAGGAACAAAAGATTTTCCATATATTATGAACGTTATTTTTGAAATTCCCGCAAATTGGGATATTTCTAAGCCTTTAGTTGAAATTACTCCAAAAAAATAAGCTTCATGAACAAGCACATACTTCTTCGATTTTTAGGAATAGCCTTCGCTGCTACACTCGGAATGATTATCGTTTGGGCGTGTTTCAATACATGGTTGGATGGCCATTTTTGGCATGGAATGGAGATAAGTAAATCGGCCCTAACGGTTGAATACTGTGAGTTCAACAATACTACTAAGTTCTTTCATCAGTCGATGAATACGTATTCAAACTTAGCTTATTTCTTTTTTGGAGTTTTGGTCTTACAAATTGCTCAATACGACTCCACTAATCAAGAAAAAACCAATCAAAATCGACTCGAAACATTTCCGCAATTATCAGCCTTAATGGGCTTTTGTTTTATTTATCTGAGTTTTGGGAGTGCCTTTTTCCACGCTTCACTTACCTATTTAGGCCAAAGAGTTGACATGAATGGTACTTACAGTATCTCAATCGTGTTAGTAGGTATTGCCTTTTATCATCTACTTCATCGAATCAATTTTAATCTAACCACCAAACGAATTTGGGTCATAGGTTTATTAGTAATTATCGTGGCTTTTGTACCCATTTCGCTCCTAATTTCGAGTAGTAAATTATTACCAATCATGATTTTACTACTCCTACTAAGCATTGCGATTCACTATATTCAATTTCGCAAAGAAAAATCATTTATTTTGGCGATTTTAGGATTTATTTTGATGTTTATAGCGGTTAAAATTCGTACTTTAGATGTACAAAAAATCAACTGCGACCCACATTCATTTTATCAAGGCCATGCAATTTGGCACTTGCTTACGGCCATGAGTAGTTTTTGTAGCTACTCCTTTTTTAGATTTTCAAAAATTCAACCTCTATAAACAAAACTATGAAAATTAATTACCTGATATTCAGCCTATTGGTCTTTTTGGGTCTCTCCTATTTTTCTAAGATTCAAGACAATCATTCTAACGTAAACTTACAATTCTCGGTCACAGATAGTCTTACATCCATTACCCCGCCCGTGCTTTCTCCCGAGCAAAGTCGCTTGGCATTTCGTGTGCCTGAGGGCTACCACATGGAACTTGTAGCAAGCGAACCAATGATTTCCGAACCAGTAGCAATCGCTTGGGACGGGAACGCCCGCATGTACGTTGCTCAAATGGAAACCTACACCCAAGATGCCGATGGTACAGGTACCAAAGAAAAAAGAAGTCGAGTAATGCTTCTGGAAGACACCGACAATGACGGAAAAATGGATAAAAGCTCCGTTTTTATAAAAGACTTACTTTTACCACGCATGATTTTATGTGTAAATCACGAGCTTTTGGTCAACGAAACTGACACATATGATATTTATAGCTATAAAGATACCAACGGCGACGGCATAGCTGATGTAAAAAAGCCTGCCTACATTTTAGGAAAAGTAGCAGGTGGAAACTTGGAACATCAGCGAAGTGGCTTAGACTGGAATCTGGACAATTACATTTATCAAACCTATGATGCCGTACGTTTTAGATACAAAAACGGTGTACTAAAACCCGATTCAATGCCAAGTGGCTCGAATGGCCAATGGGGACTTACACACGATAATTACGGACGACTGTTTTTTAGTCGTGCGGGTGGCGAAAATGCAGGAAGTGGTTTTCAAATCAACCCTAAATATGGACAATTAGAGTTTTCGGATGCGTATAGCGAGGAAAAATTCAACCGTATTTGGCCAATCATTGCCACGCCCGATGTACAAGGTGGCAAGCCACGCTTAAACCCTGATAGCACGCTGAATCATTTCACTGCCGCCAACGGGCAATCTATCTTTAGAGGCGACCGCCTTCCCGCTGATTTAGTGGGCGATTATCTCATCAACGAACCCGTTGCTCGTATTATTCGTCGTGCTAAAGTCATCAATAATCAAGGCAAAACACAACTCGAAAATGCCTACGACAAAAAAGAATTTATTGCCAGTACTGACTTTTATTTCCGCCCTAATAATACTTACACAGGCCCCGACGGGTGTTTGTATATCGTAGATATGAGCCGAGGTATTATTCAAGAATCTAACTGGACACCCAAAGGCTCTTTTCTACGAGGTAAAATTGATTATTATGGAATTGGCAAAATCAATCAACGAGGTAGAATTTGGCGTTTAGTACATGATGATTACAAAAGAGGCCCTCAGCCCAAAATGCTGGATGTTTCTGCAAAATCACTATTGGCATACTTAGACCACCCCAATGGCTGGTGGCGAGACAACGCCCAAAAGCAAATCATAATTTTAGAAGATAAATCGGTAGTTCCTACATTAAAGGAAATGGTTTCGGGCAAAAAAGGCACTTCGGCACTCGGAAGAATTCATGCTCTATGGACACTCGAAGGACTAAATGCCATTGATAAACCAACTATTTATACAGCACTGAAAGATACTGACCCTCAAGTAAGAAAAACAGCCATTTGGATTTCGGAAATCTTTTTGAAGCAAAACGACCAAGCCATGATGGCCACCATCGGTAAAATGATAAACGATGAAAATTATGACATTAAAACTCAAATTTTATTGTCGTTGGGGTCGAATAAAAGTGCATTGGCCAAGCAAATTGTAGAAGAAATTCTGACTCAAAATGCCAATAATCAGATGATTACGAGCGTGAAGAAGAGCATTGATAAAAACGAAGATGCCAAGATTTATGGTATAAAACTGGCAGGATTTACTGCTCCCGAGCGAAAATTGATTTTAGCTGGTGGTGAAATCTACAAATCGCTTTGTTCGGCGTGTCATGGTGCTGATGGGAAAGGTTTGCCCACCAATGCTGCTCCTGCTTTGAGAGGAGCAAAACACATCAATGCCGATAAAGATATTGCAATACGAATCCTGATGAATGGGTTGAAAGGGCCAATCGAAGGCAAAACGTATCCAAGTGTGATGCTGGCCATGAATGATAACTCTGATGAGTGGATTGCATCGGTGGTGAGTTATATCCGCTACGAATTTGTTGGTACATCAATGCGAGTGGGCAAAGGACGACAATCGGCAGTTGTGCAAGTAGCTGATGTGAAGAAGATTAGAGAGCAGCACGCAGCCAAAGCAGAACCTTGGACAATCGAAGAACTGGAACAACTTTCTACGCCTCCGAGCCAATAAAATATTCGCCCAAATGATAAAAAATATAATCATAGTAGCTTGTTTCTGCTGTTATTATTCGGTTTTTGCTCAAAAGCAATTTCACCCAGAGGAATTGGTTAATACAATCATTGGCACAGATTCGAAAAGAAGTTACTCCAATGGCAATACGTACCCAGCCATAGCAACGCCATGGGGAATGAATTTTTGGTCGCCACAAACTGGTAAGATAGCAGATGGTTGGCTGTATCAATATACTGCCGATAAAATCAATGGTTTCAAGCAAACACACCAACCATCGCCTTGGATTGGTGACTATGGGCAGTTTTCAGTCATGCCAATGACTGGAAAATTGAATTTTAAAGAAGATAAAAGAAGCAGTTGGTTTTCGCACAAAGCCGAAATTACAAAGCCTTTTTATTATAGTGTTTACCTTTCAGACCACGACGTAGTAACCGAAATTACGCCAACCGAGAGAGCGGCAGTTTTTAGATTTACTTTTCCAAAATCTGATAGTTCGTTTATACTCGTTGATGCTTTTGATAGAGGCTCGTATGTCAAAATTTTACCCGAACAAAACAAAATCATTGGCTATACTACTCGAAATCGAGGTGGTGTTCCTGCCAACTTTAAAAATTATTTTGTCATAGAATGCGATAAAAAATTTACGCTTACATGGACTGTCAATGATAGCATTTTAGTTAAATCACAAAACGAGATAACGAGTAGCCATGCCCAAGCAATTATTGGTTTTTCTACCAAAAAAGGTGAAAAGATACATTTAAAAATCGCCTCATCGTTTATCTCGCCCGAACAAGCAGAGTTAAACCTACAACGAGAAATTGGTGAGCAAACTTTTGACCAAATTCATACAAAAGCAAAGTTGGCTTGGCACAATGAGCTAATCAAAGTAAAGGTGGAAGGTGGAACTGACGAACAACTCAAAACTTTTTACTCGTGTCTTTACAGAATGCTTTTGTTTCCTCGAAAATTCTACGAATTCGATGCTCAAAATCAGATGGTGCATTATAGTCCGTATAATGGCAAAGTAGAAAAAGGCTATATGTTTACCGACACAGGCTTTTGGGACACATTTCGGTCTTTATTTCCATTTCTTACGCTCATGTACCCCGAAATGGACGGACACATTTTAGATGGTTTAGCTAATACGTACAAAGAAAGCGGTTGGCTACCCGAATGGGCAAGCCCTGGGCATAAAGGAAGTATGATAGGTAGTAACTCCGCATCAGTTATTGCGGATGCTTACCTAAAAGGGGTTAGAGGATACGACATTAATGTTTTGTATGAAGCCCTCATGAAAAACACTGAGAATCAAGGCCCAATCAATACATTGGGAAGAAACGGAGTAAAGGAATACAATCGATTAGGATATGTGCCGCTCGAAGGTTTTGTAGGAAGTACGGCTCGCACCTTAGAATATGCCCACGCCGACTTTAACCTAAATCAGTTGGCGATTGCTTTGAATAAACCCAAAGAAGAAATCGAAAAGTTTGCCAAACGCTCTCAAAACTACCGAAATATGTTTGACCCCGCCTATAATCTGATGCGAGGCAAGAAACAAGATGGTACTTTTCCAGCAAATTTCGACCCTTTCAAGTGGGGTTATGAATTTGTCGAGGGCAATAGTTGGCATTACAGTTGGAGCGTTCTACACGATTTTAAAGGTTTAGCCGACCTTATGGGTGGTTATAAAAAAATGGAAATGATGCTCGATAGTGTCTATAATTTACCGCCAATAGTTGAGTCGAGCTTTTATAAAGGTGCCATTCATGAAATGACCGAAATGCAAGTGATGAATATGGGACAGTACGCCCATGGAAATCAACCGATACAACACATGACATATATTTATAATTTTTGTGGTGTACCGTGGAAATCTCAGATGCACGTACGTGAAGCAATGGATAAATTGTATCGGCCAACACCTGACGGCTATTGTGGTGATGAGGACAATGGTCAAACCAGTGCTTGGTATGTTTTTAGTGCGATGGGATTTTATTCGGTTTGCCCAGGAACTCAGCAATATGTCATTGGTTCACCACTTTTCAAAAAAGTTACACTGAGCCTTGAAAACGGTAAAAAGTTCGTTATTGAAGCTCCCAAAAATACACCCAAAACTGTCTATATCCAGTCTGCTACTTTGAATGGAGTAAATTATGACAAAAATTATTTAAGTCATTTTGATATTATGAAAGGTGGAAAATTGACATTTAATATGTCAGAGAAACCCAATTTTAAGCGTGGAATTTTGCCAGCATCACAGCCCTATTCCTTTTCTAAATAAAGTAATCAATATTTAAGATATGAAAAAAAGCCTACTATTCTTAAGCCTTATTTGCCTAATTTTCAGTACAAAAAGTTTCGCACAAAAACCAAACATCATCTATATTCTCGCCGATGATTTGGGTATTGGCGATGTATCAGTTTACAACACAGAAGGCAAAATCCAAACGCCAAACATCGACCAACTGGCTCAAAATGGTGTAAAATTTACAGATGCCCACACTACTTCGGCTGTCTGTACTCCTACTCGTTACGGCATCATGACAGGGCGTTATAACTGGCGAACTACCCTAAAAAAAGGTGTCCTTCATGGGTATGATACACCACTAATTGACCCGAAAAGAGAAACAGTTGCTTCGTTCTTGCAAAAACAAGGCTACAAAACAGGTATTGTGGGCAAATGGCATTTGGGATGGAATTGGGGAAACATTGAGGCAGGTGAGAAAAAGGTTGATTTCACAAAACAAGTTCGAAATAGTCCTAATACAAATGGTTTTGATTATTCGTTTTGCATTCCAGCATCACTCGATATGCCACCTTATGCGTATGTAGAAAATGGTTTCTGCACAGCAATTCCGAAAGATACTTGTATCGGAAGAAAAGGTATTGAATTATTCCGTGCGGGAATTATCGCTCCTGATTTTCAGCCAGAAGAAGTTTTAGGAAAATTTACTGAAAAAGCACTTAGTTTCATCAACCAAAACTCCAATAAAGAGAAACCATTTTTCCTTTATTTTCCACTGGCGGCACCACATACGCCTATTTTACCTATTGGTAAGTTTGTAGGTAAAAGTAATGTTTCGCCTTATGCAGATTTTGTTCTGATGGTAGATGATGTAGTTCGACAAGTTATTGAAACGTTGAAAAAGAATGGCGTTTATGAAAATACCATGATTGTTTTTGCTTCTGATAATGGTTTCGCCAACCCTGCTGATTTGAAAGCCCAACTTAGCAAAGGACATAATCCATCAATGATGTATCGAGGACTAAAAACCGATATTTTTGAAGGAGGACACCACGTACCATTCATTGTTTCGTGGAAAAATACAATAAAAACGCCTAAAGTCAGTAAACAATTAGTATGTACAACTGACTTCTTCCAGACAGTTGCCGAGCTTACTAAACAAAAATTAGGTGATAATATAGCCGAAGATAGTTTTAGTTTTTTGAGTGAGATAACAGGAAAAAAGTCAACGTATGATGCTCGAAAATCAGTCATTCATCATTCATCTGATGGCTTCTTTGCAATACGTAAAGATAATTGGAAATTGATTATGTGTTCGCATTCGGGCGGAAATGGGAAACCCAAAGAAACCAGCGAAGAAGCCAAAACACTTCCTCCAATTCAATTATATAATTTAGCAACGGATATTGGAGAAACACAAAATGTTTATGCCCAAAACCCTGAAATAGTGAAAGAATTGACCGATTTACTCACTAAGCAGATTCAAGATGGCCGTAGTACAAAAGGTAAACTACAAACCAACGATGGGCCAACTTACTGGAATCAGTTAAATTGGTTAGGTAAATAATCCAAACTAAAAAGTCTCGTGGTAAAATTTTACCACGAGACTTTTTAATAGCATTCATCAAAATCCTATCCTTCCTCTTGATTTTCGGCGGTCACCTTTTTCAAGGTATTCTCGCATATCAGCTAATTCTTTTTCAAATCCACCCGATAAAATCGGGAATCGGCACCAGCCTCTTGGGTCGAGGTTATAGCTATCTAAGTGGAAACTCGGTGCATAACGCTCACGTTTCCATTGGTTTCTGCTCCACATTCTGAAGAACTTCTCCACCCAGTTAGCTAATGTTGCTTGGTCGTATCGGCCTGCGTATTGAGCTTCCATGAAGAATAAACACTCCAACGGTGGCTTTTTATCTCTGATAGCCACACCTTCGATTGAGTTTAGGACTTCATAAGGCATTAAGTCTTTCTCGTCGGTTTGCTTGGTTTCGAGCGGGCGGAGTTCGGCAGTTGGTTGTAGGCTATTTACTTTTTTCAAGCCTTCAATCTTAATGTGTTTTCCTTTCACATCACAACCTACGGTTTCGAGCCAAACTAACCATTTTTTCAGCCAAAACTTATCAATTCCTGCAATTGGATTAATACTTCCTGCCGTATCTCCATCCATTGTGCAGTAGCCAACGGCAACTTCTGAGCGGTTTGAGGTGGCAATCAATAAATGATTATGCAAGTTGGTGAGCAACCAAACACTTGGGGCCCGTACACGTGCTTGAATATTTTGAAGTGGCAAATCATCGGTTTCCCAAGTTAAATCTCGACCTATTTGTTTTTCTATCAAGTCTTTATAGGTTTCAACGAGTCCGTTGATATTGACGTTATAGAAAGTTGCACCGATATTTTTTGCCAAACTTTCGGCCGATTCGTACGTATCTGTCGAGCTATTTTCTGTACCTTGATAAATACTATGAATCATTCGTTCGGTAATCTGCTCGACTGTTGTGCAATCTTGTATTTTCTTGATGAACGAAAGTTTTTTCTTGAAAGCCTCTAAACCAATACTTTCATCGGCCAGACGAATCATTAGCCCACAAAGAGCCACGCACGCACAAGAATCTGCTCCCCCCGAAAGCGAAACCGTAAAACCTTGCGAACGAGACTTACGGAGATAATCGAACATAGCCAAACTTACAGCACGAGCAAACTCTTCTTCTTTCAAGAATCCTCCACGTTCAAACTTTTCGAGTTCAGCAGTTTGAGTTGCCACAGGTTTTATTTCTGGGAAATCGAACAATGCTTGTACTTTCCAATTACCTTGCGTAATCGGTGATTTTACTTGAGAATGGTTCACCTTTGGAGCTTCAATATCAATTACGGCACTGGTCACGTAGAAATCAGCATAACCAAAACGTGGCGATGAAACCAGTAAGTTTCCATCGGAGGCTATCATTGAATCTCCATCAAAAATCAAGCGACCAGATTCATTGCCAAGTAAATTTGTGTAGATATAACTACATGAAAATGAGCGACTTCCATCAATAACAAAACGTTCACGGGTAACAAACTTAGAGAACGAAAACGGACTCGCACTTGGATTCAGTAAAATATCTACCCCTCTATCGAACATCGCACGTCCTGGACGATTAGCCACCCAAGCATCTTCGCAAATCTCGAAACCGATGCGAACACCACTCAATTCAAAAACCAAATCTCCGATTGGATATTTGAATTCGTCGATTTCTATTTCATCACGTACGCCCGCTTGCCAACGATGAAACCAACGGTCTTCATAAAAAACACCATAATTTGGCAAATGCTGCTTGCAAACAAAACCCAAGATTTTCTTATTAGCTATCAGGCAAGCGGTGTTATAAATTTTATTATTGAAACGAATAGGCATACCCACCGAAACAATCATTCCAGAGGTATGCTGCACGATTTCAAGAAGGCTTTCTTTGGCTTGTTCGACCAAATCCCATGAGTAAAAGGCATCTTCGCAGCCATAACCCGTGATACACAATTCGGGTAAACACAATAGGCTAATATCTTGTCTATCAGCCTCTTTTATGCAATCAATGATATTTTTTTGGTTCTGCTCCCACGCTAATGGCGTTTGGTTAAGCGTACCTGCTGCTACTTTTATGAGTTTCATTGTTTGAGATAGAACCTCACCCCCAACCCCTCTCCTTGCAGGCGAGGGGAGTTTTCAATTGCAACTTTATTACCTTATTCATTTAAATTTTCAAATGTAAGCAAACAGATGCTTTGACTTGCCCCCCTCTCCTGATGAGGAGAGGGGTCGGGGGTGAGGTATTTAGTGTTTTTTCCTTATATTTAATTCTTTTAAAATTTCCTCCAAAACCCATCTTCGATTCTCTAATACTTCCAAATTCTTGAACCGAATTACTTTAATACCATTCTTGCTTAATTCAACAGTGCGATTTTCGTCATAGACCTTATTTTCCTCATTTTCATGGGTCATACCATCTATCTCAATAATTAGTTTTGCTTCATTGCAATAAAAATCTGCTATAAATTCCTCAATTGGGTGCTGTCTTCGAATCTTAAATCCTCCTAATTTTCTATTTCGCAACTCATTCCACATCAAGTCTTCTGCAACAGTTGAGTTCTTTCGCAGTATTCTAGAGTTTTGAAATTGGTTTGCTGTTGCTCCAAAATGCAAATTATGATTATAAACTTCTTTCATTTGATTTAGATTTCCTACAAATATAACAAAATCTCCCACCCTCAAGTTTAAAGCCGACCGCTTAATTGATAATTTACTTTTTTTAACAATTTCTATCATAACTCCTTTAATTTTACTTATCACTAAAATCTATAATGCTATGAAAAAGACTCTCACCCTGTTTTTTATTTTAACGCTATCATTTCTTGCATCAAAAGCACAAGATTGCAGCATTTACTTTCCTTTCAAAAAAGGTATAAAAGCCGAGATGAGTAATTATGATAAAAAAGATAAACTCATTACAACAGCTAAGTATGAGGTAACAAATAATGAATCAATAGCGGGCGGAACTTTGATTACATTCTCAAACGAGACCTATGATGCCAAAGGAAAATTACTTGCCAAAAGCGATTTATCCGCCAAATGTATCAACGGCGATTATTATACTGATATTAAAGCCATTAGTTCAGATATGATTCCTCGTTCGAGCGATATTAGTGTTTCGGTTACGGGCGACCAAATGGTTTACTCAGCTTCGATGAAAATAGGCGATGTGTTGAAAGATGCCAGCATCAATGTAAAATCGAGTATGGGAAGCATGACAATTATGAATATGAC
>JACCDW012059799.1_pt1 | contig 19656 bp, 46 predicted proteins | sample 7449781 | NCBI WGS metagenome assembly JACCDW01 (sample SAMN15323449, study PRJNA562643) | freshwater metagenome | isolation source: river surface water | place: USA:Blue River Watershed | collected 2017-08-18
AGTCAGGATTTATTACTTTAGATACTTTTCTACGATCACCTGTAACAGATTTTACAACTATACCTTCATGGGGTACTTTAGTTCCTTCTATAAAGTTGTTGAAGACATACTTATCTTGTTCTTTTTTGTTCCAATTACCTTGGTATAGCAACTCAACTTGAGGTAATTGTAGGCAATCAAAGTGTACCGTTTCATTTATATATGGTTGGTATACTCCGTCAACTTCAACATCAAAACCAGCAAATTTAACATCAGTTAAACCGTATTCGTAGTTTTTTTGTATTCCTGCTCCGTATATCTCACCGTATATTACAACCCCTTCCAATAAATCGTATGGCTCGTAAGTATCTTTTACGTGATCCCACAACTTACCTCTTATATCATATTGGTTTGCAACTGTTTTCCATACGTCAGTATCGTAGAAACCTTGTGAATCAGAACCTTTTTCTACGTTATGTGAACCGTAGACGTATTCAAATGCCGCCCACTGATTCCCAAATAACATTTTAACACGATCCCACAAAGAAAGTTTTTTCTTTCTAACTATTCCGTAACGAGCATTAGTTCCGTGTAACTTACGAGTTATAACAACCTCATCTTCCTCATTGAACATATCAGGTACATTCTTTTGATTAGGGAACTTGTAATAAACATGGAAGTTAGGATTTTGGTGGTATTTTATTTTACGTCCACCTACACTCAACTGAACTGTTTTAACTGGTGGTTCGTATTTAGTTATACCCATTTTTTCCATCATGTCCATACCTTCGTAATATTGTTCACCATATCCCGGTATGTATTTAGTTGGTATTATTAAGCATTCGGAATATACTCCACGAAGTTTTACGGTTCTAACTCTTTGTCCTTTACGAAGGTATCCAGTCACACCCATATCGTCAGATAATTTTTGTGGTATAACAGCATCAGTAGTTGCGACAACAACCAAATCACCTTCTTTATATTCACCTTTTTTGGTTATAGCCATCCAACCATTAACCATTACAAGTTCTATGTTATCAGCACCTGGTATTTGAGTTGGTACTCCAACTTTTCCTACATATGCGACACTATTTTGATTTTCCATATTTATATATTTTCAAATTCTTCTTTTACTAAATCTATTTCTTCTTTTAACCTTTCAATTTCTTTTGATATCATTTCTTTAATAACATCTTTATTATAAAAACTTACCTCGTCTTTTCTTGGAAAAGATCCTCCTGTTGAATACCCGATAGTGACACCTAAAGAACAAGATTTAATTGCCGATTCTAATTTATATTTTTGTCTTTCCAATCTATCAATATCTTCCTTGACTTTTTTTGCCTTTTCAAATTTTTCTAATTCCATTAGTCTCTTGTTTTCATGTTTGGGGTTAATAATAATGCCCATAAACAATTTGCGTTTTGGGTAAGGTAAATTGCGGTTCCTATTAGCCCAAAGAAACCTAAATAAATTAATCCAATTCCTAAATATTTCATAATACAAATATAATTATAATTTTTTTATTCGTTACTATCTTCTTCAAGATAATTTATTTTCATTGATCTTGGTTCAACAAAATCCCACTTGGTATTTTCAAACTCTTCAATCCATTCATTAACATCTTCTCTTGTCCAATGTGGTGCAAAAGAAGGACGGTACTTAAATGGTAAATTTTTACTTTCTTCCCATTCATCAAGTCGTTGTGTTACATCTTCAATAAGATTTTTAGCTTTAGTGTGTTTAACCCACTCTCTGTAATCATCCTCTGATTTAATATACATAACATCACCATAATTTTCAAACTCCATTTCTGGAAATTCTAAATTTGGGTTGTTGGTATAAACATCCACAATTCCATTGTCCCCGTAATAAGAATCACACAGTTCCCTTAAAGAATATAAACTACTTGGTCGTTCTTCCCACACACTACCGAACTGACGTACAGAACAGATATACAAATATCCATCTTCATATGAATGAATAATCCCTTCAATTTTATTTCTCAAAGAAATAAGTTCGTCGATTGTTAGTTTATTTAAGTCCATATTATATGTTTAAATGTTTTTTTGCGTTTTCTAAAAATTTTTCAATATTTTCTTTTCCTGCAGGATTTGCTGAATGTACCAAGTATTCAGGTAATGGTAAGTTTTCATCCGCACAATATTCAACAAGGAACTTTGCACAATCAAGTCCAGTTTTTTCCATTGAACCAAATTTTATAATCATTTCATCCTCAGACATTCCTTCATAATCTTCAGGTTTAAAGTCATAGTGAAAATCGGCTAAATCGTGATCGAATGATACAAACTCAGGAACACCATTAACTTCAATGTATTGAACAAATTCATCGTAGTTTCTTACAACGTCCCAATCTTTCTCCCAATAGAATTTATTGAATGATGATGGTATCAATCTTATTGCGTCTTTTGGAATCCTGATGTCATCCAAAAATAATTTTACATTTTTCATTTTACAAAGGTAATAAAAATTACATCATTAACAAATCATACGTATTTAAATCTTCACCATCAATTACAAAACACGCATTTTGTAGTTGATGTACATATCTTATTGGTTTAATTCCACTTATACCCTCAACACCATATAACCCTTCAAAAAGATGTGTTAATGATATGTTTTCTGTCTCCCACCATTCATATTCACCAATACCGGGTGCGTAATTTGTCATCTTTACAAAATGAAGTTTCTCCAAAATTTCATCCGTTATCACAACAGGTTTAAAATCATCTATATGTAGTGGTAAACCGTCTTCGGTTCCAATGTATAGTCCATTAAATGCAATTGCTCTAACAGCAACCGGTGTTCCAAATAATGGGTGTGTAACAATACTACCAACTCTTAATTCATTCAGTTTCATATAATCCGTCTTTTTCGTCCATTCTCATTAATTCAATAAGGTTTGCTTGTCTAACATACTTTCGTATCAACTTGAAGATCTCTGTAATATCTGTGAAGTCAGATGGTGGTGAATCATTTCTACCAGGTAGAAACATCACAGTAAACCCATGATTTGCTTCAAATTTTTCAGTTACTCTTATACCACAGATTTCATTTAAATAAATCCAAGGAAAGTTTCCTGATAGTTTTACATCAATTCCTATTTTTTTAAGTCTTTTAACAAACGCATCAAGTTTATCTGTACTTATTTTTGTACTGCTTTTTGTTTCCATAGTATATGTTCCAAATTTAGTTTTTACTTCCATAACATTCAAGTTTCTTATCCGTTACATTCCACAAATCTTTTTTTCCTTCCGTCATGTGACAATTGTGTTTCTTTCCGGTTCTTTTACCGAAATCAACAATCATATCATTATGACGATTACGAATAAAGTGTGGACATTCTTTACAGGGTTTTTTCATACCCAACAAAGTTAAGAAATGTTTTTTAATAAAACAAATTATTTTTTAATTGGTACGGTATCAACAATTTCAAGAGTTACAGGTATTATTCCCCTACTAATAAAGTTAAGTTGTTTTGCAGTGCCGTAAGATAAGTCAATGATAAATTTGGAAGATTTTGGAAGTCTGTCATTAATTTTAACATACCTAACAGAGTCGTTAATTAAGTTTGTAACTTTGACGATTGTTCCAAATTTAAATGTTTTGTGTGCTGCGGTTAGACTGTCTTTATGAAATCTTTCTCCTGATGCCGTTAATCTACCTGTGTAGTTTTTACCGTAATAAGATGCAGTTCCTGTGTATAATTTTTTAGAACCGGTAAGACTAAAAAATAAAAATGATAATAATATAAATAGTTTTCCCATTTATATATTATAAAGTAAATAATATAAATGTAAAGTTTAACGGAAATTTCTGTATTTATATTCGGTTTCTATTTTCCTTTTACCGTACTTTTTTTCCATAAGTTTTTGGTGTAACTCCCAATTTATTATCGATTCGTTAACCTCATCTTCTTGTGCAAGTGAATAAATTTTACCTATTCTTTTAAGTATTTTAGTTGCTGTATAATTAAAATGTTCACACTCATTTTCAAAAAATTTAATAGGGTCTTTTTTAAATCTCATTGTGTATTTTAAAAATTTATCCCTTACTTCGTCGGTTTTTTTCAACCCTTCAAGTCTATTTTTCATAAAAGAAGGTAAGTTACCTAACAAACCACCCATTCTAATTAAATCATCCATACCATGTTCTGTCATGTTTACAAAAATTTCCATACGAGTATTAACAACAGAAATATATGTAACCTCTAAAACCCTACTTATTTTTTGTTCTTCAGACATGTTTTCATCATATTCATTAATATGATCTAATAAAGCGTCTACTCTGTTCATCTGTTCATATAGTTCACCAATAAAATTATCAAATGTATAATTTTTAATTTCAACTAATTCCTTATATACTCTTTCATTTTCGATGAAATCCCTAAACTGAGATTTTTTTACTCCTAAACTTCTCATTTGTGACGCAACTTCAACAGGTCTTACAAGGTTTTCAGCCATTGATATAAAATAAGCGTATCTGAAAAATTTATGATCAATAGCTGGTATTCCAAAAGTTCCGACTCTTTGTGTTGCTTGATATTCGGCTTCAGGACCTATTAAACCAGTTTCTTTGGCTTGTTTATCATATTTATGTTTTATTTCATGAGCCAAAGACGCAGTTTGATAAATTTTATCTTTTTCCATTGCCTCGTACAAATCATTAGTTTCCCAATCTTCAGATGCTACAAATGTTATTGTTAAAGTCAATGTTGTGTTAGGTTCGTTTCTTTTCATATAAATGTCCCTGTCGAAACCAAACATTTGCATAACCGCCATTGATGTGACTTGTGGTTTTTCATCATAACCGTCAATAACCTCAACATTAACTGTCAAATTGTAATCATCAATTCTAATCTTTTTTTTATCACCAAGTTCAACGTTTAATTCTCCATTAAATTTGTACTCTTCTTTTTTTTCTTTTATGCTTTTAATTTGACTTTCAACTTTTTCATAAAGTTTTTCGGCAGCATCCAAAATGTAATCAGGAACCCCTACCGCTTCTTTTAAGACTTTTAACTGATTTTCTGTAATAACAATTTTCATAATAATAAATATGACGGTGTTGTCTTTTATCCGACAACACCAACTAAACCATCAAAATGATGATCACCTAACATTTCAGGTAGAGCACTTCTTTTATCCATTATTTTGATTATATCATCAATACTATATGGATCTAATCCGTTTCCATCAACACCTACGTCTAATTTTTTTCCTTGCCCAAATTTTCTATCATTTGGTAAATGTACGTGTCCGTGAAGATGGATTACACCTTTCCCCATTCCATGCCAACTTTGGAGTGGGTAATGACAAAGTACGAAGTCTCTATCATTTATTCTAACTTCCAAGTAATGTTGTACACTTAAAAATCTTCCTTGTACATAATCACGATTATTATCTATATGGTGATCGTGGTTCCCAAGTATAAGGTGAATGTTATGACATACCAATCTTTCAAGGAAGATTCCGATATTATCAAACCCACCAAATGAAACATCACCCAACATAATTAATGTATCATCTTGCCCAACACGTGCATTAATACCGTCAACCAAACGTTGGTTCATTTGTTCAATGGTTTGAAAGTCACGAGTAGAATCCGTAGGTACTTCACCATTTTGTGTTCTCCAATTTGTGACTCCTCTAACAATATTTTTATGTCCAAAGTGAGTATCAGATGTTATCCATACTTTTCCTGTTGTCAATAATTTTTTAAAACTCATAATTTTATTTCAAAACGATTAGCCATTTGTTCTATCTTATCTTCAGGTACATTGTGTACATTATTCCCACCATGTCTATTTTCAACAACAATTGTAAAAACTTTATACCCATGTTCTTTTGCCAAATTTATATATGGTTTCATTTCCCATTCCTGTGTGAATGTATTTGATACTGCTATTTTTTCAATGTTAGATTCCATAGCGTGTCCAACAAACTCTTGACATTCTTTATGTGCTTCTTTTATTTCTGAAGGAATGAAATTATAATTACCATCATTATCGTAAAAATAATGATCAGCTTCAAACACATTTGCCGTTAATTGTTTTGCTAATGTTGTTTTACCCGAACCAGGTAAGCCTCTTACTATAAATAATACTTTTTCCATAGTGCAAATATAGACATTTATTTTAAAATGACAAACTATTTATAATAACAGATGGAAAATTTGATTAAACGTATTATAAAAGAAACTCTGCGAAGGGATAGATTTGATGTTGAGTATGAGGGGGAGTATCCTAAATATAAAGATATGTTTATAACTGCAATTAGAATGGAAATATCGGCATCTGGACAAACTGAAGATTCTATATTATTAGGTGATTCGGATGGTAAAATTTTACTTAATTATAGAAAAAAAAGTCGTACACTATATTATGACTATAATTGGTCCGAAGATATTGAAAAGTTAGTTCCTTGGCATATTTATAGTAGACATTTTAAATACGCATTATCCGATTATTTTAATTCATTATTCCCTGAAATAACTTTAAAAGATGTAACAGGGGCACACATAGCTTAATATTAATTATGAAAATAATAATAACAGAACGACAACAAAAACTTTTATTTGAATCTAAAAACAAAAGATTTTTAATTAATCTAATGGGTGAAGATCTTACAGGTAAAATTAAAGAAATAAAAGATGGATCCGATATTCCAAGGAGGTTTCGCAAATATTTCGATTTAAATGGGGTAAAAAGACAAATAGATATTGTTGGACCTATGTATCTTGTTAAGATTGGAGGTAATTATTATTTATATCAGGATCAAAATTATTTTTATCATTCACACAACGGTGCTTCGTTTGGTGAGATGTTTATGGGTGAAGATGGGAAACGAGATTATTCTGGAAAAATACTTACAGAACTTGGATTGGATGAGCTTGGTTTAATGTTCTCTGATATTATTGATATATTCTATGAAAAAGAAAACTAATTATGAAAATAATTTTAACAGAAGAACAATACAAATACATACTTATTGAAAGTACTTTAAAAGATACTCTTAAAGATTTAAAAATTAACTCAGGTATACTTTTTACTTTTGGTACTGGCATTGGTGCTTTTTTAGGTCCAGTTGATAGGTTATTGTCCGGCTCAGGGTTTTCATTAGAGGAAAAAGATATAATACTTTTAATTATTACTTCTTTTGCCCTATTAATAAAAGATAATCAAGGTGTTTTATTAATAGAAAAAGTTAAAGAAAAAGGATTAATGCCAGCACTAAAAGGTGTCATTAATTTTGTAACAAACGTTAAAGATATTTTAAATGCCGTTGCTAAAAATTTAATAGGTGTTTCCTATTCTTTACTTGATATTTTAGGTTTTGCACTTCTTTTAAATCCAACAATGAAAATAATTGATGAGGTTATTAAAGATAATAATATAAGTGTAGACAACACTGAAAGATTACTTACCGGAGCGGCACTTGCATCTACAGTTTACGCGCTAAAAAGTGTTTTTGGTAAAATAAAAAATAGTCTCAAAAAAAATATTAACGAAGAAATTGAACCATCAGATGAAGCGGTTAAAAACATTTGTGATTCTGAAAAATTTTGTAATGCACAAGGACAAATAACATTTGGACAATTAAAGGCGTTAGTTGAAAATGCAACAAATGATAGACTTTGGATGCATGTTGGTGAAGGTGGGTTCAAAGCAACCCTAAGATTACTTCCTTGGTTTTTACCTCAACTTGCAGTTGCAGGGTTTGTGACTTCATCAATAAGAGCAATAAATAAAATACTACGTCCGACACTAGAAGAAACTGAAAACTACAAAACTTGGTGGGGTAAAGTTGTTTTAAAAACTTTTAGTTTATCTGAAGGTGATTTAAATTTAACAGATCCATTCTCAAGAGTGTTTTTCATTTCTGATGGTTTAATGACAATGTTGAATGATAGATATAAAGTTAAATTTGCAAGATATATTTCAGAAATTGCAAGTCAAAAGCCTGACGATGAACCAGTTCCTGAATTTTTTGTAGAAAATGAACTTAGAAATTGGTTAAATGAAAAATTTCTTTTAGATCCACCTTTAGAACCTAAAGTTTTAAGGATTGGTAATAAAGAACCAAATCAAATGAATGAAAATTATGTAAGAGTGACTGATAAACAAAATTCTGAATTAATTGAATACTTTATGAGTATGGGGTTAGATAGGGAATCGGCAATAGGTGAGTTAATTGATTTAATGTCATATTATGAAAATCTTCCTAATACCATAACTTTATACAGGTTAATTTTTTCGGACACAAAAGAAGAAATAGATACTCAATATCCTGGTTTCCATTTCACAAGAAAAATGAAAGACTTATTAGATAATCATTATTTTCAAAGTTATAGAGATTCAAGTTATGGTGAAAATCCATTTATAATAAAAGTCAAAGTACAAAAACAAATGATTGATTTTTATGAATCAATGAAAAACAATATACTTTATCCAGGTGAAAAAGAAATAACACTAAAGGACAAAGGGTTTGGTGCCAAAATAATTGAAATAATGCCGGTTAATGTCTAACCAGCATTATTCAAAAACTCCAACTCATTTGTTACAGGATCCCAATCGATAGTTAAAGGTTTGTTTCTAAACTCATAACGTCCATTTAAAACTGCGGCATTGATAAAATGAGTATTTCCGTCAAACACATAACCAAATCCTTCGTGTATGTGTCCAAATACGTGAATTTTAGGTTTTATTTCCTCCACACGTTTTAATAATTCTTCACACCCAACATTCTCATTAGTATATCGAACATAATCAAGTTTACCAAGTGGTGGTCCGTGTGTGATAAGAATATCAGTGTCAACAGGTATCATGTCCCATTTTTCTTTTAACTTTTCACCACGAGGAAGATTAAAAGCCCAATTGTAAAATTCAGGTTGCCAAGGTGTACCCCATATTTTAATTAGTTTTTCATAATCTTCACCAACCATCATCCAATCATCTTGTAGATAATCTATAGTTTTATAACCTGTTAGTAAACCAACCACCTTTTCGTAATCGTCTTGAAATCCGAAATCATGATTACCACATATAAAAACTTTTGTATCGTAATTATCTATCTTGTCGTACCACTTAGCAAAGTTTTCAATTTCGGTTATATAACCACGGCTAGTTAAATCACCTGCGTGTATTAGAATATCACCACCAGTTAAAAATCCATTTAACTTATCGTGTTTTGTGTGGGTGTCGCTTATGAATGTGATTCTTCTTTTCATAATACAAATATAATAAATTATTTTATATTTGCCTCAACTAAAGTCTGAATTCTTCTTCTTCCTTTTTCACCTACCGGTATTGGGTTACCTTCTTCATCTATATGGACAAATTTTATCTGTGTTTTTAATACCAAAATTTGTTTACCTGTATAAACGTTATGTGCTCTTGCTTCCATATAAAGTGTAAGTGAAGTATTACCAACTTCAGATGGGTATCCATATATTTTTAATAATTGACTTTCTTTAGCTGGTTTTTCAAAGTTACATTTATCAATAGAAACTGTAACCATTCTTGGTGTATCACAAAGTTGCATAGCATAACCAGCAGCGGAAGCGTCAATCCAAGCAAGTAATTTACCACCAAAAAGATTACCATGAAAACCTAAGTCAGATTTTTTAATTGGGTGCGTGTTCAATAATTCCATCAGTATGTATCTATTTGTTTTTTTATTCTTTCTAAAATATCTTCATTCATTATATTTTCATTAATTAAAATTTGTTCCAATAAATCTTTAATATCTCTTTTAGATCTGTCTTTTGATTTACGTCTTGTTTTTAATTCAACTTGATACAAATGAAAAGAAACCTCATCAACATTTTTAAGTTTTTGTAAATACTTTTCTATTCTTTGATCTAGTTTTCTACTACCGTGAACATCAATCATTATATCAAATGTTTTGAATAATTCGTCTAACCTACCTTTTAGGTATTGAATTTCTCCATATTTTAAAATTTCTTTGTCTGTCATATTAACTTATATTTTTATCCATTTGTTATCGTGATTATACCTAAAAGAACCAATATACTCTCTTTTCCACTCATGAGGTTCAATCAATGATAAAAAAACATTACCGTATTCTGAATAATATAAATGGTAAACGTTTCCAATTACAGGTTCAAAATTGAATTTAGCATTATAAACTAATTCATTCCATTTAAACTCGTCGACTAATTTTTCGTATTCTTTTTTAAGTTCTAAAAATTTATCTTCAAATTGTTTATTAACTTTTTGAACCCTAGTATCTTTCCACCCCTTTATGTTTTCTATTTTAATTGACGGAGCACCGACATTAGAACCGTAAGGTAAAATGTTTGGTTTATCTGCAACATTATCAGGTTTTTTTATATTAGTAGTTTCCTCTTCCACAATAAATCATCGTTTTAATTCTTTCTTTTTCTAACCAAACAATATGTCTTAATAACTTTATCATGTCAATCTATTACATCTGTTAAGTATTGTCCCGGACCTAAAGTCACTTTTACACAACCTTCTTGATTGTCCATTTCGTCCATCCAATTATCCCAATTTTTATCTAATAAGTCAACAAACGCATCGTTATTACCTCTATCTTTATATCTTTGGATGTATTCATCTTTGATATCTCTTTGTGGATAAACTAATACGTATGGTATTCCTTTTTTAAGGAGTGCGTCTCTAACGTTTTTATGTGATGATACTAAAATCATATCTACTTTTGGATCTTGGATGTTTCTTTCAATATGTTCAATGTAGTTTGATGGAAAGTTTTTCTTATCAAACTTTGAGCTATCACTATCCAATACGTTTTTATCTGTAGTATTGAAGTAAGTTGTCTTTCCTACACCAGGAAATGCTGAATATACTTTTGTTTTCATAAATCACCTTTTTTATTTTTTTCTAAATCTTCCAATAAAGAATTGTAAATGTCTTCAAGTATGTTAACACCGTGTAATTCTTTTGCTGTTTTTATTGTACTATTGTTAATAGTGGAGGATATTAATACTTTATCTTCTTCCCCAATGATTTGTATTTTAACTTTTAATTTTTCCATATTTTATAAGTCATAATTTATTTTATCCCCATTTGCCATTGAATAGACGACGTGGGTTGGTTCCAATTTGAATTGAATACCTTTTAGTTTATTTGCGTATTTCTTTCCCATACCCGGTTTTAAATACCCAATTGTTAAATGTGGATGATAGTCAGGAAATGATGTTGTATGTGGGTATTTTGTTAACTCTTTATTCGTTTCGTGTAGGTTCGGCCCACTCGTATCAAACTTTAATACATCATAGTTTTCATTCTCAAATAAAGATGGATTTGTAATTCTACAAGTTCCGTAATCAAAGTTGTTAATTATATTTGCGACATCACCTTCTGTTACATCATCATGTAACCCATAAAGTAATGTGGTGTGTGGTTCATCTTCTAAACCAAAACTTCTATCACCTTCTTCGGTGTAGATGTCTTCTTCATCAATTAGTGAATGTAGGTTTTTGATCTCAGGAAAATCAAAATATAACATTACACATCCGTAGTCGTATGTTTGTTTTTCACTCATTTAATTTGATTTTTAATTTTATGTAAATACCCCTCCAACAATACAATCTTTCTTCTAATACCAATTTTATCCATATCTGCCAACATCCTCAAATAATCATCAAGTTCTTCAAGTTGTGATTGTGGTTTAATCTCTTTTTGGATTTCCATATCAGGAAAAGTGTTATTAATTGCGTTTTTCATTCTGATTGGCATATCACCATCCGATAATTGTGGATCATCCCACGATGTGTCTCTTTCCATAATTTTAATAAACTTTAATAGTTGAGTGTTCAATCACCTGAACAAATCTTTTATCTACTTTGTAGTATTCTTCTAAAACACTTTTAAGTAAATCTTCTTTTGTTTCGGCTGAATAATCATAAGTCACACTACCATAACCCATATTGATGGTGTAGGTAATGTCTTTCCACCCAAAACAACCTCTTCTTTGTATGGTATATTTTTTCTTTCCGTGTTTAATAAATCTAATTGTAATTGTTTTCATATTTTAATCCCCAAATTTTACTTAATTCTTTAAATTTTTCTTCAACCGATTCTTTTTTTATTCCATTTAAAGATGAGAAATCTTTTTCAAACTGTAAACCATGTTCTTTGTTTGCTTGAGTTATTTTTTGTTTTAATGTTGAGAATTCATTTGAGGTATAAAACTCTGTTCCGTGATCCATAAGTTTTATCTCCACAAGAATTCTATCGTCAAATGTTTTTAACTGGTGTATCATAATTTTTAATTATTCATTATATAAACTACAGTCGCACCTAAGGCGTAACCTATAGCTGACGCAACTGCCATTTTTATTCTATCTGCCCAATTTTTTGATTCAACCATATACCCAACAAAAGGTAAACCCAAAAATGGACCCATTAATGCCCAAAATATCATAGATGCACTTCTTTCAGCGACAGTTGCAATATACATTGTTGATGCTGTTTCCAAAATAAATGCTGCCAGTCCTATTATAAGATATTTTTTCATTAGTTAGAAAGTGGTGCCTTAATTGTTGGGTGTGATTGATAGTTTTCTAAAGTAAAATCAGAAGGAGAATAATATGGTATACAATCACCCTCTTTCCACTTAACCTCATCCTCAATATTTAATTTTGGTAAATCATAAGGTTCTCTACCCATCTGTTCCTTTGCTTGTTCAATGTGGTTCAAATACAAATGTGTATCACCCAAATTACCAATCAATTCATCGGGAACCATATTAACTTCTTTTGCAATGATTTCAAGTAACAAACCATAACTCGCAATGTTAAATGGTAAACCTAAGAATGTATCCACCGAACGTTGATTCCACATTAAGGAGATTGCTCTGGTTGGAATGTTGAATGCTTTACAATCTTGTAATGTCTCTCTTTCAAACTCTTCATCACTAAAACAATTTTCTCTTTTATGGTTTCTATTTGTTTCTTTGTTTAGTAAATTATTTCTTTCATCCAAACTCAACTCTCTTGTATAAACTTGAAATCCATAATGACAAGGTGGAAGTGTCATTTGATCCAATTCACTTACATTCCAAGCTGAAACCATTAGGCGTCTTGAGTCTGGGTTTGTTTTAAGGTCGTTGATTAGGTTTGAGATTTGGTCCACACCTTTAGTGTCTAAACCACTATCATATTCTTCATTTACCATTTTATTCCAACCTTGACGGAACCCTTCCCACTTTCTCCATTGTCTACCATAAATTGGACCTAATTCACCCCACTTTTTAGCAAACTCCGTATTGGTTTTAATTTCATGAATAAACCAATCTTTTGAAGGCACAACTTCGTATCCAATAAAATGTTTTTGATATGCTTTATAAGCATCCCCATCCCAAATGTGACAATTATTATCAACGAGGAACTTAATATTAGTGTCACCTCTAAGGAACCACATTAACTCAGTTACCATCGTCTTCCAAGCAATCTTTTTTGTTGTTAATGCAGGAAACCCCTCACTCATTTTATGTCTTATCTGACGACCAAAAACACTTAATGTTCCTGTTCCGGTTCTATCTTCTTTCTTTACCCCATTATGTAATATATCTTGAAGTAAATTTTGGTATTGTTTGTCTAAATTATTCATTGTCGTTATAGTGTTCTAATTGATCCTCGTTGAAGATGTGTAGTAGTCCGTATTCATCCATTTCACCAACTACTCTGATGTCTCCTTTAATTGTTTCAAATACACCTACAATGGTACAAGGAAATTTATATCCTTTTGTTTTGTGAGCCTTGTCACCTACCTTAAATTTTGTTTCTTTATTCATTTCTTCAAGTTTTAGTTTCACTTTTTTATCTATTTTTGGGTTACCATACTCATCCAACCAATCAGAAATAATACTATTTTTCATCATTATTTCAATTTACTAACATCGTCATAATGTATTCCACAATCTCTACAAACCAAGTAATCATCTGTAATCCAACTTGAATGTCCTGGACCCATAATACCATTACTTTTTCTTTTTATTCTTTGTATCTTATTTGTTGATTTACAAAGAGGACAATTAATTTTATCTATTCGTTCTTGTTCTAACGCTTCTTCTTTTCGTTTTCTTTCTTGTTCTTCTAATTCTTGTTTTTTTTGACTTTCATACCAACCAGATAGATCAAGAGTTTCAGCTTTCCAATTATTTTCTATTTTAACTCTTTTACTCATAACAATATGTTTTTTCCATCTTATTCAAGTTCTTTTTTAAATTCCTCAACTATATAATCCGGTGCTGGAAGAATATCAAGTCGGTGAGCAATCTCCGTTAAACCAAATTCTTCATCGGTCATTAGTTCTTCTCTTAATAAATCGGCATCTTTCTTTGTTGGTTCATTCCAATATCCCGCAAAATGTAGAATATCCATCATTTCACCTTTTTGTGTTGGGTCAATTACTATTAACCCATATTTCATATCTTTAATTTCTGGTTCCATTTTTTAAAATACGATTTAAATTTCATCCATACAATTTTAGGATAGTTCCATAACCACCAAAAAAATATATAAATTTTTTTCATCAATCAATCATTTTATATGTTGTTGATTTAACTTTATTAGCATCTTCTATCCCATCTTTATTTTTATAATCCTCAATAACTTTCAAGGCCGACTCTTCGGTGGCATATCCCACAGTTATTGTTTCAGATAATCCAAATGTATTACCGTGAGCATGAACTATTGTATACCAAACTATTTCTTGTCTCTTTATCCATAGTCCAGAAATTTTTAATTTACCCACTTGTGGTGTGTAAGTTTTTTGTCCGTTATTTTTTTCTTGTATTTTGATTCTGTAATATGACATATTATTTTGAGTTTTTCCATTCTTTCCAAGTATCAAAATCTTTAAGGGATTCTAACTTTTCTTTTTCCATTTCTTTAGCTTTAGTTCCGATTCTATAAATGTCGTCATCCAATGTTTCTTCATTTAGAGTTCCATTCATATACTGTACAACTAATTTCATTGCTTCATCAATCAACCATTCTACCGGTGTCTGTTCCATATTATTGTTTTTCTATTTCAATTTCTTTTTTAACCGTCTTTGGTTTACGTGTTCGTTTTTTTTGTTCCTCATTATTTACATCATCTTCAATAACGATTGTTACCGGTTCAGGAAAAAACATATTCATCCCGATTCCTAAATTAACTTCAATTGTTTTCATCTTTATATTTTTTTCTTAAGTATTCTGCCCATGCAGCCTGTTTTCTACCATTTATGAAGAACCAACCCCAGTTCATCTCAAACCATTTAATTAATTTATACTTCATATTTATAATTTTTTAAATCTTTTAGTTGTAATTTCGTTTCCAGCGTATATTGTACTATCAACAGTATGAAACCATTCTTTTAGTGGTCTAGCGTATATACTACCAAATGATAATGATTTATAAATCACTAATGGTTCTTTTGTGTCTGTGTGGTTTGCTAAGCATATTACTTCATATTTACCTCCCTTGTAGTGTTGGTATATTTCTCTCGGTAATGGGTAATTTATAAATTCTGACATTTTATTTTATTAAACCTAATTCTTTTTTATATTTATTCATCAAATTTCTTTCATCAGAGAATTCGTCTTTGTCTGTTGCCCTGTGTCCTTTACTTATCGCTTCGGTTATTTTTAACTCTGTTTTAATAATAAACGATAATTTTTCTTGGTTTGTTAATTTTTTATTTTTCAAATCAATGATAATTAAAACATTAAACCAACTAAAATACCAACCCCAAATCCCGACATAAATATAGACACTAAAGCAATGACTAAATACTTTCTAATTGATTTAAAATCAAAAGGGAATTGATTATTTGTTGGCTGGAAATTTTTCATCATCTTATCCAAATTCTTCATCATGTTTGGATCGAACATATTGTAATTCATATTATTTTTTTTTAAAAATTTAAGCTTTTTGGTAGATATAGTAAAGTAGGATTCTTCTTTTGTATATCAATATCGGGATATTTTTCTTTAAATGTTTTAGCATCAAACTTACCTGTAATTAAATGATAACCATTCTTTGTTGGTAACACCGACTCAATTTTTAGTCCTTCAGGTTTGAGGTAGTTTATGAATTGAGATACTTCGGTAACCGCATGCCAATCTGTACAATCAATATCCACAATCCACCTCTTTTCTTGTGTTTTAATCTGTCCAACAACTGAATCAAATAATCCTTTTTGATTTGACACACCATCCCTAATACGTTCTGCAAGTGTTGCTAACATATTTAACGATACATCTTTATGGTTTTGTTTTTGAACATGAATATATGCTCGAGCATTAAACATCTCACATAGTTGTTTAATCTCGTCATATCTTTTTTCAAGATATTCAATAGAATCAACACAATAAGTCTTAATTGTTCTTACTGACTGATGATTATCTTTTTCACCTTCAGGTTGATCCTTTTTACGTTTAAAAACATATAACATATAAAAGTCACCCTTATCACTAAAATTTAGTAATGATTTTATAAGTTCTAAATTATCTATCATTTTTTTATAATCTTGTAGTTATTAAGTTCTAACCATCTCAAAAATTGAAGTGCGTCCCATTCTTCAGGATTCAATTCACCAAGTGGACCATCATCAAATTGCTCTATAAATCCAGGTAAATAATCGTGGACCATTTCAATTCCACCATTTTCTGCAACCTCAATTTTTGTTTTAACCATTTCAATAGCACAAGTTTCACATTGTACTGCTAATTTATCTCCTAAAAAATCGTGTTTACAGGTGACGCACTCACACATATAGTTTCCCGGTGCAAATCCACCTATTGGGTATTTTTTGTTTTCCATTATTCCTCAATCTTATTTATAAATGACTGCCTTTTAGAGGTTACCCTTGCTTCAAGAGGCCAAATAACACTATACTGATAATCTCTCCAATACTTGTCAGGAGTAATTCTCATTAGTTGTTTTTCAAAATTTCTAACCAATTGTTTGGCTGTAAAAGTTTGTTGGTATGTCTCACAAGAGTCAATTACCTTTTCTATCCATTTTGCTACGTCTCCGTAGTGTGTACTTCTTTTATCCATAATACAAATATAAAAATAAAATATTAAAAAAACAAATCCCCACAATTTTAGTTGTGGGGAAGAATTAATTAGTTCATTCAAGTTACTGTTTAATATTCAAAAATGTACCTGAACCTCCAGCCATTGTTGTTGGTAGTTTACCGTCCCAAGCGGACGCTTTAACAAACTCAACATATAATGGTGTTAATTCTTTTTGTTTGATTTTCATTGCAAGTGCGGCTGCGTTTGCGTTGATGATAGTTTTTGCCGAGTCACCTCTTGCAATTGCCATCTTCTCTAACGCTTCAGCCTGAGCAACTAAGGTTCTTTGTTGAGCCGCTTGTGCTTCCTGTACCGCCTTTGTTTTACTTTCAATTGCTTGTTGTAGTGATTTTGGTGGTATAATGTTGGTTCTTAATTGTGACACAGTAAACCACTTAGAAACTCTTTTATTACATTCTGAAATAATAGCTGCTTCGAATTCTTCTCGTTTATTAAAGATTGCATCAACCTCCCAACGGTTAGCAACGTCATTAACTGATGACACAATTGCATTTTTTAACCAACCTTGTTCAATTTCTTTTATTTCTAATCTTAAATTAACAAACATTTCACCAATAGCGTCCTCACGTAAAGAGTAATTAAATGAAGGTTTAATTGTTGCTGCGAAACCACCTTTAGTTATAACCGTTTGTGCATCATACTCAATGTGTTGTTGGAATAATGGAAATTCTTTAACCTGTTCTGTCCAACTATTATAAAAAACCCATCCAGTTTTATACTGATAAGAAGAAACACCTCTTTCGGATCCCGTTAAATTAACTTTAAGTCCTTTATTACCTGCATCAATTCTTTCTAATGAAAATGGTTGAATTATTGACACAATTAAACCTATGACAAATAATACAATTGGTTTTACGATCCAAGATGTGTTGAATCTTTCTTGGGTGTCTCCCCATCTATCTTCTCCTGTAACATACATGTTACCTCTTGTTGAAAGTGCTACAAAAACCGCAGCGACTAAAAATGTAATAAAAATTAAAGTACTAATCATTTTGTTTTGTTTTTTGTTAAAATTTCAATTGTTTCATTAATTACATACATAAGGACGCCTAACAACCCAACGAAACTTAAAAGCTGAAGGAACCCGTTAACTTCTCTACTGATGATATACTCACCAAACATTGATGCGATTACAATAAATCCTAACCACATCAAAAATAATTTAAAATACTTCATTTAGAATAAACTTTTCATTTGGTTCATTAATTCAACTAATCTTTTTTCTAGTTTTTCTATTTCTTTTTTGTCTTCTTCGGTAAGTTCAAAGTTTCTACCTTTTATTTCCCCAATTTGATTGGATACGTTTCTGTGCTGATTTAACAGACTTTCGTAAAGTAATTTTTTATTTTCCATTTTTAAATATTATTTGTGTTAATGAGAGTGTCCCCGCTAATACTATTGATATGTAACCTACACCTAATAGTAAAAACATTTTTATAATTTTTATTATCATTTTACAATACCATTAGTTATTGTGTTTATTAATCCTTGCACCACCCCAAAATCATAAAATCTAACAAATGGATCAGTGTTGAATAATTCAACGTACCAATTACCATCTTTTATCTCTTCGTTAGTTGGTGTAATTAATGTTAATCCATCAACTATGTCAAGTACATAGTAATATGAATCATCTTCTTCATGTTCTTTAATTTCTTCACTTTTAAGCCCTAAAAGGATTATTTCTCTTTCTGTCATTTTTTTATATTTAAATAAATTATAAAACTAATTAAAGAATCTATCAAGCAGTTTTAAGTTATTTATCCTCTATTAAATCTTCTACTATTTTTACTAAATTGTAAGAGGTGTGCCCTGTAACCCCATTATCTAGTTCATAAACAACTTTTTTTCCACCTAAATAATGTAAATCTTCTTTAACTTCTGCAGAAACGATTTTATCATCAATCGTTATTTTTATTTTGATATTTTTCATGTTCTAAAATTTTATTTGTAAAAATGTTAATATTTTCATCGTGAACTCCCAAATTATAAGTTTTGAAAATACCACTAGGGTAATATATTTTTAACATTAAAAACCCAAGTTCAGACAAATATATTTTATTTATTTCACCTTTACCATCAGGTGTTTCTATTAATATCGAGCTCATATGAAACTTTATCGTAAATTTTATATAAAGTATTAGTTATTTGAGATTTGATTTCTTTTTCGTATTCAGTTCTAATCTCGTCAACTTTTTTATCGAATTGTTTTGTGATTTTTTCAGTATCTCTTTTTGAAAGTTTAATCACATAATGATAAACATGGTTTGTGATTTCTACTTTATTATCTTCGATTATAATAAAAATATCTATAGTTTTATTTATAAGATATCTTTTACCGGAAAGTGGTGCGATTGTAAATTTAGTATCTGAATGATTAATCATTTTTCTGACTATTGCGGTACATATCTGTTCATAACCGCTTTCTTCGTCATAAGTTTTTAGAAAAGACCCCTTTTCCCATTTGTAAAATTTGACACTTAACCTTTTAAGTTGTCTTAAAAACCATTTTTTCATATACTATCTTTATTTAAAAACAAATATATAAAAAATAAA
>JACCDW011750308.1_pt1 | contig 19655 bp, 15 predicted proteins | sample 7449781 | NCBI WGS metagenome assembly JACCDW01 (sample SAMN15323449, study PRJNA562643) | freshwater metagenome | isolation source: river surface water | place: USA:Blue River Watershed | collected 2017-08-18
ATGGGGTGTCAGTGTAGAGCGAAATCGGATAGGTGTGGAAATGAGTGATCAGCTTTGTTTCGTGGCGATCAAACTCAACCACGCCATTGCCGACTCCCATAATATTCTCACACTTATCCAAGTTCTTAATGAACTTCTCATTCTTGAGAAAGGTTGCAGCTTCTCTGATAATACCGTCCTTGTGCTTCGCATCGCGGCAGTTCATAAGGTATTTCTTGAACTGCTTACGGAGCTCTTGGATATAAGTAATGCGGGGATCCTTCAAATCAAATACCGAACATGCATTGACGAGCCATGCATCAAGATCAGAGTAAAGATTCTCAACTTGAGTTTGGAGCGTTGTGCTCATTGACGCATATAACGAGTCTGGCTTCTGACCGATCAGCTTCCACTTATACAGCTCACCTGGAACGGCGTCTGCGGTGGTTGGTGTCACGAACTGATACCAGTTATAGCTGGTGCATGCCGCGGTGACTGACTGCGTGATATACACATCGCCATACATAAACTTGATGTATTTAGCAAAGTCGTATGGGGATAGCATTCCGTTATAGACAGCGTGCGTCGTATCAAGCTGAAGCATCAGTTTGACTTGTCGCATGATATAGCAGTCGAGCTTTGAGATGTTGTCGCGAGACGCCCAGAATCGGATTGACTTGAAAGAATATTTGTCTTTCATGCCACTCTTCGTAGCTTCGTTCCAATATTGGCTGAACTCGTCCCACGTAAGCGATCGACGCGTTCCGTCTTCATTCACAATAAGTTTCTGAGCACGCTCATGTGTGATCATGATAGCTAAGCACTTATACGAAACATTGCGAGCTTCCGAATCCGCCGATGCAATCGATCGAATGATCTCAAGCCAGTCTTCCAAGTTCTCGAATCGAGATTGCTTGAGAATGTTCTTCAGGATATAGTATGTATGTGTGATGTGATACTCATTGTTGATATCAGCATCGCATACTCCCATCATGAAGTATTTGGCTTTTGCGGCGCAATACTCACTTGCGAATTGCGTTCGCGGGTCCGTTAGATCCCCGAGCATCTTTCGCAACGCATTGTCGTGTGGCGCATATTGCAACTTCTTTACCAACCCATTCTCCATCTCATAACTGATCGAAGTCTCATATGGGAGATTCTTGAAGTCTCCGTGGTTGGCTTTGTTGATCAGTTCGAAAGAAGGGGGATTAACTTGAAAGTTAATCTCACTGATTGATTTCAGAATCATTGGCTGGAGCTGTTCGCCATACACAAACGAGTTGTGCATAGTGATCGGCGCATCCAACGCATCGCGTTGAAAGCAGTCGCGCACGCTATAGGCAATCTTGTCTTCGAACAGGTTCTTAATATCTCTGCTTTGCCAAATGCGGTGATATAGGAAGAATCGCGTGTTGCGATCCAACTGAAGACTGGGAATCGAAATACGATAGTTCAGTCTGAACTGCTGGTTATCCGTGTAGATCGGATTCATTGTCGCGTAGAAGAAGGCATAAAACTTGTTACGTCCTTTCTCCATGCAGATATACTTGCGAACAATCTCAAACAGGTATTGCATAAAGCCAGGGACCACGTCTTCGAATTGAACTTGCTGCACCTTGCTTTCGATTTCAAAGTCGAAAACTAATCCAGCGACGCATTTATTATTGACATCTTGACACTCGAGCAATTGCAGTTGAATGTGTTCATCTGCGCATGCTTTGATGAGCTTCATCAGATCGGGAATCGCGTCATCCGGAACATAGTAGCGTTGGCGGTTGTCGGGATTCATGTTGATGAAGTTCGCTTGAGTAGTGGTATCCATGCTCGAAATAATATATTTTCCGAGATACTCTCGCAAATTGGTGCCGGCCTGACCACGAGCGTGGAAGGAGCGCATAAGCGGAGAGTTGATTAGCTGAGCAACCTTGTCATTATCGTTCTGAGACATAGTGACAGATTGGGTTTGCCGGAGGATTACTATTCAAGATCGAGGAAGTTGTCGAATATATTAGTCAATAGATTCTTCAATTTTACGTCCAGAGGCCATAATCGTCTAAAACGGCCCTAAGTGGCTAATTTGGGGTTGGTTGAAAACTCGGCGATTAGGCCGTAATCGCATCACTTAATATATCGTTCCAAATATAACAATGCCCCCTAAAAAGACTTCAAAAAAATCTAAAGCGCCGATAAGGGCTCCTGTTAATCGCGAATATCTGGAAATAGTCCCAAAACTATCATCCTTAGGATTTGTGGTCCTTCCGCTGGACGATAAACGCCCCATCCTCAAGGGTTGGAACAAGATAGAAAAGACACCGGAGCGTTTGTATGTATTCGAGAATCGCAATTTGGGTATTATCACCGGCAGACTATCCGGCGTAACTATATTAGATATTGATCTTAAAGATGGCGGCATGGAGCTATGGATAAATATATCATCTGCATATCCAGATATAATAACGCCGATAGTTCAAACCGCCAGCGGAGGAATCCATATCTATTTCAAATACAACAAGAAACTCCATTCATTTTCACGATTTACACTGAAAGGACAACGTATTGGCTGGGACTTATTAAATAACGACCGACAAGCAGTTGTGCCACCATCAGTCAATGTTATAACAAAAAAAGCATACACATGGATTGCAACTCCGGAGGAAGTTCCATTCGCGCATATGCCTCAATGGCTCGAAGAATACTTGTTAATGTGCAAATCATTTAAATAATCAGGAATATAGATCATTTCTGACGAAGACTTAGATATATGATAAAACTCCTATCTATATAATGGATCCACCTTGGAGAAACTGGCGCGTATCGCTCGAAGAATCATCTTCGAGCGACTCGGTAAGTGGCCGGTCGTTTGATTTCAACGAGCAACCATCGGATAGCAACGTTGATAACAATCGCACTTCCGATACCAATCGCATGTCGTATGATGTATTTAATGGAGGCGGAAGCCGAACGATACATCGGAATCGTCAAGATACCCTCAATGATGATCTAATGTGGAGCGCATTGGAGGATGGTTCGGACGAGTTTCGACTATCAATCACAAATATCCCAATGATGACCAATCTATCGCTGGATGGAATGCAAGAAGATTATGTTGATAATATGATTCCGTATTATGCGATTGAAGTCCAATCGCTTGCGACCAATCCATATTATTTATTAGAAACAGCAGGTTGCGCCATTTCATCGTTGTTGCTTTATTCAAATCTCTTTATGTTCGCGATTCTCGCACATAGATATCCCGATAATGACTCGGATGTATTTTTGCGTTATGTATCCATAAAATTAATTAACTTCTCCAGTATCGGATTTATTGTTTATATATTTACCAATCCCGATACTTTCAAGTCAGTTAGCATCACGTCTAAGGACCTGATGATTAACGCCATCCTTTATGAATACAGGTTTAACATGATTTTGAAATACCTTGCGATTCATATCATAGTCAATATCCTAATCGCGGTCGCAACAATAGGAATATATTATCATATCATAGATGATATCCCCACGCAATCATTATTAACAAATATATTTGCATCCTCCCGATCCTATACGTTTAATGTTTCATATATTTTGGTTGCAATAATACTTCACTCCGCATGCGGAATTGGACTTGCCGTTATTACCAATATGACAACATCTATCAATGCTCGTAGTAAGGTTATAGATAAGTTCTTTCTTCTATTTTTACTTAGTGTTACGTTTGGCACGGTAGTTGGCCCAATCGGTTATGTATGGCCAAGTTTAGTATTGTATTGTTGTATCATATTGATTAGAGGCGATTTTCATTTATTCGATTACAACCTGTTCATAACATATCTATCCACAATACTGGTAATAGTATGTTTATATCCTCTAATCGCTCTCCAGATCAAATTCGTATGGAGAAAAAAATACATTCAATACATTGAGTATTATCGCAGATCCTGATTTACTCGAAGATCAGATCCTGATTTACTCGAAGATCAGATCCTGATTTACTCGAAGAACAGATCCTGATTTACTCGAAGAGCTAAGAAATCAGTCAAGTAGCAAACTCAGCTGATTGACGAATTGTTTGCTGTAAAGTGCATCTTTGATGATGCCAGCGGTGACATCCGGTTCGTTCTTGAAATGGGCGGCGAGCTCATCGATAATTTTATCGGATGAAGTTTTTTTGTCATTTGCGATTGATTGGCCATTGCTCTGAGCAACAATTCGCTCAGTTACAATGTAAGAAACTTCTTCAAGTGCTTTAGTCAGACTGTCAAATTTATCCTTGAACTGCTGGAACATGATCTTGAACTGCCCATAGCGTTCATGGTTCGACGACATCTGGACGACCAACTTGTTGTAGTCGCAATTGCGGATGTATTCGTTGTTCTTGTATAGGCCGTATTTTACGATCTTGAACAATTCGCTTTCGATGTAAATCGTGGAATATTCATCTGGGACCGCGCGGTTCTTCGATCGAAGAATGTATCCGTAGAGAGGCTTGTATTTGAAATTATTCAAATGATAAGCCTTTGCATACTTGGCATATGCGGATCGCGAATAGTTTAGCAGCTGCGATACGCTGTTCTCGCGCATCGTGATTGGGTTCTGCGTAGGTAGGCCTGGCACATTCTTCGATACATATTTGAAAACGGCCGGTTCGGCGACCGACATAATCATGATGTATGAATTCATATCAACACCCGGCTTGGGAATATTCTTTGTGCGGTTAGCGAGATGCTTAGTCTCATCGAAGATGTGATACTTCGAATGACGAAGCGCAATCGTATAAGAATAGTCTTCGTTTAGCATATTAAACGTGAAAGCCTTGTATTTGGTGTCCATAAGATCTTTGAGGGCTTCCATAAAGGTCATTCCCTTGATCATTTCGGTATCGCCAACATCGTAGCCCTTAGTCGATGACATTACCCATTTACCGTTATAGTGGTAAAGCGTAAGGATTGTTGCATCGAGCACTTCATAGACGTCGTAATATCCGGCGCTATGTAGATCGACGAGCTTACGCATCGAGATTTTGTTGGTGCAAAATCCATACTGGGGCATCGCGAGTAGGTTCCATCCATCGTTGTATTCGAAGATAAGTCCGTTGCACTCCTTTGCCATTGGATTCTTGAAATCAACATTGTCGCGTTTGGTGTAAAGCACCACACGAAATGGGGTTTCTGGCTTAAAGTTGCCTTGCGCGCTGTCCGTCCAACAAATACCATGAGAGTATAGCTTGGAGCGCAATGCGGAGACATTGGCGGCAAAGGTGTCAGTTTCAATAGGGAAGCTGTTCAGAAACTTGAAAGTGTTCATCTTTGATGACTGAGGTGAAAGAGCGTTTGATCAATGATCTGAAGTGGTTTGTATATTTATGTATTATAAACATCAATTTTGACAATTCCGCCCTTTGCTTAGAAATCGATATCTATTTTGTCTTTGGATACATATTCGCTAATATAATTATATTTTAGCTTTTCGGCATATTTACGTCGCGATGAGACGAACTCGGGATGATTATTACTAATAGAGGATTTCATCTTTGATAACTGCGCTTCGCTATTAATGGAGCTCTTTGTCTTATTTACCTTTATATAATCTTTGAATGCCTTCTCCATGAGCCATGTGATGCTACCATGAGTGTTTTCAATATCAAATTCAAACGTAGCCTGCGGATCGTATATTTTATGCATCGTATCACTCGCGAGCTTGATAATTGTATTCAAAATATCTTGCTGCTTAGTAATATCTATTGGCGCCTTCGAATCAGCCAGAGTTATAGCTGCCTCCTGAATAATTCTACTAAGCACCAAACAGAATCTGACAACATCATACATGAGATAACAATTGAAGACTTGGTTGTAGTTATTCACAATTGTCTCTTTTACAGTATCGAACACTATGCCCATCTCTTCATTTATCTTTGTCAAGATTCTATCAAAGAAATTGTGATGGTGATGGGATAAAATCGATTTGTCAAAGTCAATCAATGTTAAATCAAAATTACATTCACCCGCGCTCATAAATTTGTTTGTAGGTAGAAACACTTCAAGCTTACTACTCGAGCGATTTGTAATTAACACATTATTGAGATGCGGGTCGTTATGCATGATCCCATGCTGCGCAAGTAGCGTTATAGAATAACAGAACTGAAAGATTAATTGTCTGAATACTTCTGGGTCAGATATTAGATCAATGTCTGCTGATGTGGATTTATTATTTTTTCGATCTTCAACAAACTTGTTGATTGTGCCAAACAACGATTCTCCCATATTCGAATAAAACACGGCTATAGATAAATCTGCTAATGCATAATCCATATCAATAGTAACATCCTTAAGCCGCGAGGTTATTGCTTTAATTTGTTCAATTTCGTGGTTATGAATCTGATTAGCCACAAGGTCCCCAGCCAATGCGTATTGTTTTATGGCATTGGATCGGATGAACTGAATCCCAGATCCATATCTAATCTTATTGAGCAAAGTCTCATTCGTAAATATTTGTTTAGACGGAGCATGGATGAGGGCCCAATCGAGCGCGGGCGCAAGGAATCGCTTTCTGATTCGAATGGAAATATTTCGGAGAATACGATTGATATACATCGACTTCCAGATAGAATGGGAAAGATCGTTTGTATTATCTATTTGTTCGCGCGTTAATAATAAAAGCTTACTTCCTATGTATTGAGGACTATCTTCAAATGTCATCATACAATGCGCAAAGTGCTTCAGTGCGTTTGCATTCTTGGTTATGGATCCAATCGCATTTTCCATGATATGAATTATATCAACAATAGAGCTAAAGCTATTGAAATCAACCAGTTGCTCTTCCGAATAGCGTTGGTATCCAAGAACCATGTAATAAATCAAACTATAGCATAAGCCATGGCCTGATATATTTTTCAATTCTTGCCCTTTGAATGTAATCGCATTTGCCTTCATTTGTTTCATTAGCTTTGAATGGAGGTCGTAATATATCGGAAACTCCTTTTTCAGTTCCCCCTTAAGGAGTTTATTGATGGGAGTGGTATTCAGTGTGATTCCTCTATATTCTGAGTTCGCACTATTAACGGACGGGCCAATTAGAATGAGTTTCCGCAATACAAGTGCAATGTTTAGTAAATTGCCATTGATTAGCACCGTATGTAGCATTGGTTCTTCTACGCTCGAAGTGCTAAGTAATATATCTTTATATTCCATGGTATTATGAGTATTGGATTTAAGGCGAACTTAGAAAGTATATATAGTGCGATATATCATATCCAAGTAAGGTGGCAAAGATGAAACCGCCGCGCATAGGTCAAATATTCTCCGACAGTTCTTCGGATGAATCGGATCGATTGATTATAGCAAAGCCCAGACGTGTCAAGACGAGCGCATCAGAATCGGATGGTAAGACAGCGCGCCGTTCGACACTAACATCGATCGAGGATAAACCAAGAGAAAGAATATCACTGAAGGTGCCCATTCTCGAATCGCCCAAAGACGTTGATATACCGGAGGGCTATATCGATTATGATATGACAAAGCTATCATCGGTTGCATTTAATACAACAATTGGATATCAAAAGAATACAGGCAAAGTGATTATCAACAAATATTTCAAGAACTACGATCATGTGGGCGGCATTATCACAATGGGGTTTTATAAGCACGATAAGAAAAATTATTCCGAAAAGCTTCGCAACATTGATCATGTATTTGTGAAAAGCATTACTGGAGGCGTTGATCCATTGAAAGATACGATTGAAATCCCGCCGGACCAATGGTCGGCAATTAAGCGCGACATGGTAGTGTCTTATGAAAAAAAATCCCCACCAGAATGGATATATCGCACTAAGTTCAATACCTTTACCAAAGCTAAAGATGGGACCGAACGGATGAGCTTTACAAGCGAGCGTGGTTTTAATTATATTGCTAATCCGCTCAATATCAAAACGATACGGCGGCACATAACACATGCGGATAAACTCACTACTTATATTTTGGAACAGCTGAACAAGCTGGAGCGGCGCATACAAGAATTAGAAAAAAAGAAATCAAAGTCTTCAAAGAAGTAGCTTAGTTATCCGTTGATCCAAATCCACCGTCGCCGCGATCGGTTAGGAGCTTTTCTTTTTTTGAAACATAGCCTTCGCTGACAACATATGGCTTCAATATGAGTTGAGCAACGCGCGCTGGTAGCACCAGATCGGGTGCGGTAGGTAAAATTTTTACTAAAGGGATCTTGATCGTTCCTGAAAAATTTGGATCTATGACCCCAACACTGTTCGCAAGCATATATCCTGTTTTGGAAATGCTGCTTCGAGGAACGAGCTCAACGTAGTATCCAAGCGGAATATCTAATGCAACATATGTTTCGTATAGAGTCGTCATGGGTGTAGTTTGCTTATAAACATCGATAGCGGTAAGGTCATATCCAACATCTGTGATGCGCTTAGTTGGTAAGACGGCACTTGAGGCTTCCAAATGAAAGCCTAAACGCGGAAGATGCGTTCGTTGGTGCATATTGATTGCTTGAATGAACAACGCATTGTCGTCTGGAGACTCTTGCGCGATCTCATGTAGCTTAGAGATGATATTGATCCCGTAGTATGTTTGATTATCGACCTCAAGCTTAGGAACTGGAGCGAAAGTTAATTTCATGATTGGAGACGAACTATATGTTTCAACTGTGCTGCGAATTCGCATATGGTATATTTACGTATGGGGCCATCAATTTAGACGTTTATTGAAGGTTGTATGTAGAAATCATCAAGCTTAGGGTCAAATAACGGAGAGTATGTAATAACAATTCCACAATACGGCGAGCCAACCTTTTTATAATTTACTGACTTATAGATGCCCGCCTCAACGGCCTCTTGTAAGATAAATTTGAAATTATTCCAGAACGATTCATCGTGGCCCCATGAATCCGTTCCCAGATGCGCAATCTCATGCAAAAGAACAAATATGAGATCGTTCATCTTCTCATCTATTTTATTATTCTTTGTTGGATCGCGAAGGCACATAGCGAATACATCTCCTTTATCAATAACATAAGACGTATCGCCGCCGGATCGCTCTGGTATGTTTTCTTCTAAATTCGCGGTTTTATAATTTGAACGAATCGATTTGGCGATCTTAATAACTCGATCGCGATATTCTGGCTTTATCAAAATTATCTTGTTGGGCGTCTTTAGATACTTTTGATTGAGATGTTCTATTAGCTGATGAGCGACCGTGTTTAGCTTGTCCATGGTATGCGCTGCCAGTTCTGGATTCTCCAGATCTTCATGAACCTTATAGTAATTATTCCCAGCCCTTACCTTCGCGAATCCTTCTTTGTTAGAAAAGTGGCTGCACTGAAAATCGATCTGACGACCTTCTATCACAATGTTGTGCCCTCGATGGGGCTTGCGCTTATTTATAAATAAATAGAATATGACCGCAGACAGTAGGAGCCCGATCAGTAAAGTTATCGCACTTCTGCTGCAGTTAGAGATTTTAGATTTAATAGCATTAGACCCAATGGTGGCCGCCTGTCCAATTAACGCAGTTCGTATAATAGCTGTGAGCAATCCCATTTTTATTATTGTTCATAAAAGAGGCTTACTGGTTTATATGAAAACAAATATAGTTTATACATTAAGTGGAATGAAAGAACCGGTTGTAGAAAGTGTCTATGCGCGAGTGGATATTCTTGATTATGTAGATAAGGCTTTTGTTCGAACCTCTTCGATATACTTTCTTGGCGACGGGGCTGAATATACGAAATCGCCCAACGACGTCAAACTCAATAACAAGAAATTATCGGAAGCTATTGGATCTCAGGTATTAAAGGAGTTAATTCATAAAGACGAGATAAAGGGCGGAGATGACTGGGATGATCTGGATGACGACGATTTTGAAAATCTTTTAAATGAGGAGCCCCAGCTCAATATCGCCAAAGCCACTAACGAATCTATGAGATCGCAATTGCCAAAGACGGATATAATTAGCGAACTCATTTTCTATTCCAAGGATAAGGCGGCCGATGTAAAGCAAAAGATTGCAATGGTGTCCGGCATTAAACCTTACAAACAATATCTATGGGTTCCAAAGTATCATCAATCGGTAAATGGCGATGAGATTAGTTTAATTGCACATTACACAACTTCAATTCGAGATATCGAAGGATACCCCATCGATTCGCACCCTCCAATGCCCGAGCGACCTGAATCTATCGTTCAAGATTTTGTATTTAATCAGACGGTGATTATGTATTGTATTAGCTTGGACTCTATCGTCCAAGCAAAAAACGCTCTCCGCTTCCTTGCCACAAGCGACAGTGAGCTATTCGAGTTAATATACAACAACACAATCAAGCGATTTTATCCAGTCATGACGCGTCCCGTTTTCAATCAGTATTTAATAAATGAGAAGGAAATAGAAAACAAGTTCCATGGGTATTCGTTTAATATTGCCGATATAACAAAGAAATACGATAAGCGCGCAAAGTTGTTTCCTTACTTAAACAAGTATCCAAAGGTTGATATTGATTCCAGTGCTTTAATCACGGCATCCACGATTGACATAGTCCTCGCATCTTTGCGAATGACACTAACGCTTGATACACAACGTTTATTTCAAACATTGAACTTAACATCAATGTCAGATATTGCATTTATAGATTACTACCGCTCCGATGCATCACTACGGCCGATTCGATTGCGCAAGCTGCAACAAAAAGATCAGTTTCGCCGCAACGCATCGGTAACGCAAACGGTGCCGGTGCCGTCGAAAGAACTATTATTCAATCGATGTATTGTATTTTCATATCTGCCACAATCTGAATTTTTAGATTTATGTGTAGTTGTTAATGAAAATGGATCGGTCTGGATCAAAGCTTCACCTAATCAATCGTTTGTGTTTTCAAAACTCGCATTCATTAAATTTATTGCACCAATCATTAATAAACTGATCGGCATGATTAACGCATGCGAATCGTCTTTCTTAGTTAATCTACAATTGCCTCATTTAAGCACGACTGGGATCGGCTATCAAATCATATCATCATCAACCAACCTTACATTTAAAAAGTCAATCGCATACTCCAAAATGACCAATCTTGTCATTGATAAATTGCTCGACGCTGGCATCATCGAAATATCAAAGCAAGAATCTATAAGGGCCGGCAAAGGCTCGACTGTATTTCGGCTACAATATGGTATAACAAATAATGCAACCTCCGGCAGTGAGATGATTTCAGAAATAGAAATTAAAAATGTCAATGAGACCGCGGTGGTATCGCTATCTAACTTAGATGTAAAGGAAACTAATCTTTACGTTGATATTATTGGTCGTTTAATATTATCGGCCGGAGATACTATTAAACTTGTATCAACCAATCAATCTGAATTAGGTCTTGTTGATCCAGTTTTGTTCAGACCTCGAATATCGTCGGATGGGTATAGTCGTATTTGTCAAAAGAAGTTCCAACCCGTTGTGACTACAAAGGATGACAAAAAGGCTGTTGAATATTTTAATTTTACGTTCAATAAGCCCGAATATTACAAATGCTCATCCAAAGATAATCCCGTTTTAGGTTTTATACAAGGTAAGCACGAACATGGATATTGCTTACCTTGCTGCCGTAAGACACCTCAAGCGAATGCGGAAGAGGCGAGAAAGACTTGTATAAGCAATGAATTTGAAATCGAAGAACGCCAAAGCTCTTACAAGATTGATTACCCGATACACTCTATACCCAATCACAAAATTATGAATCGCAGAATCAAGCTGCCTGATCATCTTATTCAACTTTTTGGCGGCAAGCAATTAGTAGCCAATGGAACTATAATGGCGTCGCATGGTGGCATTCGCGATGGTATCAAACCGGATGTAAAATCATTTTTACAAACAGCAACTATGTTGGCGGCAGTCGATAATGGACAGGGGGTTCCCTTGTTTAAATCATTCAGAGAATTGATTATGGAGTTAATTGCGTTGATACAAACTCCCGCCATGCAACTGAAACTCATGAAGCATAAATTAATATCTTCGCGATTTACGTCTCCAACTGAGCTTACTCATGCGCTGGAAGATTATTTTATGAAACAAACGATTATGATTGATTCAGAGAGCAAGCTTTCGGCTATGGAGTTGAATGATATCATAATATATTTGTGCAATTGCAAGGGCATGAATGCATTGCTATTGTTCGATGACAGACAGACCGATATTACAATTCTTAACCTTCAGGACATTGATGTATCCAAACCAGTGGTCTTGATTATTAAACGATTAAATGTCGAGTGGTCCAGCCATCACCAGAACACGAGAGCGCTATATCTACCGATTACATCTAACGGATTCAAAGTAACTCATAGATCTGAACTACTTATCGAAAGAACAAATCTAATGCAGGCATTGACAAAAATTAAGAACATCGCAATGGGAAAGAAAGAGATCGCGTTCAACAAACAATTTACGATCAATAGAGTGCAGAACATATGTAAGAAGAGCAAGCAATACAGTCTGTTAAAGGAAGATATTGATCAAAGTTATGCACTGATTGGAATTGGACGTAAGGTTATGATAGCAACCGTGACGTCGTTAGATATCGTATTGACTATTAATTCTCCAGATGAATCTCCGACCGCGTCATTGGATGATATGCTCACATTTATTACGGATTATAATTTATTGATCTTAGATGATTCGCCCAACCTAAATAAGAGCTATTTAGATTCGTATAAGCAATATTTGCAAGTAGCACTTAAGATAAATAATCGGAAGGACAGATATCACCTGATCGATACCGCAGCGCTGCTATTAAAGATAACGAAGCTGATAGTTTGCGATAATATGATTATCGGCGCGGTTGTAGCTTTGGTGGATCAAACCAGAATCGTAGCATCTGAGCTAATGTTTATCAAACCTCTGCGAGCGGATGACTCGAAGGTAAAAAAAGAAATCCAAAGCATGTGCGACAAGCAACTGTCTTTATATAAAAATATCAACCCCAAGGCTATATTGACATCGCCGACCGATCAGTCTTTTATAGATATTACCAAGGTCATCGTTTATTGGGATACCAATCCATTAGAGATCAACATCAAACAAACATGCAAGAAAGACCTTGAACCGCAATTTAATATGGGATTGTATTTAAATCAGATTTATAAAGTGTTGGTCATTGAACTCATGGGACAATGGAAGGCGGAACGTGCGCGCGATATAGAAGATTACGTCGTTGCATTTATCAAAAAAAATAAATCCCTTCCCATTCCAGAAACGCGCATCGATAAAATGATCGAAGAGATACCATTCTCACATATCGATAAAACTATATTCCGTGCCTCAATGAATGCGCTCTTCGATAAAATAAATTCTATCGATAAGTCGGCGGACCAAGCCATTAATCGAATAAGGGAATCGGATGTGTTCGATGGATACGATTTGAAGCATCTACATAAATGGACAAAGAAAGAAGTTGCGACCAAAGTGCAATCGATACTAAAGGGATGCGTAGTTAAGTCAAACGCGTATCCATCTTTTGATAAAGATATACCCATATCAGATCAGATTAGTGCTTTCTATACATCAAAGAAACTAATGCTGCATCAATCAATCTATAATGATATTATTGATTTCCTAATATCCGATTTGTGCAACCCATTTCGTAAAGATTATATTGTAAATATGCAGCTAACAATGACCGCATTAGAAGATATTCGCCCTCATATAGGAGAATTAATTTACGTTCAACCAATCGCTAAGATATAAATTAAACGATGGACGATTGCGAACACATTGGATCAAAAGAGCTCAGACGGCGCGACCGCAAATCGAAATCAAGAAAATGCAAAGATCGCAAGAATAGCAAAGATGATTTAGGTGGCATGATGATATCCATGACTAAAAAAATAGATATTCGGGAGTTGTTCATCCTTTGGGCGTTATTTATATTTCTCCATACTGAGATGTTTGTAGATTGCATCCTAAAGCGATTCAAAAATGCAACCAACGATGATAAGTCCATGAGAATGAAGGGAACCTTTATCGCATCAATGCTTATGGTCATTGCGATTGTCGTATGTTCAATCATATTTTAATCGGGTTTAATCATATTTTAAACGGGTCTAATCATATTTTAATCGGGTCTAATCATATATTAATCAGGAGAGTCCAATCGGGTCTAAGATACATAATAATCTAAGAGACTAATATCATACGTAGATCCAGAAGCGGATACGTATGCTTTAAAGGTCAAGTTGCCTGCGATAATCGGGACGCCCACCGTTATCTGCCCAATACCAGTCGCGTTGAGCGGGGCTAATGTTTGCAATACATTGTTGCTATCGCCAATAATTATATTTCCGTCTACCAATAAAGATGTTCTGCGATGCGTTAGAAGTAGATTGATATAACATGTATTACTGGGAATGACATCAACTAACGAATATGTGGTCGATGAAGTATTCGACGCACTCGATACTATTGAAAATGCCGGAGTGTAGCAGAATTGTTTTGGCGCAACCATGCGCGTTATAGTTTCGGTTGATCCGCTGTAAGTAGTAAAGAAGTTCAATGGGCGATAATCGGAAAGGAAGCAATTAGTTGGTAAATCAATCGGATTGTCAGATCTGTTTGATAATCCATAAACAACTCCGGATGGAGAATTGAATGCATAGAGGCGCAACAGACCGTATTTACCTCCTCTATAATAACTATATTGTGTTGTTTTAGAAGCGGTGAATGCGGCATCTACAATCATTGATGTGTTGGATGTTATAGTTACGATTCTTCTCGAGATGGTAGAACTCGCGGATATAACAACTGATATAACATCGCCTACAATAAAATCAGTTGTGAAACTGGTGCCGGTTCCGGCTATAGTGCTTGTTGTTGCTCCCTGCGATACTTTACCAACTAATGCTTGCGATGTTAAAATATTTTGAGGCCCAACGTCAGCCGATGTTGATCGAATAAGATCATTCGTGGCCGAAAGGTTCTTTGCATACAAATAAGGAACGCGGTAAGTGTTTGCGCTTACCCAAGAAGGATATCCCATATCAACATAATTATACATTAGCCCAGGACTCCATGTGGCCCTTGTAGATTTAGAATTATCAACAATCAGCATATCACCATTATTTGGCGATATTGGCAATCTTGTTAATTCTGTATCCGATGTTGCCATCAATAAGTCGCCCGGTGTATAAGTCGCATTTCCGGTCCCGCCGGACGTTTCGGCAAGTGGTGTAAGTAGTGTGAGTGAGTTCAAATCACGAATATTTTTTTCAGCATCTGTGACCAATGCTTTCGATGGTTCCGCAACTCCCTGCGTGGTGTTGGTATAATTCAACTGAGCCGCAGTTGATGTTACTAATGTCCCACGAAGATACAATCCAGACACGCCTCCTATGTGAGAAACAATATTTAGTGATTTGGTTATCGTAACTCCTGACCCATCCGGATCTATCGTAAGATTACCATTGCTATCAAGAAATAAATCACACTCCACATTACTCCCGCTGTGTGTCATACGCAAACAAGCGCCGTTTTCACTAAGAATATGCATTTGGGCAGTTGGCTGCGTGGTGTTGATACCCACATTTCCATGACAATCCATATAAAAGAATGAATTGTCATTTGTCTTGATCAAACATGAACCATTGGCCCCATCCGCGTCGAGCGCAAAACACGTCTGCTTACCTCGAATACAGGTATTCTCGCGCGCGTTCCACTCTGGTGTTAGCTGCAATGGTGCAGTTTGCAAACTTCGCTTCTTTAATAAACCTGACATTGTTATATTAGAGCGGGTCGCCATTTGGTATGGAATGATCGCAGACAAATATGGTATATACATTCATTTAAATTATACTTCGATCCATCTAACACATGAAAAAAAATATACTTCGCAAAATGCGCTCACGCTTCGGGCCAGACCCAGTTATACGCTTTCTTATTCTTCATACCTTCCATCCAGTTCCAAACGGATTTGTTTCCATGATGCTCCATGTCATTCACGATATCGCTGCCTGCAATCATCATTGATGTAACGCCCTTACCCTTATCCTGAGCCTTCTTCACCATCTTGGCGCACATCGGGTGAAGAAGTAAAGGAGTCTTTCCCTTCAGCTCATCCGCATTGAGAGTGATCTTTCCATTACGGACTGCCTTCTTTAGCTTATCCTCTTTAATACTACCCGATACAGTTACAATCTCATATCCACGAAAGTCGCGCATTGTGCTATATTATATTTCTCAAAGATTGTATTCATCGTAAAAAAACAACGCTATCGTATTCTTATTCCAAATTAATAACTGATTTGGCTACAATTGCATTTACACGAATTGCATTAGTCATTGCAACATCGCATGCTTCTTCGGCAGCGCTGGCTGCATTAAGCGCTATGTTGGCGATACTAAGCGTAGCTTCATCGTTAATCTCAATCTTAGTTAGATGACTAACCGCTCCGATCGCAATGCACGCCTGAACATACGCTTCATTTGCGGCAGTTGCAGCATCCGCGTTAAGTTGAGTAAGCTGAACTATATTTTGAATTCGATTGAACTCATCAATCGCAATGGTAGCGTCGATCGCATATTCGACATCTAACCACATCAAGAAATGATGATACGCGGTAGCGGTCATGTATGTTCCATAATATAGCTCATTGACATCAGATGCGATATCGTATATCACCGGAGATTCCAGTTTGTCTTTCAAATGATCCAGTAAGATCTTTGTTTTTTTCATTTTGATCCATTGGGATATCTTCTTATCAGCATTGCCCATTGGTTGAACTTTCTTAAAGTGCGAAAGCGTCTTCAGTGCGTTGAAACAATTAGTCGTGGTATCAATGTATGTGAATGTTGCATCGGTAGATAGCTTGATCGCAATAAACCGATCCATGGAGCTTGTATATATATTGCAGCGTCGAACTGCAATTTTGCATATTCAAAAAAAAGAATTGAATGTTACGGGGGCTCAAGCCCTAAAGCGGCCAATAGTAGCGCACACCATGCGCCAAGTGCAGATGATACATGACCAAGCATTTCTAATTATATTACATTCGCGATAATATCAAAACTACTTTCGATAAAGCTGATACTTATTGATATCGTAGGTGCTACGATCTACATTTTTGCAACTGGACGATGATAGTGCCGTGCGGATATGGTGGCTTGAATATTCAAACGCCGATACGATGATGGAAAACATTATTCAATGTATATATACAATGCGGGCATATATTAAAAAAAGAATCTATTGCATGTGCAATAGGATCATGCAACGATCAGGAACAGAGTTAGTATCCTTCGTCGTCCGTGGCCTCTTCCATTTCAACATCTGAGTCTCCCTCAGGCTCGGGATTGATAATCTCCTTCGTTTCAGTGTCGGTTCCACGGATTAGATCAAGATACTCTTCGTATGAAACGTATTCGTTCTCGATGTATGTAGAACCGCGCACTGTCGCTTGAATCGGAATGTCCTTGACGCTCATCTTCTTCACAGTATGCTTTTCATCTTTGAATGCACGCTTATCTTCAGGATTGGCCTTGTTGTGCTCCTTGATCTCCGCCTTGAGCGCATCATTGAGTTTGGTTACAGCTGCAGTTCGTTCATCATTCGCTCGCTTAACGATCATTGCTTTGTGATCAGCAATACGGTTCTTGATGCCATTGCGTAGCGCAGCCGAATCTTCGACATACATACTGATGACCTCCTTCCACTCGTGCTCAGTGTCATTGTCCAACTTTTTCATCGCAGACAGCACGGAGCCGCGTGTTCCGGCCATGAGCGCGAGATTATGGCATTTCTTACCATCTTCACTCACAGACTCGTATTCATAGCAAACATAGTTGCTTGCTTTTGTCTTACTTGACTTTGAGTCAGGCGATGCCATTGGCTTTTTGGATTCTGCAGTTGCCTTGGGTGCGGCTTTCTTCGAGTTGGACGATGTCGTTGGCTTTTTGGCCTTTGCAGTTGCCTTGGGCGCAGTTGCCTTGGGCGCAGTTGCCTTGGGTGCGGCTGCCGGACTGAGCTTCTTTGACTCAGCGGGTAAGAGTGATTGCTCCCGCAACATACTAACAACGTTGCTAATTTCGGAAACAAGAAACTCTTCCACTTCATTGCAGTTCATGTCTTGCGTTCCATTTCCAGAAGGATAACCTTTGGTGGAACCGGTCAGTTCAGAAATAGCATCGCTAATTCCAATAATTACATCTTTAGCACAGATGTATTCTCGAACGATTGTGTTGAATGTATCTTCGCGGAACTTTCGGATCGCGCAAATGACATCGAAAGCGTAATCGCTATCAATCCACATTAGAAAGGAGTCGTAGAGCATAGGCTGCATATAGGTTCCTTTGTATTCGTCCGGAATGTCCTTGTCCAATACGTAGAGCGGTTCTTCAATATCGCACTTAGTCTTCACTGATTCAATCAGTTGCTTTGCTGCCTTAAGGCGGGGCCAAGCGCCGACTTCTTTGCGAGTAGCGTCTTTTCCGGCTTTGTAGCAATCGTAAAACGGACCCAGCGTCTTTGTAGCATTCATAAATCCGGTTTCATTATCAACAACAATCTTGATCTTGTCATTCACAATATCAGTAATCTCAATAAAGCGAGACATTATTGCTAATGAGGCGGGTTAAGGGTGCTTAAGGGGCTTTGGGTACTCGTAGGTATGTTTAAGATATTATTTCTTCAATTTTGGCCTCAAATGGGATTAATGGCCCGTTTGGGCTATTTGAGGCCCCTAAAAAAGATACTTCCGCTTTCAGCGGAAGGTTCTTCGTGGGCGTGGCATCGGGTGCTTACTTTCCATTCGATCCCATGCTTTGTTCGCGTTGCAGCTCAGGGTTTAATTCCTAAAACACGGTCTAGTATGTCAATCATGGCATCGTCATCAGTGTTATCATAAATGTGGTTACGTTTTTCACGTTCCTCAAGTTCCTTCTCATTCGGCTCGATAAGCTCCAGAGTATCTTGATCGATACCACATGCAATCTTTAACAACTTATCCAAGGTGATATAAGGATTGAAGACTGAGTAGATGAACACTTTGTAAGTGTGATTATATTCAATTTCTTTTAACGCGACCTTAGGAGTCTTACGAAGAGCTGGGGTCATCTTCTGCGCCGTTAGGATACTAATCTGAGTATTTAAGTCAGAAATGATCGCATTCGGTATTTCCTTTTTCTTACTCTCAGCTCGAATCTTAGCACGAAGAGACGTGATTTGCTTTTGAAGCGAAGCATTGAATAACTTGATCAAGCTCTTTTGTAAATCGTTATACTCCTTGTCCGATGCCTTGTTCGTATCGTTGATGCAATTGATCACTTCCGCACGCCGAAGATTGATAGTCTTCTTATCGTTGCGTTTGGGATCAAATGGATTCGGATTGAAGTGTGCGGGTAGGAATACAATATCATGCGCTGATATAAGCGGAATCTTCGTGTTAAAATAAATCATAGCATCTACATATGCCCAATCGCCAACTATGAACTGAACGTAGTATCGTCCGTTCGATGATACCCAGCCAGTAGCTGCCACGAATTGACGCATTGGCTCTTGCTCAGTGTTCATGTTAGAAGGGTGGAAACTGTGTTTCTGACGTCGTAGGTATGTTTAAGATATTATTTCTTCAATTTTGGCCTCAAATGGGAATAATGGCCTGTTTGGGCTATTTGAGGCCCCTAAAAAAATATACTTCC
>JACCDW010378235.1_pt1 | contig 19651 bp, 21 predicted proteins | sample 7449781 | NCBI WGS metagenome assembly JACCDW01 (sample SAMN15323449, study PRJNA562643) | freshwater metagenome | isolation source: river surface water | place: USA:Blue River Watershed | collected 2017-08-18
ACGAACTCTGCTGCTAACTCCTCAAGCTTTGCCCTGGAGATTCGCTGCACAAGGTGCTCAGGACCGTTTGGACCTGATGCGATAAACGGAATGTTGATCTCGGTATCCGCAGCCGTTGAGAGCTCGATCTTGGCCTTCTCGGACTCCTCATAGAGTCGCTGCAGTGCAAGAGGATCCTTGGCTAGGTCAATCGCAGTCTGCTTCTTGAACTCGTCGATGATCCACTGGATAATCTTCTGGTCGATGTCCTTTCCTCCCATGTGAGAGTCTCCATCGGTAGACTTCACCTCGATCACGTCGTCACCTACCTCAAGCACTGAGACGTCGAAGGTTCCTCCTCCGAAGTCGAACACGATGATCTTCTCGTCCTTCTTCTTTCCGAATCCGTATGCGAGTGCTGCGGCAGTCGGCTCGTTGATGATTCGCTTCACGTCGAGGCCTGCGATCTTTCCGGCGTCCTTGGTTGCCTGTCGCTGCGCGTCGTTAAAGTACGCAGGCACGGTAATAACCGCCTCGGTGATAGTCTCGCCGATTCGTGCTTCTGCATCTGCCTTGAGCTTGCCGAGAATCATTGCTGAAATCTCCTCAGGTCGATAGTCGGTTCCAGACATCTCAACGGCAACTCCTCCGCTCTCGGTCTTCTTGATCTTGTACGGCACGGTCAGCTTGTCCTTCTCGACTGACGCGTCGTCAAACGAGTGTCCGATGAATCGCTTGATTCCGAACACGGTGTTCTGCGGGTTGGTCACGGACTGTCGCTTGGCAGTCTGTCCAACGAGTCGCTCGTTGTTCTTTGAGATCGCGACGATAGAAGGCGTCGTTCGTGCACCCTCAGAGTTCTCTATGATATGTGGCTCCGACGCCTCAATGATGGCTGCTGCGGAGTTAGTCGTTCCTAAGTCAATTCCTATGATTTTTCCCATGATTTTTATTGTTTAGGTTGCTAATGTTTCAGTATACTAAAATTATTTCTCGAATTTGTAAACTTTGACTTGGGCTGCTCTTATAATACGCCCACCCGTCCTGTATCCTTTCAAAATTACCTGCGCGATGGTGTGATCCTGTGACTCATCGCTGGTCGGGACCTCCTCTATCGCCTCGTGCAGCTCCGGCGAGAAGGCCTCACCGACCGGATTCATTTCCTCAATCCCGTTATCCTCCAGGATCCTCTTGAGCTGCGCGTGCACGTACTCGAAGCCGGTCAGCCAGCGCTTGAACGAGTCGTCGAACGTCCCCGCCAGCGCCATGTCAAAGCTGTCGAGCACGGGCAGGAGCGATTCCACCATGTCAATTGCAGAAGACTCCTTTGCTTGTTTGAAAAGAGATTCGTTGTTCTTCTTATAATTTATGAAGTCAGCCTGCGCACGCTGCCATCCCTGGAGGTACTCCTCCTTGTCGGACTGGCACTTCTCGAGCTTTTCCTTGAGAGCGGAGATCTTTTTGGCGTACTTCTCGCCTACCTGAGAGTCCTCGGTAAACTCTTCCTCAATTACAATATCGTCACCGTCTTCAGTGTGAACATGTTTTGACATGGAATTCGTTCGTTAAGAGCTGATAAATGCGGGAGCCGCACGTGAATTATCGCTTTGACCAAGCACCGGACTTTCGAGCCTTCTTGAGTCCGAACTTTCGTCGCTCCTTGGCTCGCGGGTCTCGCTTGAGGAATCCCTTCTTCTTGAGATCCTTTCGCTTCTCCTCGTCCATCTTTACGATTGCTCGTGAGATACCAAGTCGGATTGACTCGGCCTGAGATGAGATACCTCCTCCGATCACCTTGGCGGTTACCTCGTATGCCTGTGGAAGCTCAGATCCGATAAGTGCCTCTGACGCAACGTTCTGAAGGTTCTCAGTCTTGAAGAAGTCTGCAAGTGCCTTGTCGTTTACGGTGATTGAGTTTGTCTTTGCCTCGACCAGTCGAACACGCGCGATCGCTTCCTTTCGTCGCCCTACTGTCTCGATATATTTCTCTGTTTTCTTTGCTGTTGCCATATGATTGTTAAATTGAATTATTCGGTGATCTTGAGTTTCTTGATCATCTCTGCTCGAAGTCGGTTCTTTGGAAGCATTCCCATGATAGCTTTTCGGAACACCTCGGTTACTCCTCGCTTAACGAGCATCTCGTCGAGAGTTCGTGTCTTGAGTCCGCTTGGGTATCCTGTAAACCACTTGTACTCCTTCTCGTCCTTCTTCTTGTCTGAGATGTCAGCCTTTGACGCGTTGATGATGTGAACACCGTCAGTGATGAGCTTGTTCTTTACGTAGAGAGGAGAATCCTTGCCCATAAGAATCATGGCCGCCTCTGAGGCGATTCGTCCGATCTTTTTGTTTGTTGCGTCGATTGTTTTCATGTTGGTGTTCATTAATCTACAAATTCGATGTAGGCCATCTTGCTACCGTCGCTCAGTCGTGGTGCCATCTTGATAATTCGAGTGTATCCACCCTGTCGGTCCTTCATCTTCTCTGCGATCATCTCAAGCTCCTTGGCTACGTCGAAGCTTCCTGTCTTTGACTGGATAACTCGCTTTACGTGCAGGTCTGAGTTCTTTGACTTGGTGATAAGCTTCTCGACAGCAGGTCGGAGCTCTCGTGCCTTGGCGTCAGTCGTAACGATTCGCTTGTTCTTGACCAGGTTGTACACCAAAGAGTTCATAAGCGCGTTTCGCTGGTTGGCAGGTCGTCCGAATTTTCTCTTTGTATTGTGGTGTCTCATGGCCTTACAGATTACTATTAATTGGGTCTTTTGTAAAGAATTAGTCCTTTAGTTCGATCCCGTGCTTCGCAAGAAGCTCCTTGATTTCCTCGAGACCCTTAGTCCCGAATCCTTCGATCTCAAGAATGTCTGATGACTTCTTTCGGGCAAGTCCTCCTACTGTTCGAATGTTCGCGTTTGAAAGCGCGTTGATCGTTCGTGCAGAAAGCTCCAGATCCTCGATTCGAGTCTTTAGGAAGTCCTCAACGTCGATCTCCTCCTTTGGCTCGTCAGAGTGAACAGTCTGGGTTGGAAGCTCAACCTCCTCCTTGAATCCTACGATAGACTTGAGCTGCGTGATCATTGTGTAGATAGAGTGCTCAAGTGCCTCTCGTGGTGAGATTGTTCCGTCAGTCTCGATAGTGATTCGAAGTCGGTTGTAGTCAGTTCGATCCGCAACTCGCATGTTCTCAGTCTCGTAGTTCACTCGTCGGATAGGTGTGAAGATCGCATCTAGGGCGATAGTTCCTACCTCTACCTTCTCCTTGTGAAGCACCTCCTTTGGAACGAATCCGATTCCGTTCTCTACTCGCATCTCGATAGTAACCTCGGTTTTGGTTGTAACCTCGAATAGGTACTGGTCCTTGTTCACGATCTCGACCTGAGATGGCGCAATGATGTCAGCAGCAGTAACCTTGGCTGGTCCCTTGATCTTGAGATCGATCTTTAGAGGCTCAGAGCTCTTCATTGAGAGTCGCAGCTTCTTGAGGTTAAGGATGATTGAGATAACGTCCTCCTTTACACCCTCGATTGTCGAGAACTCGTGTCCTACTCCGCTGATCTTTACCTCAGTGATGGCCGTTCCTGGAAGAGATGAAAGGATGATTCGTCGCAGAGAGTTACCAAGAGTGTGACCGTACCCTGGGTACAGACCGTCAATCTCGTAAATACCCTTCGAGTTCTCCTCGCTTACGATCTTTGGCTTTGATGGAATTGCAATGTTTTGTTCAATCATAAAATATATATTATTTAAATTATCGCTTGTAGTATTCCATTACTGAGTTCAGGTCGAAGTGCAGTTCGGCTGGGCTGTATGTCGCCTCTCCGATCACTTCTACTGAAAGATCCTTTCCGTTTACCTTCAGCCATGCGGGAGTATTTGCGTCAGTCAGGTTCTTGCTTACCTCGGCAAACATACCCTTCGACTTGCTTCCCTCTCGGATAGCGACTACGTCACCCTTTTTGAGTGAGTATGAAGGGACGTTGATTCGAGTTCCGTTAACTGTAAAGTGGCCGTGAGATACGGCCTGTCGTGCGTGAAATCGCGAAGTGAGGAATCCTGCTCGTAGTACGACGTTGTCTACTCGGCTCTCGAGAAGTCGGTATAGGTAGTCAGACTGGTTAGACTTGGTCTTGTCGATTACCTTCTTTACGTAGTTCTTGAGCTGCTTCTCCATGATTCCGTATGTGTATCGAACCTTCTGCTTCTCTAGAAGCTGCTGTCCGAATACGGAACCACCGCCTCGCTTTGGTCGCATGGCCTTGTTCTTGCTCTTCTTCTCTGCATTCAAAGAAAACTTGGCTGTTTGTGTCTTTTCGAACACAGCAGCTCCAAGTCGTCGTGCAATTTTATATTTTGGTCCAATTTTCATAACTCAATCTTTTTAAACTGTTCTAATAATGTGACTACACTCGTCGTGGCTTTGGAGCCTTAGGACCGTTGTGCGGAACAGGAGTTCGGTCCTTGATAGACCGGATGTTGATCCCCTTTGAGATGAACCCTCGAATTGAGGACTCTCGTCCGGAACCTACTCCCTTCACGATCACGTCGATCTCCTTTAGTCCAAGCTTCTCAGCCTTTTCTGCAAGTTCCTCTGCGGCCTTTGAGGCTGCAAACGGAGTTCCCTTCTTGGCACCTTTGAATCCAAGAGCACCAGATGATGAGGAGATGATGGCGTTACCCCTGGTGTCAGTAAGTAGGAGTTTGGTGTTGTTAAACGTAGACTGAACGTACAGAATACCCGTATCGAGTTTCTTTCGCGGTAGCTTCTTTGCTGCTCCAGACTTTACAGAGTCGTTTGAGCCTTTCTTTACAATTCGTTTCTTTCCCATGATTATTTTTTATCAACCTTAGTTCGTCCAGATCCCATAGTCTTTCGAAGGTTTCCTCGAACTGTTCGGGAGTTGGTCTTGGTCCGCTGTCCTCGTACTGGTAATTTCTTGCTGTGTCGGGATCCCTTGTACGATCCGATATCCTTCATTCGCTTTACGTTTGAAGAAACCTCTCGCTTGAGCTCACCCTCGATCTTGAACGCCTCAATCTCTTCTCGAATTTTGTTTTCATCGTCAGGAGACAAGTCAGCCGGCTTTTTGGTTGAGTCGATACCGAGCTTTGCAAGCAAAGTCTTGGCTCGTGCACGTCCAACGCCATAGATCGCAGTTAGTGCGAACTCGAGCTGTTTGTCATCTGGAATTGTTATACCTTGTATTCTCATTTGTTTGGAAAGCATAGTCTATCAAAGGAAACCCTACTTGTAAAGCGTGTTTTAGAGTCTTTTGACAATGCGGGCCTTGCCGCCATAAGGATCCTCAATCATCTCTACGTTGTCGCCCACAAGAACCCTGATCTTGTGCATTCTCATCTTGCCGGCCAGGTAGGCCAGGGTCTCACGCTCGTTATTGATAAGTACGCGGAACATAGTGTTCGGCATAGCTTCAATCACGGTTCCCTTTACGGGCTCATCAGTACTTTTCATGTAGGTATTTTATAGCAGAAATAAGGGTTACTGTCAATTTAGGCTCCAATTTCAACGCTAATCTTAGCGGGGTCTGACGGGAATTTGGTCTTCCAGAACGGACTTAGCTTGATATCAGCCCTCTCTACGGACTGGTGAGCACCCATGATCTGGACGATTTCGCTCCTCTTCTTGCCTGCGATCTCGGTCTTGAGTGCCTCGATGTCAGTAAGCCAGGTGATATCCGTTGAGCCAGAAGCGAGAATCATCTCGGAGTCCTTGAGGAACTCAAGATTATCAAGGTTCATGCTAAAGGCGTCAGTCGCGGTCGACTCCACTACTGCGGTGCGTCCGATCTGGTTCATGAGGTCCTGCTTGGCAAACTTGTACGCGTTAGCAGTGGCCGTCAGGGTAAGAGTTACTGAGTTCCCGTTTACCTGGTCTGACAGTTCTCCAAAGATAACAGTGTCGGTGTCCGGGATGGTTACGTCTGTGTCAGTTATGATGGCCTTTGAGCTGAACTCCGCCTCAAGCTTGTTCTTGAGCTCATCGTACGCGTCGTCCTCTGCATCATCTGATACGACCTTCTTTACACCAATGAATCCGCCCTGCATGTCGGTAACTGACTCTGCGGTGATCTTGTCGAACTGAGGCATGCCGCTGAACCCTGGGATAGTGAACTTGGTCTTGCCGATGTTGTATTCCTCACCTGCACTGTCGGCATATACCTCAACCTCAAGGGTTCCTGGTACATTCGCACCGTTTACAACCTTGTATCCAGGCACAGTTACTGATTCCTTTACTCTATACACAAGTCCCTCGGCGGTTTGGAACCGTGTGTTCTTAACAAGGTCCTGTGCCTCTTCTTCGAAATTATTGATAATCTTGATTCGTCCGCTTGCCTGCTTCTCTACCTGCTGCTCTGAGGTAGCCTCAAGGGTAACTGACTGGGTCTTCGTAATCTGCGTTTGCGTCACGAGAGTAGAACTGGCGCTAATGGAGATATTGGAATCAATTTGATAGTTATTAACCTTTGGGTACAGCACAACCTCTGCCTGGGTCCTGCCAAAGATGAATACTATTGCGATTATGGCTCCGACAACCGTAAAGATCGTAAAGAGCTTCTTGCCAGATCCTCGGCGAGGCCGTGACTCCTTGAACTGTGGCGAAGTAGCCGGCTCGTCTTCCTCCATTTCATCAGTATGAGAATAGTCTGGCTTATGCAGGTGCTGTGGGTTAAACACGGGCTCCTTGTCTGCATACAGGTTTACAGAATCGGGATGCACCTGAACTTCTGGCTCTGACGCATATGTTTGCCGTGTCGGTGTTATGGTTTCCTTTATCCTTTTGGACTGGCCGTCCCTGTGCTTAGGAAGCGGAATGTCTCGGATTGATCGCTTATGGCTTGCCGGTACTACACCCTGAAGGAAATTCTTTTTCATAACGTGTTTCTCTCGTTTTTATATTAATGCTTCTAATTGCAAATCCAACTCATTGGCATGTGTTGGTGTTTTGTAGATAATTATATCCCCTAGCAAGGACATATCAAAGTTAATTATCCTATGTTGGCTCAGGAAGCCAGTCGGCGATACCTTAAGTGCGGTGCTTAAGTGGGACATGAAAAAATCCTTAGTCTTGCTGTCTGAGATAACCATGATTTTGCTCGGCACGTCTAATTTGTACGATCCTAGTGACGACAACACCAAGTCCGTCCACTCTTTTTTGAGGAGATCGAACTTTTCCTGATGGGTTTTGTCCTTGATAAGAATTTCTTTTTGGTAGAGAAGGTCGTAGTCATATGTCTTGATCTCACCCTGCACCTCACGCAGGAAGTCGTGCTTGCCTATCGGGAACGTTGCATAGAACGAAAGCGAGTCATCCTCAATAACGCCGATCTCCGTGATTTCCCCACCGACGTACACGAACGAGATGTTGTCCTCGTGTACAAGGAGAGATTTGATCTGATTGAATATAAGAATCGGGCTGGTGACAAACTCAACCTTTTTGCAAATCGGAAGTGACGTCTTTATCGTTTCGTTTAACGTGTCGTAAATCTGATGTGAGATATAGCTGGAATACACGTCCAGTGAAATATTGCTGAATTTTGATTCTGAAAGCTCGGTTACCGAGTATCCATTGGTAAGGATATTAATAACTTTCTTTTCGAGGTTAACGAGCTGCTTGGGTGTCTTGATTTCCTTGAGCTGTGCAGCGAGAAACTTCTCACTGATAACGACGCTCTCCTTGTGTGAAATAGCAGTTATGTTCGACGTAAACCAAGGTGCATAGAGCATAATGGTCGTATGTTCAACCATTCCTTGCGATAATGCCTGGACTTCCTTGGCGGATGACTTGAGTAGCGCAGAAAGCTCGGTTATGCACTGCTTGGTATACAGCTGCGGGTCTTGAGAGTTGCCCAGAAGAATGACTTTCCTCTGCACAAAGACAACCTCGCGCTTCCCCTTCTCGGGAATGCGTACAAGCTGAAGATCGATCGATGAGCTCTTGAGTGAGATCACGATCGTAAACGAAGATTTTGGCTTCGAATTAAAAAACGACATGCACAAAGTATATCATCTTATTCTATGATTGCTTTTATTCTTCTCACACCTGCTGAGGAAGACTCCTCTTTTGTTATCTTGAACGTTCCGATCTGCGATGTCTGCGTAATATGAGGCCCCATGCAGATCTCCGTACTGAATGCGTTCTCGTCCTGGCCGATCTGGTACACGGATACGACGTCTCCGTACTTGTCTCCAAAAAGTCCGATTGCGTTCATGTCCTTTGCCTTCTCGTAGGTGAGGTCATGTCTGATGACGGGAAGGTTAAGCGAGATGATCCTGTTTACCTCGGATTCCGCCTGTGCGATCTCTTCGGGTGTCATAGGTCGAGGGAATGAAAAGTCGAAGCGCATTCGTTCCGTGTTGATGTTGCTTCCCTTCTGCTCGACTGACGTACCAAACATGTTACGCAAAACAGTGTGAAGAATATGCGTGGCAGTGTGGTAACGAGTCTCGATCTCAGAGTTGCCAGCCAGTCCTCCCTTGAACATTCCTGCTGCCGCTGTCTTGGAAGACTGCTTGTGCTGAGTGATCTCGGCATCGATCTCCTCTTTGTTGTATGAAATCCCCTTTTCGTCGAGTAGCTCGTACGTTAGTTCAAGCGGGAATCCGTACGTTGTGTACAGGTTAAATATGCTCTTGGAGTTGATGTCGCTCGCTGCAAGCATTTTCTGGAAGCTCTTAAGCCCTGACGTGAGCGTGTTTTTGAACTTGAGAATTTCTTTCTCTAGCTCCGACAAGATAAAGTCTTTTCGCTCGGTCAGGCTGTACACTGACTCGTATATTTCAAAAATCCTGTCGACTGCCTGTCGCAAATCGTCAACGGTTAGGCCGAGCATGTCTGCAAAGCGATACGTTCGTCTGATGAGACGACGCAGAACGTATCCCTGGGCCGTGTTTGACGGAGCAACGCCTTCGCTCAATATGAGAACTGAGGTTCGCAGGTGGTCTGCGACTATTCGAGTTGCCTTTATGTTCTCGACTTTTGCAGTGTTCTTCAAAAAAGAATAAATTGGCTCGAACAAGTCTGTCTCAAAAATAGAATCCACACCCTGCGAAGCCATAACTACCCGTTCCAGTCCCCCTCCCATGTCCACGTTCTGCTGCGCGAGATCCTCGAGGCCGCTCTCTGTCTTGTTGTGGAGCATGAACACCGTGTTCCCTACCTCTACGAGCTGCTGCTTCTCGTCAGCATCGAGGAATTGTTCCATGGACAAGTCACCCAGGTTTGCACCTGAGACATCATAAAAAATCTCCGTGTCAGGTCCGCATGGTCCGACCGCTCCGGTGGACCACCAGTTTCCTTCTAGAAAAAGAATTCTTTCTTCCCGCACTCCAAGCTCCTTCCAGTATTCCGCGGTCTCGGTGTCCTTTGGAACCAGGTCGTTCCCCGCAAAACACGTGACGTACGCCTTCTCTATATCAAAATTAAATCCCTTGTCGGTAAAGTACATCTCGTAGCTGGTCTGCACCCCCGCTCGTTTGATAGAGCCGTACTCCGACGCGCTTTCTGTCCCCAAGTACCAGTATCCGATCATCTCGAAGAACGTGTCATGCGTCTTGTCGCCCACCTCCTCAATGTCCTGCGTTCTGACACATTTCTGAATGTTGGAAATTCTGTTCCCGAGCGGATGCTTCTCGCCCTTTATGTAAGGAACAAGCGGCTGCACGCCTGCGGTCGTAAATAGTACAGAAGGATCGTTCTCGGGCACAAGTGAAGCTGAGTCCACGAGTGCGAACTTCTTGTCCGTCATAAACGATCTTATTTTTGAGCGTATTTCTGTATGTTTCATTCTCACAAATGTACGTTATTTTTTAACTTTTGCAAAGGAGGCTTATGGTCTCGTGTATTGACTGCTGCTTGCTCTTCTTGATATTGAGCTTGTCGAGAACGCCAGGGTGCGATGTTATGTCCGCACACATGATGACACCCTGCTCGATTAGCCGAGTGATGTCACTTTTGGACAGCTCTGGAATCGTTGTAATCGGTTGCAGATTGAACTTTTCTATCAAGTCCAAAAGGCTTCCTTCCTCCGGGTAATTCCAGCTAACTAGATCAAATGTGCCCATGCAAGAAACATAATCTTGAGCATTATCAGTAAAATTAGTATTTGTAATGAGAATTCCCTTGCTAACATGCTTGTATTGTCCGTCAATCTTGATCTTTTGGCCAATCAGATCGTCGAAGCGCGCCTTTACGTAGAGTGCAACCTTGGTATCCGACTTGAGATACGGCTCATTGTGGAACTTGGCCTCCATGCAGATCACCTCGTCACCCTTGTGCGCCAGAATGTCCACCTCGTGTTCGATGCAGTGACCTTGAACCATTACGCCAGTCTGGCACATGTAGCCAAGCTCCGCATAAATCCGTGCCACAAAAAGCTCGAATGGAAAACCAGACGGTCCGAGATCCATGACTGACTGCTTGAGCCCATAACGAATTGCGTTTGGATTCTTTGTCTTGTTCGCACTGAGTGCCTTGTGGGCAATGGAATAGATCTCGCCGGTCGTCATGCCTGGCCTGAGGCGCGACGTGACATGCGTTAATACCCGCTCGATTTCTTCATCACTTGCCTGTGAGCGTCTCAGGGACCTGATCAGCTTGTCTTGGTTAAAGAGCTCCTGATCGCCGTTGCTTTTGGTAATGACAATATCCGCCATACGTATTATCCCTTCATCTGAAGCTGGTAGGTGTCGATGTTCGCGTCCATTGGGATCTCAAACGTGTTCATCTTGTATTCTGTTCCATCAATGAAGAGCTTGAACGTTGGCAGTTCGCCCTCGGCAACGGGAGTTGAAGCCTTGAATGCCCGCTTGGTCATGACCTGAGCGCAGACTACCCCCTCCTTTGGAGATACTGTCTCGACCATTATTCCGTATACGCTTGAGTTGCTTGGAGAAATGGTAGCCGTCAGTGAGTGACACGGTGTTGGCAGCTCAACTTCACCTACAAAAGTGTATACCCCGTCCTTGTTCTGCATCTTTACATCCATGACTGGTGCGAACAGGTCTTCCTGTGTTTGTGTCGGACTTTCAACAAGTGGCTTCTTGAACACGAACTCATATCCGTAAAAGCACACAACGAGCAAAATAAGTAATGACACTATCGCAATGATTGTATTTTTCATGCATCTAGTATATCACCTTATCTACGATGCCACCCCCGATGCACACAGGCCCATCATAGAGTACCGCCGACTGTCCAATCGCTACGAACTCTGCTGGTTGGTGCGGTTCAAGTGTAAGAATGTCTCCGTTCTGTACGACTTTGGCCTTAATCGGAGACTGTCTGTATCTAAATTGTACATGCACCTCTGACGGGACGTTATCTGTTAACAAGTTGACGTGTTGCAATTGGATGCTTTTGGCACGAAGCGCTATCGCGCTTACTGTCACGGTATTTTTCTCAACATTCTTATCAATTACAAACAGGGCTGCATCATGTGAGTCTTTATGTGTTGGGTGGATTGTAAAGCCGTGCCGTTCGCCGACCGTGTAAAGTTGCGCACCGTCGTGTGAGCCAATTATTTCGCCGTCAGTATTGATAACGTCGCCTGGCATAGTCTTGATCAGGTTTTTCAAAAAGGTCTTCATGTCCACGGGTCCGATAAAGCAAAGCCCTTGGCTGTCCTTCTTTTGGGCGGTACACAGGTCATGCTTGGCGGCAACCTTCCGAACCTCAGACTTTTCAAGATGCCCTATTGGGAAAAGAATGTTCGCAAGCTTTTCCTTAGCTACGTTCCATAAGAAATAGCTTTGGTCCTTGGAGTTGTCAGCACCTCTTGCCAAAGAGCCATCAGTAACTTGCGCATAATGCCCTGTCGCTACGGCATCAAAGCCGTTTTGCATCGCATACTCATATATAAAGCCGAACTTGATGTGCGTGTTGCACATCACATCGGGGTTAGGGGTTCTCCCCGCTTCGTATTCCGAGATCATGGAATCCGCAACGAACCTCTTGTACTCTTTCTCGAGATCTAAAAAGTGGAACGGGATGTCGAGCTGGGCGCAGACGCGCATGGCATCCTTCATCTCGTCGCGCCACGTGCACTCGACAAAATCAGGCTGCCAGACCTTTGCGAATATTCCTTCAACATCGTACCCTTGCTGTTTCAAAAGAAGCGCGGACACGGACGAATCAACCCCGCCGGAGATTCCGACCAGGACCCTATTCTTCCTTTCTGAGATATTTTTCCTTGTTTGCGTCATGTTCATTGAGAGTCTTGGCATAGTACATCTCTCCGTCGTATCCTGTCAAAAAGTAAAAATTATCGGTAGGCTCTGGGAATGCCGCTGCAAGGAGTGCCTGTATTCCTGGATTGGAAATTGGCGTTGGCGTCAGACCGAGCCTCACGTACGTGTTGTATGGCGAATCCTCCTTGAGGTCATCGAGAGAGAGCTCGAACGTGTGCTTGCCTCGCTCATACACGAAACCGGCATCGACCTGGAGCGGCATACCCTCCATAATCCTGTTCCAGAGAATGTTAGATACCTCCTGCATGGACTCTGTGGTAGCCTCCTTCTCGATGATTGAAGCCATAATTACAATATCCCTGAGCGATTTGTCCGAGCGCAGGATTTCCGGATGCTCTGCAATTTTTTCGTTAAAGGTTAACTTGAGCTTCTGCACTATCTCATCTGGGCGGACGTTTTCTGGAAAATAATACGTGTCCGGGAACAAGTACCCCTCGCTTGAAGATGCGGCTGCCATAAATTCCTCTGCGGAGATGTTATAAAACTTGCTTGCGAACTCCATAGACATCTCGCGAACGGTCAGACCCTCAATCAGGGTGATCTTCTTGGCCTGGATTTGATAGTCTCCGCGAGAAAGTCTCTTGATGACCTCGATTGTGCTTATCTTGTCTTTGAAAACGTAATCTCCGGACACAATTTTGCTGTCGAGATTGAATATGACAATAAGGTTGGTGAACACAGTCTCTGACTGGATTATGCCCTGTGACTTGAACTGCTGAGCAATCTGCTTCACGCTTTGTCCCTTGGTGACTGTCATTATTGTCCCTTCTTTAAAATGAAGTGGCGGCGAAATAAGAATAACCCAGAGCAAGGTTACCGCAGCTATGACCGTGAGTGTGTTTCGTGACGTGGGATTCATGGTTAAATTGGAAGGTTATCAGGTGGCGTAGCCTTCTTGGAATCGACTCGATCCATCGTAGGCGTCTGAGCAACCATACCAGGAAAGTGAAAGATTGTCGCGAGCTCCTCGGTGTTGAGAACGAAATACTTGCGATCATCATGCTTCCAGTCTGACTTCCAGAAGTAGTCACGGACCTGAAACGCCTCAAGATACTCCGCCTTCATCTTCTTTACTTTGGTCTTGAATGGGTCCTGCCACGGATAATCGAAGCTCGTAGTCGAACCCGACCTGCCCTTGAAGCTATTGAGCTCGCCCGAGTTAAATTGCTTGAAGGAACCAGCCAGTGATCCGTAGTTTCCACCTGAGAACGCTTCTTTTTTAGCGATATACACAAGTCGAATACCCGTATCGAACGCGAATTTGGTCACGCTCTTGTCGAGTGCGGAGATTTGCCGCTTTTGCGTCTCGGTCTGCACGTTCTGTTTCTTTTTTACGCCTCCTTCCTCGACATCTATAAATGATTCCTCCTTTATCTTTGCAATCTCCTTCTTTGCATCATCTTTCCAGTTATCGACCTTTTTGGAAAAGCTCGGAAACAGCTTCTTGGGGTCAGGATCCTCTGCCTTGTGGGCTCGCACAAAAATCTGAATAACCGCGTAGTTGTCCGCCGGCAGTGTGGCGAAATATTCCAGGATCGGGGTAAGAGGATCAATCTTGTATTCCTCCTCCTGCTCCTTGTCGAGCTGGTAGTCTACATATGTCTTGATGGGATACGGATCCGGCTTTGCGAGTTCAAGCTCGGATGCCATCATGTCGTAGTCGGTGAGATTGAATTTGGCGGCATAATCCTCAGCGTCTCGAACCTCGGTTCCTGGATACTGGGCATAAATCTGTGACTCAAGATATTTCCTGTTTTTGCTTTCGCACCAGATATAGAATCTGATTCGACCTCCGAGCGATACCAACTCAAGCGAATACCACGTACGAACCTTTCCCTTTACCCATCGGTCAATCCAGGTCCCCTCTCCGCCAGTCTGGTGCAATGCCAAAAGAAAAAGCTCCATCGCGGCCGGCGACTTTACGATGTCGGGCGATGGAACTATTTCCATAAGTGTCCAGTTGAGTGAGTTGAAGTACCGCTGTCTGTTAGCTGAAACATACTTTTCGAACACAAGGAACGCAAGCAAAACAGGGACGGCAATAGGTACGAGGTATAGGAGGAAGTCCAGAGCCTGTGCGATTACTTCTGCGAAGCTTGTGTTCATAAATATGGTAATTATTTTACCACAGATATTTGTTTTGAAAGAAAGTTACGAACGTATTACGCAGTAGTGTACTTTCCCTGCTTGTCCTTCTTGAAGTACTTCTGGTTCTGGAGGTTCACAAGAATAGTGTTCTCCTTTACGTATCGCTCCTTAAGTACCTTGGCGATGATCTCCTCCTTGGTAAGTGGTCCATGCTTCTCGATAAGCTTGTTGATGACGTCTCGCACTACTCCTGAGGCGTATCCCCAGTCAGTAAGAGCGTAGAGTCCACGTCCCACAAGAACGAATCGCGGATCCTTGATCAGCTCGTTGTGGCAAGTGGCAACGTGTGCCTTCTTGTCAAAGAGCTTGTTGATCTGCTCCGCAACCTCGCGGAAGTGGATTGGTGAACCGTGTCGTCTGATAACAAGGAATGCGTAGTCGCGAATCCCCTTTACGTTGATGTTCGGTGACTCGGCTCGTCCCCACTCTCCTAGAGGGTTTCGACCGATTCGCTTTGAGATGTCTAGATATCGCCTGATTATCTCCTCTCGCTTGTACTTGGTGGCAAGGTCGGGCGCATTAGTGATGAATGACTCGATAATCTCAGAGTCCGATACGAGCGTATCCTTTGAAAGACTCTTGTAGAGGCTCTTGATTGCAGTCTCGATCTTGTCTGCAACCTGTCCGTCTACATGCCATCTGTGCTTGAAGTGGTCGTCCTCCTTGATCTTCTTGAACTCATTTCCCAAAACAAGAAGGAAGTGGATATGGTTCCGCACGCTCTCGTTCTTTGAAAGGTGGTTCAGAAGCTCGTCCTCTGAGATAACGCTTCCGAGGTCAACAAGGATGTTGTGCAGCTCAGTAAACGTCTCCTGACTCTTTTTGAACTCATCTGACTTGCGAAGCATCGCAAGTGAGTTCTCCTCGATCTGTCGCACTCGCTCTCGCGTAATGCCGTATTCCTTACCGATTGCCTCCAGTGTCAGGGTGTCAGACGAAAGGCCAAGGCCGTATCGTTTAGTGATGACGTCCTGAGATCGTTCTGGAAGAATCTTTACCAGCTTCTTCGTTATTTGTTTTGGTTGAAATGATAATTTAATCATGCAATGTATAACTTTTAATGTGTATATTTGGATAAATACACGAATGTCATGTACCTAAATTATCACATTTTCAAGATATGTCAAACAATTGAACTAGCCTTTTGTAACAAAGCTCAAAAGACGGTTATCCACATACACCTCCTTGAGGATTTCCTTGCCCTCGAGCCACTTGGCAACCTCGGGGTCCGCCTTGGCTCGGACAGTGATTTCATCCCTTGTTGTTCCTGGTTCACACTCAAGAACTGAGCGTGTCTTACCGTTAATCTGGATCGCAATCTTGATAGACTGGTGCGCAAGAACGCTCTCGTCGGCCATTGGAAACGTCTCGTTATGGATGAATCCCGTATGGCCTGACTCGGCCCATAATTCCTGTGCAAGGTGCGGCGCATAGCTGTTCAGGACGATAAGTAGCTGACCGAACGTGTGCTTTGAGAACTCGGACTTCTCGATCGTATTGACGCAGATCATGATCTTGGACAGTCCCGTATTGAACTTGAGCTGCTCAAAGTCAGTCCTGATGTTCTTAAGGAGCGTGTTGATGGCAAGTGATGTCTCCACCGAGTCTCGCGTGGCAATCTTGTCCCTGAGTGCATATACACGCTCAAAGAACCTTCTAATACCGACTACGCCGTTAGGGTCCCATGGATAGTTCCCCGCCTCTCCATACGGACCGATAAACGCGAGGTATGAGCGAACGACGTCTGCTCCGACCATCTCAACTACAGGGTCCGGCTCGATGACATTGCCTTTGGACTTGCTCATCTTCTCCCCGTCCGGTCCGAGGATGAGTCCACGGTTATTTCTTCTAATGAATGGCTCGGACTGCGGAACGAGTCCCAAGTCATGCATCACCTTGTAGACAAATCGCGCATACAGAAGGTGTCTAGTCGTATGCTCGCTTCCGCCAGAATAAAAGTCCACGGGCATCCATGCATCAAGGGCGGCCTTGGACGCGAATTCATTCTCGTTAAGCGGATCTGCATATCTGGCGTAGTACCAGCTTGAGTCTACGAAGGTGTCGAGCGTATCAGTCTCTCGATGCGCTGCGCCTCCGCATGTCGGACAGGTCGTATTCACCCAGTCCGTGTTGTGCGCAAGCGGAGACTTGCCGTCGTCACGCATTTCAATTTTTGCCATTTCTGGGAGACGAACAGGCAGATCTGACTCAGCAACAGGTACAGTTCCGCACTTCTCACAGTGGATCATGGGAATAGGACAACCCCAATAGCGCTGGCGTGATACTGACCAATCCTGGAGTTTGTAGGTCGTGGCCTTCTGACCGAATTTCTCAGTGATTTTATCCGCAGCCTCTTGTGAACTGAGCCCATCAAAGCCTGTAGATAGAACTAGCGAGCCTTTTCCTGTAAAGGGCAGGGTGTCGGATTCAGATAAAATAACACGCTTAATTTCTAGATCGAACTTGTTTGCAAACTCATAGTCTCGTTCATCGTGCGCAGGGACGGCCATGACTGCCCCGGTTCCGTACTGGGCCAGCACGTAATCGGAAATAAATACAGGAATCTGCTCCTGCGTTGCGGGATGCGTTACGGTAATTCCATTAAGTCGCACGCCTGTCTTCTCCTTGTTGGCCTGTCGCTCAAGGTCAGTCTTCTGGTTTGCCTTCTGGATGTAGGTCTCGACATCGGACCAGTTCGAAATCTGTGATCTTAATTTCTGAACGAGTGGATGCTCAGGCGCAAGCACGACATATGTTACTCCGTAGAATGTGTCGGGTCGTGTCGTAAAGACTTTTATGTTAACAGGTGCATTGAAATCAGAAACAGGAAACTCAAAGAATGTTCCGGAACTTCGTCCAATCCAGTTCTTTTGCGCCTCCTTGATATGCTCGGGCCACTTTACTGCGTCTAGGTCATCAATCAGTCGGTCGGCATACTTGGTAATCTCAATGTTCCACTGCATCATCTCCTTTTGCTCTACTGCGGATCCACAACGCTCACATACGCCACCCTCAAGCTGCTCGTTGGCAAGTACCGTCTTGCAGGACGGACACCAGTTTACGTGCGTCTTCTCGTGCTTTACGAGACCCTTTTTATAAAATTGCAGAAACAGCCACTGCGTCCACTTGTAGTATTCAGGATCGCTCGTCACGACCTTCTTGTCCCAGTCGAACATACCACCCATGCTCTTAATCTGTCCGATCATGTAGTCGATATTGGAATATGTCCAATCCTTGGGGTTGAGTCCCCGCTTGATCGCGGCGTTCTCGGCCGGCAGACCAAACGAGTCAAAGCCGACAGGAAACAGCACGTCCTTGCCAATATGATGCAAGTAGCGCGCAAAGATGTCAGTGACAGCAAATGCATACCAGTGTCCTACGTGCAGATTGCCGGATGGATACGGAAACTCAGTAAGGAGGTACATCTTGTCCTCGGGAGTTCTCGGAACAGTCGCAGTCTTAAAAAGATTGGCATCCGCCCACTGCTGCTGCCACTTGGCCTCAATGGCCTTATGATCGTATGAATTCATTCGGTGAGTATATCATTCGAGGAGATGAGTGACAAAAGAAGTTTGCGGCGCAATGCAGGAGTTTTATAATTATTGACAAATTAACTTTTATGTCCTATTGTTTCAAATGAAATTCCTTAAATTATGATTGAACAACTGTTTCACGCTATCGTTCGGATGCTTCCGTCCACCATTGTCGGCTGGTATGTCCTTGTCTTGATGTTCTTTGGACTGTCAGCGTACATTCGCGCACGGTATCGTGTCGCAACCTGCAGGCGGATTCATACGGCACTTCACAATGAGTGCCGGACATTCTGCATCGAAACCTGTAAATGCTACGCTGAATTCTTGCTCGCATCCAGCATCGCACTCGGAGCCTGCCATTTTTACGGCAAGCACCACTCGCACTACTTCATGGGTCAAAACCTGGACTTCAGACACTGGCAGACTCATGCATTTCTGATTTCAGGAGTAGTGATGTGTCTTGCACCGTTCTATGCTCTGATGTGGGGCTTCATCTCAGTACTCTGTCCGGAGGGACAGGACAAAGATCGGCACCTGCTCAAGTTCACGGGTTTTGTTTGCAGGATAATCAGGCTCCGTGTGCTGGTGCGGAACTGCAAGAACTTCTTGGATTTGTTCACGCACCGAAATTCGCCCTGGTTCAACAACTGATCACTGCTGGTGATGAGTAAAGGCGCTGGTCCCCTTCGGGGAACCAGCGCCTTTTGTAATGAGTTTCCTCATGTCAGACCAAGGGCATTCAACATTCTTTGACGCAGTGCATGATCATACCCTTGCCCAACAACGCTGACGCAGTTGCATGCGAACGTTGCATGAGATATCCGCAGCAGATCAAACGGTGAGAATCCATTCAGTTTAGTCATCTCCTCAACCCAGAACGATCCTCGATGGATCTCTATGCCTGTCAGATCGTAATACATCGCAGTAAGCGGTACGAAGATGATGTCACATTTCGTATGTCGCATGTGGATGCACCCACCCTCTACGGCCGAGGTCCATTGTGAATCGCGTCGCAACAAGGCGAGCCTTGCCAGAAACGAGTGAATATTCATGTCATCAGGTGGTTGGTAGGTAGAAAGAAGCTTCTAAAATTTGATAGTAACAGATGAGGGATGGATTATCAAATGCCTTTTATATAGAAACTAAACCCTAAACTCAATCACGTCCCCGTCCTGCACGATATATTCTTTTCCCACAATCTTGAGTACCCCCTTCTCACGAGCGGCAGCGTATGATCCGCACTCCAGCAGGTCCGCGCATGCAACAACTTCGGCTCTGATGAACTTGTGCTCGAAGTCAGAGTGGATCGCAGCTCCCGCCTGCGGTGCCGTTGAGTCCCGTTTAACTGTCCACGCCCGTGTCTCGGTCTCGCCTGTCGTGAAATAGGTAATGAGATTCAGAATCTCGTATCCCTTTACGATAAGCTCGTTGAGTCCGCCGTCAATCCCCATTTCCTCCTTGAACGAGGCCTTCTCCTCGTCTGTCATCTCATTGATCTCGAGCTCGCTCGAGGCGTCCAATTTGGTGTAGTGGCACCCTCGTTCCTCGATGTACTTTATCAGGTCGTGGTATCGCGGGTCGTTGTTGTCATCCAGATTGTTTCCACCTGTCTTTTTATTCAAAGCGTACATGATCGGTTTGGAGGTCAGCAGGTGCTGGTGCTTCACGAACGGCGCCTCGTCCACGGTCAGCTCGACCTGGTTAGCGAGCTTGCCGTCTTTGAGTGCTTCC
>JACCDW010092437.1_pt1 | contig 19642 bp, 18 predicted proteins | sample 7449781 | NCBI WGS metagenome assembly JACCDW01 (sample SAMN15323449, study PRJNA562643) | freshwater metagenome | isolation source: river surface water | place: USA:Blue River Watershed | collected 2017-08-18
AACTTTGGCTTTGCTCGAGCGTACCGAGGCCACTTCACGCGCAACGATCAACGTGTACCGTCCTGTGCATGAATCAGTCATCCACTTTGTGCGCACCGAAGGCCAAGACGCGATTTACCAAAGCATTGAGCTGCGCAAAGAGTGCTGCGGCATTCGCAAGATGGAACCGCTCGCCCGTGCCCTCAAAGGCCAACGCGCTTGGATCACTGGTTTGCGCCAAGAGCAATCGAGCGCCCGCGCCGATGTGCCATTGCAAGACGACAGCGAAGTGGCCACCAAAAACTTGAGCAAGTTCAACCCCTTGGCCAAATGGACATGGGGCGATGTGTGGCACTACATCGCCACGAATAACGTGGACTACAACCCACTGCACGACCAGTTTTTCCCCAGCGTGGGCTGTGCACCTTGCACACGTGCCATCAGCCTAGGCGAAGAGTTTCGCGCGGGTCGATGGTGGTGGGAAGACGAAGCCGCCAAAGAGTGCGGCTTGCACGTGAAGAAATAAAAGTTAGATACCGAGAAACGCCATGAACGCTACCACCCAAAACGAGTTGCACCACCTAAGCAACACCCACCTCGATGCGCTGGAAGAAGAAACCATATTCATCTTGCGCGAAGTCGCAGCTGCCTTTGAGCGCCCCACCCTGTTGTTTTCGGGCGGTAAAGATTCGCTCGTCATGCTCAAGTGCGCCGAGAAGGCCTTTGGCGCGGGCCGTATCCCCTACCCCCTGTTGATGATCGACACCGGTCACAACTTCAAAGAAGTGACGGACTTCCGCGACTCACGCGCCAAAGAGTTGGGCGCTGAACTGATCGTGCGCAGTGTGGAAGACTCGATGAAAAAAGGGACGGTGCGTTTGGCTCACCCTGGTGAGAGCCGTAACGTGCACCAATCGGTCACGCTGCTCGAAGCCATCGAAGAATTTCGCTTTGACGCCCTCATTGGCGGCGCGCGCCGTGACGAAGAAAAAGCCCGCGCCAAAGAGCGCATCTTCAGCCACCGCGACAGCTTTGGCCAATGGCAGCCCAAGGCCCAGCGCCCTGAGTTGTGGACCCTGTTTAACCACAAGCTGCAGCCCGGCGAGCACTTCCGCGTGTTCCCCATCTCTAACTGGACCGAGCTTGACGTGTGGCAGTACATCGCCCGCGAAAACATCGCTCTGCCTTCGATCTACTACACGCACAAGCGTGAAGTGGTGGACCGCCGCGGCCTGCTGGTGCCGGTGACCGAACTCACCCCACCCAAAGACGGTGAAGAAGTGGTGGTGCGCGACGTGCGTTTTCGCACCGTGGGCGACATCACCTGCACATGCCCAGTGGAAAGCACAGCAGCCACGCCTGAGCAAATCGTCATCGAAACGTTGGCGGCTGATGTGAGCGAGCGCGGTGCCACACGCATGGACGACAAAACATCTGAGGCTTCGATGGAGAAGCGCAAGAAAGACGGATATTTCTAATGAACGCACTTAAATTCATCACCTGCGGCTCGGTCGACGACGGCAAGAGCACCTTGATTGGCCGCCTGTTGGTCGACACCAAAGCCGTGTTGCAAGACCACTTGGCGGGCGTGCAACGCTCTGGCGAAACCGACCTCGCTTTGTTGACCGACGGCCTTTCTGCCGAGCGCGAGCAAGGCATCACGATTGATGTGGCCTACCGCTACTTCAACACCGAAGCGCGCAAGTTCATCATTGGTGACGCACCCGGCCACGAGCAATACACACGCAACATGGTGACCGCTGCCTCTAGCGCTGATGCTGCCGTAGTGTTGGTGGACGCCATCAAGCTGGACTGGAAAAATCCAGCACTCGAGTTATTGCCCCAAACCCGTCGCCACTCGTTGCTGGTCAATATGCTGCGCGTGTCCTCTATCGTGTTTGCCATCAACAAACTGGACGCGGTAGAAGACGCCGCGCTGGCCTACAAAAACATCGAAGCGGCTTTGCGTAAGTTCGCACAAGAGGCTGGCATCAGCATCACCGCCATGGTCCCTGTGTCTGCCCTCAAAGGCTGGAACGTGGTGACCACCGAAAACAATGACCAAGCCGACTGGTGCGGCTACACCGGCCCGAGTTTGCTGAGCATCTTGGAAGAGTTGCCCAACACGCCCGCTGAAACTGAGGTGGCCTTCAGCTTCCCCGTGCAATGGGTCGAAAAATTCCACGACTCTGGCGTGACCACCCAAGGCCGTCGCGTGTTCTGGGGCCGTGTGGCCACGGGCACTATCGAGCCAGGCCAAACCATCAAAGTATTCCCAAGTGGCCAAACCGCTTTGGTGTCGCAAGTGTTGTCGGCCACACGCGAGCCACAGAATAAAGCCGCAGGCCACAGTGCTGGCATCGTGTTGGACCGTGAGGTGGACGTGTCGCGTGGTGATTGGTTGCTAGCCGAGCAAGGCTCACCTGAAGGCCAACGCCAACTCAACACCACCATCGCCTGGATGGACGACGAGCCCTTGGTGGCTGGCCGTGTGTACTGGGCATTGCACGGCCATCGCTGGGTGAAAGCCAAAGTGCAACGCGTGGTGCACCGCCTGAACGTCAACACCTTGGCCGAAGAAGAAGCCACCGAGCTGGCCCCCAACGCCATTGGCCACGTGACCTTGGCCCTGCAAGAACCTTTGGTCACGCTGCCTTTCACGCAGTCGCGCATCTTGGGCGCGCTGGTGCTGGTGGACACCGCCACGCACAAAACCTCAGGCGCTGTGTTGGTGAACTGAGCCAGCTTCTAGCCCCGTATTGAATCCCGTTTAAAATCAAAGGCTTGGCGCGCAGCTCCCGCTGCTGCGCCCTCTTTTTTACCCATCGATTGAATTGTCATGACGCACGTTGTCACCGAAGCCTGTATCCAATGTAAGTACACCGACTGTGTGGACGTTTGTCCCGTCGACTGCTTCCGCGAAGGCCCTAACTTCCTCACCATCGATCCAGACGAATGCATCGACTGCGCCGTGTGTATCCCCGAGTGCCCTGTGAACGCCATCTACGCCGAAGAAGACGTGCCAGAAGGCCAAGAACACATGACCAAGCTCAACGCTGAGTTGTCGCTCATCGGCTGGCCAAGCATCACCAAGCGCAAAGCGCCTATGGCCGATGCCGACGCATGGAAAGACAAGACCGGCAAACTCGCCGAACTCAAGCGCTAAGCACCTCGCCCTATGACGGCAGCCAAGATTCATACTGACGCCGTCATCGTGGGCGCAGGCCCAGTGGGCCTGTTTCAAGCTTTCCAGCTCGGGCTGCAAGACATTCGCAGCCACATCATTGACGCACTGCCCCATGTGGGCGGCCAGTGCGTTGAGCTGTACGCTGACAAACCGATTTATGACATCCCCGGCATTCCTGTGTGCACAGGCCGTGAGTTGGTGGCGCAGCTGCAAACGCAAATCAAACCCTTTGCGCCGACCTTTCACCTCAACCAAGAGGTGACCGAGGTGGAGCGTTTGGACGATGGCCTCATTTCTGTTCACACGTCTGTTGGTCTGCACTTTGTCTGCAAGGTGTTGGTGATCGCCGCAGGCGTGGGCGCGTTCCAAGCGCGCAAGCTGAACGTAGAAGGTGCAGCAGAACTCGAAGGCACACACGTGCATTACCGCTTGGGCGATGCCTCGCGCTTTGTGGGCCAAGATGTGGTGGTGATGGGTAGCGAAGAGTCTGCCGTTGCGGCGGCGTTAAAACTGACGCTAGAAACAAACACACCACGCAGCGTGACGCTGATGCACCGCCGCGATGTATTCACCGCCGAGCCCGTGCTGCTGCAAGCCATGCGTGACGCAGTGGCCAGCGGCAAGCTGCAACTGCAAATTGGACAACCCACCGCCTTGCTAAGCACGGCCAATCAGCTGCACGCTGTGCAAGTGGCCACGCCGGATGGCCAAACGATCGAGCCCTCGGCACAGCACGTGCTGGCATTCTTGGGCCTCTCGCCCAAGCTCGGCCCGATTGCCAACTGGGGCTTGGCGATGGAGCGCAAGCAACTGTTGGTCAATACCGAAACCTTTGCCACCGATGTGCCGGGCGTCTTTGCCGTGGGTGACATCAACACCTACCCTGGCAAGAAAAAACTCATCCTGTGTGGCTTTCACGAAGCCACCCTCGCCGCTTTTGGCGCGGCCGCCATCGTGCACCCCACACGAAAGACCCTGTTGCAATACACGACAACTTCGACCGAGCTGCACCGCTTGCTCGGACTCGCTTAAAATTCATACCGCGTTAGCAATAACGCATTCGCTAGGGGTGTTGAAGTCGTCACCGACTTCGACTGAGAAAGTCCCTTTGAACCTGTTGAGACCCGCTAACCGTGGGTCTCAAAGTCCGCAAGGACTTGAGGTAATCCTCGCGCAGGGAAGCTTGGTCTTACAACGAGGCTCTTCACTCACAAGAGCGTTCACTCGTTTCAAAGTCAGCCGACCTGTCATCACGTTTAAGGAAACGTCATGGCAAACCATTCGCCATTCTTCAAAGCCACGCGCATTTCTGCGGCAGTGGCGCTTTGCATTGCATCAAACGCTTGGGCGCAACAAACCCCAGCTGAAATCACCATCACCGACAAGTTGCCTGCGCGCGTGTCGGGCTTTGGTGATGTACCAGCGCAAGAGCTGCCCTTCTCCACCACCTCCATCACCAGTGCCACGCTGCAAGACATCGGGGCGCAACGCGTGTCCGATGCTTTGCGCCTAGATGCCTCAATCAGCGACAGCTACAACTCGCCCGCCTATTGGGACATCCTCAGCGTGCGCGGGTTCACCTTAGACAACCGCTACAACTACCGCCGCGAAGGCTTGCCCATCAGCGCAGAAACCATGATTCCCATGGACAACAAAGAGCGCATTGAATTACTCAAAGGCACCAGCGGCATTCAAGCAGGTACCAGCTCGCCTGGCGGATTGGTGAACTATGTGGTCAAACGTGCACCGACCACCGCAGAACAAAAAATTCGCAACATCACCATGAGCTACGGCCAAGGTGACAACCGTTTGGTGGCTGCAGATTTGGGCGGTCGCTTTGGCGCAATCTCTGAATTTGGCTACCGCTTCAACATCGCACACGAAGACCTCAACTCTTACATTCGCAACACCAAAGGACATCGCGACTTGGTGGCTTTGGCCATGGACTGGCGACTCAAACCAGGCACTGTGATTGACTTTGAATTTGAGCAATCTCACCGCGAACAAATTGGCGTCAACGCTTACAGCTTACTGGGCGGCGTGCTACCTGCCCCCGTTGATCCCCGAGTAAACTTAACACGACAGCAATGGAGTCAACCCGGCGTGTTTGACGCCATGACAGGCTCGGTACGTGTCCGTCAAGAGCTCGATGCAGGCTGGCTATGGACCACGCAATATGGTGCGCAGCGCTTAAAAACAGATGACAGGCTTGTGTTTGGGTACGGCTGCGGATCGGCTGCGAACTACACGCAATACTGCGCCAACGGCAGCTTTGACCTCTATGACTTTCGCAGCAACAACGAGCGCCGCCTAAGCGACTCACTTGAAAGCGAAGTATCCGGGCAGATGGACATCAAGGGTTTCAAACATCAGTTTACAGCAGGTGTGCTGCGTCAACGCCAACTGGACAGACTTCCCATTTATCAGGCTTATGCGCCCATCACGGAGTCAGGTCTTGTATCAGCACCCTTTAGCAGTACACCTAACCCCAACTTCTCCACCGTCAACACCAACCGAAGTGAATACGCCACCGAACTCAGTCTCAAAGACCGCGTGGAACTAACTGCCAGTACCTCTGTGTGGGCAGGTGTGCGGCATGTCATGTTCAACCGCAGCAGTGTCCGCAATGACCCCGCCGACCCAAATGGCAAGAGCAACAGTGGACACATCAATGTGCCTTGGATTGGTGTTTCTACAAACATGTCTCATGCCGTGGCATACGCCTCACATGGCCATGGTGTAGAAAACTTTGTGGTCCCCAACAACACAGCTACATATTGGAACAACGCCGGGCAACAACTAGGCGTTAGACGTAGTCGTCAAACAGAAATCGGCGTACGCAGTCTCAACCCACGCAGCGCCACTCAGTGGCATACAAGCCTGTTCCAAATTGCACGCCCTTTGGCCTATGACGATGGCATCGGCAGTCGCTTGTTGGACGGCAAACAAACGCACCAAGGTCTTGAGGGAGGTGTCAATTGGAGAGCTCATCAATGGATGATTGGCACCACCGCGCAGTGGTTAAATGCCGAAGTTTCTGATGTCACGCAAACCACTGGCGTTGTCGGTTCAACCCCACTCAACGTTCCCAAGTTCATCATGCGCGGCATGGCTGAATACCGCTATGCCAGCGTGCCAGGCTTGCGCAACGCATTACGTGTGTCACATGAAGGCGAACGCCGCGTCACAGAAGATGGCAGCGTGGAGCTCCCCGCTTGGACGACCTTCGACGCCACGGCCCACTACGACACAAAAGTGAACAACGTGGCATCCACTTGGACATTGGCCATCGATAACTTGACAGACAAGCGCTACTGGCGGGAATCGCCCAAACAGTTTGGCCACTACTACCTCTACCCCGGCGCCCCGCGCACTTTAAGGGCCAGCGTTCAATTTCGACTTTGAACATCAAGTAAAGTCTGAAGAATGAATCGAAAGTCTAGGTTTTTTGAAGTTTTGCGCATACAAGGTGTGGTTGCACTTTGCATTGCTGCTACTTCATCTGCCTGGGCCCAGCAAACTCCAACTGAAATCACCATCACTGCGGAGCCACCCGTTTTGGTCTCAGGTTTTGATGGTGTGGTGCAACAAGAATTGCCAATCAGTATCACGACTATCAGCAACGCCACTTTGCGCGATACAGGTGCACAGCGGGTGTCAGACGCACTTCGCTTAGACGCCTCGGTCAGCGACAGCTACAACCTACCTGCTTATTGGGACAAGCTCAGCGTAAGGGGCTTCACGCTGGATAACCGCTACAACTACCGCCGCGAAGGTCTGCCCATCTCGGCCGAAACCATCATGCCGATGGACAACAAAGAGCGTCTTGAATTACTCAAAGGCACCAGCGGCGTCCAATCAGGCATCAGTTCACCCGGCGGCTTGGTGAACTATGTGGTCAAACGCGCGCCTGCTAGCTCAGGAAAAACCATTCGCGACGTCACACTGAGCTACGGCCCTGGTGACAACCGTTTGGTCTCGGCTGATTTGGGTGGGCGCTTTGGTGACGGCACTGATTTCGGCTACCGCATCAACCTCGCCCACGAGGACCTCAACCCCTACATTCGGGACACGCGAGGCTATCGCAACTTATTCGCCTTGGCGATGGACTGGCGCATCAACAGCAGCAACCGCTTGGAATGGGAGTTTGAACAAAGCCACTACGAACAAATAGGCGTGAACTTTTACAGCGTGCTGGCATCCGATGGTCCTAGCAATGTCAACCGCAGATTGGTGTTACCCGCTGTGGTCGATGGCACACGCAACATCACGCGACAACCCGGCTCGCAACCTGGCGTATTTGATGGCATCACAGGAAGCGTTCGCCTAAAACACCAGCTAGACGATGGTTGGATGTGGCGTACTCAATACGGTACACAACGTTTGCGCGCAGATGACAGACTGACATACGCATCAGGGTGTCAAACAAGCCATCCAACAAACAAACAATCAGATAGTTTTTGTCTTGCGCCTAACACGAACGGTCCTCTCAACAACGGCGACTTTGAGATCCACGACTTCCGCAGCGACAACGAACGTCGGCAAAGCGAAGCTGTTCACACAGAACTCAGTGGACAAACTGAGCTAGGCGGCTTGAGTCACAACATCAAGTTCAGTTTGATGCGGCAGCGTTACGTCAAGCGAATGCCTTATGCAGCAGACACTTTATTAGGTAGCACCAACAGCACCTACGGTGGCTTGAACCCAACCAGTGGCGCAACCCAATATTGGCCAAACACCAATGCCAAAGACTACAGTACTGAAATTGCCTTCAACGATCACGTGCGCTTGACCAAAGCCACCTCGGGTTGGCTCGGCCTGCGCCATACGCAACTCAATCGCAGCAGCATCATGACCAACGGCGATGCAGCGGTGAAAAACGAGCGCGGTGTCACAACACCGTGGCTGGCACTGAGCCATCAACTCAATGCCAACTACCTCGTCTACACGAGCTACAGCGAAGGCCTAGAGACACAATCAGCCCCCAGCTCAAACAGCTACATCAACGCAGGTCAACCACTGCCCATACTGCGCAGCACGCAGCGCGAGGTGGGTTTGAAAAACCAACATGGACGAGCCCAGTGGCAACTAACTTGGTTTGACATCACACGCCCAGCCACAACAGACGCTGGTGCTTGCGACACGAGCTTGAGCTGCACGCGAAAAATAGATGGCCAAGCACACCACCAAGGCCTAGAAATCAACGCGCAAAACACATGGCAACACTGGTCTTTCGGTGGCAGCGCCATGTGGCTAGATGCCAAACGTGAAAATGCCATGGCGCAAAGCGCTCTGAACGGTCAGCGACCAATCAACGTACCTCGATACATTTTGCGTGGCATGGCCGAATACCACTCTGTCAGCATGGTTGGACTGCGTTCTGGCTTGCGCCTTTCACACGAAGGTCAACGCAACGTCACAGAGAACGGCAGTCTCACCCTCCCCGCCTGGACCACTGTGGATGCCACGACCCATTACAACGCAAAACTCAACAACATTCCCTCCACTTGGACACTGGCCATCCACAACATCGCCAACAAACACTATTGGCGCGAATCACCCAAGGAATATGGGCAATATTTCCTCTACCCAGGTGCGCCACGAACCGTTCGTGCAACAGTTCAGTTCCACCTCTGAAAATGGCGCAAAAATGCGCTATAATTTCTGTATTCCTAGATAGCTCAGTCGGTAGAGCGCCGGACTGTTAATCCATAGAAGCCAGCAATTAGCTGGCTTTTTTATTTAAAAATATCTTTAAAATCAACTACTTAGGATTAACTTCTAGATACTTTGTCAATTACACATATATTGCACAGTTATTGCGTAGGCCTCTTAAAAGAACTTGCGGATTTACTCTGGAGGCTTAGCGAATTAGCGCATAAAGAGAGCGATTAAGTTGTCCAAAATTCGTAATAAAAATAACTACCAACCGTCCAGATAATTTGACGAGCTGATCTCCGTTGATTTGCCATAAGGTAGCTTGCGTCCAGAATCTGGACGCCCTACCCTATGGAATATCACAAACAGGAAGACTAAGCTTCCATGCGAAAGTCTCAACCCATTAATGCAGCACGCTCCTCATCAGTAATTAATGACTCGACCACAGTCACACCTTTAATGCTCTTGCGGATTTCATCCATCGCTGCCAGTTGCTGATTAAATACAGGTGACAAATGATTACCAAACTTTATGCAAGGTAAGTCTGCCGTTTTGCCTTGTCGAGCCCAAGTAACTGTCTCCACTTGAACTTGCTCAATTAGGCTGTGAAGTTGTAGATTCACTCGCTGTATGTGGTCAATCTTCGCGCGCAATTTTGCATTCTCTGGATGACGCCGATCTGTAGAAGCCATGTCTGATCTCTTTAAATGTTCGTTTTGATTATGAAGACTCATCTATAAAGTTATTTTGGAACCATTCGCTGGATATAACAATAGGATTCAAAATCAACTTTTAATTTGATTTTCTACGAAATCAAACATCACCTGGGCCAAATGATTCGTCATTGATAGGAAAATAGCTACATGGACCCAGATGTTTTGATAAGCCGAATACCTGATGTTGAGCAGCATCTCTTGCGCGCCATCGAACTAAAAACAGTATCGGTGGTCTACCAAAGTCAAAACGCCTTACCTTCAGAGAAACTGGTTGGAGTGGAAGCCTTGTGTCGCATCGGCTCGGGCCCTATCGCAGATGTATCGCCCGAAGAATTTATTTCTGTCGCCGAACACACCGGCTTGATTGCCCCTCTTGAACGGTTGGTCTTGTCACAAGTTGCAAACGACCTACCGTTACTCATGCGCCACCACCCCAACATTCGCGTGGGCGTGAACCTCTCGATTCGCCACATCACAAATCACGACTTTTTACCGTTCATACATGGCTGGCTTGACGCATTGCCTGCGGATGCCGTTGAACGCTTAGACTTTGAAATCACTGAAACCTATTTCCAGCGCATTTCTCAAACAGTTATTGACGGCTTGCACACACTGCGCAAAAGGGGAGTTCGTATCGTCATGGACGATTTTGGTTCCGGCCAATCTAGCCTAAGTCGACTGCACACATTGCCATTTGATGTAATTAAACTTGACAAGCAGTTTGCACAGCAAATCGATCACCCCATGGTGTACGCCATCATCAAAGCCGCCATAACTTTTGCAGAGGAGTTTGGCATTGAGTTAATTGCCGAAGGCGTGGAAACAGCTGAACAATGTCTCGCCCTGCAAGCCATCAACTGCCGCTTGGTTCAAGGTTTTTTATTCTCTCACCCACAACCCCTTGCGCATTGGATCTCACTGCCAATCGCACACGCAACTTAAATGCCATACATCACGATTCGCTGGAAATTCATCATCACCGTAGCCTTTTCTACCGCATGGATGCTGTTGTCGATTTGGCTCTCTGTTCCCTGGTATGAACAACTCAGCGAGCACACCACCCCATTCATCGCTGCATTTTTGATTGGCTTCATTGCCATCATCCCCGGCTTCATGAATGCCTTCATCATGGCGGCCTTGGCATTAGACAAACGTCCCCGCGTGCCATTGTTTGAACACTACCCCAGCGTCACCGTGCTGGTCGCAGCCTACAACGAAGCGGAATCGATCGAAGACACCGTTCGCAGCCTGATGCGCCAAACCTACCCTGGCGAGCTGCACGTCACCGTCATCAACGATGGCTCGGCTGACAACACAGCCGACATCGTGCGCAAACTGCTGCCCGAGTACCCCAACCTGAACTTATTGGATCTGCAAAAAAATGCAGGTAAAGCAAATGCACTCAACCAAGGCTTGGCTCAATGCACCAGCCCATTCGTCATCACCGTCGATGCAGATTGCTGGATTTGGAAAGACGGCATTCAAAACTTAGTGGGCCGCCGCATGGCTGACCCAGCAAACACGCGCGCAGTCGCTGGTGCGATTTTGATTCGCAACTCACGACAAAACTGGCTCACCAAAGCACAAGAGTGGGACTACTTCTTAGGCATCGCTGCCATCAAGCGGATTCAGTCTTTGTTTCAAGGCACGCTTGTGGCACAAGGTGCCTTTTCGTTGTACGACCGAGAAACATTGGTGGAAGTCGGTGGCTGGCCAGAAACCGTAGGCGAAGACATCGTGCTCACTTGGAAAATTCTGCAGGCAGGTCACCGCGTAGGTCATGCTGAAAACGCCATCGCCCTCACCCGCTGCCCCGATAACTTGACGCAATTCATTCGCCAACGCCAGCGTTGGTCACGCGGTTTGATTGAAGCATTCAAGATGACGCCAGGCCTTTTAATGCAACGCCGCATGCCTGTGTTCTACATTTGGTGGAACACCCTGTTTCCATTCATGGACTTGGCCTACAGCCTAGGCTTTATTCCTGGTTTGGTACTAGCCATGTTTGGCCACTTTTGGATCGTTGGCCCCATGACCTTGGCTTTGTTACCCATCAGCTTTTTGATGAATACGTTGATGTACTCGCGCAGCAAAGCCACGTTTGACGAAATGGGCCTCAAGGTACGTCGCAACCGCTTAGGGCTTCTGTCGTACACCTTGGTCTACAGCATCATCTTACAGCCCGCCTGTGTGTGGGGCTACATCAGCGAAATGCTGAACTTGCGCAAAACATGGGGAACCAAATGAAACACCACATCTCCCTGCTGGCCACACTCGCCGCACTTGGCCTCTACACACACGCATGGGCCGCAGACAACACATGGGCCATCTCACCTGCTTGGAGCCAATCCAGCGACAGTGATGGTTTAAGCGTTCACAAAGCTTTTGCAACCGCCATGCCCAACTACACCAATGGACTGAAATGGCAAGGCGTGGAATGGCAAGAGCAACGCTATAAACAAAACAGCACCGCCTTGAGCGGCCACGGTGTGAACTACACAGCACAAGATTTAGACGCACTCACAGGCCTAGGCTACAGCCTGAAAGTAGGTCTCAACCAAGGCCCTGAAAAAACCACTGTCATTGGTGACTGGAACTACAACAAAGCCTTCAACTCGCAATTAAATTGGGGCGTGTTTGCCAGCCGCGACTGGGTGGAATCTATCGGCGCTTTGCAACAAGGCATTCACTACGACTTGATGGGTGGCAATGTGGACTATCAAGTACACCCGCGCATCACCCTTGTGGGCGCTTTGGCGCAAACCCATTTCTCAGACGGACAAGACCGCCAGCAGCAACGCGCCCGCGCGGTGTGGGATGCATGGCCAGACCAAGGTATTACGCTGCAATGGGCTTATAAACACCAACTGGGCGACAGCAATGGTGTGGCAACGCGCAACTACTTCAACCCCGACCGCTTGGACGAATCAATGGGCCTCATTGGTTGGCGCCGTCGCATTGAGGGCTGGCAGTGGTACGCACGCTTAGGTGAAGGTCGTCAACAAGTGAACAGCGAAGGCCGCACGCCCGCACGCTTGGCTGAGCTGCAACTCACCAGCCCCGTGCGTGGTGACTGGTATTTGAAACTGCGTGCAGGACGCAGCGAAACCTTGGGCCTGTACAGCAGCAACGACGGCTATGTTTACCGTTACCTCGACGTGCAGTGGATCTGGCGACTGGGTCGGTAATTCAAGCGGCAGACAGAGCCAAGCCGCCCTCACTGTCTGCATCAAATGTCGACACACGGTTGCGGCCACCTCGCTTGGCCTCGTACATAGCTTGGTCAGCATGCTGCTGAATGGCTTGCATGGTTTCTTGGTCGAAGCGTTTCACGGCCACGCCAATACTGGCGGTGATCTTCAGGCGAACGCCATCCACTTCAATGTGAATCGACTCAATGGCCAAACGCAATGTTTCGGCCAACTGTTGCGCACCTTGCACCTGCGTGTTGGGCATAAAGACTGAGAACTCTTCACCACCAATACGACCCACGATATCGCTACGGCGCACCGCAGTTTGGAGCGTTTGAGCCACCGTACGCAACACATCGTCACCCACCGCATGGCCGTAGGTGTCGTTGATGGATTTGAAATGATCGAGGTCAATGAACAACACAGCAAACAATTGTTTGGCCCGCTGGCTGGCATGAATTTGCTGGTCACACGCGCGGTAGTAGGCCCCTGCGTTGAATACGCGCGTTAGCGGGTCATGGCTAGCCAAGTCTTGCAAGCGCATGTTGTAGTCGCGCATACGCTTGAAGTAAGACATAGAGCGATCAACATACGCATGAAATGACACCGCGAAATACACCATAGCCAACACACCAGTTGCCACCGCACTGGGCGAATAAGACTGCTCTAGTTGGGGCTTGATCAGCAAGAAGCCCGTGATCGTTAAACCTGTGACCGCCCAGCCAGCCCGCTGTCCCAACAAAATAAACACACAAGGAATATTTGTGTAAAACCACAAAATACGCAACTCATCCACCGGCACATACACCAGTGCAGAAATACTCTCAATCAGGCTCAACACTTCATACGTCCAGCCAACTTGCTTAAATCGCTTTGGTGAACCCCGCAACAACAGCCACAGCAACAAGGTGCCTGTGACAAAAGTGATCATCATGCGACCGTGCGCCCAACCAATCAAATTCATCTGGCTCACCAATCCCAGAATGAACAGCCCTGTCAGCGCCGCTGCAGTAAGCATAAGCACGATAAGGAACTTATAGCGAAACTCTAGATACTCTTCTTGCTCTGAGAACTGAACCGACCCAAAAGCCAACCACTTCAAAGCACGCATGGGCACGGAAACAAGGCGCTTAAACATAATCTTCCTATGAGAGATAACAGTCTTTATGATTGGAATTGAAACACAAACTCACGATCAAAATGACAAACCACGAGCAAGCCATCAAAAAAGCAAAATTTGCGGACATGAAGTTCCAAGTGGGGCAGCGTGTGCAACTCATATTGGAAAGCGCGGGGGCTCACAAACAGTACACGAGCGTGATTGGTTGGGTTGAAAACGAGTTCTTAATGCTGCGCGTACCCCAAGAGGATGGCTGGATCGTCCATCTACGCGAAGGTATGAATGTTGAAGTCCGCTTGTTTTCGGGTCTGTCCATCTTTACATTCAAAAGCCGTATCAACACTATGTTGCTTAACCCACGCAATTACATGCTGATGAGCTTTCCTGAGGACATTTTTGAGACGCCGATGCGCGCCCATCTTCGCGTGCGGACAAGTTTGCCTGTAGAAATATTGAACGCCTCCATTACAGGACACAACTTGGGAGACTTCCACTTGCACGACATTAGCGGCGGTGGCACATCAGTCGTAGGACCGTATAAGCTGGGCGAGGTAGATAGCTCAGTCAAACTTAGGTTACGCTTTGATTTGCAATCCACAGGCAAATCAGAAGATGCTGAAATGACAGGCACTATTCAAAACGTGGAATTGATCCATCACGCAAATCAAAGCGACTCAAAGCCTGAATATCAACACGGCATCCGTTTTCATGAACCTGATGCTCGTATAGTTTTGTTGGTACATGAACTTAAAGAGCGCACAGATTAAGCATCACCACATTATGTTGTTACGGAATTTCGCACCAGACCTCAACGCACCTTCTAGAGCTACGCTTCTTTCAGTCGACGCTGATTAGAGACAAATTGCGCTTGGAACTTGTCCTCGCTTTGAAGAGGGATCACATACTTTAATTTTCGCTCAGACCCAAATACTCATTAGCTAGCTATCAATGTCCCTAGATTCAAGAACCTTACTGTTCTCCCTCGCATCTTTGGCCGTACTAATTGCCCTCATGTCTGTTCTGCTTGAGTCGACAAGTGGCGAGCGGGCTTACGGATTTAAGCAATGGGCACTAGCTTCGGCTGGCGTGGGATTCTCGCTAGTCTTAATTTTCTTTCGCGGGTTGATCCCAGATATTTTCGGAATATTTTTGGCCAATGTGGTTTTGCTGTTCTCGGCCTCTATGTGTCTTGCAACTGTGTGCAAGTTTTATGAGACTCCTTACCCTTGGTACTCGTGCATTGCCAGCGTAACTTTAGGATTAATCGGCTTAGGCTTATGGCAGTTTGGTGGTTTATCTTTAGCCGTACCTACGGTCATGGTGTGCATCGCATTGTCTGTACTTTTGTTTCACGCTGCCGTGCTAATTGTGAAAAAAGCGAAACGCCCCATCTCGTTCGCAGTGGTGTTGTTTGCATTCACCCTATGCGTAATGGCTGCGATGTACTGTTTAAGAGCGTTAACCACAGTCTTTGCTGCTCAGCCCACGATCGGCGTGATCAACAACTCAGCCACTCAGTTGGGAGTTTTGATCGTTGGAGCATTGTTTATCGTCAGCGCATCAATTGGTTTTTTTGTGATGGTCTACGAACGCCAGCGCTCGATTATTGAAGAGTTAAGTCGCCGCGATGTTTTAACAGGTGTTTTGACACGCCGCGCGTTCTTTGATGATGCTCGTCAAGTTGTCGCAAAGCACTCCAGCTATGCCGTGCTCATGATGGACATTGATCATTTCAAATCCATCAATGACAGGTTTGGACATGCAGGCGGCGACAGAACACTGGCGCACTGCGCTCGCCTATTGATGAATGCAGTACGCATTGATGATGTTCTGGGGCGTTATGGTGGTGAAGAGTTTTGCGCACTCCTACCAATGTGCAGCCTTGAAGATGCGGAAAAAATCGCAAACACTATCGTGATTCAAGCCCGCGGGCAGAACGTAGCACTTGATACGAATCAGCTGGCTCACTACACCCTCTCCATCGGTGTAGCCATTTATGACGATAAAGAAGAACTACTAGCTACCATTGCTAGGGCTGATGCTGCTTTGTATCAAGCGAAAAATACAGGCCGAGATCGTGTTTGTTTAGCTTGAGTTCGCACAACTCTTGCCCGCCCAATGGACCGTTAGTGCGTGCACTAGCGTCAAAACACCTCCAGTTTGGCTCACTCAACCACAAGTATCAGTTGTGGCTCACGCATGTGTAACTCCTAAATAATGGAATACCAGTTCAGACTCTGGACACCCCTGCACCGTCCAGAGTAGTCCAAGCGTCCAGAGTCCCCAGACCGTCCAGAGCACCTCAAGCGTCCAGAATCTGGACGCCCTTACACCGTCTAGAATGCCGAAATCTCCCCAAGAGCACGTTAAAGTGAGTGAAAAATCAATCCATAAAACGACATCAAAGAGCTCTTGACATCAACTTTAAAAAACGGCCATTTTTTTGCTATACTGTGCGTCTCTGCAAAACACAACAGTGTTATGCACACCGAATATTCCTCGATAGCTCAGTCGGTAGAGCGCCGGACTGTTAATCCACAATAAGCCAGTTTTTTAACTGGCTTATTTGCTTTTAAATCCCTTATAAATCAACAACTTACGCACGTTCTGATGTTGCGTTTTTCAATTACACATATATTACACAGTTAGTTCGTAGGCTTCTCTATTTTTGACGCCAGAACTCTTCCGTCAAAAGTGACACGTCAAAATTTTTGACGCTAGATTGCACTGCTTATGAGAGAAGCCTGTCGCGCACAAACTGGCTACAAAACTCTTCCCAACATTCCAGCAATTACTGGTTCAAATTCCAACAGTCGTTGAGAGTTGATTGCGACGCCAATATTGTTTGGAATTGCAGTAACAGCAATAGGCTCCACTGAAGTTGGAGTCGTTACGATCTTGATCTCTCCAGTTGCAGTATGCATTGCACCCGCATAGTGAATCCCTAGCAAGCTGATTCTCTTAGCGCCTAAAAACGTATTGCCTCTGGCATCGCTGTAACCATTCAGATTAGCAAGCAGGACAGGAGATCCACTGGAACCCGGGAAACTTGCGATGTCTGTCAGAAACTCGGTTTTTCCATTCCAGTTAATAGCTGGATGTGTTGCAGTAATGCCTCTCCTGATAACAGGCAGATTGTTAACAGAGTCCCAGATGCCGCTGGGATATCCGATCATGACGATCTCCTCCATAGTTGAAAGAGACTTTCGATTGTTCGCGTCCATGATCATTTCAGTTGAAAGCGGCGCAAAGAACATCTGCATTCCAGTTTGATGCACCTCGTTAAGAAGAGGACCAATCAAAAAAATTGCAAGATCAACAGCTGGATCAGGATGACCTATCCACCTCGCCTCAAAATTGTCCAGAGTGAACTCACGGTGATTGCCAATGTTAGGAGACCCATCAGCGTTGGCAATAGTCAAGTGAAATTTGCCTTGATCCGCTCCTGCAATAACGTGCTTGTTTGTAACGATCGCAGGCACTGCTTCATTTTTGCTCTGCAAAAAATTAACAAAAAACCCAGTTCCACAAGAATCAATTCCTGTCCGAAGCCTAGTTTCAATCCTAACGGTGCTATGCACTAGTTGCTCAATGATCCCTAAGGCCATACTTAACGCTCCTATTCATTTCATTTAACGCAACCATAGGCACCCATTGACTCAATATCGATGACGACTACTGCAGAAATTAATCGGGCTTCCAAAGAGTTTGAAGTTCATCCATATTTTGCAGCGGCCTATCGTTGAACTCGTCTTGAGTGAATACCGTTAGGTGAACTGGGCACCCAATCAGTCCAGATATCGAATCCAGCACATCCAAAATCAGATAGTACGTTCGGAGCGTGTCTTTGTTCTCAGGGGATGTAACTGCGAGCACATCAATGTCTCGAAAGGACTCTCCACGAAAGAACGATCCGAACCCAAAGACGGCACTAAGTTGTTCCTCAGCGGATTCGATAGACCGGATCGCCATCCTTATCTCGCTTGCAATATATCCAGTGCTCATTTGCCCATAATCCTCCGGACATTTCGTCAGTCACGTAAAGTCCAACATGCTCGGCGATACAAAACTCCTTCGCTTGAAGCGTATAACCACACCAGCCGCCACCAACATAAATGATTCCCGGCTTACCAAATTCGTGGATGACCCGATGAACAGCTGTGAGCCCCATCGTGTATTCATTGAGACACACAACGGTTAAATGATCAGCTTGTCGTTTTCGGTCTACCTCGAAAACAATGTCATCGCGCCTAGTCACCTTCGCTACGTTGCCATGAGTTATGAGAAGTTGCTGAAGCCATGAAATTTGAGCGAAACTCACGCTCCAGTTGTTGACACCGTTTCCCATCATTGCCTCATTAGCTCAGCGAATTGAGTCGGAAACTGTGGATAAGCATCAAGTCGTTGATACTGGTGACGCTCCCATGCCGTTGCATGGCTCTTAAATTCAAAAAATGCGAGCATCTCATCTTGACTCAATAAATTGATGTTTGCCCCGACAGCATTTACGATCTTAGTGTTATTTGGAACGATAGTATCGAGCTTCCGTAACGTCCAAGCTTCATGCAAGTTTGAACCCGGGTTTGTAGTGGCCGTTTCTGATTTTGGACCAATACTGCTCCATAGCGCACTGTTCTCAGCAAGAGCTCTCACAACAAATGTTTTCAGCTCTTTTACCGAACTGAAGACTTGGTTTGAACCTGACGCACGGATCGTGCGCTCATGATCAATCTTCCACCGATGAAGTAATTCGGGTGGGTACATACCCTCTGGAGCCTTGTCAACTTTGCGATGACAGGTTGGGCACAAAAGCACAAGGTTGTCGTATTCGTCGCTACCGCCACCGCTCTCGCCACGCGGTCCTTCAGGACTCTTGGCAATCACGTGTGCCATCTCACCGACATTGAAACTTCGATATCCCTCAATCAGTACCGTAAGGTCCTCGCGGCAGCCTGGATTAGTGCAAATTCCAGCTGCGCGTCCCCATAGTAGTTTCGAAGTATTGTCAGAAATGGCCATGGCAACTATTGTGAGACCTAATCAGCTTTCTACACCAACATGACATTGGAATTGACAAAGCCCAAAACCTTGCCCTCCCCCTGTAAAAACAGCGTTTTTTTTGCTATACTGCTATTCGTTGCAGGGCATTAACACCCTGTGGTACCGAATATTCCTCGATAGCTCAGTCGGTAGAGCGCCGGACTGTTAATCCGTAGGTCCCTGGTTCGAGCCCAGGTCGAGGAGCCAATAAAGACAAGGCCTTGCAGAGATGCAAGGCCTTTTTCTTTTTGGCCACCGTAGCCAAAACGTAGCTGACTTTATTCATAAGGTCCCAACTCGCTGCACAGCTGAGCATAGCAACACCCCGAGCTAGTTTAGCCCCGCCACTTCTTGGTTTTATCCCCCGCCAAATTACACATCGAGCATAAAATTAGCTCACTCAGCTCAAAAAGCTTTCCTGAGCGTAATTAGGCACAAACGCTTCGATTCATCAATGCAGACCTGATCGCAGCAGGACTTGCCCCATTTGATCCAGAATCTGCTTCCTTCAAAGCTGGACGCCTGATGCTTGAGGAAATTGATGAGTGTGTAGACGCCAGCAAAAGCTTTGCCTTTGAAACAACCTTATTAGGCCTTGCCTATTTACGAAAAATTGAACTCTGGCAAAGACTTGAATATCAAGTTAAGCTGTGGTTTCTATCGTTACCTAATGAAGACATAGCAGTTTCAAGGGTAGCTAGGCGAGTAGCGCAAGGTGGCCACAATATCCCCGAAGCAGTAATTCGCCGGC
>JACCDW010091941.1_pt1 | contig 19640 bp, 11 predicted proteins | sample 7449781 | NCBI WGS metagenome assembly JACCDW01 (sample SAMN15323449, study PRJNA562643) | freshwater metagenome | isolation source: river surface water | place: USA:Blue River Watershed | collected 2017-08-18
CTTTGGACATTTCATAAACTATTTCCTCAAGTTAAACGATTTACGCTTATAGATGATAGTCATATTTATTGTGAAGAAGAATCAAAACAGTATAAATTAAATTTAGCGTATGATTATATATTAAAGTATAATAAAACTTGGTATGAAGATAAATTAAAGGCACAGCTCCACGAGCCTCTAATGAAAATCTACAAAGAGTCATGCACTATTCTTGATAAACCATTAGACCCATTTAGTTTTATTATTGAACGAAATGAAAATTTAAAACCATATGAAAAAGAATATAATGAATCGAAGACTCCGCGCGAATTTTTAAATACATTAAGAAAGAAATTAGGACATCAATATTGTTTTACAGTAGGAAAATGGCTAACTGGATATTTTAATGTATTAAGAATAAATACTTTCAAGGAGAGTTGGTTTATAAATATTGAAGATATTCAACATCCTGATAGATATTCTATAACAGAAACGCAAGATGAGATACGAGGTGGAGGAAAACGACAAACACGAAAAAATACGAAACCAATTAATTTTTCAATAGTATCAGGGAATGATGACGGAGCTATGTTGGGATATTATTCAGAATGATGAACTAACGCAGCACATGCAACAGGAAATTTCGCCGCTAGAAGGTCCGAAACGGCGGCGGCATACACCTGAATTTCGCGTTGAGCATGTGGGTCCAGGCGGAGCTTACAGAGGCGCGCATAGGCTGCGAGGCTGCCTGTTTCGATAAATTCCGTATACATGGACTGGGGGAGAACGCCACGGGCGACTTCGGGCGCCACGCCTTTCGCCAAGAGCTCATTATAGACTGCGACCACGGCTTGCTGTGTATCGCGAATCTTGGAGGCGACCTCGTCTGCATCTTGGACCGGCTCCGCCTTGGACCCCTGCTTTTTATTCGCGTCGCGGGCCCTACAGTCGGCAGGCGCGGGCATGTAGCACTCGGGCACATCGTCCACGTAACGGCGTGAAACTTCATTGCGCGCGAAGCCAATCTGGTGACGATACCACTCGCGCGCGACGTAAATCGGCATCTTCAGACGGAAGCGAGCCTGTGGGTGGAAGAAAGGCGTGATGTGATTGTGGTCGGCGAGGTACTTCACCAGTTTCGCATCACGCGTGTCCATGGCTGTAGACTCCTTTGCGAAGGATACGCGTGCCGCATTCACCACCGTGAGGTCGTCGCCGAACGTGTCCAGGAGTTCCACGGAGCCGACGCCGTCAAGGAGGTACTTCGCCATTTCTCTAGAGGTTGTGTGGCCAACCTGTTTAGCCTCAATTTTGCACCCTATGAAAAATGTATAGGTGACAGTTGTATCACACTCTAACCACTCAAGTACGGGGCAGGTAGGCGAAACTGATGAAGCCAGTTCCCGCCTGGATTCGCCCATCCTCTAGGGCGATGTCCACGGTGGTCAGATCCAGTGCGAATTTCCCCTTCTCTCGGATGCTCTGGCCATACGCCTTTCGGTGCGTGTAGTGGTCCATGAACTGGGGGAAGCGGTAGTTCTTCGCCTTCGCCACATCCGTGAGAATACGCTTCGTGTCAATGTCATAGTTCTCAAAGGAGAAGGGCAGGCGCACAGAGTCTGTCTTGTTCAAATCATCCAGAACCAGTCGCCCCTCTGTATGCGCCTTCTTGAGGAGCGTCATGAATCCCGCCCGCGACTTCAAAGTCAGATTGCCGAACTTGGAAATCTCCTCCATGAGAGCGCTGTCGGTAATAGTAAACCGAATAGGAATGCCATTCACCTCACGGTAGATGTCCGCGTACTGGATGGTGTCGTGCTTCTCGTGCAGGAACTCAATGAGGTTATTCACATTCTTCTCCACCTCGTCCAGCATATCTTTCGGTGCCAGAATGGTAATGCCGGCGGGCACCCACTCCTTGTTTCCGAATGCGCGACCCGACAATTGGATGATGCTCTCAATCTCGTCCGACTGCTCCGTGTAGTGGTAGCGGCTCATGATGACGAAGCGGAATTGGAAGTTGGGTCGGTTGAATGTCACGCCGCGCTCCACGCAATAGAAGCCAGTGATCACGAGATCCTTCTCCCGAAGGCCGTGCGCGGGATCGTTATAGATCTCAATGGCGATATCCATCATGGCCTTGTTATTCTCGGCGTCGTACAGGCTCTGCAGACGGGTCACCTCAGCGGCCAGGCCACTCCTCTCTGCGGTCTTGATCTGGTCCTTCAGTCGCCGCAGCCGGTCCCGCTTGATCGTACGTACGTCAATCGGCGCGGAGCCGTCGGCCTTGAAGAAGGCCTTGTTCGTACCATTGATAACAAGCGCGTGCTTGCCATACTTGTGCGCAATGTCCCGGATTTCCATGTGCGTGCGCTTGGCGATTTCACCCGGTACGAAGAAGATTCGGCCAGTGTTCTCCGTCAGATTCGTCGGCACACGGAATACCCGCTCGCCCCCATCCTCGCCACGGATAGTGGCCATGCGTGCGCCCGGATTTTCCATGAGATACTCAAAGTGCTTCGCAGGCGACTTGATATTGATGTCATCCGTGTACTGGAGATTGTGGTCCTTGAAACTCCGATAATCAGTCGCAGCAGGGAGTGTGCCAATCAGGTCCAGTTCTGTGTACCCACACTCGTGCATGAGTTCCCAGAAGCGAGCGTAAGGCGTTGCGGTGATACCCGTCATGGCAATCACATTGCCGACCTCCTTGAAGATAGGGATGTGAATCTTCAGCAGGTCCTTAGCCTTGTCAATCTCGTCAAACCAGAGGATGAATCCAACGTCCGGATGGAAGTGGCGCATGCGCGACAGAATGCCGTCGCCGTGCTTGCTAAAGTCCGTGAGGCGGACGGGGTGCGTGCACATCAGGACGTAGTCAACTTGTACGTACTGGCCCGTCATGCCGTTATATTCGCCCTCCGCGATGAGTTGCTGCAGTTGCTCCTTCGTGGACACCTCGCTCTTGGAACTGAAGATGCGGAGGTTTTGTACGCCGCGCGTGATCATGCGGTCGCGCCACTGGTCGCCCTCAATGAGGCTGTTGTTCGTGAAGACGAGGTGTACGATACGCCGATATCCGCGCTGCTTTGCCAAAGTAAGCAGCCGAATCCGCTGGCGAATACTGCCCGCCTTCATGAACCACTTCATCATATTCTCCATCTCGGTGATGGCCGTGGATGTCTTTCCAACAGGAAACTGCGGGGGGCGAGCGATGAGGCGAAAGGGCGGCACGTCGTCCATCATGTCCTCGCTGATCACGGATGAGGTCTCGGAGGCGGACATCCTGGGCTAGTTCTGTACGTACAGAAGTGCCTAGCGTTTAGGCCGGCCGGCGGGTTCAATTTTTCGCGAGCAGTGTCTTTCCGTAGGCCACCGTCTCTTTCCAGCCGACAAACCAGAGGCGGTTCTGATTGGCTACGACCAAATCCTCAATAAATTTCGCGATGTCTGCTTTCTTCTTGAGGCAGGCATGGAGATAGAGTTTCTGGACGATATAGGGCCACGCCGGTTCGGGAGAAAAATGTTCCGTGTAGACGTCGCTCACAAACTCAGCGAAATCATTCAGCGTCTCTTTTTCAATACAGGTCTTTCCTTGGCGCACAATATTTAACTCAACTGAGGTCGCGGCCATTTTCTACTTTACTCAAAGGTAGGTCCGTCTAGGCCGGGCGCCAAACTCATACACTGAAGACAGTTCTGTGATAAGATACCACAGAACTGCATTCATACCAACGGCTGTAGGAATCAGTACGATGAGCACGCCGAAGTTACTGAGCGCCCAGTTCCCTGTGAGGATTTGGCCGGCCTTGTAGAGCGCCAGCACATTCGTGGCAACGGCCGAGAAGCCGAATACGAAGGCCACCAGGCTCACAGTCGCGAGTTTGAAAGCGAGCGACATTCTTGTCTGGTGGCTCCGAGCCGCGGCCGCGCTGGCAATTTTACAGCCCAGCCAAGCGCTTCGTCAGAGCCCACGACCCATCCGCACTCGCGTTCGCCCGCCACCAAGCGTGCGCAGCCACAGACATCTTCGTCCACCGGGTCGCATCAATCCCTGATAGGAGTGCGGGCAGATCCTCGGGGCGCCCACAGCGCAAATAGTGGACGCCCTCCACCGGAGGCACAGCGTAGCACTCCATGTCCACCTCGGGCGCGACGACCGGAACACAACCCATCGCCATACACTCAATCTCACGGTGGCACTTGCGACCATAGCCAGCCAGACAGAGGCCGAACCGGGCGTCGGCGAGGCGCTCCAGGTATTCGCGCTGGGTGAGCAGGTACGGTGCCATTCCTTTGAGATGTACAAACTCATCAAATCCGCTAAAGACAGCCCCCCAGTCTGCCGCGCGCCGCTCCGCCTGGACCTGGTTCTCGGACCGGCCGTAGAAGACGATACGCCGGGAGCGCCCCGCCATGGTTGCGTCCGCTCGGCCAGACGCCACGAGATCCTCCACGAGTTCCGGGCGGCGCGGCCAGAAAGTCCAAGCGGAGCCGCCGACCGCCCCGCGCGGGTCCGGATTCCCAAAGAGGGCTGCCCGCCACTCCCTTTCGGCCGGGCTGGCCCGGTTCAGCCATTCCATAGTGGGGCGGTCGTACAGAAGCGTTCCGGTGGCACCTACGGCTCCCAACCAGATGTTCGCCAGCCCCTCTTGGTACACGATCCGAACGTAGCCCCGGCGCTCCCAGATGCGCGCCATCTCTCGGAAGGAATCTCCTGCATGCCCAAAGAACCCTTTCGTGTCCGGAGAGGGAATATAGAGAACGGGTGCAGCGCTGGTGGTGGCGCGAGGTGTCGGGGTAGGCGAAGCGGCCGCCGAACCGCCCAGCGCTGCGACCACCTTTTTCGCGAAATCGGCTGCGTCAGCGGGGGCGGGTTTCACGTCACGGGCCTTGATACAGAGGGTGTGTTCCACCCCGCAGACCTGAGCCATATGAATGGACTCAAGGGTGGGATTCATCTCAAACTGGAGTTCCACAGCCGTGGCGCCCTTCGGCAGGGCCCAAAGAAGTCCCCAGGCCGTCTCGGAGCACTTGTAGATAAAGGCGCGCGCGCCGAGCAGAGTCTCCACGGTGTCCACGATAGGTGTGGTAGGTGTGATGACGTCTACCGCCTCATCGGGGAACTCCCGCTCTAGCGTCTTCACGAGCGCATCAGTGACCCAGACACCGTCGACGAAACAGACGATCTCACCACGCTTTGAGGGGACCGCATCCCAGCCGGCTCGGAGACAGCGGCGCAGTGCATCCACTTCCGAAGACGTAACCCAGGCTGCCACGCCGTCCTGCGGATGCCAGACTGTGGCCGCTTTTGCAAAGACGACAGCATTGGGGTCCCGGCGCAGCACAGGCACTGTCTTTTCATTCCAGCGGAAGATGCCAAGTGCAGCGACGATGTCCGGGCGGTCGACTGCGAGGAATTCGCCGGAATGGTCAAGCCCCATGCGCATGCTCAGAATCTTGCCGAGATAGCGTAGCAGAAACGTGGGGGCGTCTTTAAAGGCCGCGTCCGGGGCGGGGGCGACGAGTGCATGCCCAACAGGCGCGGCGGGTGTCACCTTGCTCATTTCAATCTTGCTCCACGCCTCTTTGGCCGCGTTGGTGTTGCCGATCAGAATAGAAGTATAGGTGCCAACGAGACCGGCGTGATTCACGAACGCGTCCGTAATGCCGTAGATGGGGACATCCAGCGCGGGCGTGTAGCGACCCTCGGCGACAACACCCTTATGCGCCTTCGTCGCCATCGTCTGGAAGGTGCGGCGCTGGCTCTCAGTCATCGCGCCGTTGGGCTCCAGCACATGGGCCGGCTCCGACACCTTCGCGACGATCTCGGGCATCGTCTTCTCGGGCTTCAGGTCATGTAGGCCCGTCGGCTGCACGTGCATATACATAGGCCGGTCCACGATGTCCTGTGGATTATAGGTGCGGTAGCCGGACTGGTGGACGTGGTGGGTCACGAGGGTGAGCGCCGGATTCGCCACGACGAACTTCTGGCGGAGCATTTCCACATTGATGGCGTTGTCACAGCCCCCCTTTCCGAAAGGGATATCCAGCGACGCCCAGTTCCATGTGCGGGCCTTGACGGAGTCGGCAGCGACGGCCCAGGTGTCCTGGGAGTCCGCGCGGGGACCGAAGAGGCGCGGAGCCTCTCCGGCCGGCCCGTCGTCCCAGCGGAGCAGCGAGAGAAACGTGTCGTTCATGTTGAATGTCCAAAGGTTGCGCCATGTCTCGTCCAGGTAGATGTCGGAATTCGCGAAGACGACGATGCTTCCTGCGGGAGCCTCTTCATAAATCCAGCGGATAACATCGGCGAAATTCAGGCGGCGGCCGATAGACTTGGCGGCCACCTTTTGGCTCTGTGTCGGCAGTGGCACGTCATCGGACTCATTCAAAAGCACAATGCGATCAATAAGGGGATTCGCAATATTCTTTGCAAGACACGTATCAATCTCTTTGCGGCGTGCCGCCTTGTCGGGGCGGTAGTACTGTGTGACAAAGATGAGGGGGGCTGGGGGCGGGACTACGGGAAGACAGGTGAGTGAAGGAAGAGGGCGTGTTGTGCTTGCGACCGGGCCCGTGCGACAGTAGCGAAGAATACCCGCCACGAGAACGCGCGCGTCGTCGGCTTCGCCGGTGGCCGCTCCACCCAGATGCGGATAGAGATGATGGACCTCCTCTAGGCACAGCATGTTCTGGACGTGACGGAGGGAGTCCATGCCGACGGCCTGAAGGACTGCGCGGGGCACGACAGCGATGGCGACGCGACGCCACAGTTCGGCCCGGAGCCATGCGGCTGCTGCAGCCGGGTTGCCGAGCAGAATACAGATTTCGGGCTGAATGCCGGCCGCGACGACGGCGTGGTAGTCTTCCACACTAGACACGCCGACCGTATAGCGAGACCAGGGCGCAGTCGGAGCAGTCGCACCGTCTAGCCACATGAGCGTCGCGACATCCTTCCACAGCGTCGCCTCGCAATTCAGAATCCGAATCGGCTTGCCGGTGAGGGGGTGTTTCGCAAGCATCCTATAGGGAGTTGGTGGGGAAGGTCTAAGCCCCTAGTACGTTATATCTCTAAGAGCCACTATGGACCGCGCAGACGTAGCAATTTTAGTGAATTCCACGCCGCCCTATTATTACATTCTCCCGTTCTTCTTCGGGATGCTTAGGCGCTACGGCAGGGGGCTCCACTGGAAAGTGCTGCTAGGCTCGGAACAGCCGGACCATCCGGTGTGCCGAGAGGTGGCGGAGAAGTACGATGTGGAAATTGTGCCGATTCCGAGCGCATATAGTAGTTTCATTGACAGTCGCTGGTATTGCCTCTCGTATCTCCAGGGCCGGTTCGCATATGTACTACCTCTCCAGGACGATTTCATTCTGGAACGGCCACTCTGGGGCAGCGCTCTGGACACCATTCTGGAAGCCATGGATGTTGGGCATGAACTTGTGTCTGTTCGCCTCATGCCATGCCCCGGACCCGTGTCAGGCGATAAGATTTACTTACAGGACGGCCAGATGACCCTACGCACCCTATCGCCAACGAATGACCTGTATGGCTTCACATATCAGGCGACGATTTGGCGTTGGGACGCCTGTCTTGCGTGGTTCCAGACGCTGGCCGACCGACTCCAGGTCGTCGCGCCACGTGAATTTACAGAGCAGAAGGCACGTGTGCGACTAGAGGTGGGGTCAAACATCGCGGAGAATGCAGAGGGGCAGAAGATGTTCTGGGACCTGGCGGCAGCCCGTTGCTGGACACACGTGGCCTGGGAGAGGCTGGGACCTTGGCCGAATGCAGTGTATCTCTCGCCATTTCCCTATCGGCCTACCGCAATTGTGCGGGGGGCGTTAGAGGGGTGGGCGAAAGAGTTAGCGAAACGCGAAGGGTTCGCGTTATGACTATAGCGCTCCGCAAAGGCGTCGCGCCATAGTTCTAAAAGGGAGGGATTTGCCCTATATGCTTAATAAATAGGTCCCGAGTTTGTCATCGTTACAAACAGTGAATTCTGGTGTGATTGATTATTTAAGTATGTCGCACTATAGGCGTTGGAACCGCCTACAATGCGATGGACTACCCAGAGGCTCTGTCCAGCACCCTGGCCCGCAATAGAGCCAAGAGAGTTAAAGGGGTCAATCGCCATACGCACAGGAGTTGTAAATACATTGGAAGATGCGGCATTCTGAGAGGTGATAAACCCACTCACCACGGACTCTGGAAGACGTCCAAATCCGGAATTTGTGAGATAGGTGCTGACCTCCACAATCCCAGAGCCAGTCTGTGAGCCAAGGACAAGACACGGGTAGTGATCCACGTAGAGTTTTGTGTTAGAATTCACTGTGTCCACCTGATTGTAAAACAATTCCACATTTGACATTACACATGTGCTCACATACAGGTCCGCACCACTCTGAATGCCCGTTTGGGAACCGAGGAGCCAGCCGGCATTACTTGTCATACTACTGGTGAAACAGGGGCGACCACGAAGAGTGGAAAAGGTGCTTGGTGTTGTTGTTTGTAGAACTGTTACATTATTGCTTAGATCAAAAAGGCGTGATGAATTAAGCGTGCTAACCCAAATAAAGGTTGTCTTCTGGGCCGTAACCGTGGAAAGGCGAATATCGCCGACGCCTATGAATTTCATCGTAGAATTCCCGTCCACGGGGGCCATGTAGAGGCCACCAGGCAAATTGGACGCCGTCGTTACGGTTATATCGGCAAGTGTGTTGACATTCGTAATGCCTATTGGGGGAAAGGCGTTGGAAAGCATCAGTGTACTCGTAGCCGAGTCAACATACGACTCAAACGTGCCGCCAACACCTGTTGTGCTCACCTGTAGAGTATTGTAGTTCAGGTCCGCTGAAAAGGTTGTGGCCGTGTTCCCTTTCACCGTGCGAAAAGTGGAGTAGGGGTAAATTGTACTAAGAGAGCGCCAAATTGTCCCGCCACTGCCGTCGGCCGTCAACATATAGGTGGACGGGATCGGATTTCCAGTAGTCGTCTCAGCGAGTGTCGTCTGCACTTGGATTTTTGTAAAGTCGGCCTGACGGTAATTCGTGGCCATTCTCTGTTTAGCGCGTGATACAAAAGTCGCCGCGAGAATACTCGCTTGGCGCGGAAGCCCGGCTAAACGCCTTTCGGGAACACAAGTAATGGCCTCTTCACCTGCCCAAGTTCGGATCGTACTCCTCACAATGGTGAAGAACGAAGAACGAAATGTGCGCCGTCTTTTTGAGTCCGTCCGGCCCTGGATTGACGGCTATGTTCTCTGTGACACTGGATCTACGGACGGGACGGTGACTCTCGCGAAGAGCCTGATGGCCGAGTTTGGGAAGCCCGGAAAGGTCTACGAGTATCCCTGGGAGAACTTCGGTAAGTCGCGCACCAAATCCTTTGAGTGCTTCCAGGATTGGGTCACGGCCGTTGGATGGGACCCGGCGTCCACGTACGGGCTCCTTCTGGACGGCGATATGATTCTCCCAGAAGAAGCGGGCATGCACGCGAAATTGGCGGTCCTCAGTCCGGCGCATGGCGGGGTCCAATTGTCCCAGCGCAACGGCTCACTTATCTACAAGAATACACGCCTCCTGCGAGCCTCTAAGACATGGAAGTGTATCGGTTCCACGCACGAATACTGGTCCAACGAGAGCGGCGGGCACACGGCCGACTTTGACGCACCGGTCATCACGGACATCGGGGACGGCGGCTGCAAGGCGGACAAATTCACGCGCGACGCCGCGCTTCTAGAGGAGGACCTGAAGACGGACCCCAACAACGTGCGGACCTGGTTCTATCTCGGCCAGACTTACATGTCTATTCCGGGCAAGAATGAGGACGCCGTACGCTGCCTGACACGCCGTATTGAACTCGGCGGCTGGGAGGAGGAGCGCTACATTGCCCACTGTTACAAAGGCGATTGCCTAAAGCATCTGGGCCGAGAGGCGGAGGCCGCAGAGGAGTGGCTGAAGGCCTGGCAACTTCGCCAGCACCGGACAGAGGCGCCGCTGCGCCTCATTCAGCACTATCGTGCGAAGCCGGCGATGGCCTTCGTGGCACACATGTATCTGGAGAAGTTGGTACAAATTCAGACGGGCGAGACTTTGGAAGGACACCACGTGGCCGAGCCGGCGCGCAATACGGATGTCTTATTCGTGTCGCATCGTGACATGGTCTATCCGGTCTGGGAGGAACTCGGCATCACGGCCTTTTACGCGGGGCGGCCCGAGGGGGCGCGGCGGGCACTGGACAAAAAGGTCATGGCGGCGTCGCTGAATTTCAACGAGCACAACCGTCTGCTGGACCTCTATAGATGGTATGCATGGCGTCTACCGACTGTGCGGCCGCGCACGGCCTTGGCCGTTGGAGCCGAACACGTTCCATTTATGGCCGACGGCTTCTGGCGCGCGTTTAATCCGAGCATTCGGCTGGCGCATGGTGGAGGCCACTATATCGTGAATCTGCGCCATGCGAATTACGAGACCAAAGAGGCGCGATTCTACACCTATAGGGGTCTGGAGGGGCTCATCGTGACGCGCAACATCGTGGCGCCAATGGACGCGGACTTCAAGGTTTTAGTTGATGCTTCAGGTGCTATTGCGGCACCTTTTGAAATCAAGATTCCCAGCGAATATGTCGTGAACAAGGGCACAAACATCATTGGCTTTGAGGATTGCCGTTGGTTGGGAGACCGGTCTCTGATTGCCACCTCGCGCCAATTCAATCCGTCTGACATGAACAAGATGGTGCGTGTGGATCTAGACTACGAGTCTAAAGCAATTGTGCGGATGAAGACGTTGATGGCGCCTGTGGCTGCTGAAGAGGGGGATTGCCAGAAGAATTGGCTGCCGTTTGTGTGGCGCGGCGAGGAAGTATTCGTCTATAAGGTGAATCCGTTCCAGGTGTTCACCGTGAAGGGTTACAAGAAATTGGTGGACTGGTCGCCGCCGGCCGCCTGTGGTATAACCTTTGATAATTTGCGTGGCTCGGCCCCACCTGTGCCTTGGAAGTCGGCGGCGTGCCCTCGCGAGGCGCTCATCATAGTCGTGCATTTCTGCTTCTATGGGGCCGGCGACGAGGGCCGGCGCTACTATCACCGCTTTATCACTCTAAACGATGACCTGACGCCGTCGCGCATCTCTCGCATCTTCTCTCTCTGCGATGACAAGATTCAATATGTGGCAGGCATGTGCCCAACGGTGGATGGAAAAGGCCTGGTGCTCACGTATGGAGTCGGTGACTCGCAGGCATGGGCCGCAGAGGTGGCTTTGGAGGTTGTGGAGGAGGCTATGGAGTATCGGCTGGGTTAAGCAGCCGCGAAAACCGCGCGGTAGACGCCAGAGTATTGAAGGAGCACGTGGCCGAGACCGCACTTTACTACAAGAAGTAAGAATGCACCGACGGTTGCTAAAGAGTGCTTTGCACCACGCAAATGTGCAGACCACATAAAAAGTCCTGCCGGAACGAACGCCATGGCGAGTGTTTCAGCGGTAAATTTCCACGGGTTTTCCAGCGGAAATTGTCCGTCTCGCACTATGACGGCGACAGTCGTTAAAACGATGAAAACGAGAGCAATGAGGGAGAGGAAGAATTGCTCCACGAAATTGTTGACGGAGGTTCCAAAAATGGTGCGCGAAAAATCTGTCAAAGATGAGCGGCTATAGAGTCCAAACACAACTGCAATTATTGTTCCTATTGCAGCGCCGATACCGAGTGAAATATAGATGTCCTGAGCCATTCTAACTTAGATATAGGTTCCTCCTATGATTTCAACTAAATAGAGTATTACCAGGGGGTGCTTAGAGCGATAATTTATACCAATGGGCATTTTGAAATGCCCATTTGCCGCCGGCCGACGGGCATTTCTAAACAAATTCCAAGCGCAAACTGCTGGAAGCAGATTTTGCTTAGTGCCGGTTTGAAATGCCCGTCGGTCTAAGATGCACCAATGTCATATGCCCGCCTTGCGGGCATATCCATGGGGTGTTCTTAAATGAGTTTCTTCAGCCGTAAGCCGAAGAAACAGCAGCAATAAAAAGTCTGCGACTTTTGATTACTCAAGCACTAAGCGTTACGCATACGTCCATATAGAAGCACTATATGCCCCTGTAATTAGTTTATTACCGTTAGAACTGCTTGCTATAGATATCCAATTAGCAGTTCCTGGAGAATTTTGTACGGTCCATGTTGCTCCAGAGTCAGTGCTTATACTAATAGCACCCACATAAACAACTGCGGCAAGTTTTACTCCATCGGCTGAACTTGTTATGCTTACCCAGGACCCCGACCCAGCGGACGATTGTTGGGTCCAGGTTACACCTGAATCAGTGCTGGTATATATATATCCGCCTTCAACAACCGCAGCCAACTTCGTTCCATCTGATGAACTCGCAATTGCGCGCCAAGACCTAGAACCAGACCCAGTCCGCTGTGTCCAGTTTACACCGGAATTTGTGCTTGTATAGATATAACCGCCATTCGCTACTGCCGCTAGTTTCACTCCGTCCGAAGAACTCGCGACGCCAACCCAGTTATGAGTCCCAGCATCAGTAGCAGCAGTCCAATTCGCACCCGTATTTGTGCTATAATACAAATACTCGCTTCCGCCCGCGGCAGCGGCAATTATAAATGTTCCATCTGCTGAACATGCTACAGAATACCATGGTAGTGTAAACAAACCACTTGTGTGTTCAGTCCAAGTCACACCCGAATCTGTACTCGTATGTATATACGCATTATATACTACCGCGACTAAAACAGAACCATCTGCGGAACTAGCCATGGAAAACCAGAATCTTGTTCCAGAACCTGTTTGTTCCGTCCATGTGACTCCAGAATCCGTGCTTGTATAGATATAGCCATTTTGGTCTGCTGCGGCCAACTTCGTTCCATTAGAAGAACTTGCCACCGCCCACCAGTTACGAGTGCCAGCCGATGTACGCTCAGTCCAGGTTGCTGTTGGGGGGGGAGCATTTGTATAGGTTGCGCTTGTAGAATTGTAGTAGAGACTCACTTGTGCGTCTGTGAGCGCGACGCTGTCAATACGAAGTTCGCCCAACTCGCCTGTCACATAATCAGGATTGTCCCAGCGGCGACCGATACGATAGCCGAGACCTGTTGAGCCCGTTGTTTGGCCTGAATAGTTGGTCGTATCCACGAGGGCTCCGTTGATATAGGTTTTAACGTCTGTTCCATCCCATGTAACAGTCATTTGAACCCAAGTATTCAACGCGAACGTCTGCGGCGCGCCGATATTCCAAGAGCCACTGAAGAAGCCACCCACGAATTCCGTATCCGTCGCTCCATACGCTCCACCGTAAATTGCTAGGTTCACATAATTTCCACCTGTGTATGCTTCTGATACGATAGATCCACCGCTCCCAATTGCTGCTGTGCGTTTGAACCAGGTTGTCACGGAAAAATTCGTCAGAAGACCAATATCCGCAAAGGTCCAGTATGAGGAGCCGTCTAGGTAAAGGGCATTTGTATTCAATTTCGAAGATGTGCCGCCCGCAAGAGAGGCATCGTAGGAATTCGCAGACCGGTCAGTCCAGGTAGAGGCTCCGTCTGTAAGGTCTAGGCCCACAAAATAGACAACCGGATCGGGTAAACTGATTACACCCCATTTCCGTTGATAATAGGTTTTTATGGCGGCCTTGTCGGCTCCACTGACGATTTTACCAAAAAAGTCCATCTCGGAAATGCGAACATCTACAGCGTTTTGGCCTAGTCCCCACGTTGTATTAGTATTGTAATCTATAGAATTTGCTCTTGCGACAGTGAATGTTTGGGGGGTCGGATAATAGACCTCCACGGAGGTATTGGAAAGATCTGAAAAGATGCCGAGGAATACGGGGCCAGACGTGTAAGGAACATCTGTTGTAGAATTGTCATCGGCGTTGATTAGAATATTTGTTCCACGACTCAAGTCCAAATATATTTGTAAAGCAGCACTGTATGCGTAAAGGAGGTACTGTCCGCTTGTTGTGGTATTCACGAATTCAAAAAGGGCAAAAATGGAAATTTCATTCTGCGTTGTAATTGCATTGGTTGAAATTGTCTCAAATCCTTGTACATCTGGGTTTTGAAAGGAGACTGCGGGATAATAGGGTCCAGTGCCGATTCGCATGCCCCGTTTAAGGAACCGGGCTCGCGTATTCACTCTCGCAAATGCGATGAAATCAGAATACCAGGAATTCACATCTACTGCAGAATTGTAACCAATTCGTTCCTGGCCACTTGTATCATAAAAGAGGTATGATAAATCTGAGGAGTCAATACGTGCATAGTATCCACTGAGGTCCTGCGGTCTCGTGCCGAACGTGAGCGTGTTCGTTAGGACCCTCTTGGGCACGGAGAAGCCAGGGTCGTTGCGCGCTTCCACGAGAGGAATATAGGATTCGTTCGCGGAGAGGTCGGTGATGGAAAGGGTGGTGTCGGCCGCGAGCGTGTTGTAGAGTTTCGTCGGGAGGTCACTGCGCAAAGGAATGAGCGAGAGTTTATTCCAGCCTATCGTGGCTCCACCGTCAGAGGCGGGGGCGGTCCAAGAGAAGGTCGCAGCACCGGATGCGTCGCGGGTCGTTGTCACAGATGACAGGGGGGCAGGAGGGTTGCCTGGTTCCACGGTGCGAAATGTGGCTGTGGCACCGTTGCCGTTCGCATTTGTCGCGTAGATGGTGGCAGTGTAGGGGTCGCCATTTACAAGGCCGGTCACCTTATAGTAGCCGACGCTGGGGCTGAGCGTGTCAGTAATGACACCAGGAATATCAAAGACATAGCCAGTGACTGCAGACCCACCGTCGGAGACTGGCGGGCCCCACCAGAATTCCAGTACTCCGTCTGTGGCTCTCGGCCGTGGACGGATGACTGGTACGGTCGGTGTGGACATTCTATTTGGGGTTGCTTCTTATATCTTTTTAATGCCGACGATGATGGAAGGAATATCGGGGCCTAAAATACCATCAAGAGAAGTCAATGCTGTAATTTCAAAATCTGTGTCAGAAGCCTGTGCAGCAAATTCTATCCAATCGCCTGCGTTTAGAGAAATTATATATGGAACAATAGGAAGTGTATCAGAATTATTGGAGTTCATTGCAATACGACCATTTGAATCTGCAACATCTGTTCCATTCTTGCGTAGCCATATATATGCATAACGCGGCGCTCCACCCGATGTGCGATTCAGTTGAATAGAATACCACACTTCATACATTCCAGTAACTGAAATATTGATTCTAGTTGTAGGAGGACCGCCACTCCTTGTAATTCCACCAGTCTCCTCAAATGTATTCGTATATGAAAAAATCGTCGGAGATGCTGTATCTATTGCCTGCGTCGTCATTGAATAATAGGATGCAGCCACAGTCGTATAGGATGTGCCCGCAGGCCCCGTCGGTCCTGTTGCTCCTCGGGTAGAACATGTCAAAAAATTCGCCTCACGAATTCGGAGGCGTTCGCCTGCGTCCATATCTGCTTCTACAAGGAGGAGATACGGGTGTTTTCTTTAGCACGCAACAATCTTAGATGAGATTGCCCATCACGAAAATATCACAGTGATTCGCTGTCGCTACATTCGCCGCATTTCCGTAGCCATACAGTTTAGCATCGTAGGTTCCTGGCGAGAGCACTGCAGTTCTGTGGTTAATTGAAAAGGCAGTCTGTGTTCCATTATTTCCATTTGTCCAAGAACGTGTTGTTGTATTGCTTGTTTCACCATCTACTTCAAGATAAAATGAGGCAGCGTGATTTGAGTTACTATCAATTGTAAACTCAATAGTAGCCATACACCATAGGCGACCCGTGGTATATGTTGTTATAGATGTCTGAGAGACGAGTATCGCATTTCCTGAGCCATTTCCAAGTGGGATTGAACCTGTTGCGCCTATGAGGGCACCCGTGTATCCAGAGGGAATTACAGAGTCGGCGCCAGGCACGGTTGAGGCGAGATTGTAGATGGCTCCTGTCGGGCCACCGCTCGCGTCCAGTTGCTGATACTGAATCGGGCCCGTCGGGCCGGTCAGCGAGACGCGCACGCCGCCACCAACCGGTCCCGTCGCGCCAGGAATCGTCGCACCGAGCACAAGGGTGGGGGCTGCGAGACCCTGCTGGGCGTAGATAATGCCGTTCGGGTCATTGCCAAGCGTGCCGGTAGGACCGATGAATACGGTTCCAGGACCGATGTGGACGGACGCGAGGCGCTGCGACGCCGAACCAATACTGAATGTATCATTTGTCGCCGGCACGATATTTCCGTGAATCACAATATCGGAACCCTCAGAGGAGAGTTTCGCATCGCCGATGTGGAGTGAACCTGTGCCGACATACACATCTGCCCACCGAGCCCCCGTGGAGCCGAGCGAGTAGACTATGTCTACCGGCGGCACGATGTCGCCCTCAACGATTAGATAGGGACCTGTCGGGCCAGTCGTGTTGTAGACGAGGCCTGTAGACCCCGTTACGACCACACCGTCGTAGAATTGGACAGCGCCTGTCGGCCCCGTGGGACCCGTTCCATACGTAATTTCCTTCGTGGTCGGGTCATAATAGAGGCTCTGAGGGCCAACATCGCTGCGCACGGGGTCAACGAAGAAGCCGCTGGTGCCACAGTTGAGGCCCGTTCCAGACGCGTTTAGTGCAATAGAATTGGCTGCCTGATTATTACCTCCAGCGAATTGTCCAATTGCGATGGAATTATCACCCTGATTTGTTAGAGATGCTTGGTCTCCAATTGCGATGGCGCTACGACCCTGTGTATCAAATGCGGCTGCCTGGCCAATAGCGATTGAACCGGTGCCCTGTGTGTTCTGGCCTGCCTGGTATCCAATCGCAACAGCATACGCCATTTGATTTGTATCGGCCGCATTCACACCTATAGCGATTGTTATATCGTCCTGGTTTGTTTCACCGGCCTTGCGACCGATCGCGATTCCGAAATTTCCAACAGACCCTGTGTGTTGTGCGTCGCGTCCAATGTGAATTTTCGTAGAATCTACTTGCCATGAATTCGTCGCCGTATCCCAATAGAGATAGTCGCTGTAGTAGGTTCCATTTACGGAAACAAGGCCGGTGGGACCGGTGTCACCTGGGGGTCCCTGTGAGCCTGCAGCGCCGGCTTCACCGGTTGGCCCTGTCTCGCCAGTCGCTCCAGTATTTGATGAAACTCCTGCGGGGCCTGTTGGGCCCGTTTCGCCCGCTGTACCGGTAGGACCTGTTTGGCCAGTAGCACCCAGAGAGAGATATCCAAAGGAGATAGAGTCAACCACATCATTTTGATTATAGAGAGTGAATGAGCCACGGAATGGTCCTGCGACTGGGCCCGCGTTCGTATAGACGAGCGCCCCGTTCTGATAATAGTAGACCCCCTTTCCAGTTCCTACAACTGTAAAAATGTCGTTTGCCGAATAGGCAATAGGTGAACCTACATCAGCGGCTTCATAAACATAATAGATAGATGCCGCATTTCCAAAGTGGAACCCGAAGTTTGTATTAAATGTTGGTGTGCCACTTGACACATCCAGCGCATGAACTGCTTCAACCCCCGTCTGTGTCATACGGAATGTGAGTGTGGCTGTCGCGAAACGCTCAAGAGTGTATGCGGCACGATATGCATTGATGTCGCTAGTTGTCACAGAATTAGGTGTTGGAAAGGAGATATATGTGGGCTGGGCAGTTACAAGTGTAAAGAGCGCAGGGCCTGTGAGACCTGTCGGGCCTGAAGGTCCTGTTTCACCCGCTGCGCCTGTTGGACCTGTTGCCCCCACACCTGTTGGGCCGGTTGCTCCTGCCGCACCCGTATTGCCTGTCGGGCCGCCAGCGGGACCTGTCGCACCAGGTTCGCCTGTAGGGCCCAGCACATAGTCCAGTTGCGTGAAGCGAATATTCGTATCGGCCAAAAGGTTCTGGGGGCCACCGCTGATTTGGCCAATTTTAGTAGAAATTGTATCACCTGGGCGCATAACAACCGGAATTGTAACAGTTCCAGCGCTATTAGTTCCTGTGTTGAATACGGTAATAGAGTCAAGTTCCACAGTGTTCAAGAAAATACGCGCATCTACATATACTGATGCGCCTAATTGATAGGAGAATGAAACAAGGATTGTAAGAGTATTGCTCGTAGGATTCGTCACAACTCCAGACGCATCATATGTGAGAACTGTAGTTCCTACACTGTCGCTAATATCAATGGTGTCAAAATTCGGGATTGTCAACACACCATCCGCAAGAGTCTGATTGGCAGATAACTTGAATGCAAGAATAGGCATAGAACCGCCGAAATAGGATGGGCCTGTAGGGCCTGTTGCGCCTGTGTTTGTGGCAACTCCTGCAGGACCGGTTGGCCCTGTCTCACCAGCAGCCCCACCAACACCTGTCGGACCGGTGTCACCGAAACCTGTGGGCCCTGTAGGGCCATCCATGCCTGTAGGGCCTGTCGCGCCAGTATTGGACGCCTGACCACCGGGACCTGTCGCACCTGTTGCGCCAGTGGAACCTATTTCACCGGTGGGACCTGTATCTCCAAGACCCGTGGGGCCTGTGTCACCTGTGTAGCCAGTTGCGCCAGTATTGGAGGCTTCGCCACCGGGACCTGTTGGACCTGTGAACCCTGTGGGACCATCAGCACCAGTATATCCAGTCACCCCTGTCGGGCCAGTGTCACCCAAGTCGCCAGGAGCACCTAGAGGGCCAGTGAATCCTGTAGGGCCGGTTTCACCAGTCAGTCCCGCAGCACCTGTAGGGCCAGTTTCTCCTGTCACGCCTGTAGGGCCTGTATCGCCGAGACCCGTAGGCCCAGTGCTGCCAGTTGTTCCGTCCGCACCTGTAGGACCAGTTACGCCAGTATCTCCTAGACCTGTGGGACCTGTCGCTCCCGTATCGCCTTGGGAGCCTGTAGGCCCGGTCTCTCCAGCGGTTCCTGTAGCACCTTGGAGACCTGTAGGTCCAGTCTCACCGGCTGCTCCTGTCGCTCCCGTATCGCCTTGGGAACCCTGGGAGCCTGTAGGGCCGGTCTCTCCAGCGGCTCCTGTCGCCCCCGTATCCCCTTGTACACCTGTAGGGCCCGTCTCGCCGGTAGACCCAGTAGTGCCACCAGGTCCCGTTCCTCCTACATCACCAGTAGCACCAGTAGGGCCGGTTTGTGCAGAGAGAACGTAGTAGGATACGTGACACGTGCCTGCGAAAAATCCGGGGCCATTCTGGACCACTAGACCCCCTGTCACAGTGTAAACATCACCAACGACGCTCACATTGTTTACACCCAGCGTTATATAAGAGCCAGAACCATCCGTCACGTTCAGATATGTCGTCTGCCAGTTAAAAAGGGATGACAGAGACGTAAAATAGTTGAGAGCACTTCCGTAGGAACTCTGAACATTCAGATTGATTGTGCCTCCCCACCCATCTAATTCACCAGGATTGGCAGAATTTCCTGCAGTCCATACCATCATTGTGCCATATCCGGGTTCCCCTGTAGGGCCAGTTACACCAGTGTCACCTTGGAGGCCTGTTGCTCCAGTGTCGCCTTGTGCGCCTGTAGGGCCCTGGATGCCAGTAGGACCGGTTTCTCCAGCGGTTCCTGTTGCTCCAGTATCTCCTTGGAGGCCCGTAGGGCCGGTTTCACCGGCTGCTCCCGTCGCTCCAGTATCGCCCTGGAGGCCTGTAGGACCGGTTTCAC
>JACCDW010623129.1_pt1 | contig 19635 bp, 17 predicted proteins | sample 7449781 | NCBI WGS metagenome assembly JACCDW01 (sample SAMN15323449, study PRJNA562643) | freshwater metagenome | isolation source: river surface water | place: USA:Blue River Watershed | collected 2017-08-18
ATAGCTGGCAATACTTCGTATGCCATGGCTGCTTAGTCTGATAGACTAACCAATTGCCATCGTTCCACCCCGGCCAAACTCTGCCGCTAGGGAATCTGGAGCGTCGACCATGCAGAGTCGATGAATGTGATTTCGCTAAACATTCATTAGTATCCAGCGAATAAGTGTTCAATAAGGTCTGATTTGAACCTGTTGGGCATCGAAAATTGATCAAATCTAAACGTGTAGAAAGCTTCCGGTTTCGAGGTTTGGACGAGGGTTCGAATCCCTCCGATTCCACAAAAAAAAGCCCCTGTTGAAGGGGCTTTTTTGATTTTAACTAGGTAATAACAAGATTATTAAACTCGCAATAAATAGCGTGCACCAGTGATAGGCTAAATTAATTCCGGTCAGTTTCCAACTCTTATTTTCCCAGGTTGTTGCTCCGATGTGCGTAGGTACATAATATCCCAACCAAGTAAAAAAGGAAGATGAACATGCTGTGGCTAGTAAACCCATGTTTTCCATTCCTGGAAAACTCTTCCAAACAAAAATGTCATTTGCCATCACATAAGCCATTAGAAAATTACCGATAACCATCATCAGCATTCCCTTCAACATTACGGATTTGTCTGGTGTGGCGGACATATCCATTTTCATTTCTTTAGCCCAGGCTTTTCCAAAAAGCGGACCGTACCAAAGCCAACCCAAAATAAAATTGGCCGAAAGAGCTAATAAAATAGCCACAAAATTTAGTTTTACTTCCATTATGATAGGGTTTAAATTGTTTAAAAAGTCAGTAGACTGTCATCAGTCGCTAGTCTGGAGTCCGGAGTCCGAAGTGGCTAGCTGTCAGTCATCAGTCGCTAGTCATCAGTCGCTAGTCTGGAGTCCGAAATCATTCTTAATTCTTACCTCTTACCTCTTAACTCTAAATTCTTAACTCTTAATTAATATGCTATTTACCCATATAACGACTCAACCAAAAACCACATAAGCCCCAACCAACAATCGCATCGATCAATTGTGCTCTCAAATCAAAAACGGGATACCAAATGTGCTCTGTATAGGAAATATTACTAAAGGCGATAAAGCCAACAACAATGCTTAATGTAAATATCGTCTTACTTGAAGGGACCTTTAAACGGTTGATAATCCAAATCAACAAAAAAGCTAATAGGATATTCACGGCCAAGCCTCGCAACATATTTGATGTCATATCGATATCATAAGACTTATAAAATCGAACCATTGCCCAAGGTTTCCCTTGAATGGACTTCGTGAATGATTCCATTTCTTCCATGGACAACTCATTCTGCATTCGTGGCAAAATATAGCCTCCAGGCTCCTTCAGGTGTGTTTTTATTGCTGTCAAAACAGAATCTTGGCCGGCTGAAAATTTCTGGTTTGGCTCATGTAAATTAAAAGCCATGTGTGATAATGCCTGCCAAATAAAGATAATTAAGCCACCTACGAGTGCTCCTAGTAGATTCTTTTTCATGAGATATATTTTTAGTTATCGGCAAAAATAGAATATTAGTTCTATTCAAACTAAAAAATATCCAATTATTTTCAAAAGCCTTCCACTTTCACGGTCCAGTTGGTAGGAAAGCCAACAAACTGATTATCACCCATTTGACCCATCGCCATCCAAGCCAAAGTAGTCAACAACCCTCCATTTCCAGGTAAATACAAACGCAAACGCTTATCCTGGTAATTATGCCCATTGATTAAGTAGCGATTCTTTTCTTGAGGCATCAATAATAAATCAATCGCTTGATTTGAATCTTTAAGCCGCACCGCAGTCATGGCCATCAAGGGATAATCCCAACCCCATGTACTTGACCAATTCCAAGTTGACAAAACCTTGTTAAGTGTTTGACGCATTTTATTTGAATCGGTCGTTGGCAAACCTGACACCATGCCCATAGCACCTAAAACTGCCGGATGATCTGAAATCATGCGTGAATTTTGATAGCCATCTCCTATTCCTTCTGCTGCTTGGTAGATACCCTCATATTCAGGCAATTTTGGAAAATGAGATAAGGCATGCGCCCATTCCTTATTGGGAGCCAAGCCCAGTTGCAGTCGCCATGCTTGCGCCTTCATTAAACCTTGATACCAATAGGCTAATTCCAAAGGAGCATTATAAGTACTAGCGTAAGGCAAAGATTCCTGTGCTGGGATAAATCCTGGTCCTAATTGATATTCCTTTTTATCCTTATTCCAAACCAATAAGGCGAACATGCCTTTGGCTGTTTCATTAATCAAATAAAAATAGCGCTTCCGAAATGCCATGGGCTTATTTTTAGCTAATAAATCCAACAGTTCAATCAAATGCGGCTGCTGCCATAATAAAAAAGAACCCACAGAAGATGGAGACTCCCCTCCTTCAGGATCCGTCATTTTCTGCCAACGAACTCCAGCTAAACCTTGTCGGCCAGCCAATGCTTTCGCTCCCTTAAAATTCTTTACATACCAGGGAAAGGACTTCTCCAACAAATCGTGTTTAGCCCAATAACCAAAATGCATCACATGCCACCACGTCATTTCCAAATGCGGTCTGCCATACCACGAATTATAGGTCAATCCTGTTTCTTGTGGCGGTTCAGCACCCGTCGATTGAATCTTTGTCAAATACATGGACAAAACCATCCGACGTTCCAATTCCTGAGCACGAACATCAGAAACTTTTCCAAAATCGATCATCCCTCCCGAATTCCAATACTGCGAATAATGCGATCGATTTCTGGTTTGAGCTTGAGCAAAACCAACAGGCTTATTTTTCCCAAAACCAATTTGAACGTGAACTTCATCACTCGCATTCGAAACAATTTCGTAACGATGTGGCGAGATCTTTTGAGCCTTCAGGCCTACATCAGCTCGAAAAAAGGTTGAATAATTTAAGTTGTCCAATGAGTGCTTAACCTCCATTTGTTTGGAATTTAACCGAAGCAATTCACTCGAATGACCTGCCAACTGATAATTAACTCCCTCATCTAAAAAAGTTTGGCTTGGAAATGGAAAATCCACATAAAAGCGCAATTGGCCTGATTTCAGTAGTGCCGATTTCACACGCACATGCACATCATCGGCTTGTTGGGATGCAAAAGTCAGCACTCGAACCGCTACTCCTTCCACCTCAAAATAAGATTCAATTTCTCCTGTATAAGGATTTAGGCATTGGGAAATTTTATCCAAATCCGATAATCCCATTAATTTTCCCGCTTTGGAGTATATACGAAATCCAACATGTCCTACATGTACCCGATGCGGATTTTGTCGAAAGTACTCTGTTGCTGAATCTTTGCGTGCATTTTGATGTCCTTGCAAGGCGTAAGAAACATTTCTTCCTCCGTACAAGGCATCCCGATAAGTTTCAGATCGTTTAAAATTTGAAGTATTCGGAAAAGCGTGCCATCCCCAGGTACTTTGTGTCCCTAAAGGAATCCCTTTGGCATAATCATGTGGAAAAGTTTGAAGTCCCGTGACATCAACTGTAAACGCAAATGAGCCATTACCTACCGACAGGGCAGCTAATGTATCTACTTTCATAAGCCGAACTTGATTACGCTCAACCACTGCTTTCCGATCAATCTTTTGCCCAAGACTGATAAATGAAATCAGCAAAAAAACCAGTAATCGCATATTAATTGGCTTTGATTAGCTCGGATCCTGCCAATAAAAAACAACCTAAGCCAAAATCCTCAAAATTAGGAATATGATCAAAACCCACCGGTTGGGAATCTTTAGGCTCCTTACCCGTTCCTTGCACATAACCTAAAAAACCATTCGGATGAACACTGGTTGACATCCCCTTCCATGCCTGATCAATTATTGGTTGATATTGTTTAGCAGGCAAAATTCCTTGTCGAACACCCCAAGCCATGCCATAAACAAACAAAGAGGTACCTGTTAACTCCGGTCCCCCATAATTAGATGGGTCCTTCAAGCTGACATTCCAGAATCCATCCGTGCGTTGCAAGGGAGGCAATGCCTGGGAAAGAGCAATAAAATCCGCCAAATATTCCGCCCGATGCGGATCATTTTTAGGCAATAAATCTAACGTGCGAACAAGTGCCGCATATACCCAAGCACTTCCGCGCGACCAATAACAATGCTCACCGTTAGGTTCTTTGTAGGGAGGGACAAAGTCCTTATCTCGCCACCAAAGCTTTTCAGCCGGGTTATACAATCCCTTTCCGCCATGTTTGTATTTCGTAAATGCATACATCTCGTACATCTTTTCAAAATAACGGGAATCCTGATAAATTACCCCCAATCGCGTAAAAACGGGCATACTCATCTGTAAACAATCAATCCAGGACCAATCATCCGACTTTTCAGAAGCTACCATGTAATCAATATTTTCCTTGATTGATTTAATTCGAATAGAATCACGGTTCATTAAAAACAAATCCATGTACACTTGACCACAAGCCTGGTTATCCGCATTTCTCGTTTTTAATCCATCTCGTAAAGTCCAATGATGAAATTCGCCCCAATCAACCATATACTTCAAATCAGATTCCTTGGGATCAAGTTTATAAATTTCCATCAATCCTTCGTAATAAACCGCCCGTGTCCAAATATTAGAGGGACGAGTCTTATCAGGACTTACGATGACTTGACCAACATCCGGCCATTTTTGTTGGAAATACTGATTGGCCAAATGCATTTTTTGCAGGACTTCCTTCTTATTTGGTTTTGCAATTGCGATGCATAGGGGCATCAAAAGCAATAAAAGCAGATTTTTATACATCTTAATCAAAGTAAAAAACGGATGGGATATCAATGGCAACTGGCGAATTGTCGGGGTGGGTCAACATAATATCCCGCATAAATTTCCACCACTTGCGCATCACCGGGTGATCCGGCAGATTGTCTAATAATTCTAAATCAGGTGCTTCTAAATAGGCAAAAAGAGTCAAGGTCTTCTCATCTAGAAAGATGGAATAATGTTGAATGCCAACAGATTTAAGTAGTTCAGCCAAATCAGGCCAAATTTCATCGTGTCTTTTTTTGTATTCTGCCTCGAATCCAGGAAGCAAAAACATTTTGAAGGCTTTTCTTTGCATGGAATATCATTTCCATACAAAGACAATACAAGCCATATTTTACTGATTAATTTGCTCTTCAAATGCTAACAGCGCAGCATCATCAAAATTTAAATGTGTCACAAAGCGAATGTGCTGTGGACCAAATGTTACGCAACGAATTCCCTTTAACTTTAATGCGGCCACTTGGTCGCTCGCTTGAATTCCATCTTTTAGTCGGACGATGACAATATTCGTCACAACGGGCAAAATATGGTCTACCCAAGGCAATGGGGCACAAATCTTAGCAATAGCTGCTGCGCGTGCATGATCATCTTTCAAGCGGTCAATCTGATTTTCCAAGGCATAAATCCCAGCTGCAGCCAAAATTCCTGCTTGACGCCATCCACCCCCTAACCGCTTCCGAACACGTCGGGCCTTTTTGATAAAATCAGCGGAGCCAACTAACACAGAGCCGATGGGAGCGCCTAAACCTTTAGACAAACAAATGGAAATGGTATCAAACCAGGCACCAAATTGACGTGGTGTTTGACCCGTTACGGCCATGGCATTGAATATTCGAGCTCCGTCAAGATGAAATGGAATATTAACATTTCTACAATAATCGGAAATCTCTTGCAAGGATTCTGAGCTATAAACACTTCCTCCTCCTTTGTTCACGGTATTTTCTAAACTGACCAAACGGCTTTCACAGAAATGAATGTCATCTTGAGAAATGGCTGAGGCAATTTGGGAAACGTTCAATCGGCCTAAATCACCCTTTAGCAATTTGACCGAAGCGCCTGCATTGGCCATAATTCCTCCACCTTCGTACAAATAGATGTGGGATAATTCATCACAAATCACTTCTTGCCCCTTTCTCACATGGACAGAAATGGCAATTTGATTACTCAATGTTCCAGAAACGCAAAACAGCGCCGCCTCTTTTCCGAACATCTTAGCAACCATCCCCTCCAGGGCATTAACGGAAGGATCCTCCCCAAATACATCATCCCCTAGAAGAGCTTGATACATCGCCTCGCGCATTCCAGGTGTAGGTAAAGTAAATGTATCACTACGTAATTCGATTTCCATGTTAAAACTGTTTAAGAAAAGATAGTTTAGTTAAAAAAGTTTGCTCGTGTTGATTTGGCAAATTAGCCGCCGAATAATTCATTTGATTAAAGACTAAATAGACATAGGACAAGGGCTGATATTCCCATGCAAACCGCAAATTCAAGGCATTTAAGTCATCAGTCGTATTCTTTTGATAAAACCCAATTAGCTGAACGCGCGGATTCAATGCAAAGCGCGATTCCAACATAAGCAGATTAACTTGTTTGTTTTCCGCTCGATCACCCACAGCACCGAATGAACTTTGTTGAAATGTTGCCCCAAAATTAACATGAGGAATGGGGGCAATTCGCGTCTTCAATTCCAAAAACTTCAAATGTCCATTGTAATATCCTCCCAACTCATAATTAGCACTGAAAAAATATTTGCCGCTGGGATCATTGGCTAACATCAAACCACCTCGTGTATAACGAAAGGAACCCGGTGAAATTTGAATCCCGACTGGACTAAAAGGTTCTTCCAAATTTTGCACACTTGTTTCAACATAAGAACCGATCGTTCCACCATTTTGAAGGTTAAGCCAAAATGGGCCCGTCAATATTCGTTGTTCAATTAAATGACCCGTTTTTAAACTGTGGTATAATTCTGTGTAGATACCCGGTGTCCAACTGCGCACAAATGCTGGAAGCCAAGGTTTCCGAACGTTAAATTCGATTCCTTGGGAATTTGAAATGATGTTTCTCCGTGCTACAAATCCCATGGCCGGATTGTATTGTTCCGTAACAATGGTATGTGTCCAATAAGCAGTCGTTACATTCCCCCGATAAATTAATTGTGCATATTCTGCTAAGCCAGATTCACTTCGTTTTACATCTTGTGTATTAGATATCATTCCACTGAATGAAAATACATCACTGAAGCGTACAAATCCATCCACAGAACTCGTTGTTTGTTGGTTCGTAGGCGAGGCCTTTGTCGTCAAAATACCACCAATCCGACTATTTTTCCCTACATTTTCTGAATACCGGGCCACTCCAAAATTCGTAAATGGATCCCCATCTCCCTCACCTTGACGCATGATGATTGCACCCACATTCCGTTTTTCAGAACGATACACAAAACGAGAACCCGCAATAATAGGTATCGCTTGTGCCTGGGCATCTAATCCGATCGACCGACTAAAAAAGGGCTGAATGTACATATTTCCTCCAATCACCTGATCAATAGGTGCCAATCCGGAAGAGAATAGGGATGCATTTTCCAAAAAGAATTGTCGGCGCTCTGGAAAAAACACCGAAAACCTGGAAATATTATTGACTTGTCGGTCTACATCCGCCTGTGCGAAATCAGTATTAAATGTAAAATCTACGATGGATGTAGGACTTATTGCCCATTTAACTTCGCCGCCCAACTTAAATAAAGTACCCGAATTCTCATTGGAGTCATGAGTATTCGATAGCAAATAAGGAATAAAACGAATATTACTTGCCGTTGGCGGTGGCGGAATAATGCCCACTAATTTCCCTGCATAATCCATGCGCAAAGGACTCATGGAACGGGGATGCGCAGACCACACACTTAATTCATTACTTGAGCGTCTAACACGAAAAAAATTAATTCCCCAATCTTGCGATTGATCTTTTTGCGTTTTGGGATAACGAAGTGTTTGCCAGGGGATGGCGAATTCAGCTACCCATGCTGTATCGCTTCGATGAGTCCGAACCCGATACAAACCGTCCCAGTTAATATCAAATTGGCGATCATCAAATGACAATAAATCGCGCTGAGCACCATAGGCATTCGACTGTAAGACTAAGGCATTCCGTTTATCTTGAAAACCATCGATAGCAATGCCAAATAGATCATTTTCTACGAATTCATAATCCCGTTTTAAATTGGGTGCACGAAATTTATTACGACCGATTGTGTCATGTAAAATGGCCCCTACATAAAGAAATTGATGATTATATACGACCCGAACCTCTGTTTGGAAACTAGCTTTATTACCCTGAAAAGGCTCAACTTGAAAATCTAAATAAGTTACGGGAGCCTTTTTCCAAATTGCCTCATCTAACTGGCCATCAGCTTTTAAGGTCTCATCCATGTGAAGGGGATGATATTCAATCGGTTTCTCCGCCGGCGAAAAAACGTTTTGCGCTGATAGCGTGGAACTGACCAACAAACAAATGAAGATCTTTTTAAACATGGATTGATGAAGTAATACACAAAGGTAATAAATACCTTTCATGTACTAAATCCATTATATTACCGGTTTTAAGCGAAATGCTAAGGCAATTATTCGAATGGCAATCGGCAATAATGGGAATAGCAATGTCCATGATTCTGTTAGACACCAAACAAATCCAATACAAGCCAGAAGAGCCATGAATTGATTGTATTTCTTCCAACCAGGATTTTTTGCAAACCAAAATACCAAAGGAAATTGAAGCGGAAATAATACCAATGAGGCTGGATTCCAACCCATCACCATGTGATCCGTACCCACGGCAAGAAAAAACAAAAACAATCCTAATAGGCCATAGGTCGAATAAAGAATCACATCATACAGGTAGGTTCCTTTTGGCCTCTTAATCGAAATGAATAGTGAAATCAAACTTAAAATTATCAGAAAAGTAAATGGGCCAAACCAATTAAATCCAGATTTCATCTCATCAGGAGCTTGGTAGAGGGCTAAGGGTTCATCGGCAAACGGGTTACCTGCTCGTTTAGCAAATTTCGTTGCGATAAAGAAATTATCCGGCAAATAACAGGATTGTGAGGCTGTGGCTGAAACATTGGCAGGAATGCCTAATGCAAGATTCATCCCGAGTGCCTCCCACGAGTTGGCCTTCAAATAATCATTCATCCAATCCCGGTAAGACTTTCCATGCAATTGGTTGTAGGAATTCCATGCATACGCTTTTCCCGAAACAGCTTCCACCTGATCTCGAATTCGCGTCGCACAATTATCGTAAAAAAACTTATACGAATACGCCCGATTTTCGGGCAGAAGGTTGGTTTCTAATGCATTAAAAATTCGATTCTTTTCTTGAGGACTTAAATGCAATACTTGCATATTGACCGTCCGATGCTCGACCTGACCATAGTAATCTAAGATGGTTTGCATGGAATTAACGGAAATCGTGTAAGGCAGCGTACCTTTTAGGAATTTCCAATAGAAATATTCGGTATTAAAATCGAAAGTCCCGTAGCTGTACACGCGATCCACCCCATTGACAGGATCCTGAATCCAAATAGATGAATGACCGAAAACCGAATACAAATCCTTTCCCGGCGCTATGGTAATTAAGGAAACTTCCGCCTGCGGACTCAATTGTGCTTGAAGTCCAAAGGAAACCAACAAAAAGAAGATGATTTTTTTCATACTAGTTACCAGCAATGACAATGACAATTTCCCCTCGGACTTTATCGGGATGTGTCATAAAATAGTCTAAAACCTCTTGTGCAGTACCACGAACCATTTGCTCATGCATTTTACTTAACTCGCGAGCTACCATGATTGAACGCTCAGCCCCTACAAATTCCACAATTTGTTCCAAGGCCTTTAAAAGTCGATGCGGAGATTCATACAACACCGTCGTACGATCTTCTTCTGCGATGGCTTTCCAACGGGTTTGTCGGCCTTTTTTATGCGGCAAAAAACCCTCAAACACAAATCGATCAATTGGAAATCCTGAATTGACTAAAGCGGGAATGACCGCCGTTGCACCCGGTAAGGTTTCTACTTCGATGCCTTGTTCGACACAGGCCTTGACTAATAAAAAACCCGGATCAGAAATACCAGGTGTTCCTGCATCCGAAATGAGCGCTAAGGATTTTCCTTCTTTCAATAGTTTCACGATGCCCGCAACACCTGCATGTTCATTATGCGCATGGTGGGCGTATAAGGGTTTTGAAATACTCAGGTGTTTCAATAAGGAACCCGATGTACGTGTATCTTCCGCTAAAATGGCATCAACTTCACCCAACACACGAATGGCACGGAGTGTAATATCTTCTAAATTGCCAATAGGCGTAGGTACCAAGTATAATTTCATATTCGAATTTAGCCAAAATTGCTAGAAACAAAAAAAGCGAAACTTGCGTTTCGCTTCTGTAGAGAGTGAGGGATTCGAACCCCCGGACCTGTAACAGTCAACAGTTTTCAAGACTGCCGCAATCGACCACTCTGCCAACTCTCTGTCTCGTAATGAGATTGCAAAAGTAAGTGCTTTTTGGACATTTTACAAATCTGTTCTCAAAAAAATTAGAGATTTTTTAACACAAAATTGCTTTTCCCCTGAAAATCAAGGCTATCCGGAATCCAAGTAATGTCAACACCCCCCCTTTCCATCTTACGGAAATAGGTCATTTGGCGTTTGGCAAACTGATGAATTGCTACTTCTAAGCCTTGCTCGAAACGCTCTTGAGTGATGTCACCCATTAAATAATTTAGTGTCCATTTATATTCTAAACCCATCCAAGCCAAATCTTCCTTGGAAACTCCTCGATCCAATAAGCCCTTGACTTCTTCAACCAAACCTGCCTCCAAACGTTGCTTAAGTCGTTTCGAGATTCGATCTCTACGAATATCCAAAGTAGGATTTAGCCCAAAAATCTGAAAATCAATTTGATAATTAAGTGGCTTATTCAAAAAATCAGGAACCCTAGAAAATTCAAATTGCTGTATCAATGATTCCAAATATAGCCCCGTTCCTCCACATACAATGGGGAATTTACCTCGTCTTGATATGTCTTGAATCGCATCAATCGCTTCTTTTTGAAAATGAGCAACCGAATATACATCTCCGATACCATGATTATCAATTAGGTGATAAGGCACGGAACCATATTCTTCCAAATCCTTTCCTGTACCAATATCCATTCCTTGGTAAATTTGTCTAGAATCAGCAGAAACAATTTCTCCTCCTAGCTGATTAGCTAAATCGACAGCTAAGGCGGTCTTCCCACTGGCAGTAGGCCCCAAAATAACCAAAACCTTAGTTTTCATAGATAAATCGTAATTTCAAATTACCTGGGCTTGAGGCATCCGCCTCCTTAAATTCAGATACGAAGCTCCGCTTGCCGGCTGTACATTTAAAATACAGGAGACCCGTTTTTGATACGATCTTGAATCCACAGGCTAAAAAACCTTTACCTGAATTCCAAGCTAAATCAATGTAGGTCATGACATGATGAACGGGTTCTATTAAAGAATAAGCCTGTAAAAATTTAGTAATCCCTCCTATCAATCGAATCGATGGTAAAGTCGCTAATTTAATGAGCTCCCCAGATAATAGTCCTTCCCAACCTAATTCCTTCATTACCATGGGTTTTCCAAAAATTGCAACGGCCATTAAAGGACTTCCCTCCCATTCAAATTCACTTTGAATTCCTCTAAAGAGACGATGGGGTGGAACGATGCAACCTAAGTAAGTTTGACCTTTGGAAAAACCCAATACATGATTTGCATCCATAAATGCCCGAGCAGCTTCAGCAGAAATAGAAACAATGCGTGTATCCCGAGCAAAAACGGATTTTGATTTATTGATTCGAGCGATAATTAATTGTTCCAGTCGGATTGGATTTGCTAGGTAACTATCTTCCCAGATTTGTAAACAAGAATTAAATTTAGAAATCCAAGTTTCCCATGATTCCTCCGTATGTCCTTGCATGCAATCGGAAGCCAAAATCAAGACCTCGGTATGGCTTTGAAGGTGCACATAATATTCCGGCACATCTGATTGAGACACAAATTGCTTTGACTCCAGAAAGGTTATGATGGGTTGCTGAAACATTTTCCGATAAATACATACAAAGATACAGTAGAAAGGGGCGTATTTTTGCTTTGTCAACAAAAAACAATACGAATATGGATTATCGATTTGAGGCGAGTAGAAAGGAAGTTTCAACATTTACAAATCAAGAAATTAGGGATAATTTCTTAATAGAACGCATATTTTCAGCAGATCACATCAATTTAACCTACACCATTTATGATCGCATGATCATTGGTGGAGCAATGCCCGTATTCAATACCTTACATCTACCAAATCCTGAAAAACTGCGCGCAGAATACTTTTTGGAGCGCCGGGAATTAGGTGTCATCAACTTGGGAGGAAAAGGGACAGTAACAACTGATGGAGTCGATTTCACCATCGACAAATTAGGGGCCGTGTATGTTGGCCGAGGAACAAAGGAAGTAAGTTTCCGCTCCGCATCTAGCGAAAATCCTGCCCAATTCTATATATTATCTGCACCGGCCCATGCTGTTTTTCCATGTGCCAAAATGGACAAAGAACTGGTGCAAGTTGCGGTATTAGGCAGTTTAGAGACGTCAAATCACCGTAGCATCTATAAATATATTCATAACGATGGCATTCAATCATGCCAATTGGTCATGGGGCTAACTATATTAGAACCGGGTTCTGTTTGGAATACGATGCCCGCACATGTCCATGATCGTCGGATGGAGGCATATTTATATTTTGATGTGGCCCCAGAACATGCCGTTTTACACCTAATGGGTGAGACAAACGAGACCAAGCACATTTGGGTACACAATCATCAAGCAGTTATTTCCCCACCATGGTCGATTCACAGTGGTTCCGGAACGAAAAACTATTCCTTTGTTTGGGGTATGGCAGGTGAAAATAAGGATTACACCGATATGGATTTTGCAGAAATCTCAGATTTACGATAATATGAAAAAATCAATTTTATTAATCCTCCTCATTGTAGGGGGATTTGTTTTGAATGGACAAACCTATTCCGAAAGAATGTCGGCCAGCATCATGCATACACATGCCGACTCCATTTCAGTCAAAGCTGGTAAACCAGCTGGCTGGGATTATGAGCAAGGACTCATCCTGAAAGCGATGGAAAAAATGTACCAAAGAACGGGAGATGCGAAATACTTCTACTACATCAAAAAGAACATTGATCGTTTTGTGGATGAGCAGGGAAATATACGCACCTACCATTTCAATGATTTCAACTCAGACAACATCACTACTGGTCGGATGTTATTGTATTTATATCAGGAATTAGGAGATATTCGTTACAAAAAAGCGGCCGATAAGCTACGCGCGCAAATTGCAGCGCAACCGCGTGATGCTGATGGAGGTTTTTGGCATAAGCAACGCTACCCCAATCAAATGTGGTTGGACGGTTTATATATGCTAGAGCCATTCTATGCAGAATATAGTGCGATTACGAATGAAGATAATTGGGCCGACATCGTCAAGCAGTTTGAATTGATGTATAAAGGCTCATTGGATTCGAAAACAGGATTATTACTTCATGCTTACGACCAGGCTCGCGTACAACCTTGGGCGGATAAGAAAACGGGACATTCTCCCAATTTTTGGGGACGATCGATGGGTTGGTTTGCGATGGCATTAGTGGATGTATTGGATTATATGCCAAAGAATCATCCTTCGCGATCAATTTTACTCAAACAATTACAATCCTTATCAGCTGCTTTAGTCAAAATTCAAGATCCGGCAACAGGACTTTGGTATCAAGTACCTAATTTCCCTGGACGAAAAGGAAACTATTTAGAGGCATCATCGAGCAATATGTTCATTTATGCATTTGCCAAAGGTGTTCGCAAAGGCTATCTAGCTTCTTCTTACTTAGCTGCAGCACAAAAGGCTTATGCGGGTGCATTAAAGAATTTCATTACGACGGATGCAACGGGTTACATACATTTGGAAAAAACAGTGAGTGTGGGTGGACTCGGTGGAACACCCTATCGCGATGGATCCTATGCCTATTATTTAAGCGAGCCGCTACGTCAGGATGATTTAAAGGGTGTAGGACCATTTATCTTGGCATCTTTAGAAATGGAAATTGCGAAAGAGTTATCCATCGGAAAAGGGAAAAAGGTCGTTTTGGATTATTACTATAATCATGAAACCAAAAATGGCCGACGATTTCACTATACCTGGGAGGACAGAAAAGATTCAGGCTTTCACCTCTGGGGAATTCAATTCGAACAATTAGGTGCCTCACTGGACAGCTTGGGAGTTTCTCCAACACGAGAAAATCTAAAAGGGGCTTCTGTATACATTATTGTGGACCCTGATTCTCCCAAAGAAACAGCAAAACCCAATTACATGGATGCGAAGGCCGCGGATGAAATTGAGGCATGGGTCAAGGCAGGTGGAAATTTGATATTATTGGCCAATGATACCACCAACTGTGAAATTCCGAAATTCAATGTCTTAGCCCGTCGGTTTGGCATTGAGTTCGTTGCACCCAATTTAAACTTTGTTCAAGGGCGTAATTGGGAACAAGGAACCGTGTTAATTGAACCTGGAAATGTTATTTTTGACCCCATCAAAAAGGTTTACATCAAAGAAATCACTACGCTCAAATTGTCAGGTTCAGCGAAAGCTGTTGCCACATTACAGGGATATCCGGTGATGGCTGTCGCTACAGTAGGGAAAGGAAAAGTCTTTGCTTTAGGGGATCCCTGGTTGTATAATGAATACACCGACAACCGTAGAACACCGCTCGAATATGAGAACTTCTTAGCCGCGAAAAAATTAGCTGAATTTATGTTAAAGAATTAAAAAAATAGCCCGGTTATCCGGGCTTTTTTTATCAGTTTATTTGGCTAAAATGTGATCATTTCATCCTAGCTTTGGCAATCCTCCAAGGTTTGCCAAAGCTAAGTGGGGGAAAATCATCAAGGAAATTGAAATCCCGTCATCTTTTCTAGCTTGTCTTTAGAAACTCGGTAAGTATTCCAATTCTTATTCACCTGATGTTCATTTGGGAAGAGCACATAAAACGCATCTGTGGGGGTATAAACTGCTTTCCAACAAAACCTAGGGATAGGTACTCCAGAAACTAAGCGGCCCTTTGAACCAATCCCACCCGAATAGATTAATAAGGATTGTCCTTTTTTGACAGCAAGTTTCCGACAATAAGCCTCCAAAAATTTGAAGGGACCACGGTTTAATTCTCGAGTTTGAGGAATAATGTTCGACATCAAAAATGTTTCCTCGTTCAAATATTCTGAAGCAGTACGGTCTTCCGAATTACATAAATGCCCACGATCATACCCAGATTCACGATAATCCTTTTCATCCACAATCTTAAAACCACGAGGGAAATTATCATCCTGGCGAAATCGATCAGAGCGATCTACGGGACCCACATCGGAAGCTTTCAACGTCCATCCAACCCAATTAGCTCGCCCCTCTGCCCCATTGTATGACATCACGTAGCCTTTTTTAACGGCCAAATAATTCGTCGTAGAAGCCGTCGAGGCACCCGAAATATTGGGCACCCCGATGGGCAAAAACGAAAAAACAAAAATCAGAAGATTTAAAATCATTTACGATGACTAAACAACCAAGACAATAAATCAGCTTGTTTAAATGCATTCTCCCATGAATTATGGTTGACACCCGCATATTCGGAATAGCGTACTTCTACACCCTGATCTTGCACAGCTTTCACTAATTCACGTGAGTGACGAACAGGAACAACAATATCGGCATCACCGTGGTGGATCCATAAAGGAACACGTTTGGCATATTTAGCAACATACGATAAATCGGCCCCTCCACAAATTGGATTTGCCGCCGCAAACATCTTTGGGTTTCTGGAAACAGCTTCCATCGTGCCCATTCCTCCCATGGATAAGCCCATGATATAAGTACGCTTTTTATCGTGCTTCGTCGATTTTACTAAATCAATAACGGCCTGCAGTGGCCAATTAATCGGCGCTGAATAATCGAACACAAAAGTCGTAGGAACGGTTGACCGATTAATCTTCACAGATGACCAATACGATTCTTTCGGACATTGTGGAAAAATAACGATGGCTGGAAAATTAATTCGATTCAACGAATCCAAGAATACATTTTTGCCATATTTCATTTGTGCCTCATTATCCGTACCGCGTTCACCGGCACCATGCAAAACGACCACTAAAGGGTATTTATTTCCAGGTTTATAGTCCTTTGGCAGTAGTATTTGATAGGGTAAATTCTGTCCTTCTTTTGTCGTAAAAGACTTTTTTTCGAACGAATTTTGCCCTTGGCTAACAAAAGCAACGAAAAGCAATACGATTAATTTCTTGATCATTTTTTCACACGTTTAATCATGTCGGCAACTGTCAAATCGATGGTTCTTCCCATGGCTTTATTTCCTCGATAAGTAATAATTTTCATCACAGTAGCATCTTTGGGAACCGTCACAGAACCTTTAGCTTCTGGGTAAAACTGATCTGGAAAGGAATGATCAAAACTATAATGAATTGTCAAGCCAGAAATTTCTGTACTTAATTGCACAACTATTTCACCGTTTACATTTCGTTTAACATCGATAATCGGTTCATACATACTCGGCGCATATTTCTTCTGAGCGACATCAAAACGCGCCATGTGTGCTTCTACGCGACCAACGAAATTATCCCAATTACGATTCGCGGGCTCCGACCACAATGCCTCGGCAACGGCGAAAGAACGCGGATAAGTCATGTATTGCAAATGACGGTAATTAAATAATTGCTCAGACCATAAATTCGCCTGACCACCTTTGACTAATTTGGCATCTACACCCGCTGGAACGGGATTAAAAGCATACGAATCACGTAGACGAAGGATTTTGTACACAGGAGGTTCGATGGCTTTGTCCCCTTGCATCAAGTCAATGTACACATGGTTGTTAGGTGTCATCACAACTTCATGACCATCCTTGGCAGCCTGAATACCCCCATCCATACCACGCCATGACATGACAGCAGTATTTTTAGGTAATCCGCCCCCTTCCAGAATTTCATCCCAGCCCATCATGCGTTTTCCTTTGGAAGTGATTATTTTCTCCAATTTGCGAACAAAATGCGCTTGAACTTCTTGCGAATTCTTAAGTCCTAATTCTTTTCGCATGGCCAATATTTGTGGATTTTTATCCCAATAGTTCTTAGGACATTCATCGCCCCCCATGTGGATGTATTCAAATGGAAATAAACTCGACACTTCACCCATCACCTTATCCAAGAAAGTATATACTTTCTCGTTGGCCGGACACAGTGTATTATCCTGTAACGCCTCCGGATGTCCATGAGACCAATCGATGAAAGGTTCACCGGAAATCACTTGATAATTCACTGCTTCAGGAGTACAAGAAAGTTCAGGATATGATGCAATGGCAGCCATCGAGTGACCCGGCACGTCGATTTCGGGCATAATATTCACAAAACGCTCTTGACCGTACTTAATTAATTCTTTGATATCCTCTTGGGTATAAAAACCACCATAAGTGCGCGGCTCATCCGGAAGCGGTTTTGAAAAACTGGTAAAGTGGCCCTCTTTTTTTACATTCCAAGCCCCTTTATTAGTCAAATTAGGCAATGATTTGATTTCAAGTCGCCAACCTTCGTCATCTGTTAAGTGAAAGTGTAAGACATTGTACTTATAAGCAACCATTTCATCGATGAAACGTTTTACTTCCTCTTTGGTAAAGAAATGCCTCGCAACATCGAGCATCATCCCGCGCCATGCGAAACGAGGGGTATCCGTGATGTTAGCATAGGGAACTTTCCAAACAACACCAGAAACAGCCTGCGTTGATTCGATCTCTTTGGGTAACAATTGGAGTAAGGTTTGAATGCCGTAAAATAATCCGGCAGGTTTATTCGCCGAAATTTGTACACCTTTAACATCCGAAATAAGCTGATAACCCTCATTTCCCAAAGCAGGGTCAGGTGTCGTATTCAATCTAAAACGAATGGCCGCTAAAGAAGCTACCGAACTTTGATCATACAACCATTGTACTTTCCTCCCGGCAATACGGGTCAATTTATCAGTTAAATTGGCGTAGGAAGTGGTTAACGCGTCATTTTTAGGTCCTGCCAGTATAAGGGATTTATTCAAGGCATAGGCCCCTTTGGGATAATTCGCTTTTGAAGGAACGGGAATAAGTGCTGGATTTTGGGCGAAAACACCCACAGACATCAAACAGGTGAGGCCTAATAAGCTAAATGTTTTAAGCATGTTGAATAGGTTTTTATAGATTATTAAAGTTCAAGTAAAATGCGATAAATTCCAAATCGTTTTTTATTTTTGCGTTGATAAGCATTATATACTAAATACAAAACCATGAATGAATCTGCTACCCTTGCTGCTCAGCAAGCGGAATTAACACACGCAATTGATACGGTTTGGGTGGCACTTTGTGCAGCGCTCATTTTTCAAATGGAGGGAGGATTTGCCTTATTAGAGGCGGGATTTGTTCGTTCGAAAAACGCCGTAAGTATAATTGCCAAAGTCATGATTGACATTATGTTTGGTGGGATTGCCTTCTATTTAGTAGGCTTTGGAATTGCCTATGGGCAATCAAATGGCTATTGGGCATTTGATACCGGCATCATGGAAGGTGACTTAGGATTAGGATTAACCATTTCAAATTCCCTTTTTTGGTTTATTCAAATGGGATTTGCTGTGGCAGCAATTTCAATTGTTTCTGGAGGAGTGGCCGAGCGCATGAAGATGTGGTCTTATGCAGTTTATGTAACGATTTTCAGCGCATGTATGTATCCAATGGCTGCGAATTGGGTTTGGAACCCTAATGGCTGGTTGGCCTTGCGTGGTTTCAATGACTTCGCGGGATCTGCAGCCATACATGCTATGGGCGGTTTTGCGGCCTTGGCAGGAGCTATCGTGTTGGGACCTCGTATAGGAAAATATAACGAAGATGGCACGGCAAATGCCATTCCGGGTCACAATTTAACTTTGTCGGCCGTAGGAGCTTTTATCCTTTGGTTTGGTTGGTTTGGATTCAACCCAGGCTCTACATTAGGAGCGGTAGGAAAATGGGATTTAATCGGTTCTGTTGCGACGAATACCTTCTTGGCATCTGCTGCGGGGGGTATTGCTACGATATTGTATACCTTTATGCGCTACAAAAAAGTGGATATTACCATGGTAATCAATGGGGTATTAGCTGGCTTAGTTGCCATTACGGCAGGTTGTAACGTAGTTAGTCCAGATTCAGCTTTAATCATCGGTTTCATCGCCGGAACAATTGTTGATATAGCGGTTGTGGTGGTTGATAAAATGAAAGTAGATGATCCCGTAGGAGCCGTAGCTGTACATGGAGTAAATGGTTTCTTTGGTACGATTGCCGTAGGTTTATTTTCTCAAAAAAATGGCCTTTTCATCACAGGAGAAAGTGCACAGTTCATCACCCAATTAATTGGGGTATCTGTAATTTCTATTTTCTCTTTTGGTTTAACGTATACCATCTTTGTGGCCTTGAAGAAGACAATGGGAATTCGTTTAAGTCATAAAGCAGAATCTGCGGGCATCGATGCCGTTGAGTTTGGAGTAGAAGCATATACAACATTTGAATAATAGCTAAACAATAACGATATGAAAAAGGTAGAAGCCATAGTAAAACCATCGAAATTAAAAGCTATTCAGAAGGGCTTAATCGATGCCAATATTCCATGCATGACCGTCGTTCCTGTTCGTGGGGCGGGGCTCCAACAGGGTTATTCGGAAATATACAGAGGTACCGAAAAATC
>JACCDW011881245.1_pt1 | contig 19629 bp, 14 predicted proteins | sample 7449781 | NCBI WGS metagenome assembly JACCDW01 (sample SAMN15323449, study PRJNA562643) | freshwater metagenome | isolation source: river surface water | place: USA:Blue River Watershed | collected 2017-08-18
AGACCATGAACAACACCGCGTGGCAAACAGCGCGCAAAGCCGTGGGCTTGGGTGACTTGCATGTGCACGACTTGCGCCACACCGTGGGCATGCGCCTGCGTGAGGCCGGGGTGCCTGAAAGCACGATTGCCGACATTCTGTGGCACAGCACCAAGACCATGACCCAGCATTACAGCGTGGGCCAGATCGTGGAGCTGCACCAGGCGTTGGAGAAGGTGAAAGACGACGCAGGCCGGTGGAACAAGTCACTGGCCATGCTGAAGCGGGAGCAAGCGGGGGGGGCTGCGGGGGCCAATCCCCCAAAAGTCCCCCAATTGAAAGTGGCGTAGAAATGGAAAAAGCCCTAGAACATCACTGTTCTAGGGCTAACCATTTGGTGCGGCTGGCAGGAATCGAACCCACGACCCCTTGGTTCGTAGCCAAGTACTCTATCCAGCTGAGCTACAGCCGCATCATGCATCGAATTATAGCAAGCTTTTGAGGCCCAATTGAGCCCGCCCGCAATTTATTGCCAGGAAACAGCCGACATGTCGTTGGCGAAAATGGGCGAACTCGACCACAGGCCTTTAAGACCTTTGCGGTAAACCGCTGTATTCGAGGCGTTGAACAAGAACACGTTCACCGCATCTTTGGCGATCATGCGCTGCATGTCACCAAACAACTGCGTGCGCTCTTTGGCCGTGGTGGCCGCCGAGTGCTTGGCTGCCAAATCACGGAAAGCCTTGCTGTCATAACCCCAGTAATACTGCGGGTTGGCATAGGCCATGTAATCCAGTGGCTCCACATGGTTGATCACCGTGAGATCAAAGTTGCCTTTGAAAGTGCCGCCCAACCATTGCGCCCATTCCACGTTTTCAATCTTGGCGACGATGCCCACCTTGGCCAGTTGGGCCGCGAGAATCTCGCCACCCTTGCGGGCATAAGGCGGTGGAGGCAAGGTCAAGGTCACGTTCAGTGGCGTCTGCACACCCGCTTCCTTGAGCAAGGCTTTGGCTTTTTCGGGGTCATAGGCATAGGTTCCGGTCAATTCCACATACCCGGCATCGGTGGGGGCCATGTGGCTGCCGATGGGCTTGGCCAGGCCTTCAAACACGCCATCGATGAAGGCTTTCTTGTCGACCGCATGCGACAAAGCACGGCGCACGCGCACATCGTCAAAGGGTTTTTTACGGTTGTTGATGGTCATGATGCCCTTGCCGGCCGTGCTGCCCAGCTCAACCACAAAACGCTTGTCGGCCTGGAACTGCTTGAGGCTTTGCGGCGATTGAAAGCGTGGCATGCCATCGATATCACCCGCCAGCAAAGCGGCCACTTGCGCTGCCGAGTCATTGATGAAGCGGAAAGTGACTTTCTTCACCTTGATGGCGTTGGCATCGCGGAAACCATCCCACTTGGACAAAGTCACCGCAGTACCTTTGGCCCAGCTGTCGAGTTTGTAGGGTCCGGTGCCGATTGGCTTGGTGGCCGCGTTGGCCGCACTGTCGGGGTGCAAGATCACGGCGGTGTTCTCGCCCATGCGGAACAGGAAGTTGCCATCCGGGTTGGTCAGCACCAGCACCACGGTATGCGCATCGGGCGTAGAGATGTGACTGATGTTGTTGAAGACCGCACCCTTGGCCTTGTTGGTGCTCTTGGCATCTTTGGCACGCTCGAAGCTGAATTTCACCGCGGCGGCATTGAAGTCACTGCCATCTTGAAACTTCACGCCCTTGCGCAATTTGAAAGTGTAGGCCTTGCCATCCGCGTCCATTTTCCAGCTCTCAGCCAGCAGAGGGCTGATCGAGCCGTCGACGTTGATCTTGGTCAGACCCTCCAAGATGTTGTAGTGCACCACCTCGCCAATGGCGGCTGCAGGAGCCATGGTCGGATCGAGGCTGGTGGGCTCCAAGATCATGCCCAAGGTGACGGTGTCCTTACGCGACTGGGCCTGCGCCTGCAAAGGGGCCCAAGCGAAGCTGGCTGCCACAATGGCCACCGAGCAAACGCCCACAGCACGGCGGGTCAACGGAAATGGCTTGCTCATGTTTTCTCCTGTTTCAAAAAATCATCTCGGTGCCCCGGCACCGCGGCCAACAGTGCGCGAGTGTAAGGGTGCTCGGCCTGTTCAAAAATCTTTTGCGCCGAGCCTTGCTCGACCACGCAACCTGACTGCAACACCAGCACATCGTCGCACATCAGGTTGATGACCGCCAGATCGTGGCTGACCAACAAATAGCTCAGGCCATAGCGGTCTTGCAGGTCCATCATCAGGTTCAGCACCTGCGCCTGCACCGAGACATCGAGCGCGCTGACTGGCTCATCGGCCACAATCAAGGCTGGCCGCGAGATCAGGGCGCGGGCTATGGCGATGCGCTGGCGTTGGCCGCCAGAAAATTCATGCGGGTATTTGTCCAAATCGGCGCTTCTGAGGCCAACTTCGCTCAAGGCCTCGGCTGCACGCTCGCGCAGTGCCGACCGACCATCCGAGGGTTTGGCCAAGGTCTGGATCGGCTCGGTCACGATACTCAGCACTTTTTGCCGAGGGTCCAGCGAGCCGTACGGGTCTTGAAACACCATCTGAAAGCCGCTGCGCAACGGCTGCAGCTCAGACGCGCTGGCCTGGTGCACATCCACGCCATTGAACAACACTTGGCCCTCAGTGGGTTGGTCCAGTGCCATGACCAAACGGGCCAAGGTGGATTTACCTGAGCCCGACTCTCCCACGATGCCCAAACTCTTGCCCGCCTGCAAGCAAAAGCTCACATCAGACAAAGCCTGCAAGCTGTTGGCGGCGCCCCAAAGTGCCGAGCGTGGCATCACAAACCGTCGCCCCAATTGCCGCACTTGCAACAAAGGTGGCGTGATGGATGACTGAGGCTTCATCAAGACAGCCTCCAGCGCGGGCAACTCACCACATGGGGTTCATCCGAGGGCATTTGCAAAGCAATACTTTCAGCTTGAGGCGGGATGTGGCGGCATTCGTTGACAACCCAAGTGCACCGATCGGCAAACGCACAGCCAGCGGGTAAATCCATCAACTCGGGCACGCTGCCCGGGATGGTGGTCAAGCGGGTGCCGCGGGCCAAACCCAAACGCGGCCGGGCCGCAAACAGGCCTCGCGTGTAGGGGTGCGCCCGATGGGCAAACAACTCGGCCGTGGCCGCGCTTTCGACCACCGAGCCGCCATACATCACCATCACACGATCCACTTGGTCTTGCATCAGGCCCAGATCGTGGCTGATCAGCAATAGCCCCATGCCGTCTTCTTGGACCAGTTGCCGGATCAGACTCAGCACCTCTTTTTGCACCGTGACATCGAGTGCGGTGGTGGGCTCATCGGCAATCAGCAGGTCCGGACGGCAAGCCAGTGCGATCGAGATCATGACGCGTTGGCGCTGTCCGCCCGACAGCTGATGCGGGTAAGCGTCCAGCCGCTCGCGCGCCCGCGGCAACTGCACCCGCTCCAGCAACTCCAGTGCACGCGCCTTGGCCTCGGTCACGCCCATGTGCTGGTGCAAACGCAAAGGCTCTGCAATTTGCTTCCAGATCGGGTGCAGCGGATTGAGCGCCGTCATCGGCTCCTGAAAAATCATGGCCATGCGGGCCCCACGCAACTGACACAGCTCAGGCTCGGGCAAGCCCACCAACTGCTGGCCTTGCAACACAATGGATCCGCTGACCTGTGCGCGTTCAGGCAACAAGCCCATCAAGGCCAAGGCCGTGAGCGATTTTCCGCAACCGCTTTCACCAATCAAACCGAGCGTCTGGCCACGCTCCATGCGCAAAGACACGCCACGCAGGGCCTGCGCCCAACCGCGGGCCGTGGGCAAAGTGACCCGCAAATCGGTCACATCCAACAAAGGCATGGGCGTGGATAAGTCCATCATTTCACCGTTGACGCGCCAAACGCGGGTCAAGCACATCGCGCAAACCGTCGCCCAAAAGATTCAGACCCAAAACTGCCAACGCAATCGCCGCTCCCGGGTACACAGCGAGCATGGGTGCCTGAAACATCTGTGACTGTGCTTCATTGAGCATTCGGCCCCAGCTGGGCTGCGGCGGTTGTGTGCCCAGCCCCAGATACGACAAAGCCGCCTCGGCCAAAATGGCGATGGCAAATTGAATGGTCGCCTGAACGATCAGCACACTGGCGATGTTGGGCAGTACATGCACCCAAGTGATGCTAAGCGGGCCTTTTCCCGCTGCACGCGCCGCAGCGGTGAAGTCGCGTGACCAGATGGCATTGGCGGCACCTCGCGTGATGCGCGCAAACACCGGAATGTTGAAAATGCCAATCGCGGCAATGCTGACCACCAGGCCCGGCCCATAAATGGCCGTCAGCATGATGGCTGACAACAAAGCAGGGAAAGCAAAAGTGAAATCAGAGGCACGCATGATGACTTCTTCGACCCAGCCGCGCCGGGCCGATGCCAGCAAACCCAAAGGCACCCCCACCCCCAAGCCAATGCCCACGGCAATGAAGCCCACCAGCAAAGAGTTTTGACTGCCCACCAGCAGCAAAGACCCAATGTCGCGCCCCAAGCTGTCAGTGCCCATCCAGTGCGCCGCACTCGGGGCAGCCAACTTGTTGGGAATGTCGATGTCTGCGACGGGGTAAGGCGACCAAAACAGTGACAAAACCGCACACAGCAAAAGCACCACCACCATGGCCCCACCCGCCACAAAGCTCGGATGCCGCAAGGCACGGTACAGGATGTGACCCTTATCGCGCATGGCCCACCTTCAAACGAGGATCAATCCAGACGTACAGCACATCAATCAAAAAGTTGATCCCAATGACCAGGGCCGACAACAGCATGACCACATCGCGCACCACGATCAAATCGCGGTTGGCAATGGCCTGAAATATCAGACGGCCGATGCCAGGCAGCACAAACACGTTCTCGATCACGATGGCGCTGGTGATCAGGTTGCCAAACTGCAAACCCATCACCGTCAGCACCGGAATCATGGCGTTGCGCAACACATGACGCCAAAGCACCTGGCGGCGTGACAAGCCTTTGGCTCGCGCGGTGCGCACAAAGTCTTCGCGCAAAGTGTCGAGCACGGCAGAGCGGGTCACCCGCGTCAAAATGGCCGTTTGCACCGCCGCCAGCGCCATGGCGGGCAGCAGCAAGGCCTTGATGCCTTCCCCAACACCGCCACCATCGTCCTCAGACCAGCCCGGAAAGCCCCCCGCACTCACCCACTCCAGGTGCACCGCGAACAGCAGGATCAGCAAAATTGCCAACCAAAAATTGGGCAACGCCAGACCCAACTGGCTGAGCGTCATCACGCCCACATCGCCTGCCTTGTTCTGCTGAGAAGCCGCGTAAATGCCCAGCGCCAAAGCCAGTGCCACCGTCAAACCCATGGCCATCACCGCCAAAGGAACAGTGACCTGCATGCGCTCGACCATCAATTGTGCGGTCGGGGTGTCGTAAGAAATGCTCAAGCCCGTCTGCCCCTGCAACAGACCACCCACCCAGTTCAGATAGCGCCAAGCAGCTGGTTGGTTCAAGCCTAGCTTGTCCTCCATCGCGGCAATCGACTCGGCCGTGGCCGTCTCGCCCAAAATCACCTGAGCCGCGTTTCCGGGCAACAACTCGAGCACGGCAAATACCACCACCGAAGTGGCCAGCAAGGTCAATACAAAGCTCAACAGCCTTCTCAGGACAAACAGGGGCACGCGCTATCCTCGGGTCTGTGAGCAACGATGAAGAGAGACTGGAATGACATCCGAAATGATTGTAAACAGCACCAGTGGCAGCATCGTGGATGTACCCGGCCTGCGCGTAGGGCATTTCACACTCACCGAGCGCCTGACCGGTTGCTCCGTCGTGCTGGCCCCTGAAGGGGCCGTGGGTGCGGTGGACGTTCGAGGCGCGGCCCCAGGCACCCGCGAAACCGACTTGCTGGACCCCGCCAACCTGGTGGACAAAGTGCATGCCGTGCTGCTCAGTGGTGGCAGTGCCTTTGGGCTGGATGCCGCCACGGGTGTGGTTCGCTGGCTGGAAGAGCACCAGATTGGATTTGAAACAGGCTACGGCCGTGTGCCCATCGTGCCCGCGGCTGTGCTGTTTGACTTGCCCGTGGTGCGCGAGGGCGACAACCCGAAAGTCCGCCCGAACGCTGAAGCCGGTTACGCCGCTTGTGAAGCGGCATCGACAGCGCCTCCCGCAGCTGGCAATGTGGGCGCAGGCGCAGGGGCCTGCGTGGGCAAACTGTTTGGCCTTAACCGCTGCATGAAAGGCGGCATCGGCAACGCCAGTGTGCGCGTGGGCCCTTGGGTGGTGGGCGCCTTGGTCGCCTGCAACGCAGTGGGCGATGTCATCGACCCCAGCACAGGGCAAATGTTGGCGGGTGCCCGCACGGCTGATGGACAACAACTGCTGGACACCCAACGCGCATTCCTGAACGGCGAGCGCGGCAACCGTCCTTTGCCGGGCACCAACACCACCATTGGCGTAGTCGCCACCAACGCCACCCTCTCCAAAGCCCAAGCCAAACGCTTGGCCATGAGCGCCCACGACGGTCTGGCCCGCAGCATCCGCCCCGCACACACCACTCTGGATGGCGACACCCTGTTTGCCATGGCCACGGGCAGCGAAACAAGTCCCGCTGACCTGCTGCTGCTGACCATGATGGCCGCGGAAGCGGCGGCTCTGGCCACAGTCGACGCCATACGACAAGCACACGCGATCGAAACCCTCGCAGGGCACATCCCGTCCATGTACAGCCTCAGCGACCGGCGCTGAGTGAACGGCGGCATTGGTGTCATTCAACGCCTCAGCACAGCCTCATTGATAACAACAAAAACAACAAATAAATATAAATTAGACAAAATATCGAGTAATTATTAGAATTGACAAATTAAAACTTCTGGCTGATCCGCCCAGTGCGATTCAGTGTCAATTCAAAATGAACATGGACAGCACATCCGGCAGCCCTGCCCCGATCGATCCCCCTCTGCAGCGTTCAGACAAATTCTTCATCCTGTTCATGATCGGCATGGTCTGCATCGTGACGTGGGTGGGCTATCTGTCCTACCAAAAAGGCCAACTGCAAGAAACCACCAAGCGCAACGGCGAAGCTTGGCTCCAATGGTTCACTGAAGCGGTTGCCCATCGACATGAGGCAGGTTTTCAGCCTCAGGCCTGCGCGGCACAGTCACCCAACACATGGGCAGACTGCTACCAAAGTCTCACCGCACCAGACGGTCCAATCGGGGCACAACGCAACCCTTTTTCAGGCGCGACCGTGCAACGCATCGTCAAATGCGACTCTCAAGACCGTCAACTTGCAGGCTCTTTGGTTTTCGAAAAAATCACCCCCACCCCCCCAGGCTCTGCGATTCCCACCCTCACGACGGCACTCCAGAACAGCGACAGCATCGGTGAAAAAGTGCAAATCAAAATCTCTGTCTGTGACAGTGGTGCCAACCCCATTCGCATCGGCGAGTTGGAATTTTGAGGACATTGGACATGAGCACTTCAGAACATTTAAGTGTCACAAGTCATGGCTCAACAGGCATGATTTCGCGTGATTTACCGATGCGCAAATGGTTGTACCTGTGGCTGCTGTGCCCGAGTCAAAAAGGCAACCACCACAAAACGATCGACCACTGGATCAGCATTCTGATTTTGGCCAACCTGGCCGCCTTGGTGACCGAACACATTCCCGCCATTTACACACCCTATGCGACGTGGTTTCACGCCTTCGATGTGTTCTCGGTGGGCATTTTCACCATTGAATATTTGCTGCGGCTTTACCTGGCCCCTGAAGACGCCGAATTCCAAACATCACCCCATCCAAGGCTGCGCTACATACGCAGTCCATTTGCCTTGATCGACTTGATCGCCGTTGCACCGTTTTACTTGCAGGCCTTCATCCCGATCGATCTGCGAGCGCTCAGGCTGATGCGTTTGCTGCGAATTCTCAAACTCTTTCGGGTTCTGGTGCCGGCGTACCACGAATTCATGGACATCAATCGCGGCCGCACCTTCAGACAAAAGATTCACTCCTTGGTGTTCCCAACCCCGTTCGGGGGGCAATTGCACTTGATTTTTGACAACTTCATTGTGATCTGGGTGATCATTTCGGTCATCGCCGTCATCTTGGAGTCCGTGCACAGCATCCAATACTTGCTGAACCTGGAATTCATCATTCTGGATGCCATCGCGGTCGGCATCTTCACGCTGGAATACTGCTTGCGCTTGTACAGCTGTGTAGAAAACCCAGGCATGCAAAAAGCACTCAGCGGTCGCTTGAAACAAGCCAAAACCACCAGCTCCATCATCGACTTTCTGGCCATCCTGCCTTTCTTTCTCGAAGTCTTTTTGCACCACTTGCTGGATTTGCGATTCCTTCGGGTTTTCCGTTTACTGCGGCTGCTCAAACTCACCCGTTACACCGGGGCCACCACCACGCTCACGCGCGTGATATCGCGCGAATGGCCGGTGTTGGCGGCATCGGCATTCATCATGCTGCTGTTGGTCATCATGACGGCCAGTCTGGGCTATCTGTTCGAACACGAAGCGCAGCCCGACAAATTTGAAAATATCCCTCAATCCATTTACTGGGCCGTGATCACGCTGGCATCCGTCGGTTACGGCGACATATCGCCCATCACCCCCATGGGCCGAGTGATGACCATCATCCTCGCCTTGCTGGGCATCGGCATCTTTGCCATTCCTGCAGCCTTGCTGTCCTCTGCCTTCACCGACCAGCTGCGGATTGAGCGGGAAACGCTGAAAAACGAACTGTATGAAATGCTGGCAGATGGGGTGCTGGATGAAGCCGAAAGTGAAAAAGTCATGGCTGAAGCCAAACGCCTTCACCTGAGCAAAGAAGAAGTGAACCGCCTTATCGTCAAGGCGAGGCGCGAAAGAGAGCTCAAAGAAGACGTCTCGGTGCTGCCCCTGCACAAGATTGCGGCCAAGTCAGAACACGCCATCGAGCACTACAAAGTCCTGATCTCCCAAATACGGCAACTGGGGGTCATGACCGATGCAGCCCGATTTGAATCGGTCGCGCTGGAAAAGAAACGACTCACACCAGACGAGTGGTCACTGTGGCAGCAGATACAGGGACAAGAGCCCCACACACCCTGATCACACATGCAGTAGACATCCCTCTAGAGAAACCACCGAGCCCAGGCGATGACGCCACACCAACCGGTGTGGCACTCAACGTTGCCGCTTGAACACAAAGTCTCCAATCAAACTGGAGTTCTCCCAAGGCACTTGCTCCCCCTTGGTTTCGGCCAGCACTTGCCGACGCACCTCTTTGAGCACCTGCTCCACCGGCAAATTGGGCGTTTGCATCGACTTGAGCAGGCTCTTGGTGAACGGGCTGTTGCGCTGCCCTTTGGGGCCATCTGACGCAACCTTGCCTGGCGCGGTGGAATACACCAGCAAGGTGCCGCTGGGTGCATCCATGCGCCCCAAGCCACTGCTGGCGCTACGCCATTGGCGAGACACGGGGTTGTCGCGGCAGGCATCCAAAATGACGATGTTGACCCGCTGAGTATTTCGGCCTTTGGTATCCCCCAGCATGGCCAACCATTGCTGCGCGTCGTAGGCTTGGTCGTCGAGTTCATACTCCCGCGCCACATCCGCGTCGACCGGGATCACAAAATTTCGGCCTTTGGCTTCCACAGCATGACCCGCATAAAAAATCAACGCCACATCAGCAGAGGCCACTGAGCCCTCAAACAAACGCGTGGCTTCACGCAGCTTGCGCAGATTCGCGTTTTGCAAAGTGGTCACCTGAAACCCCAAGCCCTTCAGGGTGTCAGAGATATCCACCGCATCATTGACCGGGTTCGTGAGCGGCGAATTTTTGTAGCTGGCATTGCCGACCACCAAGGCCACCCGACGCTCCGTCAAGTTGGTGGGCACCACAGGCTTGACCTGTGCAAGCTCCAAACGCTCTTGCAACTCTTGTTGCTTTTTCCGCGAGGCCTCCAAAGCTGTGGCAAGACGCTCCCGATCGGATTTGTCTGTTTCAGGAACTGGTGCCAATGGCACCGCCGCCATGGTCGATGTGGAGGGGTGGAAAGGGAAGCGCTGCGCATCGAGCGCAAAAGATTCAAGCAACTCACCGTTGCCCCAGCGCCCTTGTCGTCGAATGGTGCCGTTGGCAAAGTACTCAATGCCTTGGCCATTGGTCTTGTCGTCCTTGTACTCACCAACGTACTTGCTGCCATTGACAAAAGAGTAGGTGCCCATGCCGTGGCGCAAACCATCCTTGAAAGACCCCTCGTACTTGCTGCCACTGGCGAAAGTAAAAGTACCCAGCCCGCTGACCTTGCCCTCTTTGAACTCCCCCACATATTTGTCACCATTGGCGAAAGTCAGGATGCCTTGGCCCTCGCGCTTGTTGTCCCGGTACTCACCCACGTACTTGTTGCCAGTGGCATGGGTGTAGGTCCCCGGGCCATTGAACTTCCCCTCCTTGTAAGCCCCGGTATGCACATCTCCGCTGGCAAAGGTGTAAGTGCCTTGCCCATGGCGCTGGCCATCTTTGTGCTCGCCCACGTACTTGTTGCCATTGGCGTGCGTGTAAACACCAGAGCCATTGGATTTGCCATCCTTGTGCTCGCCCACATACAAATCACCGCTGGCGAAGGTGTAAGTGCCCTGCCCGTGGCGCTGGCCATCTTTGAATTCACCTGCGTATTTGTTGCCACTGGGGTAAGTGGAAGTGCCAAAACAGTTGTGCCACGACGAAGCTGCGATGCTGGCTGGACAAACAGGCAGCTGGGACTGCGCAAGCGCGGCCAGTGGTGGCAAGGCGATGAAGAAAAAACTCAACAAAAAGCGCATGGTTTTCATTTGCGGTCAAACTGGAATGGAGTGCAAACAAGCAAATCAAAGCCCAGTCGGACTTGCTTGAAACGCTACAAATATTAGACCATGACACAGGAGTACCCTGAACCACCGAAGATTGCAATGATCTACGGACTATCGAAAAGGCACTGACACACGCGTATCCCTCACAAAATCCAAATCACACTCAGAGATAGCAAGCCACAACTTACTTTAACTAACCTAAAAATTTAAGCACTGCCTGTTTTTCAACGGTTCATAACTTTAGGATCGCCGCCCGCAGTACCGCTGCAAAATAGCCTGCTGTAGATCAAATTGGGGACGGTGCACACCATTTCATGAGGCGATCATGGCCACCCATGCCAGCACATCCATGAGCAAGGAGGTACTGGTCATCAATAGACTCGCGTAGGCCACATTCCGGTAACGTGGGGATGAAGCAGACATCCAAAAGACAGCCAAAAGAACCAACTCAACACCACCGCGCAGCCACAAATAACTGCTACTAATCGGCCAATTTTTAGCCTCTGGACTCATAAGCAGGGCCATCAAAAAAATGCCTTTGAACAAACAAAGTGCACCGCCCAAGTAGGGCAATTCAGACCAACGCCGGAAAGTGTCACGAGCCGAAGAACTGGGTTTTGTGTCCAGCAAAAAATACATCTCTTCGTCGGTGATTAATTGATGAGAATTGAACATTTTTCTAATAAATAATTTAACTATTGCAATTTTTTTCAGGTGAATTTGAAATACAAATCAACCACCGACAATCCTGCGCGAACTTTCATGAAAAATCAGCAGTACTAAAAAATTGTTTCACTCTTGTTGATGGATAGTCTGCATAACTCAACTGCAATTGGGCGTAGCTGACACTCAGCGCATATTACTTTGCTGGCGTCGTATGGGATTTTGTTGACGATGAATTAGTGGACGTCAGTTCCGCTAAAGGGCGCCTGCAATAATGCTTCGGCTACTGCATCTAAAACAGTGCAACGATTCAGCAAATAGATATTGCCCCACGGGATTCAAATTGGTCAGCAAGCGAGAGTTTCTGGACGTGATGAACCTGGTGATCCCATGGACTGGGCTGGCCCTGATTGCGCCACATGCGCCTGCGGGAAAGACAGATCGCCCCCCCGTTTCCCACAGAGGTGATGCTGCCATTCACTTGCTGCATCAGTTCTTTGGTCACTCTGACCCGGCCATGGAAGAGGCCCTGCACAACATCTCACTGTATTAAGAGTTTGCGCACCTGTATGTCGGCATCATGAGATGGCCCGACGAGAGCACCATCCTGCGCTTTCGCCACCTGCTCAAAGAACATGGCTTGGGCCAGTAGATTTTGGCCACCGCCAAAGATCAGCTTATCGAGAGGGGTCTGATGCTCAAGACCGGCACCGTAGTGGATGCCACCTTGATTTCTGCGTCCAGCTCGGCCAAGAACGACAAGGGCAATCAGTGGCACTTTGGTATGAAGGCACACATTGGCGTGGATGCCGACGCTGGTCTGGTGCACACGGTCACCACAACAGCGACCAATACACATGACATCACACAAGCGCACGCCTTGCTGCACGACCAAGAAGAAATGGTCTTTGCCGATTCGGGTTACCGGGAAGTTTACAGGCGCGAAGAGATCCAAGAGCAGCACCCAGAGGTGGACTGGCCCATGGCCATGATGCCGGGCCAGCGCAAGACCACGGACAAGCGCCGTCCTGTCAACGCGCTGCGCGAGCAACTCGAGAAGCTAAAGGCCTGTATCCGAGGCAAGGTCGAGCACCCGTTGCGGATCAAGTTGTAGCGCAAGGGGTTTTTCTTGTAATTGTCTTGGTGGTGCTGCGAGTTCGGTGTGAACCACGGCAAAACGACCGCTCTTCTTGAACCGCTGCAAACTGGCCTTCATCACTTTTTTCGGCCTCTGATTGCCAATAGATGCCGCTTCGGTACGGTGCTCAAACAACACCGCATAAACGCTGGGCGGCAACCGGCGCACTACAAAACAAACAAGCTGTTGGGCGACGTCTGCCATGCCGCCAAACTCACCCCTTCAAGCCAAATGATCTGCTCATCCCCACCCGCAACGCCAATGCCATGGGTTTCAATGCTGATCCTGGTGCTGTCAGCGTTCCCGCTGACCGTACCCTGGCCCCAACTGAGCCAATGGGTCAAATCATCGCCACTCTCGTAACCGTCCAACAGCGCCCGAATATCCAGCCGATCACCCTTAGGGCCATCGCCGGGCAGCTCTGCATTCCAAGCTACAAAGTCCTTGATCACATCCACCGATCCACCCGCTGCATCCCCCGCCTCCCACACAAACACGTTGTTCTCCCGCACGGGGCCTGCATTGGTGCTCATGGTGCCCAGCAAATCCCAGCGCACCAGCCCGTCTGACGACAGAATGCTCAACGCGTCTTCTGCGCTCGCGCCCGTGACCCAGGTGTTACCCCAAGATCCTGCGTAAGTGCCCCATTCGCTAGAGGCCGGCTTGCCTGCCGTGGTGCTCAAATCAGCCCAGGCACTGGCCGCTTGTGTGGCGCTCAAATATCGGCTCGCCGTGAAGGTCAAGCCATTCACGCTCAAGCTCTGCCCCTGCTCCATGGGCAAGAAAATCAAATCCACTTGGGTTGTGGGCGACGTGGTGTACGCGCTGGCATTGACATCGATGGGCAAACCCCGTCCGCCTCCGCTGCCCCACATCACGTCGTTGCCCGTGCCACCGATGAGCGTATCGGCCCCACCGCCGCCCATGATCCAGTCGTTGCCTGCGCCACCGTCTATGCGGTCATGGCCTTGGCCCATCACCTGGGTGAAGGGCCTGGCATCGGCTCCCGCGCCTTTTTGCAAATCACGCAGCACCGTGCTGTACACCGAAGCGTCCAGCAGGGTCTCAATGCTGGCTTCGTTAAGACCGAAAGGACTGCTTGAATAAATGGGCTTTGCCGACACCCCCAAACCGGCTGCTGGTTGTTGATAACCATTGAGTCCATTGGTGTAGAAAGGCGCGCCCAGAGCGCCAATGGTGTTTTGCCTGCCAACGCCTGCATCCTCAGGTGAATTGGCCAGAGCGCCCCCCAACACATTGGCAGGCTGGGTGCTCCACGACGAAACCGAGCCGTTACCCCCGCCTCCATAGCCACCCAAAGTCCCCCCTTGTGCGCCCGATTTACCAACCGATGGGGTTCCAGCAAAACCGTCGCCAAAGATCACATCGTCGCCACCGCCACCACTCAAGGTGTCGTTGCCGCCGCCACCTTGCCCCTCACGACCGCTCGGGTAACTCGAAGAATAAACTGCAAAGCCTTCGCCGCCCCCCGAGCCATCGCCCAAGATGATGTCGGCTTTGGCTGTGCCGATCAGGGCATCCGCCCCCCCACTGCCATCCACGCCCGACGGCGACGAGGAGCCTGCGCCCCCCCCACTGCCCGAGCCGTCGCCAAACCACAAAATACCCGTGTTCGAGGCCTCATCTTGCACCTCAAAACTGGCCTGTACGCTGGACCAGTCACTGGCCACGCCTCGGTCATCGGTCAGGCGCACGCTGAATGCCGGTGCTTGAGCCTGACCGTTGTATTGGAACGCGATCAAGCCACTTTGAAGCTCTTGCAAGCTGAAATGGGTCACGGATTGGGTCGGTTTGTCCGCACGGTAAAAGTACTGGCTGGTGAAGTCATTGAAGGTGGACGCATCGCGCCACCAGATATCGATGTAGACATGGCTGGCCCCCCGGGCCTCCACATCTTGGATGCCAAACGCTTCTGGGCTGACCACATTGGCAAGGCCCCCCACAAATCCTGTGCCCCCTCGCCCTTGGCGCAGCATGAAATGCTCGGCGTCCCAATTCAGCGTGGGCGGTGCACCCATCGGCGCTGTGGTGCTCAGGGGATCGATGAAACGCCAGATGCGCACACTTTCTGGGGCAACACTCAGGCTCAAGCTGCTGGTGGCCGTTTGCAAGGCCATCGTGCTGGGCGTGAGTATTTCTTGGTACTGCGCAAAGTCGCCCAACTCGCTCAGCTGTGCCGTGGCACTTTGCGATTCATCGGGGTTGACCAACATCACATAAATCTGACCCTTGTAATAAAACCGCGCGCTTGATAACAGGCTCGATGAACTGCTGATGTTGATGGGTGTGCTCACGCCCTGCAAGTTCTCAAGCCTCAAACCTTGCGCAATGGCCACGCCCAGCTCGGGCTCAACCACGTTCAGTTCGGTGCCGCTGGCCACATAACTGTCCATGTAGGCGTCGCGCCACTGGCTGGAGAAACCAGCCCGCGTGACGTAGCTCCAAACGTCAATGCCCTGCACACCGCGGCTCAAGGCCAGGTAAAACCCGGTTCGCAACACAGCTGCAAACTGCGCCACGCTCACACCTTGGGCGGGGTCAACATAAGCCGACATAGCCAAAAACGGCGTGTAGTCTGCCCCCACAGCACCACCATTGGTTTGAGCGCCCACATTGTTCCGAGAGGCCATGACCATCACATCAGCCGCATCGCGGATGTCGGCATAGTTGGCTGCATTGCTGGTGCCCACCTGAAAATACGCCCCCTTGCTCAGCAAATCGTTGACGCCCACAAAGGCGTTGGCCCGCCCGGTGTCTGCATGGTTGGGCAGGTACTGGTAAAAAGGTCTGGGCGCTGCACCCACCTCAATTTCTGCATCCCGGATGGCCCGCATCTTGGTTTGTAAACCCGCAAAATCAGCGCCCACCCAATACTGCACCTCTTCCGGTCCGTACCAAGCCCATACCGCCTTGTTTTTACTCGGGTCTTGAAGGACCGCCACGACCTCGGCCTTGATGGCCTCGTAGGTCGTGCCATAGATCGGGTAAGGGGCGCGCACCCCTTGGCTGGCCATTGTTTGCCAGACCCCATCAGAAAATGGGGCACCATAAGAAGGTCCCAACTCATTGCCCCATGCAGGCAAAAGCTCAGGTTTCTCGGCAACCAATGCACCCGACGAGTAAAACCCAATGTGCAAAGCGGGCTCCTCGACCGACAAGGCTCGGCTGGCCCTTGGCGCCACCGCCCCCGGCACCACCATCAAGTGCGTCGATTCACGGACCTCTTCACCCTGCGCGTTGGTGTAGCTGGACTGCCACCGCTGCAGCCCAGCACCCACAACCTTGATGGCCGCTGCATCCCAAGTTGCCTGCCAATGCCCACTGGCATCTGCCGTCACCGATTGCTGCAACGCACCCAGCTGCACCACAACGCCCGCGTTCGCTTGTGCTTGGCCTTGCAGCAGCAGGCCATCGTAGGCGGCGGTGTTGACCCACCAATTGGAATCGGTGGGGGAGCTCAGCTCCCCAATATAAAAAAACCTTGGTTCACCAGCTGTGTCAGGTCAGTGCCCATGTTCACGCTCTCCAGCGCAATGACCTGCTGCACCGTGCCCGCGCCCGCGCCGTCCACATCGATGGTGATGCGGCTGCTGTTGGCCACACCGTTGATGGTTTGCCCATTTTGCAGACTCACCCAGTCTGACAAATTGGCACCCGTTGTATAGCCCTCCAGCAACTGGCTGATGTCCAAGCGGTCGCCAAAGCTGCCGTTCCACAGCGTCAGGTCTTTGATCGTGTCCGTTGCGCCCGCCACACCCGCATCGCCTTGCTTCCAAATGAACAAGTCGTTGTCGTTGCTGGCAGCCATGTCGTAGGTGCCTTGCAGATCGGTCACGGTCCCGCTCGCTCCTTTGCTGAAGGCCACGGTGGGCGTTCCTGTTGTGGTGTTGGCTAGGCCAGCGGAAGTCCAGCCCGTTTCCAAGCTGCCGCTGTAGGTGCCATAGCTCAAGGCAACAGGCGTGCCAGTGGCAGCGTTCAGGTTGTCAAATGCGCTGGCCACCTCCGTTGCCGTCAAGTTTTGTGTGGCCGTGAACGTCAAGCCCCCAATGGTGATGCTTTGCCCCGAGTCCAGCTCCGCGAAGCGGAAATTGGAGAAGCCTGACGAGCTGTCGATGCGGAAGCTGAACACCCCGCCCCCTCGGCCCCACAGGGTGTCATCCCCCGTGCCGCCCGTGATGGTGTCATCGCCATAGCCCCCCATCACCCAGTCGTTGCCAGCACCAACATCAATGACATCATGGCCCACGCCCATCACTTGGTTGAACAAGCGCGTGTCGTAACCTGTGCCTTTGTTCAGATCATTGAGCGCACCGCTGTACAGGGTTTGCTTCAAATAGGCTTGCACTTGCAAGTCGTTGCCATTTTTTCCGGGGGTGGTGTAAGCACCTTGGCTGTCGGAGTTAGCGGTGGCCGTCACCCCCATACCACCGCCACTCCTGAGTGAACCATTGCCGGTATTGGCAAAGGCCCCCAAACTGGTTTCGCCAATCGTGTTGCTGCCTCCGCGTGCGCCAACTGTGTTCAGGCCAGGCAGTCCGCCACCAAAGAGATTCGGGGTGAGTCCTGAGCCGCCTGAAGCACTGCTGGAATCGCCCCCACCGCCATAGCCGCCTTTGATGATGGACGAAATAATACCGCCACTGTGTCCATTGCCATCAAAGCCATCCCCAAACACGATGTCGTTGCCAGCGCCTGCTGTGATGGTGTCATTGCCCCCACCTGCAAAACCTTGGTTGGCGTTTGAGTTACCGCTGGTGCCCGCCCGCGTGCCTTCTGCACCACCCGAGCCATCACCAAAGATGATGTCCGCGCTGCTGGTGCCTGTCAGCTGGTCCGCGCTCTTGCCCGCATGCCCCCCGTTGATCGTTGAGAATGCAAAATTACCGCCGTTGCCCGAGCCATCACCAAACAGCAAGACTCCGCCCGTGCCGTCGCTGCCCGTGCTGTTGAATGCCACGGCAGAGGGCCTGGCATCACTGGTCACGATGCGGCCTGAGAACTGGAAACTGGCCGAGGCCGTGAAGCTCGGCGCAGCTTGGCTGCCCGCGTAGTAAAAGCCCACTTGGCCATCGGCCACCTCTTGCAGTGTGAAGGTGGATGTTTTGACGCCCACATTCATTGCTGCGCTGGTGTCTCGGCGAAAGAAATAGCTGTTGTTGATGCCCGATGTGCCAAAGCCTGTGCCCCCTGCGATCGTGATGCTGATGTCCGCATCGGTGATGCCGCTGGGCACATTGCCCAGGGTGAACATGCTGCGGCTGACCAAGTTGGACGATCCGGCATCGTCCAAGGCACTGCCTGCCAAGCCCTGGCGCAAACTCATGGCTTCAAGGCTGAGCACCTTGCGAAACGCCGTGCTCAGATTCAGCGAGGTCGTGTTGTTGTCAGCGCCACTGTCAACGATCTGCGTCAGGGTCAGTGCACGTTCACCCATCATGCCGCCGGGCGTGTCGTAGCCATACTGGACAGAGTCCACCAGCGCTTGTGCACTGGCTTGAGAAAGACCACTGGCCGAATTCAGGGTCACGGTGGCGGTGTTGCCAGACAGGCTGACGCTGTAGGCCACGCCGTTGGTGGTGGTGCCCGAAACCGCGTTTTGCAAAATGAAGGGGGTGCCGTCGACAGACAACTTCTCGTTAGCCGAGCCATCTACACCCGAGACGTTGATCCCAATATTCTTGATCGTTTGCCCTGCATCAACGGTGCTGATATCGGTCACAGCGAATACATTGATCAAAGAACCATCGTTGTAATAGAGACCGTCAAAGGTGTTTGTAGTGATCGTGGGTGCTTCGTTCACGTCGGTCGCGTTGACGGTGAAGTCCTGGCTCTTGACCAAGCTGCCGTCTGTGCTGTTGACCGTCACGCTGTAGCTGGGCTTGGTCTCATAGTCAGGGCTTGTGCCGGTGAACATGAGCTTGCCGCCGACAATGGTGAAACTGCCCGCGTCTGTGCCCGAGAGGCTCAGCACGTTGTTGTTGCCCGTGGCGTCTGGGTCTGTCACCGTCAAGGTGCCGATTTCCAAGTCGGTGCCTACGGTCACGTTCTCTGCAATGGTGGTAGCCGACAGCACAATCGCTGTGGCCGCTTCGGCCACGTCCGTCACGTTGACCGTGAAGGCTTGGCTCTTGACCAAGCTGCCGTCGGTGCTGTTGACCGTCACGCTGTAGCTGGGTTGGGCTTCAAAGTTGGGGCTGGTGCCAGTGAACATGAGTTTGCCGTCTGCGATGGCGAAGCTCGCTGCGTCATCACCCGTGAGGCTGAGCACGTTGTCGTTGCCGCTGGCGTCTGGGTCGGTCACCGCCAAGGTGCCGATTTCTAGGCCGGTGCCTACGGTCACGTTCTCTGCAATGGTGGTAGCCGACAGCACAATCGCTGTGGCCGCTTCGGCCATGTCCGTCACGTTGACCGTGAAGGCTTGGCTCTTGACCAAGCTGCCGTCGGTGCTGCTCACAGTCACGCTGTAGCTGGGTTTGGCTTCAAAGTCAGGGCTTGTGCCCGTGAACATGAGTTTGCCGTCTGCGATGACGAAGCTCGCTGCGTCATCACCCGTGAGGCTCAGCACGTTGTTGTTGCCCGTGGCGTCTGGGTCGGTCACCGTCAGGTCACCGATCACCACGCCCGTGCCTACCGTCACGTTTTCTGCAATGGTGTTGGCCGACAGCGCAATCGATGTGGCTGCTTCGGCTCCGTCCGTCACGTTGACGGTGAATGCTTGGCTCTTGAGCAGACTGCCATCGGTGCTGGTCACCGTCACGCTATAACTAGGCGCTGTCTCAAAGTTCGGGCTGGCGCCAATGAAGACCAGTTGACCGTTTTCTACCTTGAAGTTGGTCGTGTCGCTCACCGTCAGCACGTTGCTGTTGCCGCTGGCGTCTGGGTCAATCACCGTCAGGTCACCGATCACCACGCCCGTGCCTACCGTCACGTTTTCTGCAAGGGTGTTGGCCGACAGTGCAATCGCCGTGGGCA
>JACCDW010833418.1_pt1 | contig 19626 bp, 17 predicted proteins | sample 7449781 | NCBI WGS metagenome assembly JACCDW01 (sample SAMN15323449, study PRJNA562643) | freshwater metagenome | isolation source: river surface water | place: USA:Blue River Watershed | collected 2017-08-18
CGTTGACCCGCAGGAATAGAATCGACCGGTGCTATTACTTTATCTAAGAATCCGTCTTGTTGTAAGAATATCCCTTTTTGTTCATCGCGAGGGAAGTACATGTTTTGAATGATATGTTCAAATTGGGTAATCTCCTCGTCCTTGAAATTCGTTTTTGCTAGTTTCTCTTGAGCAATTTCTGGGTAATTTGATTTGATTTCCTTCAACACAGCCAACGTATATTTCAAGCACCAAACAGCGAAATAGTTTGTATACCAGTTGTTGTTTACGTTGTTCTCATATTCGTTAGGCCCCGTGACGCCTAGCATCACATATTTTTGCTGGTTCTCCGACCAGTTGACACGTTGTGCCCAAAAACGTGAAATGCCGATTAATACTTCCCAACCATAGTCAACTAAATGCCTTCGGTCGTTGGTATAATCTACATAATCTTTGATAGCATACGCGATAGCCCCATTACGATGAATTTCTTCAAAGGTGATTTCCCACTCATTATGGCACTCCTCTCCGTTCATTGTAACCATCGGATATAAGGCGGCACCTTGATTAAAACCAAGTTTTCCTGCGTTTTCGATGGCGCGATCTAATTGTTTCCAACGGTAGATTAATAGATTTTTGGAAACATTTTGAGGTGCCGTTGCTAAATAGAATGGGATGCAATAGGCTTCCGTATCCCAATATGTTGATCCACCATATTTTTCACCCGTAAATCCTTTTGGTCCAATGTTTAAGCGATCATCTGCACCCGTGTACGTTTGATTTAATTGAAAAATGTTAAAACGAATGCCTTGTTGGGCCGACGCGTCCCCTTTAATCACCACATCATTAATCGCCCACTTCGCTTCCCAAGCTTCAGCTTGTTCTTTTTTCATGGTATCGAATCCCTTTGCGCAAATACGGTTTAAGTAGTCAATTCCACGAGTTTCTAAGGTTGTGGCTGGGTGATTTTCTGAACTTAAGTTGACAGCAAATTTGGTGATATTTAATTTTTCACCTTGAGCTGTGGGTACTAGATAAGTTAAGGAACTGTACTTTTCTTTTGTTTCAGCATGTGAATGAATTGACTGTTTTTGTCCATTAACAGCTAATTCAATCTTTTGGCCTGTAAATACTTCAAAGCCTGTTTTTTTCGTTTTAGACCAAACGAAAGACGTATTTTCACGCGCACCTACTTTTACTTCATCCCAAAATTTCTCATCGTAGTTCGAATCCTTATTTTTAATATCACCATCTACGAATGCTTTTACGGAAATTGTAGCTGAAAAATTAAGTGGAATTAGTTGATATGAAATGACGCCTGACTCATCATCAGCCATGCTATTTATGCGAATGGATTCAATGGAAATAGATTTTCCTGAAGGTAATGTCACGTCACATTGACGTAGGATGAAACCTTCTTTCATGTTTAATTCACGGTAGAAGGAAATTGTTTTACTTGTGTGTAAGTCTACTATTTCTCCGTCAATGCTAATCTCTAGGCCATTCCAATTAGCCGCATTAAGTACTTTGGCAAAATATTCTGGGTACCCATTTTTCCACCAGCCTACACGTGTTTTATCTGGATAATAAACACCGGCTACGTAATTACCTTGAAGTGTTTTCCCTGTATAAGTTTCTTCAAAAGAACCGCGCTGGCCCATACGGCCGTTTCCAAGTGAAAAGATTGATTCGGTTATTTCGTTGAACTCTGGATGAAATTTGTCTTCGATGATTTTCCATTCATCGAGTTTTAAATATTGTTTCATGTAAACTCAGGGTTATTAGGTAATCTGTACAAAATTAAACGAATGTCTCTTTTTGTAAATTCTGTGCTAGTGTGTTTCTTAAAATTGCAATAATTCAGAGGCTTGAATACCTACAAAACTTGGGATAACTTTGTCGGCCTGACTCAACATGTCAGCATCTCCTATTCCGATAGCACGCATATTTCCAGCTTTGGCAGCTTCTACACCAGCTTGCGCATCTTCGAAAACGATACATTCTGTTGGTAAGAAACCTAAACCAGCAGCTCCTTTTAAGAATACCTCAGGATCTGGTTTACTCTTCGTGACCTTATTTCCATCAATGATTAAATCGAACCAATCAATTAAGCCAGTTTTGGATAAAATAATTTCAGCATTCTTGCTGGCGGAACCTAGTGCTATTTTAAAACCTGCTTCTTTGATTTGATGTAAGAAATCCAACACGCCAGGTAAGATTTCACTTGGATTCATATTTGAAATCAATTCTAAGTAATTTTCATTCTTATCTAGTAACCAGGCGGATTTTTGTTCCTCTGTGGCAGAATAATTCGCCCAAGCTAAAATTCGGTTTAATGACTCTACGCGTGATACGCCTTTTAATTGTTCATTTTGCTCTTCGGTTAACGCATAGCCAAACTTGGTGCCTAAGTTTTTCCATGCTTGAAAATGATAAATTGCTGTGTCAACTAATACGCCATCTAAATCAAATAGGCATGCCTTGTAAGTCATTTTGGGTGATATTTTATGAAAATCTGTTTATTTGAATCTTCAAAATTATTACATTTACTTATGCCAAGAAAGCTATTTCTGCTGTGCTAGGCTGTTTATTTTACGATATGCTACGATTAACACGTTATTTATTTTTGTTTTTGGCCTGCTTGGGCCTCTCGCCTAATTTGAATTCCCAATCTACTATGCCTACCGCTACGAATCCTTCTGCTAAATTTATTGTGTACCAAATGATGTTTCACCTGTGGGGTAACACCAATACAAATTTGGTTCGCAATGGATCGGCTCAACAAAACGGAGTGACCAAATTCAAGGATATCTCATCCAAATCGCTAAAAGCTCTTAAAGCAAAAGGTATTACGCATGTGTATGCAACTGGTTTAATCGAACATGCGACCATGGAGGATTTGACAGCATTTGGTTCGCCTTTAGATCATCCATCTGTGGTGAAAGGTCGGGCAGGTTCCCCATTCGCCATCAAGGATTACTATGATGTGAATCCATTTTTAGCCGAGAATCCAGCGAAACGAATGGATGAATTCAAGGCTATGTTGGCCCGCTTTCATGAAACCGGAATCAAACTAGTCATCGATTTTGTCCCTAATCATTTAGCGAGGCAATATCATTCTGATCAAAAGCCTGCTGGAGTCGTTGATTTTGGAACGCAGGATAACAATCAGGTCTCATTTGCACCCTCAAATAATTTCTATTATTTACCAGGTACCCAATTTTCTGTGCCTGAAGGCGTTCATCCGCCTGTGCCCGTTACAATTCCTTACACAGAGATTCCTGCCAAAGTATCTGGGAATAATGTGTTTAATTCACAACCTTCCATTAACGATTGGTTTGAAACAGTGAAGTTGAATTATGGGGTAGATTACCAGCATGGTCATACAACACATTTTGATCCAATTCCCGATACATGGCTCAAAATGGTCGATGTATTGAATTATTGGGCAGATTTAGGCGTAGATGGATTTCGGTGTGATATGGCGGAGATGGTGCCAGTCGAGTTTTGGTCCTATGCGATTCCAAAGATTAAATACAAGCACAAGCAAGTTGTTTTCATCGCTGAGATTTATCAACCTAACTTATATAAGGATTATATATTTAAAGGTGGATTCGATTATTTATATGACAAAGTAGGTTTGTATGATGGCATTCGTCGCTTAATGCAACAAAAGCCAGAGGCAACAACAGCTGATATAACGCGTGTTTGGCAAAACGAATCAGGTGAATTTGCTAAACATATGTTACGGTTTTTAGAGAATCATGATGAACATCGATTGAATACCCCCGCGTTTGCAGCCAATAATTTTTGGTCAACTATTCCTGGAATGGTCGTGACTTCAACGTTACATGATGGTCCATTGATGATTTACATGGGACAAGAGTTTGGTGAAAAAGCGAATGAAATAGAGGGTTATAATGAAGCAGATGATCGTAGTTCGATGTTTGATTTCTGGCGCGTGGAGACACATCAACGCTGGATGAATGGCGGGAAATTCGATGGTGGTTTACTAACAGAATCGGAGAAGGAGATTGATCAATTTTACCAACAATTATTTAAGCAGGTTCATAGTTCGGAGGCGATCCAACAGGGAGCATTTTTTGATTTACAATATGCTCAAGATGCTACGTATGATGCCAAGCATTTGTATTCTTTTTTACGCTATACAGCCAAGGAAAAATTGTTAATTGTGACAAATTTTGATTCGAAGCAAGGACATGAGTTTACGATTCAATTACCTCAATTAGCGCTAGATATGATGCAGGTAAAATCATTCAAATTAGCCAAAAACACCTATTTTACACCGCCGAGTACCTTGGAATCTCCTCGGTTGACAGGAAACAAGATTTATATTCCCGCAAATAGCGCTTTGATATTTAATTTATAAACCATGAAAAAATTAACAAAACCACACTTATCCTTAGGTCAGATTTTTAATATGAGTGTTGGCTTTTTAGGTATTCAATTTGGCTTTGCCTTGCAGAATGGAAATGCCTCACGAATCTTACAAAGTTTTGGAGCGGATGTCGAACAATTATCATGGTTCTGGTTGGCCGCTCCGCTAACAGGTATGTTGATTCAACCAATCATCGGTTTTTACTCGGATCGTACGTGGAATGGCTTGGGTCGACGTAAACCTTTCTTTCTTACGGGTGCCATTTTGGCGGCTTCTGCCCTATTATTTTTCCCGCATGCGGGTTCTTTAGCTGGTTATCTTCCTCCTATGATTGTGGGTGCTGGTATTCTGATGATGATGGATGCTTCATTCAATGTGGCCATGGAACCTTTCCGAGCTTTAGTAGCAGATAATTTACCAGAGGAACAAAATACGTTGGGTTTCTCAATTCAGACATTTTTAATTGGAATCGGTGCCGTAGTAGGTTCCTGGTTACCTTATATTTTAGGCGAATGGATGGACGTTTCAAAATTGGCAGAACCCGGTCAAATTCCAGATAATGTCCGGTTCTCCTTTTATGTTGGCGCTTTTGTCTTTATCGCAGCTATTATTTGGACGATTGTAGGTACGAAAGAATACTCTCCTGAGGAGCGTGAGGCAATGGGTTTTGAGACGGAAGGAAAAGAGGATACCCTTGTTTCTGTGTTTCGGTATATCAAGGAAATGCCTACAACCATGCGTCAGTTGGGTGTTGTTCAGTTTTTCTCTTGGTTTGGTTTGTTTTCGATGTGGGTTTTTTCAACTCCGGCCATTGCCCATCACGTGTATGGATTGGATTTAAATGATCATCAATCTGTAGGCTATCAGGATGCGGCCAACTGGGTAGGCATTATTTTCGGGGTTTACAGTGGGGTGTCGGCTGTTTATGCTGCCTTTTTGCCTCGTATTGCTACTTTCTTAGGAAATAAAGCTACGCATGCATTCTCGTTAACGGCTGGTGGTATGGGTTTGATTTCGATCTATTTTATTCAAGATCCTCACATGCTAATCTTGAGCATGGTGGGTGTAGGTATGGCCTGGGCAAGTATCTTAGCGATGCCATATGCTTTATTGGCAGGTTCTATCCCCATGTCTAAAATGGGGGTTTATATGGGGATTTTCAATTTCTTTATTACGGTTCCACAGATTGTGAATGGAATTATAGGTGGTTCCATTGTTAAGTATTTTTACAATGGAAATGCGATCTATGCGATTGTTATGGCAGGTGTATTTTTTATCGCGGGAGCAATCAGTGTTTTATGGATTCGCGAAAAGTAGTCCTCTTCTTGCTTTGTAGTTTTTATTCAGCGTTGGGTCAAGTCACTCCTGCTTTACGTTTGGCTATTCAAGAAACCCGAAGTAATCATGATTTGACTCGTGTAGGTTTACAGTTTATAGGTAAGCCTTATCGAGCTAATGCCTTGTCTAGTTCCAATCCTGAAGAACTCGTTGCTGATTTAACATCCTTTGATTGTGTGACATTGATTGAAAATTCGTTGGCCTTAGTAAATGCTGCTGATGATGAATCTGAATATCGGAAATCCTTGGTTCATTTTCGCTACGCTGGTGATTCGGTACAATACGAAAAACGATACCATTACTTTTCGGATGCCATGAGGCAATTGGGTTACCCTTTATTAGGTACGCGTGATATGCTTCAAAAATTACCTAAATCATTTTCATTTTTAAGTAATTACTTAGCTGCTAAGCAGCCAGGACAAATAAATCTGGCTTTGCTTCGTTCGAGAGAAAGTGAATTGGCAAAAAAAGATTTTTATTTTACGCCAAATGCCCTTGTTGATCGTTTATTGCCCTTATTAGAATCAGGAGATTTGGTAGGATTAGTTTCTAAAAATCCTGCGATAGATTTTTTGCATACCGGAATGGTCTACCGTAAAGATGGAAAAGTATATTTACTGCATGCATCACAGGAGTTTAAGCGCGTGATGGTCAGTAAGCAGACGTTGGGGGATTACTTGAAAACGCACCGACAATTTATTGGTGTTTCGGCATTTAGACCTATTTTTAAGCAATGAAAAAATACAACTTTGATCAGGTAATTGATCGTGCTAATACTAGTAGTTTTAAGTGGGATAACGTAACCTACCCTGCTTCAGGGATGTTGCCTATGCCGGTAGCTGATATGGACTTTCCTGTCGCGGATGAAATTTTAGCTACGTTAAACCGAATAACCGATCATGCTGTTTTGGGTTATGCGATTGTTCCAGAATCCCTGAAAGTGGCGATGCAAGCTAAAATCAGCCAGGATTACGGTTGGGATACCTCATTAGACTGGCAAGTTTGGATTCCGGGTATCGTTCCGGGTATTGCTGCTGCTTGTGCAGCGTTTACAACTCCAGCGGATGGTATATTAACTGCTGTTCCTGTATATCATCCATTTCATTTAGTTGCTGGCTGGGTCGATCGACCTTTAATCACGTTTCCGATGGTTCAAGAGGGAAATCGCTGGACTTTTGATTTCGAAGCGTTTGAATTAGCACTAAAAAAAGGCCCCAAAGTATTTCTTTTTTGTAACCCACATAATCCAGGGGGTACGGTATTTAATGCAAAGGAAATTGAACGTATACGTACGTTGTGTGCCCAATACGATTGTCTGATTGTCTCTGATGAAATTCATGCTGATTTACAGATTAGTTTACAATCTAAACATCAGTGTATTTCAAGCGATATTAATTTCTTTGCGACTTCTAAGTCATATAACACCGCTGGTTTAGGTGGTGCCGTGGCGATTATCCCAGATAAAAATATCCGTGATGCGTTTACTAAAAAGACCTTTGGTTTTTTTCCTATGCTTACGCGGCATAGTATTGAGGTGATGGAGACTTCGTTGACGATGTCTTCGGATTGGATGGAATCATTGCTACCCTACTTGCGGGCTAATCATGAGTTACTTATAGATTCAATTAATGAACTTCCTGGTTTATCTATGCTACCTTTGGAAGCGACCTATTTAGCTTGGATTGGCTACGATGAAAATCTACATGGTGATTTTCAAAAGCGTTTGTTTGATGCTGGATTGCATGTGTTACGGGGAGAACAGTTTAAAGGTGGGAATTTTATACGTTTAAACTTTGCTTGTCCACGAGTGCAGTTAGAAAAAGCAATTTCAATTATTCAACAAGTGGTACATGCGCATGCTTAAAAGCTTATTATTTCTTGGTCTTTTAACTGCCTTAGGGTTTCTCTTTTGGTTTATCGTTGCGCATGATCAGCAATCAAATGCAGAGGTTAGTCTCGAAGACAATTTAATGGCTAGCGGCTTTGCTGACTCATTAAGACTTCAATCTCAGCCCGATTCCAGCGCAACAATCGCTGGGGAGTCCACGGTTATTAATGCATTTATTGAAGATTTTGAAGCCAAGGTAGATTCGAATGTTTTTGAAGTTTATAAAAGTAACCAATTGATATTCTCGAAAAAGATTACTTGGCCGGTGAAGCAAATTTTAGCTTCTGATTTAAATGGGAACCAGTTGCCTGAATTTTGGATCTATGGTCAAAATGCAAGTAAACGAACTCAAATTTTGGCTTTTGAATATGGTTCAGGACATGTACGTGAGATTTCTTTCCCAACTTTAAAGGGCCGACAAGCTTTTGGGTATGCAGGTGGAGATTCGCTGTATTTTGAAAAGAGTAGTTTAGTACGCTTAGTTAAGTATGCCAATGACCCCTATGCGGATTTTGGTAATGGATATCGGGCATGCTATTATTCCTTTGGCAAAGACCAAAGTTTCATATTAAAAAAGACTTTAGACCTAGAAAATATAACTCATGAGTAATTCAAAATTGCGTTCCCAACAGTGGTTTGGAAAAACTGGAAAAGATGGCTTTATCTACCGTGCGTGGATGAAAAACCAAGGTATACCCGATGATTATTTTGAAGGGAAGCCGGTTATTGGTATTTGCAATACGTGGTCAGAATTGACACCATGTAATGCGCATTTTAGAGAATTAGCTGAATTTGTTAAGAAAGGTGTTATCGAGGCAGGTGGATTTCCAGTGGAATTTCCTGTCATGTCATTGGGTGAAACGTTGATCAAGCCTACGGCCATGTTATATCGCAATTTGGCGAGTATGGACGTAGAAGAGTCTATTCGCGCAAATCCAGTGGATGGTGTTGTCTTAATGTGTGGTTGTGATAAAACCACTCCTTCCCTCGTGATGGGTGCAAGTAGCGTAGATTTACCTACCTTGGTTATCTCAGGTGGGCCGATGATGAAGGGTAAATTTAAAGGCAAGGAAATAGGAACATCAGATGTGTGGCGTTTTGCTGAAGCCTATAAACTGGGTGAATTATCTCAAAAGGAATTTATTGAAGCGGAAGCTTGTATGGCACGTACGCCTGGACATTGTGCTGTGATGGGTACGGCTTCGACGATGGCTACAATGGTGGAAGCTTTAGGCTTAAGTTTACCACAAAATGCGGCTATTCCTGCAGCTGATGTACGTCGCAAGGTTTTGGCGCAGCATTCTGGTCGTCGAATTGTCGAGATGGTCAATGAGGATTTGAAAATGTCCAAGGTTTTAACCCGACAAGCATTTGAAAATGCTATTCGTGTCAATGCGGCAACAGGTGGATCAACGAACTTTGTGATTCACTTGTTGGCCATTGCTGGTCGTATTGGCGTGGATTTACACTTAGATGATTTTGATAAGTTCTCTTTGAATATTCCATTATTGGCTAATATTCAGCCATCTGGTGAGCATTTCATGGAAGATTTGTATTACGCGGGTGGTTTGCCAGCTTTAATGAATCAAATGAAGGAACATTTGCATACGTCCAGCATTACAGTTAATGGCAAGACTATTGGTGAAAATATTGCGGATACACCTATTTATGATCCTACTATTATTTCGTCATTCGCAGAACCATTCAAGCCTGATTCAGGAATTGCCGTGGTACATGGAAATTTAGCTCCTCAAGGAGCTGTGTTGAAACCTTCAGCAGCCTCTCCTGAATTATTTAAGCATCGTGGGAAAGCGGTCGTTTTTGAAAATATTGAAGATTATCACGCGCGAATTGATTTACCAGACTTGGATATCGATGAAAACTCGGTCATGGTGTTAAAAAATGTAGGTTTGAAAGGATATCCTGGAATGGCTGAAGTTGGCAACATGGGAATACCGAAAAAATTGCTAGAAAAAGGGGTAAAAGACATGGTGCGTATTTCTGATGGGCGTATGAGTGGTACGGGTTTCGGAACGGTCATATTGCATGTTTCGCCTGAATCAGCCGCTGGAGGGCCTTTGAATTGGGTTCAAAATGGTGATTACATTTCATTAGATGTGGAAAATCGGTCCATAAATTGGGAAGTTTCTGAGGAAGAATTAGCTGCACGAAAATTAGCCCAACCGTTAGTGCCGCCAACGCATCCGCGCGGTTATGTGAGTTTATTCATTGATCATATTGAACAACCTGATAAAGGAGCTGATTTTGATTTCTTAAAGGGTGGTTCTGGATCTGTTGTTACCCGTGATTCACATTAATGAAATTATACGTCATCACAGGTGCTGGGCAAGGAATCGGATTTGAGTTAGTTAAACAACTTTTATCGGATGGTCATTACGTCGTTTGGAATGAAATAGATGCCAGTGTCATGGCTGCTACAACCCAGCACTTGAATGAGTTAGGCTTGCATAATCATGTTTGTATTCATGCAGATGCAAGCTCTGAAGAGTTTCTAATCGAATTAAATCATGTGTTAGATCAATCGACACATGATTTAGCTGGTGTCGTATGTAATGCTGGAATTACCACTTTTGGTGATTTTTGGTCATACCAGCGTGCTTCCATGGATCAAATCTTGCAAGTGAATCTGGTGGGTACTTTTTTCCTCATTCAATCTCTTTCGAAACGTTTTCGAGAAAATCAGATTGCGGGTTCTATTGTGGTGATGTCATCGGTTACGGGACATCAAGCGCATCCTGATTTAGCTGCTTATGGTATGACAAAAGCTGCTTTAAATCAATTGGTGAAAAATTTAGTGATCGATTTATCCCCATTCCATATTCGAATCAATTCGGTTTCACCAGGAGCAACGATTACCGAACGTACCTTGAAGAATGCTGAATATCAATCAGATTGGGCGGAAATTACGCCGTTGGGAAAGGCAGCTGAAGTTTCGGACATTGCCGCCGCCACCTTATTTTTCTTATCGGATCAAGCTAAACACATTACCGGTCAAACTTTAATTGTTGACGGCGGTTGGACTTCCATCAGTCCTGCTCCTAAACATTAAGCCCATGCTTTTTCTAAAAAATTCAACCAGTTTTGGTGGCAGATTTTTTTAATATCATCTTCCGAGAAACCTCTTTTAGCCAATAGATTTGGAATTTTTTGCAGGTCCGCAATGGTTTCCAAATCATACGGACATTGTTCTTTCCCAAAACCACCATCTAAATCCGTACCCATTCCCACATGATTCGTGTTTCCTGCTAGGTCACAAATATGGCTCAAATGGTCAATCATGGTGTTTAATGTCACTCCCATGGATTTTGGCGTTGATTTACCTCGCTCCCAATTGGGTACCATCATCCATGCGTCCAATGGCATACCTATCACTGCTCCTCGACGAATTAATTCCTTAAACTGAGCATCTGAAAATTGGCGGTTATGATCCACCAGGGCCCGACAATTATGATGACTTGCCCAAACATGGCCGTCAAAGTGTTCCATCGCTTCATCAAAACTATCATCACATAAATGCGTGGCATCTAATATAATGTTCAATTCCTGCATTTTTTGCAGTAATTCACGCCCTTTTGGACCGATACCTCCGGTGGCATTTGTTCCTTGTGCATATCTCCCAGGTCCGTAATGTGCTGGTCCTAAAGCGCGTAATCCTGCTTCATGGGCTATTTCTAAATATTCTAATGACACAATGGAATCCGCTCCTTCTAAACTTAGGATATATCCGATGGTGTGTTGATCCGACGGCCAGGTTTCTAAATGGGTATACAATTCGGGTAGATTCCGAATCGGACGCAGATCATTACTTCGCTCTAAGGCTTTATAATACGCCAATTGGCCCTGAGTTTGAGCCCAAGCTTGTTCGGGTGAGTTCCAACCAGGAAGGCTTGAATTTCGGTCAACATACCTTGCAATTTGTGTGGCTACGACTAATCCGATGTTGCCTTTGCGTAATTCTTCTAAGGAAACTGTGGCCAAACCACGATCTGGTTTATCTGTTAAGTTTTTTTCACGGTCGTTGATCTCTTGAATGGAGGATCGTAAATCTCGATTCCACTCTAAAGCATTCATGCTCAAATCTAGATGTGCGTCAATTATAAACATCTTAAATCGTTAGTTTACGGTCTCTAGCTAAGACCTTCCAAGTGGATCCGTCTGTAACTTGTAGTGATTGATGCAAGGCAACTGTTGGACATATATGGTATGGATACATGCGAATGACTTCGCCGATAGCATAGCTAGAATTATCTCCCACTTCCACAATTCCGTGTTCTTCGCTTTGGCTGAGTAATTTCCATTCGGGATGATTGATGAAAGTAAGCCGATTTTCAATCGAATTTTCAGGCGCAACAGATTTATGTCCTACATCGATGCAAATGGTATGATTAGTAGGCTTTGATATAATTCTGCCAATTACTTGTACGGCTAATTGAACACTTTCTTGGGGATACAATTTTGCATAGCCGATATCAAAGAATACAAATGTACCTGGACTACAAACGAATTTCGGATTTTGATGATGTACTAAAAAACTTGGCGTTCCGCCTACAACCAATTCTAAATTAGAATCCAATTGGTTTACTAAGTCAAAAAAGTGCTCAAAATCCTTCTCCACATGTATCTTTCGCTCTTCAATATTCACATCACGTATGTGACCGTCGTATGCGTGAAGCCCGACTAACTGTAGCGAAGACAAACTTTGAATATGTTGAATGAGTGGTAATGCCGCTTCGGGACGAATGCCTGTTCGATTCATTCCCATGTTTAAATCGACGAAGACTTTTTGATTTTCACTGACTTCCGCCAACTGTGATGCAGCTACTCGGTCGTCTAAAAGGCATGAAAATGAGGTTTTGGGGTATTTTTTTTGAAGTTCTATGAATCGGGTGAGTGTTGTACCTGTCGGTTGCATGGATAACAACACATCTGGTGCCTCATCTAACGCTAATAATTCAGCTTCAGCGATGGTTGCAGCTTTGAATTTGTAGATACCCGCTGCTAAAAGCATTTGATTTACTTCACGGGTTTTATGCGTTTTTATATGCGGTCGAAGGCGATGTGGATTATTATCCACTTGTTTCAAAATCCAAGCTATATTGGCTTGCACGATTTTGGGATCTACGAGTAATCCAGGACTAATTAAATCGCGTTCTTGAATCATAGGGCACGATCTAAGTGAACATATCCACCGTCTACATGGATTAATTGTCCTGTGGTATGACTTGATTTAGGTGACAATAAGAAAGCGACCATTGCTCCTAACTCATCTGCCGTAGTCATTCGTTGGCCTAAAGGAATCTTAGACTCAATTTCAGCTAATTTTTCTTTCGGGTTTGGCAAGGTTTGAATCCACTTTTCGTATAGTGGCGTATAGCATTCGGCTACGATTACCGCATTCACTCGAATGTTGAATGGTAATAATTCTACGGCCCATTCACGCGTTAATGCATTTCTGCCTCCATTCGCGGCGGCATATGCTGATGTTCCCCCTTGTCCAGTTTCAGCTGTTTTGGAACCGATATTAACAATGGCTCCTTTTGATTTTTTCAAATATGGTAAACAAGCTTGCGCCAATAAATAGTAATGAACAAGATTCGCATGTAACGATTGCATAAAACGCTCATATGTGCCATTTTCGAGTCCTACCCCATCATTAACACCCGCATTATTTACGAGTCCATCTATTCTGCCAAACATTTTTACAATGTCCTCCACCACGCGTGTACATTCTTCAGGTCGAGTTAGTTCAGCGACAAATGAAAAAGCTTGTCCCCCTGTGGCTTGGATAATGTTGATGCAAGCTTGGTTATCGGCTTCGTTACGGCCAACAATAACAACCATCGCAGATTCTAAGCCTAAGGCTTGACTAATTCCTGCGCCTATTCCCTTGGCGCCACCGGTTACAATGATTACTTTTTCTTTGAGTCCTAGATTCATATTAGTCTAATGCGTAAAAGTTGATGCAATTCGATTGATTCATTTTTTCTTGTTCCGACTTGCTTAGCGATTGAATTTGAGACGAGTAAACATCAATCCACGTATCTAATTCAGCGGCTACTTTAACCACAGGATAATCGGTACCAAACATCAATCGATTTGGTCCAAATACGGCTAATGCGGTATCCACTACTTCTTTAATTTGATCCTTGGTCCAAGTTTGCCAATTGGCTTCGGTTACTAAACCGGATATTTTGGCAGATACATGATCGAGTGATTTAAAGGCTTGTAATTCTTTTTTCCAAGTGCCTAAATTACCTGATTTAATAGGTGGTTTTGCCAAATGGTCTAATACGATTTTCTGTTCAAGACTTTGACAAAATTCAATTCCTGACTTCAACTGATGTGGTAAAATCAGTAAATCATAGGTGTAATCGAAGGCATCTAGCGCACGAATACCTTTTAAAAATGCTGGTCTTTTTAGAAAATCAGTATCCTTCTCCCCTTGAACGATGTGGCGAAAACCCTTTATGGTTTCAAATTGAGAGAAATAGGCAAGTCTGTCTTCAATATTTGATTGTTGCAAATCTACCCAGCCTACTACCCCGCGAATAAAATCGGATTGCTCGGCTAAAGCAAGTAGAAACAAGGTTTCTTCTTCTGATGATGCTGCTTGTACTGCTACGCAACTTTGAATTCCTTTTGAACGAAATGTATCTTCATCAGGATAGAAATCAGCGCGAATAACGGACATTTCTGGTGTTATCCAGGCGTCTCGTTCTTCATCATAGTTCCAGAAATGCTGATGGGAATCAATCATTTTGAATATGCTACAGCTGTCTGTTTTTGTTCTCCTAAACCGTCCATTCCTAAAGTTACTACGTCACCAGCTTGTAAATAAATAGGTGGTTTGAAACCTAATCCTACACCATGTGGTGTCCCTGTAGAAATTACATCACCCGGTAAAAGGGTCATGAATTGGGAAATATAGGACACTACTTGTGGTACGTTAAAGATTAACTGATCTGTGTTCGATGTTTGAAAACGCTTTCCATTTACATCGAGCCACATGTTTAAATTATGTACATCTTTTATCTCCTCTTTCGTAACTAAAACAGGTCCTAAAGGTGCGAATGTGTCACAACCCTTTCCTTTGGACCAGTTACCACCGCGTTCCAATTGGTATTCGCGTTCTGAATAATCATTATGTAAACAATATCCAGCTACATAATCATACGCATCAGATTCTGAAACATATTTGGCTTTTTTGCCAATAACGATAGCTAATTCTACTTCCCAATCTGTTTTGGTAGATCCCTTTGGAATAACTACAGGATCGAATGGACCACTCAGGGCTGTTGTTGACTTAAAGAAAAGTATGGGCTCCGTTGGGATTTCTGCACCTGTTTCACGCGCATGATCTGCATAGTTCAATCCCACGCAGATAATTTTGGATGGTCTGGCCACACATGAACCAATACGCTTAGGTGATTTGATTTCAGGTAAATCTGTAGAGGCGACTATTTTTGCTAGTTTGGTTAAACCATCTGCAGCAAAAAATCCTTCATTATAATCTTGAACATGTGCTGATACATCTAAATAGCGACCATCGATTAGTATCGCTGGTTTTTCTTGTTCAAATTCTCCTATTCTTACTAATTGCATCGACTATAATTTTTTGATTGTTTCCCACATGGTCTCAGCTAAAAACTGGTTACCTGCCTCATTTAAATGTACACGATCTGTTGTTAATATGCCTGAAGCTTTATTCTCAATATTATTTTTCTCCTCGTAGCTTAAAAATGCTTTACGTAAATCAATCAATTTACATTGATTATCTGCGGCAATTTTACGAATGACATTTGAATACGCATTTAGGTCACCGTCATTTTCATTTGTTGCATCGAACTTCTCCCCAATGACCGTTGGCGTACATATAACTACTTGAATATTAGCTTTTTGCAACCTTTTAATTAAAGCTGTATAGAACCTTTCAAACTTGTCTGGATCTGTCCCCGTACGCGAGGTTGTTTTATGCCAAACGTCATTAATTCCGACATAGATGATGACAATATTTGGTTTTTTAGCAATGACATCTTCTTCGTGTCGCAGGTATAAATCATAGATTTTATTGCCTCCAATTCCCGCTCCGATAAGTTCGTATTTACTGGCTAGGCCTTGTGCACCAAGCATTTCTGCCATTTTGGTAATGTAACCTGTTTTGTTAACCCCAGCTTGTGTGATTGAATCACCAAAAAACACGATGCGTGTAGGATTTTCTAATGTTTTGTATGAGCTAAGGCTCATGCAGATTAAACAAATGATGCTTAAAATTTTCGTTTTCATAGGTTTTAATTGTTTAGATAAATGAATCCACCGTCGATTGGATAATCACATCCTGTGATGAATGCGGCTTCATCTGAGCATAAATATAAGGCTAAATTGGCAATTTCATCAGGTTTAGCCATGCGACCTAATGGCTGTGTTTTTGATAATTTTTCAAACATTTCTGCTTGATTGTCTGGATAGTTTTTGGCGATGAATCCATCCACAAATGGTGTATGGACGCGTCCTGGTGATATACAATTGCATCGAATGCCTTGATTGATATAATCTTTTGCTACGGATTGCGTCATAGATTTAATTGCTCCTTTGGTCATCGAGTATCCAAAACGATCTGGAATACCTACTGACGCTGCGACTGATGCCATATTTAAAATGACACCTGACTTTTGTTTCACCATGTTGGGGATAAAAGCGTACATGCAATGATATGCGCCCTTTACATTTACATCGAAAATTCGTTGGAAGTCGGCAGGACTCGTTTTTTCTAAATTACCAATCTGTGGAATACCAGCATTATTGACTAATATATCAATTGAAGTCAATCGCATTGCGATTTGCTCCACCATTTCAAGGTCGGTAATATCTGCTTGATGAAAGTTGATTTTATCAGGCAAAGGTTCAGCCGGTTTATGTAAATCAATTACATGCACTTCCGCTCCTTGTTGCAAGAATGTTAAGGCAATCGATTTACCAATTCCCGAGCATCCTCCGGTGACAACCACTTTTTTACCTTTTAATGAAAATAGCATAGTTTATTTGTTTAGTCGCTAGTTGTCAGTTGCTAGTCACTAGTCGTCAGTCACTAGTTGTCAGTAGCTAGTCACTAGTTGTCAGTCCCTAGTTATTAGTCGTCAGTCGCTAGTCACTAATTGTCTGTTATTTTTAATTTTCTTCTCACCTCTTACTTCTCACCTCTTACCTCTGACGCGTCCAGCGTCTAACGTCTAAAGCGATACCCCTCTCCTCCAGAACATAAAGTCATCCTGTCCCAAATCCATTGCTTTCGTTGTAATCTCACCTGAAGCCAGTTTAATCACATATTCTAAAACTTCTTCACCCATTTCTTCAACTGATTTTTCACCGCTGATGATTGGTCCACAATCGATATCAATGATTTCAGGTAATTTATTTGCTAACCGTGTATTCGTTGACAACTTAACCATCGGGCTAATGGGGTTGCCTGTAGGCGTTCCTAACCCTGTTGTAAATAATTGTACTGTAGCTCCTGCTCCTGCCATTCCTGTGGTGGCCAACACATCATTTCCGGGTGTGCAAACTAAGTTAAGCCCTTTTTGAGTCGCGTATTGTCCATATCCAAGGGCGTCAACGATCGGTGAGGATCCTGCTTTTTTAGCTGCTCCAGCTGATTTGATCGCATCGGTGATTAATCCATCTTTGATGTTTCCCGGTGATGGATTCATGTCGAAGCCCGCTCCTACTGCTGCGGCACGTTTGGCATACTCACGCATCATTTTTCCAAAATTATCTGCTACCTCTGCGGTTACAGAACGATTTTGTAATTCTTGTTCTACACCACATAACTCTGGAAATTCGGCAATCATGACAGTTCCACCCAGTCCCACAAGCAAGTCGGCCGTATGTCCAATCGCCGGATTAGCCGATATTCCAGAAAAGCCATCAGATCCACCACATTTTACGCCCAATCGTAACGCGGATAAAGGAGCCGGTTTGCGATCAATTTGATTGATTTCAATTAACCCTTCAAATGTTTTTAAAACGACCTCATTTAATAAATTTTCTACGCCGCTACCTTCATCTTGCTGTTGTTCAAAGATGTGCATTGGTTTATTGAAATTAGGGTCTTTTTCCGCTAATTTTTGCTTAAATACAGCAATTTGAGAATGCTGACAACCTAAACTTAATATAGTAATTCCACCTACATTGGGATTGACGCAATAGCCTGCTAACAAGGCACATAGGTTTTCGGAATCATCTTTGTTTTCACCGCACCCACTTTCATGCGTTAGAAATTTAATTCCATCTACATTAGGAAAAAGTGGGCTTTTGGCAATAATGGCCTCATTGGAGCTTGAGCCTAATTTTAATGATTTTCCTGCTTCAAATTGCTTCCGTAAATGAATGACTTGCTCAGTCACGGAATCATTTTTCTGAAAGCCCAAACCTTGAATGAATGCATTTTTAAGTAATTCAATGTTTCTGTTTTCACAGAAAACAAGCGGAATGACCAACCAATAATTCTGCGTACCTACTTGTCCATCCGAGCGGTGATATCCATTAAAGGTTCTGTTTTGGAATTTACTTACATCCGGACTAGACCATGAATAGTCTTTCAACTTTCCTTCAAAATCTTGAGAGGCATGGTGTAGATTAAACGTATGAATGAGTCCACCCTTGGGAATATCTTGACTTGCGTGACCCACCAAAACACCATACATATAGGCGTTCCCATTTTTGGCTATTGCTTCCGTTGTAAACTTGTGTTTGGCAGCAATGTCATCTTGTAAAGTAATTTTGTTTCCTTCATGCTCAATAACAGTACCTGCTTTAAGATCTTGTAAGGCAACAAGTAAATTGTCAGATGGATTTATTTGTAGAAAAGTACGTGACATAGAATTAATTTAAACTAAATATGCGTTTGGTTAATACCCATTTTTCGGTCGGTTTCGATCCTGGAATTCGTTGTTGGAATTGATTCATTAAATTTTCCCAGGCTTGTACAGCTTCATTTTCCTGATCTGCTTTAGCTTTTGCTTCAAAGTTAAACGTGTTATCAGTGATCATTTCCATGACCAAGCGATTCGCATAGCGGAAAATTTCCATGGAAGTAATTCCTGAATCACGTATACTTTGATCGATTTCTTTTGAATCAATTCATGATATGCTTCATATTGCCTGATGGACGATTCTTCATCTACCAGATCTAAGATTAAAATATATCTATTCATGTGTAGAAATTCTGGATCCACGGTAAGCAAAATAGACGATGTAACTAAAACAAAACAATGGTATTGCCAATGCCATATTCGTATTAATCTTAAATAATGATGCGGCCAATGGAGGCAAAATACATCCACCCACGATGGACATAATAATTAATGAAGAAGCTAATTTAGAGCCCTCTCCAAGGTTTTTACATGACAAGGCAAAGATGGTTGGAAACATGATAGACTGACAAAAATACACCATCATTAATGCTATCACCGCAATGATACCTCCACCCATCATGGCAATAATGAGTGATGCTACAGCACCGATCGCATAGATACCAAGAATTTGGTTTGATTTAAATTTACCCATCAGGAAGGTGCCTAAAAAACGACCCAATAAGAACAAGATGAATGCAAACGAAGCGTGAAAACTAGCCATTTGTGTTGCCGACATCTCTGAGGTAGTCTGATAAATTTTCTCAACAATCCATAAATTGGTTTCAGGTGCATAATCAATTTTTAAGTCAACGAAATTGCCCCAAAGTGTTACCTGAGCGCCTACATTTAAAAACTGAGCAATGATGCCTAGTACCAGATGCTTATGTTTTAATAAGTCACTGATGGTCACTTTTGATTCTTTTTGTTCGCCAGATTTTAATTCAGGCATTTTGGTAAATGCAAATAAAATGGCTACAAAACTGACAACACACCCTACTAATAAATAAGGAGTTTGTACGGAAGCAGCATGAGCGGCACGAATGGCCTCAGATTCAGCTATGGGCATGGCCGCTAATACTTCTGGGCTATAC
>JACCDW010934257.1_pt1 | contig 19623 bp, 19 predicted proteins | sample 7449781 | NCBI WGS metagenome assembly JACCDW01 (sample SAMN15323449, study PRJNA562643) | freshwater metagenome | isolation source: river surface water | place: USA:Blue River Watershed | collected 2017-08-18
AAAGTTATCTTGGGAACAACAGACACGCCGCGACATGACTTAGCCAAAGAGCCTTTGGCTTTTGAGGAAGAAATTGATTTCATCCTGAACGAATCTGCGCGTTATTTGCGAGATGCTCCTCAGCGAAGCGATGTTAAAAGTATTTGGGTTGGCTTGCGTCCACTGGTCAAGCCCCCCGAGAAAACAGGCCAAAACACCAAAGCACTGAGCCGTGAACACACCGTACTGGTCAGTGACTCAGGCCTCGTCACCGTCACAGGAGGCAAATGGACAACCTACCGAGCGATGGCTGAAGATGTTCTTCAAAAATGTTTTGACAGCACGTTACTCATGCCCCAAAGTAGGTCGTGCACCGAAATACTCAAATTAGTAGGTGCAGAAAATTTGAGTGATTTACCCATATCCATCTGTGAACCGGAAGGATTGCATTCGTATGGCAGTGAACAGACTTGGGTACAACAATTACCCGGTCACCAGACTTGGCTAACCGATGGGTTGAGCGAAGCGATGGTGCGATTTGCTGCTCGCTATGAATATGCGGTTCATGTCGAGGATGTACTGGCAAGACGCTCTCGCTTGCTGTTCATCGACGCGCGATTGGCGATGCGCATCGCACCAACAGTGGCAGCCATTTTGTTTTCAGAAACAGGCATTGATCCAGAGATTCAAGGTTTTTTGGATTTGGCAGCACAGTACACGCTGAACTAATTCGACAATATGGGCATGAAATCGGCCCCCACCATTACCCTCGGTCACTGGCAAACATTGCATCAAGCTGCGCAATTTATACGCACAGAAGTGTTTGTCAAAGAGCAAGGCATCGCCCCAGAAGACGAATGGGATGCGGACGATGCCACCGCCTTGCACGCGGTGCTGTTTGATGTGACTGGACAACCCCTCGGCAATGCCCGCTTGCTACAACCATCAGTCAATGTGGCCAAAGTAGGGCGCATGGCCGTGTTGAAAGAAGCCCGTGGCCACGGCTATGGTGCTCGCCTGCTCGAAGCCTTGACATCAGAAGCGCGTCGACGCGGCAACAAAGAAGTGCGCCTCAGTGCGCAACGCAGCGCTGAAGGCTTTTATGCAGCCTACGGGTTCAGCATCGTGGGCGAGCCGTTTGACGAGGTGGGCATACCGCATGTGGAGATGCGTTTGAGCTTGGTGTAAGGCTCGTTGCTACCGTGTAAAAAAACGCGCAATTAAAACTTTAAGAAACATTTCCTTATGAAAATCGCGTGCTACTTATTACCCGTGACTTTGGCTATTGCAAACCCACAGGCAAGAGTGATGAAAGCTTCACACAAAGCAAATCGTTTGTGGGCGTGAGCTGGAACATGTTCCTGGTCAATCTCTCGGCCGAGTACGATCGCACGGGCAAGAACGCATCGGTGGGCTTGAAGGCTGGCGTGCGTTTTTAAGCGCGCGGCAGCTTAAATATCCTCACGCAAAGCGTAGGGCAGTGGCAGCAGGCTCAGCACTGGGCCATCTACTGCACCCAAATGCAAGCTGCTCTTTTCAGTTGCACTGAGTTGCAACTCAAGCACCGCCACATGGCTAGCACCATCGCTTGCGGCTTGTGCCACCAAGCCGCATGGCTGCGTCACATCTAAGCTGGAAAACACTTCTTGACCCGCGGTGAACAGTGCCGCACTTTGCGCAATGAACCCACGGCGCTTCAAGGTACCACGGAACTGGCTGCGTGCCACGACTTCTTGGCCGGGGTAGCAGCCTTTTTTGAAGTTCACGCCATCCACTGATTCGTAGTTGAGCATCTGCGGCACAAACGCTTCGAAGGTGGCCAGCTCAACCCACGCAATGCCACTCATCACTTCGCCCACTTGCCATAGGTCTGCGCTGAGGGCTGGGCCTGTAGGTGCCGCGACCTCTTTAGGGGCAATCCAAAAAGCGCGCGGTTGGTCGAGTGCTGGGTAGAGGGTCAGCACATCGGCCGCACCTGCTGCCTGGCGTTGCCAAGGCTCAGCCGGAGCACCTTTTAGTGCAGCCAATGCTGTATCACCCGCCAGACCGAGCAACTGAAATTCATCGCTGGCATCGCTCAGCTTGGCTTTGGCGCGCAGCACAAACATCGACAGGCGCTTGACTGTTTGGCCCATCAGGTCTTTGCGGCAAATCAGCAGCACTTCTTCGGCGGAACGTTTGTAAACCACAAAGCTTGCTTGCATGCGGCCCTTGGCGTTACAAAAAGCTGCCAAGCGGCATTGACCTTCTTTCATCAACAACACATCGTTGGTGAGTTGGTTGTGCAAAAAGCTGGCGGCGTCTGCGCCCGCAGCGCGAATGATGCCAAGGTGGGGCAGGGGAGCAATGCCCCGAAACTGTGTCAGTGTGGTGTTTGAAATCATGCGACTATTATCCTGATACATCACCCTCACAGCCTTTGTGGTAATTGCGATGCGTCAGGATTCAATCTAAACTTGCAATCATCGTAGGGGAGTAGCTCAATCGAAACGTGTTCAGTCACAGGCGTTTGCCACACGTATCGATCAACCTGTCGTCATGACGAAGTTTAAGCTTCCGGCTGGTTGGGCACATAACTGAATTACTACAAGCTAAGCAAGACCTTCGATCCCTGGCTTTTTGCGTGCAAAAAGCATCGATCGATTTATTGAGGTTTTGCTATGGAACTCTTTTCTATTCCATGGTGGTCGGCTCTGCTGGCCATCATTCTGATTGACTTAGTTTTGGCGGGTGACAACGCCATCGTCATTGCCCTTGCGGCCCGAAAACTCCCACCCACCTTGCAGAAAAAAGCCATTCTTTGGGGAACGGTCGGTGCGATTGCCGTTCGCTCCTTGATGACTTTCACGGTGGTTTGGTTACTTCAAATTCCCGGATTGATGCTAGTCGGCGGCTTGGGTTTGCTTTGGATTGCTTACAAGCTCATCGCAAATGATGAGAACGAGCAACACAGTGATGTGGGCGCCATTACCTTCTGGGGCGCGATGAAAACCATCGTGATTGCAGATGCATTGATGGGTATTGACAACGTCCTAGGCGTTGCAGGTGCATCCAATGGATCATTCGAATTGGTCGCATTAGGCCTGATGATCAGTATTCCCATCGTTGTCTTTGGCAGTCAGTTGGTTCTTAAATTGGTCACCCATTGGCCCATCATCATTCCGATTGGCGGTGCAGTTTTAGCGTTCACGGCCGCACAAATGATCGTGAATGAGCCTTTGTTGAATGCCTACTTTGACGGCTCGCTGTGGCATCAAGAAGCTGCACGTTGGAGTGTGCATCTTGTGTTCATGTCCGCCATTCTTTGTGCGAGCTGGTTGCGCCGAAAAGGACCTGCCGCCGAAAAAACATCCTCTCAGCTCGAAATGACAGAACCACAAGCCCGTTAACTCAAGGAGATCATCATGGAAACCTATGTCATCTACATCAACGACAAAGTGCATGCAGTGAATCAAGTTCTTCCCTTACTGGAAGACGCGCGACCCGCGCAATGGGTATTGGTTGGGTGTCCACCACGCCTCCATCGCCACTCAAGCAAGTGGTTGACACAACGTGCTTTGAAGAAATTCAAGTCTGATTGGACAAATGTCAATTTAGAAGAAATCTCGGAGCTGCTGCGCCAAAGAGGTCACTCTGTTCTCATGCGTGTTGCCCAAGGGCCCTTGGTGCAATTGACCAAGACTTTCCAAAAAGAATTTTCGCACCCGCGAATCATTGATGCGCGAAAGACACCCGAGTTCGAAAACTTGCCCGCTGTGATTGAGAATCAAAAGTCAGAAAGTAATCCATGGGCGATTTCTATCAGTGCGGTTGCTTTCGGCGCAGCTGCAGCCTTAGTCGTTGATTGACAGACTTGCCACAGAACCCATGTGCCTAGGGTTCTGTGGCTCGGTCGATATAATTTTCGGGCGTCCCAGGCCTACGGAGCGCAACTGACAAAGGATGCAGCGTTGTGCTCAAGCGAATTATTTGGTTAGTCATTGCGTTTTCAATCGCGTTTTTAGCGGTTGCGGCGAATTGGGTGTTGCGCCCTTTGCCGATGCGTGGCGAGACGGTTGATTTATCCATAGAGCCACAAGCGCCCGTTCGCGGCATTGCCAAAGCGGTTTCCCAAGCAGGCATTGATGTCGACAGTGACGTCTTGTTTTTGTTTTTCAGACTGAGTGGTCAATCTCGCGCCTTACGTGCTGGAAGTTATGAAATCTCTCAAGGCGACACGGCACTTGATTTGCTTCGCAAGCTCACCCGTGGTGAAGAAAGCCTCAAAGCCATCAGCCTGATTGACGGTTGGACCTTTCGCCAATTCCGCACTGCGCTGGCCAAAGCCGAAGGCCTCAAACACGACGCCAAAGACCTGAGCGATGAACAACTCATGGCCAAACTCGGCATGCCCGGCGTGCCCCCCGAAGGCCGCTTCTTCCCCGACACCTACACCTACGGCAAAGGCACATCTGAGCTGCATGTGATGGAACGCGCAGCCAAGGCCATGACCAAACAACTCGCCGCAGCCTGGGGCCAACGCCAATCGGACATTCAAATTAAAACTATCGATGAGGCCTTAATTTTGGCCAGCATCATTGAAAAAGAAACCGGCCGCGAAAGCGACCGCACCACCATCAGCCGCGTGTTTCACAACCGTTTGGCCATCGGTATGCCGCTGCAAACCGATCCCACGGTGATTTACGGCATGTTTGACAACTTCGACGGCAACCTTCGCCGTGCCGACCTGCGCACTGACCACCCTTGGAACACCTACACCCGCAAAGGCTTGCCGCCTACGCCTATTTCGATGCCTGGACGCAACGCGCTCAAAGCCGCCGTTCAGCCCGCGCCCAGCAATGCGCTGTACTTCGTGGCCAAGGGCGACGGCACGAGCTACTTCAGTGCAACGCTAGATGAGCACAATGCCGCGGTCAATCGCTACCAGCGCAAAGCCTCTAGCTCGGGAGCAGGCCAGTGATGCCGAACAGGCAAAATAGCGGGCTATGACAAAAACAGGTCTGTTCATCAGTTTTGAGGGCATTGACGGCGCGGGCAAGTCCACGCACATCGATGGCTTGGCCGCGGCGTTCAAAGCGCAGGGCCGCCAAGTCACGCTCACCCGCGAACCCGGCGGCACGCCGTTGGCTGAGAAACTGCGCGAGATGGTGTTGCATGACGCGATGGATTCGCTGACCGAAGCACTCCTGATATTCGCTGCCCGCCGCGACCACCTACACAACGTGATTGAGCCTGCTTTGGCTCGCGGCGATGTGGTGCTGTGTGATCGCTTCACTGACGCCACCTTTGCCTACCAAGGCAGCGGCCGTGGGTTTGATTTGGGCGTGTTGCAACAATTAGAGGCTTGGGTTCAAGAAACACCAAGCGGTTTGCGACAACCCGATGTGACCGTGTGGTTTGAGCTCGACCCAGCCATTGCCGCAATGCGCCTAGCCGGTGCCCGTGTACCCGACCGTTTTGAGGCGCAGCCGGTTGAGTTTTTCCAAAAAGTATCCGACGGTTACGCCGCCCGTGCCCAAGCCGACGCACAACGCTTTGTTCGCCTAGACGCTGCTCAAACCCGCGAAGCGGTGTGGCAGCAACTGCACCACAATTTTGTGCGGCGCGGCTGGTTAAGCGCGAATTGAGATCTACCGCGGCATGACCGAAACCACCACACACGCTCGGCCCGTCTTGAGCCCATGGCTGCAAGGCCAGCTCACGACGTTGCTCGAACGACGTGGCCACGCTTGGCTGCTGCAAGGCCCTTCGGGCTTGGGCCAATACACATTGGGCCTAGAACTGGCCCGTGCTTGGCTGTGCGAAGCGCCCACGAAGCGGGGCGCTTGCTACCAATGCCGCAGCTGCCACGCCGTGGATGTGCGCACCCATGCCGACCTGCGCACGCTCATGCCCGAAGCTTTGGCGCTAGAGCTGAGCTGGCCCCTCGACGAGAAAACTCAAAAAGACCTGGACGACAAAAAACGTAAGCCAAGCAAAGAGATTCGCGTCGAAGCCGCTCGCGATATGGTGGCTTTCAGTCAGCAGACCCGCTCGGGCGGATCGACCAAAGTGGTGTTCGTTTACCCCGCCGAGCGCATGAACCATGTGACGGCTAACACCATCCTCAAAACGCTGGAAGAGCCGCCAGGCGAATGCCGCTTTGTACTGGCCAGCGAAGCAGCGCACCAGTTGCTGCCCACCATCCGCAGCCGCTGCCAAACACACACCATGGTGTGGCCCACCGAAGCCGAGGCTTTGAGCTGGCTGCAAACCCAAGGCGTGCCAGCTGCCGATGCCGCCGTGCTGCTGCGTGCTGCGGGCGGTCGACCTGAAGATGCGCTAGATCTGGCCAATACCGGTCTCAAAGCAGCGCATTGGGCTGCACTGCCCAAAGCCGTCATGCGCGGTGATGTGGGCGCTGTTTCGGATGCCACGCCCTCGCAAGCCATTGCCATGCTGCAAAAGTTGTGTCACGACCTGCTGGCTCTGCGCAGCGGAGCTGAGCCACGCTTTTTTATGGCGGCTGATTTGCCAGCTGCAGGCACTTTGAATTCACTCACCCAATGGTCCAAAGACCTGATGGATGCAGCCCGCACGTCCGAGCACCCATACAACGCAGGCTTGATGTTTGAAGCCTTGGTGGCGCGTGCGCAAACCGCTTTGCGCGCCAAAGACTAAAAGAAAACCATGTTCACCGATTCCCACTGCCACCTAAACTTTCCAGAGCTGGTTGAAAACATCCACACCATACGCGACGACATGGCCAAGGCCCAAGTCACGCGCGCCTTGGTCATCAGCACCACGTTGGAGCGCTTTCATGAAGTGCACGGCTTAGCTACCCAGTTCGACAACTTTTGGGCCACCGTGGGTGTGCATCCCGACAACGAAGGCGTGCAAGAACCCACGCTCGACGACCTGCTGACTCGCGCCAAACTGCCCAAAGTGGTGGGTATTGGTGAGACTGGCCTCGACTACTTCCGCTTGGGCGAACGCACTCTGGCCGACATGGAATGGCAGCGCAACCGCTTTCGCATCCACATCCAAGCTGCACAGCAAACCCAACTGCCTTTGGTCATCCACACCCGCAGCTCGTCAGCAGACACCGTGGCGATTTTGAAAGAGCAGGGCGAAGACGGATCAACAGGAAGTGCAGGGGGGGTGTTTCACTGCTTCACCGAAACAGCCGATGTGGCCCGTGCTGGCTTGGACCTGGGCCTTTACATCTCGTTTTCAGGCATCTTGACGTTTAAAAATGCCCAAGACCTGCGCGATGTCGCGCAATTTGTGCCGATGGACCGCATCTTGATTGAGACCGACAGCCCATATTTGGCGCCTGTGCCTCACCGTGGCAAGACCAATAATCCATCGTTTGTGCCGTTTGTTGCGCGGCAGATTGCAGAAATCAAAGGCATGACAGTGGACGCCGTGGCAGAGGCCACCAGCCGCAACTTTGACCAACTTTTCAGCGGTGTTCTTAAATGAGAAAATACTTTAAGTATTTTTTTTATCTATATGTTTTTATTGGGTATTCTTTATCCAATGCAGGTTCGTATGATGATTTTTTTGCAGCAATGCACCTGGACCGAGCCGATGTGATTCAGAAGCTCCTAGTGCGAGGTTTTGACCCCAATACACCTAACGAGAAAGGTGTTGCAGGCCTGTTGGTCGCCATCCAATCAGAAGCGCCCAAATCAGCCTTGACTTTGGCGAAGCACCCACAAGCCAACCTGAATGTCCAAAACCAGTTGGGCGAAACACCACTCATGCTTGCAGCAATTAACAACTATCTCGAACTAGCCAAAGTGTTGATTGAGCGTGGCGCAGAAGTCAACAAAACAGGCTGGACACCCTTGCATTACGCGGCCACACGTGGCCATCGTGAAATGATGCGTTTGTTGCTAGACAACGATGCCTACATTGACAGCGAATCCGCCAATGGCACAACACCTTTGATGATGGCAGCTTATTCAGCGCCGCCTTTGGCTGTGAAGTTGCTGCTGGAAGAAGGTGCAGACCCCACGCTCGTCAACAACGGCAACGCATCTGCCTTGGACTTGGCTGTGCGTGTGGACCAGCCACAAAGCGTTTTCTATATCAAAGCATTCACCGAAGCTTGGTATATCCAAAATCCAATCAAAGAAGAAAGCGCCACCAAGTGAGCGCAAGAACCGCAGATCGATGCGGTTTTCTTTGATTCATTAACTTTACATAATATACATCGTATCAAACATTGAGTATTTCAAATCAATGATCAGCATGCGCCCAGAGTAGCAAAGCATCACGCTCTTCCACGACCAAATCTATCGTTTGACCCACGGGTAAGCAGAGCTTGGTTGCGACATGGCCAAACGGCAAATCAGTCAGTACGGGTGCTTTGATTTGTGTTCGCAACCAATCGACCACGCTTTGAAGTTTGAAGCCTTTGTCGTGTGGCGTGAGCTTGTAGCTGTTGAACTGACCCAACACAATCGCTTTTTGATCAGCCAATACGCCTGCATGCAACAGCTGCGTGAGCATGCGTTCTATGCGGTATGGATGTTCACCCACATCTTCTAAGAACAACACGCCATTTTTAATTTGCGGGAAATAGGGCGTGCCGAGTAAAGAAACCAATACAGCCAAATTACCACCCCAAAGTACGGCATCGCGTGCCCATACACCAGGGCGGCGTTTCTCATTAGCTGCAGCGCAAGCTTTAGACAATTGCCAACCCGCGCCCTCGCCCTGCCCGCTGACCATGTCGTCAAAACAAGCCTCCATGATGTCGTCTGGCTGCTCTGCACCAAAGTCTTCGCCCAAGGCGGGTCCCGCCCAAGTGACCGCCCCAGTTTTGGCAAGCAGTGCGTTTTGAAAAGCTGTGAAGTCGCTCAAACCCACAAACTGCGTGCCTTTGGCAATGGCTTTGGCCACTTGTTTGTATTTGATGCCTGGCAAGATGCGTGTAAGGCCGTAACCACCGCGTGAAATCAAGGCCACATCTGCACCGCTGTCAGTCGCGCGATGGATGGCGGCTAGGCGAGTGGCATCGTCACCGGCAAAACGGGTGTGGCTGCTGAGTGCGTCAGCATCAAGCTCTACCTCGTGGCCGAGTTTTTTCAGGCGAGCCACGCCACGTTTGAAAGCTGCTTTGTCGCGCACTGCGCCGCTGGGGGAATAGATGTAAATATGAGCCATGGGCACATTGTCGCGGCAAAATTCGCGTGTATTTCAGCTGCGTTTGTAATGCAACAAACGCCCGCGATAAGCACTCAAGTCTTGCAGCGGCTCGTTCATCAGCAGTTCGGTAACACCAAATCCCATATTGGCCATGTCTTTGTGAAACGCGCTGCGGTTGCCACGATTAGGATCAACGATCAACACCTCGGCGCCCTCTGCCGCATGCTCTTGGATAAAGCCAGACAACTGTGCTGGATGGCTGCCCCACGTTTGCATGAGGTCAGCCAGCTTTTGTGCCGAGGGCCACACCAAACCAAACAAAGGCCAAGTGGCTGACGAAATACCAGCATCAAACGCCAAGCCCAAAGGGTCAAAAAACTGTTGCTTGTCGAGCAAGGAACGGATTTGTAAATCTGCCCCGCCTCCTACACCAACCCTCTGAAACTTCACTTCGTAACCGATGGTGGGTGTGGCGTTAGACATGCTTAACTTCGTTTCGGCGGTGGCGTGGGTACAGGTGCCATCAGCAAGGTGCTCAAGGCACGAGGACCTGCCATGTGGCCACGGTCTGGATATGGCGCATCGCGCAAAGCAGCGGATAGCTCGGGTGTCTCGACCCAATGGATAGGCAATTGCAAATTAGCCAGCAAAGGTGCCATCACACGTGGTACATGCAAAGCCGACGGCGCGGGCTGTACGCTAGCCAAAAACTCGCGCAGCACTTGTACGTGCCATGCCAAGCGATGCGTAGCGATTTTTTTAGGCTTATCAGACAGGCCAAACCCAGGCAAGTCCAAAGCGATCACAGGCTCTGCCGATTGCAGTTGCGGCGCATATTGCACGCTCCAGTCGTCGAGCCCATGCAGATACACATGCGGTGAGGCTTGGGCTTGTGTGTTGCTGGTGCGGTTGTCAAACCAATGCAAACGCAAGCCGTCTAAAGCGGGTAAGTCAGCCGTGAAATGCGACAGCGCAATTGGCACATCCAAACTGGAAAATGCAGCGTCTGAAGTGCGCAAAGCATCTTCACGCAAAGGTACTTTGCTCAGCTGTTGCTGAGCACGGCGTTGTTCAAAAAAGCCTTGCATCAGTGCCGCACATTCGTGGGCCAACACCCCGCCGGTCACTTGGGTTTGGTGGTTGATTTGTTCGTGCGCAAACAGATTGAGTACCGAACCCGCTGCACCTGTTTTAGGCTCGGTCGCGCCAAACACCACGCGCTTGAAACGCGCATGCAGCGCCGCACCGCTGCACATGGCGCAAGGCTCTAGCGTCACATACAAGGTGCAGTCGTCCAGTCGGTAGTTGCCCAGCGCTTGGGCCGCAGCGCGCATCGCATTCACTTCTGCGTGCGCTGTGGGGTCATGGCTGGCCAGTGGCGCGTTGTGGGCCGAGGCAATCACCTGCCCTGCCCTCACCACCACCGCACCCACCGGCACTTCACCGGCATCGGCAGCAGCTTGCGCTTGGCGCAAGGCCAGCTGCATGAAGCCCATGTCTTCAGGCGAATGCGTCATGGCTGCACCATGCCGAGCTTGACCATCCATTCAGCCAAAGCTTGCTCATCCGCGCTGCCCTGCGCATAGGCAGCATGCATGGCCACGTGTGATTCAGGGCGGTGTTGGTTGAGTTTGAGCTTGCATTGCATCTCGGTAATGCGCAACTCAAACGCCACGATGCCATTGAGCATCTTGTGTTGGTAGTCTTCCCCCAAACCACGCCATTGCGCCGCATAAGGTGGCTCGTGGTCGCCAATGAGTTGTTTGAGTAAGCGGTCTTTGGCAGCAGGCTCTTCTACCAATGTGACATCAACCTTGGCATGCACTGCCAAGTAGCTCCACGTGGGCACGCGCGTGGGGTCTAGATACACCTTGGGCGACATATAGGCCTGCGGACCCATGAAGGTCACCAGTGCTTGGGGGCGCGACTGCAAATAACGCCAATGCGGGTTGGCTTTGGCGCAATGGCCCAGCAACACGTGCTGGCCATTGGCTTGCGTCAAATGAAGGGGGATGTGTGTGACGGCTGGAAAACAATCGTCATCCACACTGATGAGGTTTGCAAACGGATGCGCTCGCATGAGAGCGAGCGCATGTGCCTCATCTTTGGCTTTGAACTGCGGGGGCAGGTACACGCCAAATTACCGCGTGGCGGCTTGTTTAAAAACGACGTTTGACCGCTGGGCCTGGACCCTTGCCTTCGATGTGGCGGAAGGTCACACGGGCTTTGTTCATGTCGTAAGGCGACAGTTCAACCGTGACCTTATCGCCTTCGATGATGCGGATGCGGTGCAGGCGCATTTTGCCGGCGGTATATGCGATCAGTGAGTGACCGTTTTCCAGGGTGACGCGGTAGCGAGAGTCGGGCAAGACCTCGGTCACGACACCCTTCATTTCGATCATTTCTTCTTTTGCCATGTACTCAGTGTTCTCTAATTTAAAAATTCAAGCCCAAATCGGGCAATTGCTAGCAGCCTCAGATTGTAGGCCGTTTGAAGAGCGGCTTTAGACCTGGGTGGGCTGGCCGACAAAGGCCTTGTTCGCAATCTTCCAGCCGTCTTGGGTTTGCAGCAGCACGAAGTAGTCGGTAAAAGTCATAGCACCGTGCACAAGCGTGACGCGAGCGCTGGCGGCTGAGCCAGCCACTTCGATCCAATCGATGCTTCGGCGACGCGTTGCTTCGTCCGCCGCTGGCTTACCCCCAAAGCGTTCGCAGTAAATGTCGAGCGGCCAAGAGGTAAACACGCCTTCACGCATGGATTCAATGTGAGCGGTGGGCAAAAACGCCAGCCGCATATAGCTTGCGTCGTCGTGCGCATGACCCAAAAAATATTGCTCAATCGGCGCGCAGGCTGCAAGCTGCTCTGCCGTCAGTGTCGAATTGCTTTGGCTTGGATGTGTCATTTCAAGGTGTCCTTACCGAGTTATTCCCACTCAATAGTGGCCGGTGGCTTCGAGGACACGTCATATGTCACGCGGTTGATGCCACGCACTTCGTTGATGATTCGGCCAGACACTTTCTTGAGCAAGGCATAAGGCAACTCGGCCCAGTCTGCCGTCATGAAGTCGCTGGTTTGCACGGCGCGCAAGGCCACCACGTAGTCGTAGGTGCGGCCATCGCCCATCACGCCCACGCTCTTGACGGGCAAGAACACGGTGAAGGCTTGGCTAGTCAATGCGTACCAAGATTTGCCTGTGGCCTCGTCTTTGAAGTTGTGCAACTCTTCGATGAAGATCGCATCGGCACGACGCAGCAAGTCGGCGTATTCCTTTTTCACTTCGCCCAAAATGCGCACGCCCAAGCCTGGGCCTGGGAACGGGTGGCGGTACACCATGTCGTGTGGCAGGCCCAAGGCTACGCCCAATTCACGCACTTCGTCTTTGAACAATTCGCGCAAAGGCTCCAACAACTTCAAGCCCAGTTGCTCGGGCAAGCCGCCCACGTTGTGGTGGCTCTTGATGGTGACGGCTTTTTTGCTCTTCGCGCCGCCACTCTCGATGACGTCGGGGTAAATCGTGCCTTGGGCCAAGAATGTGGCGCCTTTGTGGCCACCGTCTCCAGCCTTGAGTTTGGCTGCTTGTTCCTTGAACACGTCCACAAACAAGCCACCGATGATTTTGCGTTTGGCTTCTGGCTCGCTCACGCCAGCCAATTTGCCCAAGAATAGGTCGCTGGCGTCCACGCGAATCACGTGTGCGTGCAACTTGCCGACAAACATGTCCATCACCATGTCGCCTTCGTTCAGGCGCAACAGGCCGTGGTCCACAAACACACAGGTGAGTTTGTCGCCAATGGCGCGGTGAATCAGCGCAGCTGCCACGGACGAATCCACGCCACCCGACAGGCCCAATATGACTTCTTCGTCACCCACTTGTTTGCGAATGGCAGCCACCGCTTCTTCGATGTAGTCGCCCATGATCCAGTCAGGGCGCGTGCCGCAAATATCCAGCACAAAGCGGTTCAACAAGGCTTGGCCTTGCACCGTGTGCGTCACTTCGGGGTGAAACTGCACCGCGTAAAACTTGCGGGCCTCATCAGCCATACCGGCGATGGGACAAGCGGGCGTAGACGCCATCACCTTGAAGCCTTCGGGCAGCTGAGTGACCTTGTCGCCGTGACTCATCCACACTTTCAGCATGCCGTGGCCTTCGGGCGTGTTGAAGTCTTCAATGTCTTTGAGCAATTCGGTGTGGCCGTGGGCTCGCACTTCGGCATAGCCAAATTCGCGAGTGGTGCCAGCCTCTACCTTACCGCCCAGTTGGGTGGCCATGGTTTGCATGCCGTAGCAAATGCCCAGCACGGGCAGGCCCAGCTCAAACACGGCGTCAGGCGCACGGTCATCCACCTCGTACACGCTGGCGTGGCTGCCTGAAAGGATGATGCCTTTCAGATTGCCGTCTTTGGCGTATTCGCGTACCCAGTCGCTGGTCACGTCGCAAGGATGAACTTCACAAAACACATGGGCCTCGCGCACGCGGCGGGCGATGAGTTGGGTGACTTGAGAGCCGAAATCGAGGATGAGGATTTTTTGGTGCGACATAAATAAAAAAGGGCCGTCAGATGGCCTAGCTGGATATTGTCTCAAAAAACAAAGCCACCCCGAAGGATGGCTTTCTAGGGAACCCTTAAAGCTTATTCAGCTCTTATTCGGCGCGATAGTTAGGCGCTTCTTTGGTGATTTGCACGTCATGCACATGGCTTTCGCGGATGCCCGCAGCCGTGATTTCCACAAACTGAGATTCTTCGTGCATGGCTTCGATCGTGGCGCAACCGCAGTAGCCCATGCTGGCGCGTAAGCCGCCAGCCATTTGGTAAATGATGGAAACGACCGAACCCTTGTAAGGCACACGGCCCTCAATCCCTTCGGGCACCAGCTTGTCAGCATTGGGGTTGCCGGTGCTGCTTTCTTGAAAGTAGCGATCTGCACTGCCCTGCTGCATGGCACCAATCGAGCCCATGCCACGGTAGCTCTTGTAGCTGCGACCTTGGAACAACACGATTTCGCCCGGCGCCTCTTCGGTACCCGCAAACATGCCGCCCATCATCACCGTGCCCGCGCCTGCGGCAATGGCTTTGGCAATGTCGCCGCTGTAGCGAATGCCGCCGTCGGCAATCAGTGGCACGCCTGTGCCTTTGAGGGCTGTGGCCACACTGTCCACCGCCATGATTTGCGGCACGCCCACGCCCGCCACGATGCGGGTGGTACAGATGGAGCCAGGGCCAATGCCCACTTTCACGCCATCAGCACCTGCCTCGACCAAGGCCAAAGCAGCTGCACCCGTTGCGATGTTGCCGCCAATGACTTCGATGTGCGGGTAGTTTTGTTTGACCCAACGCACGCGCTCGATCACACCTTTGCTGTGACCGTGTGCAGTGTCCACCACGATGGCGTCTACGCCAGCACGGGACAAAGCCTCTACACGTTCTTCTGTCCCCTCGCCCACGCCCACGGCAGCGCCCACGCGCAGTTTGCCAGCGGCATCGCGTGCGGCATTGGGGAAGTTGAGTTGTTTGGTGATGTCTTTGACGGTGATCAGGCCCTTGAGCTCAAACGCATCATTGACCACCAACAAACGCTCGAGCTTGTGTTTGTTCAACAGGTGCTTGGCTTGCTCGGGCGTGGTGCCTTCTGGCACGGTGACCAAACGCTCGCGCGGGGTCATGATTTCGCTCACGCGCTGGTCGTAGCGGGTCTCAAAGCGCAAATCGCGGCCGGTGACGATACCGACCACTTTGCCGCCGTCGCACACGGGAAAGCCTGACACGCCCAGCTCTTCCGACAGGGCCATGACTTGGCGCACGGTGGTTTCGGGGGTGATGACCACGGGGTCACGCAACACGCCCGATTCATAACGCTTGACCTTGGCCACTTGGGCCGCTTGCTCTTGCGCGGTGAGGTTTTTGTGCACGATGCCAATGCCGCCTTCTTGCGCGATGGCAATGGCCAAACGCGCTTCCGTGACCGTATCCATGGCCGCAGAGACCAAGGGCAAGTTCAGGCGGATATTGCGGGTGAATTGCGTCGCGAGGGACGTGTCCTTGGGCAGGACTTGGGAGAACGCGGGGACGAGCAGAACGTCGTCAAAAGTGAGGGCTTTGCCAAGCAGGCGCATGTTGATAGCTCCAAAAACAGCATTGTACGTAAGGGGTAAATACGACTTGTATACAGCGCCTAGGCTGAACTATTCCTTAATGAATGGATGGCATTGACGCTTCTACGACAATGCCGTATCAATTTGCAAAATCTGCACAAAGGTGATTCGTTTGACATCGCGCCCAAAACAACAACTGACCGCCATGCTGCTGTGTATCTCTGCCACTTTCGGGAATTTAGCGTGTGCTGAATCTGTGAAACTCAGCTTGCCAGATTTAGAAAACATGATGTTCACCCAAAGCCCTGCCTTGCGCAGCGCGACCAACGCCGTGGACGCAGCGCGTGCAGCCGTGGACACCGCACGAACTATCCCCAACCCACAAATTGAAGTGATGAACGGCACACGCAAGCCGCGCACAGGCCCTACAGACCCCAACGCTTATGCCAATCTCAAAACCATCAGCTTGACCCAAGACTTAGACATGCCTTGGCACCGCTTCCCCCGCGTGGACGGTGCGCTGGCGGGGCTAAGCGCAGCCCAAGCCAACGAGCAATCGTTCAGGGCCGACATGCGTGCCCAGCTGCGTTTGCGCTATTACGACTTGGTGCGACGCACGGCTGAAAACCGTGTGGCTCGCGAAGACGTGAAGTTGATGGAGGGCATTCACAAGCGCATTGAATTGCAAGTTGAGACCGGTGAGAAAGCCAAGTTCGAACTGGTCAAAGCCAACGCAGAATTGTTGAACGCTCAAAAAATGCAAGAGTCCGCCACATTGCGTGTGCGCCAGTCACGTGGCGCTTTACGTGCCTTGGTGGGTGTGACTTTGCCCGAAGCATTTGAGGTTCAAGAGCAAACCCACACGTTTGCGCCCCCTGCCCCGCTGCATGAAGTGCGCGAAGCTGTGTTAAAAACCAACCCTGAACTGCAACGCACCCGTGCCGAACGCCAACAACTGGATCGCAAGCTGAGCGAAGAAAAATCTTTGCGCTTCCCCAAGTTTGCGCTGCGTGCAGACCAGGACCAAGATCCCGAATGGCGCAGCAAACGCGTGGGCGTGGCGATGAACCTGCCTTTGTGGGACTGGCGGGGTGGCCCTGTGGGCGAAGCCGCTGCCAAGCTCTCGCAAACAGACAACCAACTGGCCTACCAAGAATTCTCTCTGCTGCAATCGCTGGAAGCGGCGTATCAGCAATACGACATTGCCAATGCCCAAGTGGTTGCCTTAGAAGGCGGCATCGTTCGCCATGCAGCCAATGCTTTGCGCATTGCGGAACTGGCCTATAAAGCAGGTGAGAAAAGCTTCTTAGATGTGATGGATGCGCAACGCGTCTACCGCGCCGCACGTAACGAACTCATCACCGCTCAGTTTGAGCTGGCCAGCGCTTGGGCCGAAATTGAACGCCTGCGCGCAAACACCTGATCACAAGAAGGTTTCCATGTATTTCAACCATCTCACATTGCGCACACTCACGGGCCTGTTGTTGTGTAGCGCCTTGGCCTTGTCGGCTTGTAAAAAAGCCACGGTGCAAGAAGCCACCAGTACCGAAAGTGATGCCATGCGCGTGTTTGCGCCTGAAAGCTTGAAGGCGCAAATTCAAGTCGCTGACGTGGTCAGCTTCGAGTTGTCTGACACGCTGCGCGTGGCCGGCCAAATTGACTTTGACGAACAAGCCCTCACCCGCATTGGCGCCAGTGTCACAGGCCGCGTGACCCAAATTCATGCACAGCTGGGCAACGTGGTGAACAAAGGCGACACACTGGCCTTGATCAACAGCAGCGAACTGTCGGGCTCGCAGCTGGCGTACCTCAAAGCCCGTTCAGAAAAAGAGCTGCATCGCCGCAATGTGGAGCGCGCCAAAACGCTGTTTGATGCAGACGTCATCAGCGCGGCTGAGTTGCAACGTCGTGAAAACGAATACGAAATTGCCTCGGCGGAAACGCGCGCAGCCCAAGACCAGTTGCGCGTGCTGGGCGTGAGCGCCAAAGCCATCGAGCGTCTGGCATCAACCGGCACCATCGACTCTGTAGCCGGCGTGGTAGCCACCATCAAAGGTGTGGTGGTCGAGCGAAAAATTGCTGCTGGCCAAGTGGTGCAACCCTCGGATGTGTTGTTTGCCGTGGCCGACTTGAGCCGTGTCTGGGCCGTGGCCCAAGTGCCAGAGCAGCAAATCAGTCAAGTCAAAGTGGGGCAATCGGTGAGCATCGAAGTGCCAGCCCTTGCCAATGAAAAACTGGTGGGCAAACTCATTTATGTGGGCCAAACTGTCAACCCGGACACCCGCACCGTGCTGGTTCGCACAGAGCTGGACAACAGCAGCGGTCGCCTCAAGCCATCAATGTTGGCCTCGATGTTGATCGAGTCCGCACCTGTGCCGCGCGTGGTCGTGCCCATCACGGCAGTGGTGCGACAAGACGAAGTCGACCACGTGTTCGTGGAAGAGTCCAACAGCTACTTCCGCCTCATTCCCGTCAAGCTGGCGGCCGAGCAAAACGGCCAGCGCGTGGTGTTGGAAGGCCTCAAGCCAGGCATGCGCATCGTCTCAGAAGGCGCGTTCCATTTGAACAACCATCGCAATCTCGCTGAGATGGAAAACGGGGGCTAAGCACCATGTTGGAATCTCTCGTTCGCGCTGCACTCAAGCAGCGCTTGGTGATCTGTGTCATCGCCGTTGTCTTTTTGTTCTTTGGCTTGCATGCGGCCACCAAACTTTCGGTCGACGCTTTTCCTGACGTGACCAACGTTCAGGTGCAAATTGCCACCGAAGCACCCGGTCGCTCGCCTGAAGAGGTGGAGCGCTTCGCCACCGTGCCCATCGAAGTGGCCATGACGGGCTTACCTGGTTTGACCGAGTTGCGCTCACTCAACAAACCCGGTTTGTCGCTCATCACTTTGGTGTTCACCGACAGCACCAGTGTTTACTTTGCGCGTCAGTTGGTGATGGAGCGTTTGATGGAAGTGGGCCAACGCTTGCCCGCAGGCATCACCCCCGTGCTGGGGCCTGTGTCCTCAGGACTGGGCGAGGTTTACCAATACACGCTAGAACACGCCAACGATGGCAACCGTGAACTGAGCGAAGAAGAACTCACGCAACGCCGCGTGGTGCAAGACTGGGTGCTGCGCCCATTGCTGCGCTCGATTCCTGGCGTGGCCGAAATCAACTCGCAAGGCGGTTACGTCAAGCAGTACCACGTGCTGGTGAACCCCGAGCGTTTGCGCCATTACAAAATCAGTTTGTCTGAGGTGTATGACGCTGTCTCGCGCAACAACGCCAACTCTGGCGGCGGTGTGCTGCCCCAAGCGGCCGAGCAATATTTGATTCGTGGCGTGGGCCTGATTCAAGGCGTGGGCGACCTCGGTCAAATCGTGTTGAAAGAAATCAATGGCACCCCGGTTTACATGCGCGATGTCGCTGAGGTCACGCTGGGTCATGATGTTCGTCAAGGCGCTGTCATTAAGAACGGTACCACTGAAGCAGTAGGCGGCATTGTGATGATGATGACTGGCGGCAATGCCAAAGAAGTCGTCAGCCGCATCAAAGCACGTGTGAAAGAAATCAATGACCGAGGAATGCTCCCCAACGACCTGAAAGTCGTGCCCTACTACGACCGTTCTGAATTGGTTGATGCGGCCCTATGGACCGTCACCAAAGTGCTGATTGAAGGCGTGGTGCTGGTGGTCATCGTGCTGTTCTTGTTCTTGGGCGATGTGCGTTCCTCACTCATCGTGGTGGCCACCTTGGTGCTGACGCCGTTGCTGACCTTCATGGCCATGAACAAACTGGGTATTTCAGCCAACCTCATGTCTTTAGGCGGCTTAGCCATCGCGATTGGTTTGATGGTGGACGGCTCGGTGGTGGTGGTGGAAAACGCCTACGCCCGTTTGGGCCGCGCTGCCGAGTTGGGCGAGAGCAAGGTGCGCGGTATTTTGAATGCTGTGCTCGAAGTGGCCACGCCTGTGATTTTTGGTGTGGGCATCATCATTTTGGTGTTCTTGCCCTTGATGACCTTGCAAGGCATGGAAGGCAAGATGTTTGCCCCCCTCGCCTACACCATCGCCATTGCGCTGGCGGTGTCTTTGGTGTTGTCAATGACTTTATCGCCCGTGTTGTCCTCGTATTTACTGAAACCACCAGAAGGCGATGGCGACCACGACACACCGCTCATCAAGGCGCTCAAAACCCGCTACTTGAAGCTGCTGGATTGGGCCATGTCCAACCAAAAACGCACCGTACAAGCATCTTTGGGGGCGTTCTTTGCTGCAGTTTTGGTCTTGCCTTTTTTAGGAACGGCGTTCATTCCTGAAATGAAAGAGGGTTCCATCGTGCCGGGCATCAACCGCGTGCCCAATATCTCGCTCAATGAATCCATCAAGATGGAAATGCAGGCGATGAAGTTGGTCATGACCGTGCCC
>JACCDW011757891.1_pt1 | contig 19612 bp, 10 predicted proteins | sample 7449781 | NCBI WGS metagenome assembly JACCDW01 (sample SAMN15323449, study PRJNA562643) | freshwater metagenome | isolation source: river surface water | place: USA:Blue River Watershed | collected 2017-08-18
AGCGGCGACCGCGTGGTAAATCTTGTGGATGTCTTTGTCCCGAAACAGCGCGTGGTAAGCATCGCGGTCTGACAGGCGTTTGCCCAGCAACACCAGCCCCGCAGTTTCTCGGTCAATGCGGTGCAGCGGCACCAGGTCGGCGCAGCCCGTCATGCGCTTGAGGTGCACCAACAGGCTTTGCTGCACATAACGACCCGAGGGCGTCACGGGCATGAAGTGCGGTTTGTCGGCCACCAGCAAGTGATCGTCTTCAAACAGGATGTGCGCCTGAAACGGCAAGACCGGCTCATCGGCCAGATGGCGGTAGTAATACAGGCGCTGGCCGGGTTGGCAGCTTTGGTCGGGCAGGGCGGTTTGTCCGTCTTCGTGCAGTACCAGTCCTTGGGCCAAGCGCTCGGCCCATTCGCTGCGCGAGATGCCGGGCATGCGCTGGGCCAAAAAATCGAGGACGTTGGCAGCGCCCCGGGGCACGGAAACCACGCTGGGGCTCACGCCATCGCGCATGGGCAAGGGGACGGCGTGCCCTGCTTCGCGCATGTCAGACGCGGCGGAACACCAGGTCCCACACGCCGTGGCCGAGTTTCAGTCCCCGGTTTTCAAATTTGGTCAGGGGGCGGTAGTCGGGCTTGGCGGCGAAGCCGTCGGCGGCATCGCTGGTGTTGACCAGCAAGGGCTCGGCACGCAGCACACCCATCATTTGCTCGGAATAGGGCTGCCAGTCGGTTGCCAAGTGGAGGTAACCGCCGGGCTTGATGTGCTGGGCCAGGCGCTGGATGAAAGGGGACTGGATCAGGCGGCGTTTGTGGTGGCGGCTTTTGTGCCAAGGGTCCGGAAAGAAAATGTGCACGCCGTCCAGGCTGTCTGGACCCAGCATGTTGTCCATCACCTCGATCGCGTCGTGCTGAACGATGCGGATGTTGCCTATGCTTTCTTCGCCGCAGCGCTTGAGCAAGGCGCCCACGCCCGGTTCATGCACCTCGCAGCACAAAAAATTGTCGCTGGGGCGTACGTGGGCGATCTTGGCCGTGGCGTCCCCCATGCCAAAACCGATTTCCAAAATCAGGGGGGCGCTGCGGCCAAAGGCGGCCTGCACGTCCAGACGCGCTGCGCTGTAGGGGATCAGGAACGTGGGCCCAAATTGCTCAAACGCCCGCACTTGGCCCGAGCCCATGCGCCCGGCACGCAGCACATAGGTTTTGATTTGCCGCATGAAGGGCGCGTCAGAGGAGGCCTGTTCGGTGGCGGATTCGAGGGCAGGCTGCTGAGGAGAGTTTTCAGGCGTCGTCATGTCGGGTGTCGCGTGGTGTCGGGGTGCTTGGCAAAGCCTGCCATTATCGCGGCTGTAGCTTTCAGCTGCGCACGAACACAGTGGTCCATTGGGTCAGTGCTTGGGCAATTGGCATGTGATCAGGCATTGCGGGCAAGCCCAGCGCCATCGCCGCCGCATTCAGGGCGCGCAGGGGGTGTTGCAAGTCCAGCGGCATGGCCCCGTTTTGTTTGCTGAGCTTTTCGCCGTTGTCACCCAGCACCAAAGGTGTGTGCAGGTATTGAGGGGTTGGCAATTCCAAGGCCTGTTGCAGCAGGATTTGACGGGCGGTGTTGTCGGCCAAGTCTTCGCCGCGCACCACATGGCTGATGCCTTGCGCGGCGTCATCGACCACCACCGCCAGCTGGTAGGCCCACAGCCCATCGGCGCGGCGCAGCACAAAGTCGCCCACTTCTGCACTCACGTTTTGCTGCTGCGGCCCCAAACGACGGTCTTGCCAAAGCGTGGCCAGAGGCAGATCCAGTGCGGTTTGCACCGCCTGCACGTTCAGGCGCCATGCTCGGGCTGGCTTGCCGTTCAAGCCGGCGCGGCAAGTGCCGGGGTAGACCGCGGCTTGATGGCGGACCACAGATGGCGCTTGTGTGGCTTCGATGGCGGTTTCAATGTCTTTGCGTGAACAGCCACAGGGGTAAGCCCAGCCGCGCGAGATCAGTGTGTCCAATGCAAATTGGTAAGCCGCTGTGCGTTGGTTTTGCCACAGCACGGGCTGGTCGGAGACCATGCCGCAGGTGGCCAGTTGCTGCAAGATGGCTTGGTCCGCACCAGGCACACAGCGTGGCGTGTCCACGTTCTCCATGCGCACCAGCCACTGGCCACCATGGGCGCGGGCATCGAGCCAGCTGGCCAACGCAGCCAGCAACGAGCCTGCATGCAAAAGGCCGGTTGGCGATGGCGCAAACCGGCCTGTGTACCCTAGCGCCATGAGCGGTCAGCGTTTTTTGAGCACCGCCAGCGCCAACTCCAGGCCAGAGACAAAAGCGTCTTCGGCGCGGTGGCCCAAGCACCAGTCCCCGCACAGGCCGATGCCTTGTTCTTTGGCCCAGATGTGGCTTTGGCCCAAGGGCTGTGCTGTTTTGGCATACAGCCAGCGGTGTACTTCGGCGTGAGCCGGGGTAGCGCGGATGCCGGTGATTTCGGCAAATGCCTTGATCAGCTTGCCCTGAATCCGCTCGGGGGCGTCGTTGACGTGCTCTGCCGACCAAGGGGCGCTGGCTTGCACGGTCCAGCGTTCAATGCGCTCACGCCCCGGCTTGGATGACTCACGCGCCATCCAGGCGATGCGGTGGTGCGTGCTGCGTGCTGCGTTCCATTGGGGGCCGAGTGTGATCAGGCCCGGCTGTACGGCTTGGGGGTAGGCCAGCATCAGGGTCCAGCAAGGGTCCACCTGGACATCGTTCAGAGGTTTGCCCAGTGCGCTCAGGCCAGAGGCATTCAACAAGGCCAAGGCTTGAGCGGCCGGAATGGCCAGGATGACTTTGTCAAACCCGGCAAATATGTGCTGCCCGCCGTCTTCGGTTTCGGTTTGCAGTTGCCAGCCGTTTTTCTTCATGGGGTCGGCCATGATGTGCGTCACCCGGGTTTGGAGCTGTACATTGCCGTCTTCGACCAGAGGAGCCGCCCAGGCTTTGACCAAGCCGTTCATACCGGGCGTCGCCACCCAATGGCGTTCGCCACCAGGCAAACCGGCTTCGATCACCCGGCCATTGGGGTCGAGTACCCGCACGGCGTTGGCGCTCCAGGGTTTACACACCCCGGGGGCGGTGCCGATCGCCAGTTCAAAGCGTGGATCGCGGACGGTGAAGTACTGGGCGCCATGGTCAAAGCTGCCAAAAGCGCTGGCTCGGGTGGACATGCGCCCGCCTAAACCCCGGCTTTTTTCAAAAAGCGTGACGTTGAGACCGGCTTGGCGCAATGTGCGTGCGCAAGTCACGCCGGCCAAGCCGACTCCGATGATGGCAATGTGTTGTGTAGTCATGCATGCACTCTACACCCAGAGTCATGCAGCGGCAATTTGGTAAAAACCTGCCTTGCGAAAAGTAGTTATTTGTAATTCATAAATGCCGTGTTATCGTTCCACTTAAGAATTCATAAGTTTCGATGTCCGATATTTAGCATTTCGTTTGACTTTTTTAATACTTTTTTGTAGGACAATTCCCGAATTGTTAGAGCTTTAAAAGTTATTCATGTGATTTCGTTGAAATTTTTCTCATGGATATTTTTATCTGCATACGTGACAATTTTGTTGTATTGCTTGACTTGAATGTGCTTGATTCAATCTGTGAGGTGAGAGCTTGACTCAGTTGGCTGTTGTTATCTTTTTAGGCTTTATCGCGGGCGTGGCGCAGGCTGCACCTGATGCAGGCCGTCCACCCGTGAATTCGGGCACTGCAGTTTCGGCGCAAGCGGAGCCATCGGCTCAGCTGCCTGTCGCGGTTCTGAGTTATGTGCGCATGACTTTGCAGCGGCACCCCGAATTGCTCTTGAGTGAAGCGCAAAGCCGAGGTGCCGAAAGTCAAGCCCGTGAGGCTCAGGCGCAGCGGGCCCCCAAGCTGGTTTTGAGCGGCAATGCGGGCCTTGATCGACAAAAGATCGACGCCGCCAGCCTGACCAACAAGTACGAGCAACGCCAGGCCCAAGCACGTGTGACCATGCCTTTGCTGGACTCCGGCTTGACAGCACAGATCGAGCAACGCCGTCATGCTTCGGTGGGCGCAGACTGGAAGCTGGTCGACAAGCGCGAAGACTTGATGCTGCGCACGCTGGAAACCTATACCGAGATGTTGCGGGCGCACCGCTTGCTCAAATTGTCACAAGACAACTTGGCCATGCACCGTGAATACGTTCAACAGGTCAAAGCCATTGCCAAACTGGACTTGGGCCGCGCTGCCGATTTGCCTGCGGCCATGGGCCGTGTGGCCTTGGCCGAGTCTGTGAACACCACGCGCCTGGCTCGACTGGAGCAGGTTCGTTTGGAGTTTCAAAGTTTGACAGGCTTGTCGCAAGTTCAGGATCTGCCGGGATTGAGCTCTTTTGCACCGGCACCCACTTTGGATGAGGCCTACCAGGCCGCATTGAAAGCCAGCCCTGCATTGCAAGTGGCCCGCGCAGACATCGAGTCGGCTCGGCAAGGTGTTTTGCTGGCCAAAGCGCCTTACCGTCCGCGGATCAGCTTGGATGCATCTGCCAAGAGTGGTCGTGATTGGGGCGGTGTCAAAGGCCAACAGTCCGATTTGTATCTGGGGGTGCAGGCCGAGTGGACCGTTCCGGCCGGTGGTGCCTACGGACATGCGGTGCAGGCTGCCAGTGAAGGTGAAGTGGCGACACGCTATGCCTACGAAAAAGCCCGCGACGAGTTGCAGTTGCGTGTGAGCACGGCCTGGTTTGAGTTTTTGGCACACAGCCAATCCTTGGGTTCGTACACCGACTATGTCAACCACGCAGAAGCCATGGTGGACGCCAGCCGCAAGCAGTTCAAGATTGGCCGCCGAAGCTTGCTGGATGTGTTGAACGCCGAGAACGAGCTGTTCACGGCACGCTCCAATAAGCTGACGTCCGAGTTGGATCAAATCAAGTCGGCTTGGCGCCTCATTGGATTACAGGGCCAATTGGCCGTGGTTTTGGGTTTGTGATGGGTCAACAGGACCGTCCAGCGCCATGCACACCTCAGCTTCAAAAGGTCAGGACGTGAGTCTGGCCCCACAGGTGTACGACGTGCTCAGCGCGTTGGCCTTGCGCTTGGGTGTGCGTGTTTCTGCACGGGAGTTGCAGGCACAAAGCGCCCAGTTTGGCGAAGCGCCGCTGACACTGATGGCGGTGGCGCAAGCGCTTGCGCGCCATGGTGTGGATGCGCGAATCGGTCGTTTGGAACCTGAGCAATTCGATCCGCGCATGGGCCCTGTGGTGTTCGGTTTGCATACCGAGGGTGCCGCATTGCTGCTGGACCGTGAAGGCGATGCGTGCCAAGCATGGTTGGCAGCGCCAAGTGCCAGCGAACCTGTATGGCGTTCCACAGCAGAGTGGCAGTCGGATTGGGCCGGTTGGAGTTTGCAAGCGCGCTTGCTGGCGTCACGCGACAGTTCGCCCATGAAGGCCGATGCGCATGAAGAGCAGCCAAAGCATGCGGCGCATTGGTTCTGGAGCGTTTTCACGACGCTGCGCACTTATTACCTGGACAGCACGCTGGCTGCGGTGATGATCAATTTGCTGGCGCTGGCCACGTCCATGTTCTCGATGAATGTGTATGACCGCGTGATCCCCAATGCGGCCTTTCATTCTTTATGGGTGTTGGCCATTGGCGTGTCTTTGGCGGGCTTGCTGGAGTTGGCCTTGCGCACTTTGCGCGGTTACCTGGTGGATGTGGCGGGCAAAAAAGCCGACCTGTTGTTGTCGGCGCGTTTGTTTCGGCACATCCTGAACCTGCGTGCCCAAGACCGCCCAGGCTCCAGCGGCCAGTTTGCCGGGCAGCTGCGCGACTTCGAGTCGGTGCGTGACTTTGTCAGCTCCACCACGCTGGTGGCGTTCAGTGATGTGCCCTTTATCTTTTTGTTCTTGCTCGTAATTGGCTTGCTGGGGGGGCCGCTGGTGTGGGTCCCCATCGTGGGTGCTTTGCTCGTGCTGGTGGCTGGTTGGCTGTCGCAGTGGCCCATTCGTGAATCGATTGAGCGCTACCAATATGAAAGCGCCCAGAAACTGGGCTTCATGGTCGAGTCTTTGGAGCGCTTGGAGCAAATTCGGGCCATGGGCGCCGAGCCCCGCTTGCAAGGCCGCTGGGAGCGCTTGAGCGCCACCACCGCCCGCAGTGCCATGGGCAGCCGCTTGGCCTCGGCCATCACCCTGAATTTCACGCAGTTCGTTCAGCAAAGCTGCAACACCGCGATGATTGTTTGGGGCGTTTATCTGATTTTGGAAGGCCGCATGTCGGTGGGTGCCTTGATCGGTTGCACGATTTTGGCCGGTCGCGCCTTGGGCCCATTGGGGCAGGTTGCTGGCTTGCTCACCCGCTACCAGCACGCGGTGGGTGCGTTCAAGACCATGGACCGCATCATGAAGCTGGAAGGGCAATACAACCCTGACCGAACCTACCTTGGCATCTCGCGTGCGCAAGGCGGTCTCACGGTCCAGCAATTGCAATTCGCTTACCCGCACACACAGCGACAGGTGCTGCAAATCGGCAACCTGACGGTGGCACCCGGCGAGCATGTGGCGGTGATGGGGCCTGTGGGCAGTGGCAAGTCAACTTTGCTCAAAGTCATGGCGTGGCTGTACCCCTCCGACGCTGGGCAGGTCTTGCTCGATGGTTTGGACATGGCCCAAATTTCACCCGCTGACCTGCGTGCCCAGATCGCCTGGGTCGGTCAGGACCCAGTGCTGTTCCGGGCCAGCTTGCGTGACAACTTGCTCATGGCCGCCCCTCATGTCAGCGACGAGCGTTTGCAGCATGTCTTGCGCCTGACGGGCATGGTCACTTGGGTGGCGGCTCATCCGATGGGGCTGGACATGCCCTTGGGCGAGAATGGAACCAGCTTGTCCGGTGGTCAGAGGCAGATGGTGGCGCTGGCCAGGGCCTTGATGTCCGACGCTCAGGTGATTTTCCTCGATGAGCCCACCAGCGCATTCGATGCTGCGGGGGAGCAACGGTTGCTGGAAGCTTTGCAGCCCGAGTTGCAAGGCAAGACGGTCGTGTTGGCCACCCACCGCCCCGGCCCTTTGAGTTTGGTGAGCCGAATTGTCTTGCTCGACAATGGACAGATGCTGGCTGACGGCCCACGTGACGCCGTGTTGCAAGCCGTCAAGGAAGGCCGCATCAAACGCGTTGCCAACGGAGGTGCCGTATGAACGCCCCACGCGCGTCCACATCCCATGCCGCTGGCAGCGACAAGCAGGCGCTGATGCAAAAGATCCAGCGTCTGCGCCACGAAAACCAATCGCAAGCCGACCTCGACCTGGTGGACGACGTGTACGCCGCCACATTGCGTGAACGCCAGCCCGTTTTGCGTTGGGGCTTGTATTCCGTTGCACTGGTGTTGCTCGCTTTTGTGTTGTGGGCGGCCTGGGCTCAACTCGAAGAAGTGACCACGGGCAACGGCAAGGTGATCCCCACCAGCCGGGAACAAGTCATTCAGAGTCTGGAGTCGGGCATCCTGGCTGAGATCATGGTCAGCGAAGGCGATACGGTCGAACTGGACCAAGCCCTGCTGCGCATTGACGATGTCCGCCAAGGCGCCAGTGTCAAGGAAGGCCAATCCAAAGTAGATGCCTTGCTGGCTGCGGCATCTCGTTTGCGAGCCGAGTCACAAGGCAGTGCACTGACGTTTCCAGCTGATGTGCAACGCAGAGCCCCGGATTTGATCCGCAATGAGCGGGACACGTTCGAGGCGCGTCGACGCAGCCTCGACGCGAGTTTGGGCGCGCAACAGCAAGCCTTGCGTTTGGCCAACGATGAACTGCGCATCACCGAGCCCATGGCTGCAGGTGGCTTGGTCTCGGATGTGGATGTCCTGCGCATCAAGCGCAGCATTGCAGAGGCCAAAGGGCGTTTGTCCGAGCTCTCCGGAAAATTCCGTGCCGATGCGGCAGCCGAGTTGGCCCGTGTCGAGTCTGAATTGGCGGGGCAGCGTGCAGGCCTGACTTCTCGCGAAGACAGCTTTCGACGCACGGTGCTGCGTGCCCCCAAGCGCGGGGTGGTCAAGAACATCCGCATCAACACCGTGGGTGGCGTCATCCAACCGGGCCAGGATCTGCTGGAAATTATTCCCATGGATGACAACTTGCTGATCGAGACCCGCATCCGTCCTTCGGACATCGCCTTTTTGCGTCCGGGCATGGAAGCCATCGTCAAAGTCACGGCCTACGACTCGGCCATTTATGGCTGGTTGCCCGCCAAGCTGGTGCAAATCAGCCCGGACACCTTGCGTGACGAAGTCCGGCGCGACGAAACGTACTACCGGGCGCTGGTGCGCACCGATGCCGCTGCGCTCAAAACGCCTGACGGCAAGAGCCTTCCCATCATTCCCGGCATGCTGGCCCAAGTCGACATCAAGACGGGTCAGAAGTCGGTGTTGTCCTATGTGTTTAAACCTGTTTTACGGGCCCGAGAAGCATTGCGCGAGCGTTGATTCCATGAAAAAAACCTCTTATTCCGTCCCCCGAAATGTGGCCTTCCACGCAACCCGCCTGGCGGTTGCCATGGGGCTCGTTTATCTGTCGCCTGTCATGGCGCAAGGTCAAAACCCCAGCGCCAATGCTGCGGCAGACATTGAGCGCCAGAGAGCGGCCACCCGCGCATTGGTCGACCAGGTCACTGCTGACCGGTTCAAGCCATCTGACACCGCAACGAGTCTCGGCCATGAGTTGCCCGCCGCGCTCAAGCCACTGCTGCCGCGTGTGCCCGAGGCAGGTCAAGCGACCAGCAAACCTGCGGTTCGTGCGGCCCATCTGAGCCTGCCCGAGTTGGGACCATTGGACGCCCCAGCGGTCATCCGCCGACCTGTGCAGGCGCAACCCAAGTCCAATTTGTCGACGCCTGACTTCTCACGCCAAAGTGTCACCTTTGCCCAGTTGATGGGGAAAAGTCAGCTTGACTTGCCAGAACCCGAAGGGGGTCTGGGCGTGTCCGCCGCGCGCAAGGGGGAGTCTGAGCTGCAAAAAACCACCTTCGCTTTGCCCGATCTGGTCGGGGTGGGGCTGGACTTCAGCCCTGAGCTCAAAGCCATCAAGGCCCGTCAAGAAAGTGCACGCCAAAGATTGTCCAAGACGCGAGCGGACCTGCTGCCCACATTCTCCAGTCGCTATGCCGATGGCAAGGAGACGACCGACAGCGCATCGTTGACCAACGACAAACACGATTACCGCAACACCTCTTATCGGTTGACGCAGCCGTTGTTCAACTACCCGGCGATCGAAAATTACCGCGCCAGCCGAGGCACCTTGAACGCGGCTTTGCTGCGCAGCCAAGCCAGCGAGGGCGAAGTGTCCATGAGCTTGGTGCAGGCGATCGTCAACTTGGTCACGGCCCGCGTCACCGTGGCGTTTTCAGACGAGTTGCTGGACAACCTGTCGGGCATTCTGAAATACCAGGATCAGCGTACCCAATCGGGGGCCAGCAGCCAGGCCGATCTGGAGCGTGCCCGCTCGCGTGTGTTGGCGGCGCGTCAAAGTCGCCTGGAGCAGCAGGCCAATTACAAGTCGGCCTTGCTTGAGGCGGAGCGGCTCTTGGGGTTCACGCCCCAAACCTTGAGCTTGCCGTTTCTCAACGAGTTGCCCCCATTGCCCCGCACGCAAGCTGAAATGCGCGAAGTGGCGCTGCGTGAAAACGCCGAAATCGGTGCGCTGCGAGCCGAAGTCGAAGCCCAGCAGTCACAAATGCGTGCCCAGTACGGCCGGGCTTTGCCCACGGTGGTGGCAAGCCTCGAAGACGATCGCTCGACCAACAACGGTGGCGTGATCGGCAAGCGTCAGGACAAGCGGGCCTTGGTGGTCTTCAACTGGGCGTTTTCCTTGGGTGGCAAAGAGTATTTTGCGGGCAAGGAAGCCGCAGCCGACCTCAATGAATTGCAAAACAAACTGGCTCAAAACGAGCAGCGCATCACCCAGTCGGTGGACACCGACTTCGCCTTGTTGCAGGCCAGCACTTTGCGCATCAATTTGGGTCAGCAAGAGCAGGCGTCTGCGCTGCGCGTGACCGAGGCTGTGCGCGAACAACTCAAGGCCGGGCGCATCGGCTCCATGCTGGAAGCGCTGGACGCCAGCGATCGTCTCTACCAAGCTCGCAACAAACTGACCCAGTCGCTGGGCCAGCAAATGTTGGCGCAAGCGCAGCTGTTGCGTCACATGGGCCAATTGACCAGCATCCGCGAACAGGCTCGCGTGCTTGTTCAAGACGTTCCTTCGTCTGACCCGATTTCCAAAAAATAAAAAGGTCTCACCATGGCAGGTAACTCTGAATCCAACGACGCTTCCGACATCTTCTGGCCGGGCTATGTCGACGCCATTTCCAACTTGGCGATCAATTTGCTGTTTGTGATTGCGGTGATGTGCATCGTGATCTTGAGCTTTGTGCTGGAAGAAACGACCAAAGGCAAGCCGCAGGTGGGGGATGCCCCCCAAGTCTCGCAATCGACCAGTGAGTCCAGTTCGAAGGCCTCAGCCGAGGACATGAAGGCCTTACAAAAAGAAAATGCCAAGCTCAAACAGGAGCTGAAAACACTGCAGTCGACCTCGGCCAGCGCGAGCTCCAACACCAGCTCCAGTGCAAGTGCCACCGTCAGTGCTGCAGGCGCACCCCAGCGCAGCGATGTGACCAACACCACCGCCAAAATGGATGTGGTCAATGCGCGTCAAGAAGTCATGAAAGACGAAAAGGGGCCGTCCAGCATGAGCGCGGTGGGCGCGGGTTTGATCGTGAACTTTGATCCCAAAGTGGTGACCTTGTCTCCTGAAGAGGGCAAGGAGGTCATGAGCCGTCTGGAAGCCTACGGTCCGCCCAAGAGCACCCGCTGGCAAATCACCGTCATCACGCCCAAGGGCTTCAGCGAGTCTGCACGGTTGGGCTATTACCGCGCTGTCGCTGTGCGCAATGTTTTGATCCAAAACGGTGTACCCGGCGACTTGATCAACATGCGTGTGGTCGAGAGTGCACAAGCCGCGGCAGACAGTGCCCGTGTCACGGTCAACCCTGCACCTTGAAGGCTTGGGCATGCAACTGAAGCAATTCTGGCAACTGCTGCGCAAACCGCCTGATGAGGCGGCATGGCGTCGGTCTTTGTCCGAACGTCGCGATCAGCGTTTCCTGATGGCGATAGGGGCTTTGGTGTTGGTGCTGCTGGTGTGGGCGGCTTTGGCGCCGGTCGACAAAGTGGTGCGTGCAGAGGGGCGCATCATTCCATCGACACGCGCGCAGTTGGTGCAGCACCTGGAAGGGGGCATCGTGCGTGACATCCGGGTTCGCGAAGGACAAAGTGTCAAGGCGGGCGATGTGTTGCTGAGTCTGTCGAGCTCACAGGCTTCCACCGACGTTCAACAAGGTCGCAACCGCGTGGATGTGCTCAAAGCCCAACAAGCCCGTCTGAAGGCTGAAGCAGAAGGCGCTGCATCTCCCGCATTTCCGGCCGATGTGCCGGATGCTCAGAAAGACCTGGAGCGTGCCGCTTTCCGTGAACGTGGCGAAAAAATTCGTGCCGAACAAAGTGCTTTGCGTCAGCAAATCAACCAACGACAGTCCGAACTGACTGAGGCCCAAAACCGAGTTAAAAATTTGGCCACTGAAGTCGATGTGGCGCGCAAACAATTGGGCGTCATGGAAGGTTTGTATCGCAAGGGTGCCGCATCCCAACTTGAATGGCTGGACGCCCAGGGGCGCCTGCAGCGCCTGACCACTACGCAGGGCGACGTCAGTAACTCCATTCCGCGTTTGCAGGCAGCCATTGCCGAGCATGCCTCGCGTTTGAATGAGTCCACATCGCGATTCAGGGCTGAAGCCCGAGCTGAGTTGGCGCAAATCAGCGCCGAAATCAACCGGTTCGAGTTGAACATCAGCAATGACAGCGACCGCTTGGCCCGCAACGAGGTGCGAGCGCCTTTGACGGGTTTTGTGAACAAATTGAACTTCAACACGCTCGGTGGTGTGGTGCGCCCTGGTGAAGTGGTACTGGAAATCACCCCCAGCGAGGGACCGTTGGCGGTGGAAGCCCGCGTGCGACCCGATGACCGTGCCAATTTGCGCCCCGGTTTACCTACACGTGTCCTGATCGGTGCTTACGACTACGCCATCTACGGTGCACTCGAGGGCCAGGTCCAAGAGGTCAGCGCCGACACGATCGTCGACGAAAAAGGCCTTCGTTACTACCGCGTGGTGATTCAGACAGGTCAGGCGCGTGGCGCATTGGCCGATCAGGTCATATTGCCAGGCATGACAGCGCACGCCGACATCGTGGCGGGGCAGCGCAGCGTCTTGAGCTATGTGCTCTCGCCCCTGACTCGTTTTGCCCGGCAAGCGTTGAGGGAGCCCTCATGATTACCCCGATGACGCCTGGTGTGGCGTTTGTTTCTTTGAATAACTTTGTGAACTGCAAGCAAGAGAGGTCCGTATGAAACGACTGAAGCCCTATTACTTTTTTGTCGGTATTCCGATTCTGTTTGTGTTGCTCGGCTTTGCTGCGTTTTACGACGTGGTGGCGGGCACCATGCGCGGCAACCCGCACCCGCAGATCAACTACCTGATTTTCATCTTGATGGCCGGTGGTGGCGCCATGATGATGCACGCCGTGCACCGCATGAACCGTGAAGGCGCGTTTGTGCAGCGCTTTTTTGTGTCTGCGCGTGAGGGCGCCAGCCCTGAAGTCTTGCGTGAAATGGTCACGGGCGAGCGTTTTGACGTCAGCAACGTCTTGGAGTTGCTGGCCGAAACCCAGCATGCGCCCATCAGTGATGTTCAGCACGCAGCCCTGGAGGCCGAGGTGCACCGCTTTGAGGCGCGTCAGAACATGCGCCTGTATTTGCCTCAGTTCCTGTCGGGGGCCATGGTGGGTCTGGGCTTGCTCGGGACCTTCATCGGTTTGCTGGGTGCGCTCGAAGAAATCGGTAAATTGATTTCTGCTTTCACCATGGTGGAGTCGGGCAACGCCTCTGCCGCGGTGCGCACACTGGTGGATCGTCTGAGCTCTCCCATGAAGTCCATGGGTGTGGCGTTCAGCGCGTCCTTGTTTGGTGTGTTGGGCTCCTTGGTCATGAGTGTGCTCATGGTGGGCGTCAAGCGCTGCGCCAGCGAGTTGGTGGGAGCCATGCACTCGCGCTTGGTTTATCTGACCGACTTCTCTGCACATGGCGAGACAGCCAGCCAGAACGACCAGATTGCCTCCAGCCTGAATGCCGTGGCCGAACAATCGCCCATCTTGAAGGCCTTGGTGATCTCGCTGGATCAATCCGAGCGACGTGTGCGCGACCTCATCAACTCGATCGGACAGCTGTCCGTCAAGATCGAGCGCAATGAAGTGGAACTGTGGAGCCGTGTCAACGACAGCTTGCAGCAAAACCAGCAGCGGCAGCAGGCCAGTTTGGATCACTTGCAACAGGTGGTGACGGCTGTGCGCGATATCGCCAAAGAAGTCACGCCTGCTTCGTACCGCGAAAACACCGTGGTCTCGGCCCTGGTCACGCAGCAAAACCGTGTGGAGTCGGCTCTGCAAATCATGGAAGCCAGCTACGCCCAGTTCAGCAAGAGCCTGGCCCAGCAGGCAGAGGCCTTGCAGCGTCAGGACCAGACAGCTCTGGAGGTCTTGCAATTGCGCTCGGCCATGGCCGAGCAGCAGCGTGGCATCCAGCAAGCTATCCAGACATTGGGTGGCAGCTTCGGTGGGCTCGATCGGGTGATCCGCGAGCACCAAGAGCATTTGGTTCGCCTGCGCGAAAACGAAGGCACGCAGAGCACCCAGCTGGCCAATGCCGTGCGTGAAGAAGGTGAAATCCTCAACCGCCTGATCGAGCGCATCGAGTCTTTGCACCACGAACAAGGCGCCCAGCATGAGCGCCACCTCATCATGTTGACAGACCAGTTGCGTCGGGTTGAGCCCGACAGCGCGCATTGAACCGAGCCTGCTGAAAATAAGCGTTCAAGCTGACCCAGGGAAAAGAACATCATGGACACACCCGTTACCTCCACAGCGCCCGTTTTGCTGGCCCAGGCCAACATCCCGGCATTGCCCGCTGACGCCTCAGCTCAGCCGTCTGCGAAAGCCACAGACGGGTTGCGTTCGGTCAAGGTGGTGGACAGCCAGACGCAAAACGGCAGTGCGGTTTTCACATTGCCCATTTCGCAAGCCGATGTGAAGTCGGTTCAGGTGCTGGACTTGGACATGCTCATTGTGTTGAGCAACGGGGAGGGCCTTTTGCTGCGCGAGGGGGCATTCTTGGCGACCACCAATGCGGCGCAAAAAGTCGTTTTTGGCGGTGGCGACAATGTCACCCTGTCGGACCTGCTCAAAAGAGTCGGCTTGATGAAGCCTTCGGAAACGGCCAGTTTCAGGCTCAGTTCAACCGAAGTGAAATTGGGCAAGTCGGAGGCACCTGGGGGCCAGGGGCTGAATCTGGGCAAAGGGGACGATGACGCACAAACCGGCCCTGCGCAAGAGGAAATCACCCAGTTGATCCAGTCTTTGCAAAACGCCCGATTGTCAGACAATCCGGTGCGCGAAGACAGTCAACCCGTCAAGCCATTGCGCATTTCGGACAGCGTGGCCGATCCGGTGGTGCTGCAGCCTGCGGCCTCGCCAGGAGATGTCAAAAAGGAAGACAACACCGACAGCGGCCAAACGGAAACCGCACTGACCACTCAGTGGCAGCCGCGAGCCAGTTTCAAGATCACGCAAGTTGAGTTGGTCAACGCCACACCCACGCTGGAAAACGTGAAATTCTCGGATGTGCTGCCCACATCGGCGCTGAAGGTGCAAATGACGGGAACGTCAACGGGCGTCAATCCCGTGTGGGCCGCAGATGCCAACAGCACAAGCACCTTGGGCACGCTGAAGATTTCGCAGTTGTCTTCGGCCACCTCTTTGCAGATCACCGTTGCACCCAGCAGCAACATTCCCAACGGTTTCACCATCAATGGTCAAGCCGTGACATCGGCAGGGGGCACCTTCACGGTGTCTTCACTGACGGCCGGGGCCAGCACCACGGATGTGGCATTGGCTTGGGCGGCATCGGCCACCCCGACTGTGACCAGCAAAAACCAATACTTTGAAGTGGCAGTCAAATACTTCAACGGTTCGGCCGAAATTGACAAAGGCGGCAAAACACTGACCTTCTGGTACGGGCAAGCCACTGAGCAAAGCATCAATTGGCGAGACGGTTTGGGGAACCCCTACCATGTTCTGCCGTCCAACGGTTACAGCTACGACATCAATGGCACTTCGGGCAACGACAACATCGTCGCTTGGGTCGGTGACGATGTGCTGCGTGGCGGCGAAGGCGCAGACACCCTCAACGGGGGGCAGGGTCAGGACACGGCCGCATACGATGCGGCCGCAGTCGGCCTGACCGTCAGCCTCAAAACCCCGGCTTTGAATACGGGTGAGGCGGTGGGGGACAGTTACATCGGCATCGAAAATCTGAGAGGCTCGGCGCACAACGACTTGCTCAGCGGTGATGACCAAGCCAACCGCCTGGAAGGCGGTGCGGGCAGTGACACCCTGGAAGGTGGTGCAGGCGCTGACACGCTCGATGGCGGCAGCGGTGTCAACCTGGCCAGTTATGAAAATGCCACGCAGGGCGTCAAAGCCTACCTGGACGCCAGCTTGGCGGGCGAGGGCGAAGCCGAAGGCGATGTGTACACCCTGATTCAGGGCTTGCGCGGCACCCAAGCCGCGGACACCTTGTACGGCGACAGCCAAGCCAACACGCTGCAAGGCTTGGGTGGTGACGACATCCTGTCGGGTGGGCTCGGTCATGACACCCTCGACGGTGGTCTGGGGCAAGACGTCCTGATGGGCGGCGCTGGCAATGACAGCCTGGCAGGCGGGCAAGGCCAAGACAACCTGGACGGTGGCTCGGGTGATGATGCACTCGACGGCGGTGATGGTCATGACACCTTGCAAGGCGGCACGGGACAAGATGTGCTGGACGGTGGCTTGGGCAACGATGTGTTGCAGGGCGGCGCTGATGCCGACACCTTGCGGGGTGGCGATGGACAGGACCGACTCAGCGGTGACGACGGCAACGATGTGCTCAGCGGCGATGACGGCAACGACACCCTCAGTGGTGGCGTGGGTGCCGACACTTTGCTTGCAGGCGCAGGCGATGACACTCTGATGGGGGGGGCTGGTGCCGACTCCCTGGTGGGTGGGGCAGGTCAGGATCTCGCTTCGTACGCCAATGCCGATGCGGCCGTGGTGGTCGACATGGCCAATTCGGCGGCCAACAACCGGGGCACAGACGCCTTGGGTGATGAATACAGCGGCATTGAAGCCATTGAAGGCTCGGCCTTCGACGACCGGTTGTCTGCTGGCAGTTTGAGTGTCCAGTTGATCGGTGGTGATGGCCATGACACCTTGGTCGGCAATGCTGGCGCAGATACGCTGGAGGGTGGCCTGGGCAATGACAGCTTGTCGGGTGCTGACGCCGCAGATCTCTTGCAAGGGGGACAGGGCGATGACACCTTGGTGGGTGGCTTGGGGAATGACACGTTCTCCGGGGGCAGCGGCTTGGATGCGGTCAGTTACGCGCACCTCGAAGCGGGCTTGGTGATCCGAATGGATGGCCTGTCTGTTGCGCCAGCCGGGCAAACCACATCCACAGGGGAAGCCATCGGCGACGCCTTTGACAGCATTGAAAAGTTGATCGCCTCACAAGGCAATGACACGGTTTATGGCAGTGGTGATGTGGTCACTATCGACGGTGGTGCCGGCAATGACCGTTTGATCGGCACCACGGGCTCCAACGTGCTCGTCGGTGGGACGGGCAATGACACGCTTGAAAGTCTGGGGGGCGGTGACTCGCTGATCGGAGGCGATGGCACCGACTGGGTCGATTACACCCAAGCCCAAGCGGGCGTGACGGTGTACTTGGACGGCTCGGCCACCTCCAGCTCGCGTGATGTGTTTTCTTCGATTGAAAACGTGCAGGGCAGTGCCTATGCCGATGACTTGCACGGTGATGCGCAAAGCAACACCTTGTTGGGCGGTGTGGGCGACGACACGCTCACCGGAGGCGCAGGCGCAGACTCTTTGGTTGGCGGCGAGGGGACTGACACCGCCAGTTATGCCAATGCCATGGCCCGCGTTGAGCTGAGCCTGAGCAGTGGCGGCACCAGTGGCGATGCCGAGGGTGACAGTTATACCGACATCGAACGCGTGATCGGTTCGGCCTTCAACGACAAGATCACAGGCAACGCCAGTGCCAACATGATCCAGGGCGGTGACGGGGACGACGAATTGATCGGCGGTGGTGGCAGCGACGTGATGTTTGGCGGTGCGGGCTCCGACATCCTGAGCAACTCGGGCGCAGGCACGCACCTGTATTACGGCGGGGCCGATGTCAGCCCAGAAAACGAAATTGACACTGTCACGTACGAAGACCTGCAAACGGCCATCAACGTCAGCTTGCTCAGTGGTGGCAGCAACGGTGCAGGTGGCACAGAAAAATTCTCGGGCATCGACAACCTCACTGGCAGCCGCGAAAGCGACTTCATGGAAGGGGATGGCAATGTCAACACTTTGCGGGGCAAAGCGGGCAACGACACATTGTCGGGTTTGGGTGGAAACGACCAATTGTTTGGTGATGTGGGGGACGACTGGCTCGATGGTGGCTTGGGGGCTGACCTGCTCAATGGCGGTGATGGCACCGACACTGTGAGTTACCTCAGTTACGAAGCCGCCAGCAATGCAGAAAACCTGCAGCAAATGGGTTTGACCATCGACCTGAGCAACACCGCTCAAAGTCAGCCCAGCGCCACCAGCAGCCCTGCAGTGGGCGATGTGTTCAGCAGCATCGAGGTGGTGGAAGGTACTTACTACAAGGACACCTTCAAAGCCTCCAGCGACGCCACCCGCTTTGTGGGTGGCGACGCCGACGGCTCGGTCGCCGATACGGTGGACTACTCGTCCTCCACACTCGATGCCGATGGCGTTGGGGTCATCATCACCTTGTCCAACCCGGGTACAGCGCTTTCGAGCCTGGTTGCAGGCCAAGGTGGCTGGGCAGCGGGTGACACCTTTGTCAGCATTGAAAACGTCACCGGATCAGCTGGCAAAGACGTGTTGACGGGCAACGATCAAGCCAACGTGCTGCAAGGTGGTGCTGGCAATGACACCCTTGTGGGCGGTGCTGGAAACGACACACTCGACGGCGGAGAGGGCATTAACACCTTGTCCTATGCCGACAAAACGACGGCGGTGACCTTGACGCTGCTCGACACGACCATGGCGGTCACGGTCAGCATTGGCACCGAGCGCGACAGCGTTTTGAACTTCAGCAACGTGGTGGGTGGCGCTGGACAAGACACCTTGATCGGTAACGCGGCGGACAACGATCTTTCTGGTGGGCTTGAGCACGATTCGCTCTCAGGACTTGCCGGGGCGGACACTTTGCGGGGGGGGGCGGGCAATGACACCTTGCTGGGCGGTGAGGGCAATGACAGCGTGCTGGGCGAAGCTGGAGATGACACCCTGATCGGCGGCGCAGGCGCTGATACCCTGGATGGAGGTCTGGGTGTCAACACCGTCAGCTATGCAAGCTCTGCGGCTGTGGTGGTGAACCTGACCAGCAACAACCACTTCGGTGGAGACGCTGTGGGCGACAGCCTGACCAACATCCAGAACGTCATTGGCTCTGTCCAAAATGACACCTTGATGGGCGACAGCAACGCCAACCAACTGCAAGGTGGCAATGGGGATGACGCCTTGTTTGGCGGGGATGGCAACGACACCTTGCAAGGTGATGCGGGCAATGACCGACTCGATGGCGGCGTCGGCAATGACACCCTGACCGGTGGATTGGGCAACGACACCTTGGTTGGCGGTTTCGGCTTTGACCTGATGGATGGCTCTGTCGGCACGGGCGATGTGAACGTGGCTGATTACTCTGCATCCACTTCAGCGACCATGATTGTTGACCTGAGCAACACAGTGCTGGGTGCAGGCCTTGGCAGCAGTTTGGCCCAAGGCGATGTGCTGAGCAACATCCAGAAGGTATTGGGTTCTGCGCAAAAAGACACGTTCATTTTGGCCGACAGTGCGGTCACGCAGGAGCTCGACGGTGGTGCAGATGTGAACACGGTCAGCTTTGAACGGGCCAGTGCCTCTGTCACGGCGACTTTGCAGGCCTTTGCAGGGGTGAGCTTGGCCGGTGCGGCGGCGGGTAAAACGTTCACCAACATTCAAAACCTGACCGGTTCCAGCCAAGGTGACGTGTTGGGCGGCAAAGACGACGAAAACAACCTGTTGACTGGCGGCTTGGGTAACGACGTCTTCTTGGTCTCCACCGGTGCCGACACGCTCGAAGGCGGTGGCGGAACAGACCGGGCCGACTTCTCCAAACTGACGGTCACGGAATCCTTTGTCATCAACCTGGATGCGGCGGGCGATGCGCTGGTCAGTTGGGGTGCCAGCAACACAGCGCAACTCAAGAGCATTGAAGAAATTTTGGTTGGCGCTGGCGATGACAGCATCGCGGGTCACAACCAGAACGACACCTTGAATGGCGGTGCAGGCAATGACACCTTGAATGGCGCTGCGGGCAACGACAACTTGCAAGGCGATCTGGGTAACGACAGTTTGCTGGGCGGCACGGGCAACG
>JACCDW010980585.1_pt1 | contig 19609 bp, 21 predicted proteins | sample 7449781 | NCBI WGS metagenome assembly JACCDW01 (sample SAMN15323449, study PRJNA562643) | freshwater metagenome | isolation source: river surface water | place: USA:Blue River Watershed | collected 2017-08-18
TACTTGAACGCACACCAAAAACCCTACGCTTCAAAGGCGTAGGGATTCGCAGTCAATCTGTGGCAGTGCGTTTGTTGAACACAGTTCCTGTGGAACTGGATCTCTTTTTTCATTCAGAAGTTTCTTCGGCCAACTATGTTGTGCTGGCAGAAACAGCCAGTGGTCTCAAAGAAACGCTGCAAGTGAATGTGATTGCTGGCATTTCTGAAGATCGTCTTTCCTATCAAGGCCGTGTGGCAGTGTATGGTCGAGTAAACTTTGGCACACAACTGCTGGATATCAACTGTGTGGTAGACTCATCCAAATGTTCCGTGCAGGCCACTCCCAGTGTAACAGAAGATGTACAGGTCAAGATATTCCCTGTATACATGGAGACCATCTATGGCGGTTAATGCACAACAGGTCAAGTTTGAGTCAGACTATGGTTTCAATGTACCGGGCATAGAACTTGGCAACGACGGCTCACTGGTTGCAGTGAGCGTTCGCGGTGGCGACCTGTTGATCAGCAACACAACCGTTGCCGCACAAGGCACAAACAAAACAATCACACTGTCCCCAACAGGTACAGGCACAGTGTCTACACCCAAGCTAACAATTACCAGCTTGGCAGATGACCATGTTGCCTATTCCAACAATGGTGCAATAGAGGGCAATGCAAATTTCAGGTGGAATGGCACTACGCTGTCTGCAACCAACCTAAACACTCGCAGTGTTGCCAGCACAGATCCTCTCAATGAGCTGGTGTTAAACAGCCCTAGCGTGGTCACTGTCAACGCCACACTAACAGCAACAGGTACAGTAACAGCACCCAATATAACAGCCACAACAGGCAAAGTTTTATCGCCTTTGGTTGAAGCCACTGGTCCTGCAAACAAAATACGTTTTTATTTTGACAACGTGGCCAGTTTTCCAGATGCCGCTGTATGGGAAGGCAGTTTGGCCTATGCCAATGACACATCTAAAATTTACTATGCCAAAGGCACTGCCTGGCAAGAAGTTGCTAGACCAGAATCTGGCATTAACACAACAGAGTCTTCCAGCTTCAGCAATGTGTCTATAACCGGCGGCTCAATAAACGGTACACCAATTGGTGCATCAACACCTGCTGCCGCAACATTTACTTCTGCCAGTGTATCTGCTGTGCCAACATTGGCAAATCAGCTAACTAATAAGAGATACGTGGACCAACAGCTTTACCTAGCGATTGCACTGTCAGGATAAAAAATGTCAAAAAAACTAATAACAAAATATCTATTCACACCAGGATCAGCTGGCAACGGGACAGTCAAGTTTACGTCCAAAGTCAAACTTGAATCAGTGGTGCTGATCACCAACACCACTAGAAATCAAGTGATATACAATTCATTTGATCCATTGCTGGGCGGAGTAGCATCCTACAATGGTAACGATACTTCAACATTTGTAAACACCATTGACGGCGTAACAACGCTGACACTGGCCGCAGATACCAACACCATGCTGTCCACAGACAAGCTTCAGATCATTGTGGATGGCAAAGAACTTGCTGTTCGTCCTTATGATTTTGGCACGGATGCCATTGAACGTATGCGTACTGCTGATCCACAGAGTTTGATTGACGCTGACTTTGAATATGGATTACAGCCTACCAAGTGGCAAAACCTAGGCCTAGTTCGCAATTATCCAGGTATCTATGAAATTCCAGGCACAGACTTGATTGTGTCTGCCATTGCTTCAGATGGCGGCGTCAACAGTCTTATTTCTGTGACCACAGTGGATGCACACACCTTTGTTGCTGGTACACCAATAACCATGCAGGGTTTGAATAGAACTGTTACTGGGTACAGTCGTGCTGAAGGATCGTTTTTGGTAGCAGCCACTCCGGCGCCCACATCAAACACATTTTCTTACTATGCCAAAGGGCAAGTGGGCACAGGCACCACTTCTTTGCTGACAGATACCATACAGTTGCGTAAAGGTGGATTTTACACTGGTTCCACTATTGCAACTTTTTCATTGGTATCAGATGGTTTAACACCATCAACAATCACAATTACAACAAACAGCAATCATGGCCTAACGCCTGGAATGCCAATTGTGGTAGACATCACCTCAGTAGGAACAGGACATGAACAAGCAGAAGGTCCTTTCTATGTTGAACGTGTGATCAGCCCAACCAGTTTTTCATACACTGCTCGATCTGCGGCAATTGTTTCCACAGCCACGACACTGACAGGAAACGTGTATGTGCGATCTGACTCGTTCTTTATTCACAGACCTTATGATGGCGGCGTGTTGATTTCTTCTGGCGGCCCCGCTTATGGCATGCAAGCAGTGCGTAGCTCTAAAAAATATTTTCGTTATCAATCTGGTAAAGGCCTGCTGTTTACCACTGGTACACTGCTTCGACCAAACTATGACATACAAAGCGCCACTGCTTCAGCAACCACAGTTGGATCACCAATCACAGTGACCACAGACGGTGTTGACCACGGCCTACAAACAGGCGCACAGATTCGTTTAGAAGGTATAACAACTTCAGGCTACAACGGAACGTACACAGTGTCATCCATTGTGTCTGACACAGCATTTGTTGTGCTGGCTACTCAAACTCTAGGAGATGTCACTGGATCTTTAGAAGTGAGTCCCAAAGTTTATGTCACAGGTTGGCACGGTTCTGTCACAAGAATTGGTATCTTTGATGAACAAAATGGTATTTTTTGGGAACACGACGGACAAGAATTGTATGCAGTGGTTAGAAATTCAACCACACAATTGGCCGGACTTGGTGCTATCAATGCCGACTCAAACACACTGACCGGAACTGGCACTAGATTCCAAGATCAGCTCAAGGTAGGAGATGATATTGTTATCAGAGGCATGACGCATACAGTGACATCAATTGCCAGCCAAACCTCACTCACTGTGGCTCCAGATTTTAGAGGTGCTACCAACGTGTCGGGCGTTCGCATGTGTATAGTGAGAGACACAAGAATACCTCGCAGTCAATTCAACAAGGACACCTTGGATGGCAATGGCGACAGCGGATTCAATTTGGATCTTAACAAGATGCAGATGATGGGTATTCAGTATACCTGGTACGGTGCAGGTTTTATTGATTTCATGGTTCGCGGAGTTGATGGAAACTTTGTAACAGCGCATAGAATCAAAAACAACAACGTAAACAATGAAGCATACATGCGCTCAGGTAACTTGCCAGCAAGATACACTGTTATCAATGAAGGCTTTGTTTCTCGCTTGACCAGTGCAATTTCAAGCACAGACACCTCATTGACATTGGCAGATGCATCTCGTTATCCTACAAGTGGTGTGATTTATGTTGACAACGAAATAATTTCTTTCTCGGGACGAACAGGCAACACACTGACAGGACTGGCTCGAGCAGCCACACTGACACAGTTTTCAGGTGGATCACAACGCAATTTCACAGCAGGCGCGGCCGCAAGCCACAGTGCCAATGCTGGAGTATTGTTGCTGAGTGTTACATGCAGTCCCACTCTGAGTCACTGGGGTAGTGCAGTGATCATGGACGGAAAGTTTGACAGCGATCGAGGATATATCTTCAACTATCAAAAATTGAATGTCAGTGCCAATACCACCAACCAGACTGTGTTCATGATACGCTTGGCTCCCAGTGTGAGCAATGCTATTGTGGGGGACCTGGGTGCAAGAGATCTGCTGAATCGTTCTCAACTGTTGTTGGAACAGATTGAAATAACCACAGCCAGTGCAACACCTATTGTAGTGGAAGCTGTGTTGAATCCACAAAATTACCCTGTGCTTCCAGCCAACGTGACTTGGACAGCACTGACTCCGCTGAGCCAAGGAGGCCAACCAAGTTTGGCACAGGTGTCAACAGCAGTTACATGGCCATCTGGGTCATTTGCCCTGCCAGGAGAGCAGGTATTTTCGTTTGTGTCTGCTGGTTCAGATACCAAGGTGTTGGATCTAGGCAAACTCAAAGAACTCACTGCAACCACCATTGGTGGCCGAGGTGCATTTCCAAATGGTCCAGACGTGCTGGCAATCAATATTCGTACAGTGACAAGCAGTGCAACAGCGCAGGTTGTGCTACGCTGGAGCGAAACACAGGCCTAATTGGTGTAGGCATAATTAACATTATGTCTACACTTAAAGAACTCACTAAAGAAAATCATCGCCTGGCCGAACGCTCAGCTTTTGTTGGGGCCATGATGCGCAATCAGCTGACTCCAGCACAATGGACCAAGTATCTAGTTTGGAAAAGAGATATCCTACTGTTTCTTGATGCCAAATTGCGACTGTCGGCCAAACACCCAGAATTTGATAGAACCGGTCAATTTGAAAAAGACATAATTGACACCAACGATTCTGCAAATGCCGAATTGAAAGCAACCGCAGCCTACATAGACCATATAGATCAAAACATCAAAGATGCCTGGGCACATGTGTATGTGCACTATCTTGGTGATCTTCGCGGTGGACAAATGCTAAAGAAAATGGTCAAACTTCCAATGAGTCATGTGGAATACACAGATGCTGAAGGCCTTGAAGCAATCATACGAGAACATGTCACCGATGATCTGGCTGCCGAAGCCAACAAAGGTTTTGAGCTTACTATGGCGGCCATGCAAGAGATCATGTCATGAGCAAGGTATGGAATACCATGCTGGAGTTACAGGCCAGTATAGAACAGCAACTGAATGCAGTTGGCCAACCAGTTGACGAAGGTCACACATTTGATTGGCCAAATCATGTATGGACTTCACCCACATTCAGGCGAGCACACCTTGACGCAGTAGATGCACGTGACACCAAGGGTCTGTACATGTTGCACGTCACTGTGTTTCCGCACATCATTGATCCCAGTCCTATCTTTGGATTTGATATCATTTGCGGCGAAAGAAAAATCACAGGTTGCTTTCATGACTTCAGCGCCAGTGCTGACAAAGAACATGCAATGATGTCTTGGTTTCAAAACTATGCAAAGCAATTTGAGTGGCGTAAAGCTCGCGAACTGCCAGAATGGGCACGTCGCATATTCAGTTCAGGTATGATTGCCGCGGGCAATGTCAGTGATGAACTGGAAATAGATCAGATCCTACAGATTGTATCAACCACACTGCCTTGGTATCTAGAAAATGTAGGAAAAACAAGAGGTCAATGTGATCCTAGAGAAATATTAGAAGCGCAGAACTATTACTGTAACAATCAGCGACAAAATCCTCATACGCCTCGTGTGATGCAGAGCCTAGGATTTGATGAAGACACAGTTTATCGTTTTATAAACGACTGTCTGTTTCCCGATTTAGTATGAGTGCGGCAAACTTGTTGTGCCATATGATCAGCCTGCGTCGTTGAGTAGCACTGCTTTCTCTGTATACAGGATCTTCAGCTAGTGTTTGCATTATCTTGATGTCTTCTAAGCAACACCATCGAAGCAGTCGATTAAATTCTTGATCTTGACTCACGGCTTTTACAATAGGGTGTTCCCATTGATCCTTGTTGGCAAGATGTCTTGCTTCTAGATACCAGCGTTCTATCCAACTGATATTGTCTCGGTATGTTTTTTTCAACATGGGATTGATCAGTCTTTTGTCCCAGCAGTGGTATAAATCGGCGCCCTTTCGTACCACTGGAGATTTTGGAACTTTAGGAAATGGAATAATCACTGCTTCATTCACTGTCATGTTGATTCAACCATTTCTCCATGTTGACCAGCTTGCTCATAAAGCTACTGCTCTGAACCAATTGTTTGCTTTTGTGATGTAGTGGCTTTGGTTGTACGCCTAGAGGCAACCAACAGTATCCGTCGCTTTCGTGATCTAGCACAGGAAGGAATTCATGTTCAACCACAACACAAAAGGTATCGTATATAAATTTTTTGTCTTTGCTGACATATCTGTGTAGCGGGACTATTTTTTTCCATTCAGTCATGCCGGTTTCTTCTTGGCACTCTCTCAACAGTGTGTCTCTAGGACTTTCTTTGGGATTGCTACGGCCACCCCACAAACCCCAGGTACCGCTCCATTTTTCTTCTAGGCTACGAAGTTGCCAGCAGTATCTGCGTGTGTCTATTGCGTATATCAGCCCACCAGCGGCTCTGGTTATACCAGCAGGCGCCAGTACCCCGGTTGAAATATCCCCTCGTAACTCAGTATCCATTGTTCATCCATAAAAGCTAATTGTTGATTGCTTGCAACATTCAACACATATTCCACAGTGTTTGTAACACTGGCGTCAAAGCTGACTACCCATGCTGTTCCGTTGAATTCAATGATATCTTCAGGATCTGCAACTAAACCACCCCACTCGGGTATCTCAGCAGGCGACTGCACTACTATGTATCTCTGACCAGCTGCCGCCACGGGCAGGCCATTGCCTGGAGCAACACGAGTTGGATCAATCACTCCATCAATGGCTGATTTAGTATTTGCTGGCAAACTGTCTTGATCAACGTCTACTAGCAGTTTGTTTGGGTCAGTAGGATGTTCAGACAGCACTCCAATAAACTCTCCACCCCACACACCAGGGCGATCTTGTCTGTTCACACGAATCTGACTGATACCATCTCTGATACCACCAAATGCTTCCAAGAATGTGCTCCACAACAAAGGGTCTCCATCCACTGTAGACTGCAAATGTCTGGTCAACAACTGTAATTCTCCGTTGGACAATCGCACTGCACGTTCAGGATCTGTAACACTCTGCCACTTGGACTGAACATCACTGATGTAAGTATCATCCAGCAATTGATTCAGTTCATCAGCATCTCCAGCACGTATGGTATTGATAATGTTGGAGATCAGTTGTTGCCGTTGTACCATTGCTGGAGGGTTGATAAAAATAGGCAAATTGAATATCAAACTGGCAACATCAAGAACATCATCTGTTCCGGTAGGAACCTGACGCACACTCCATACTGTGTTGATTAACTCAACAAAATTCATGCGACTCCAGTCAAACATGTTGTCGTTGTTGCGCAGGTCAAGACTGGGGTTGAACAACACAAGTATTTGTTCCAACAACTGTAATTTTTGATCTGTGTTGGATGTCCATACGTCTACCTGCACATTGAGATCATAAGGAACAGGCATGTGACGCTTGATAGAATATGTTTGTCCAATTTGATCTAAAAATTGACCTGTGGCAGCATCATATTGCTTTTCGTACACCTGCACTTGATCAGTATGGGTGGGGTTCAGGCGTCGTTCAGGCGATGGCAATAATTCGGTAATATACACAGCAATAAAAGGCACAGTGTTCATGGTATTGTCACTGTTGTTCTTTAAGATGTGTGCGGCCATACGATTGATGTCACCGTATCGAACAGGTACTTTTTGATAAATGTCTAGCCCATTTTCGTCCTTGCCCATCTTCACCGAAAAGCCAGCAAAGAATCTCATGAACTGCTGTAGGTAGCGTCTAACTTGCCGGTCGTAAAAATATTGCATTAGAAGTCTGTCCTTGGTTTAACTACTCCACTGATTGGTTGTCTTGTTGGATAGTTTTGTCCATCAAGATTTACGCCTTGTGTTTCGTTGTTGATAAAGCCGCCAGCATTGACGGAACGAGCAACAACATCAGTTCTGTTGGGGAACACATTGTCATACAGTCTTGCCCAGCGACCTCCACGATACACAAACAATCGATTGGGCAAGAAGTCTGTGCGTATAAACATGTCGCCTTGTTGTGGGTTGTTGGGAAAGATTACACCACTGGCAATTGGTGCACCATAGTATTCTTCAAACGCGGCAGCGTCTGTTGGTCCAGTTGGATCACTTGGCGACTCGTAATTGAACAAGGTGCTTACGTCAGGATACAAATCTGGAACTTCTTTTTCGGCAGCCGCAACAATGGCTTCTGTAATCTCAGTTTCCTTGACATAGGTACTGATTTGATTTTTAAGACTGTCTGGGTCAGCTGCCTGACCAAGTATGTCTTTGTATTCTTGTGCATCAGTTAGAGGCGCAGCCTTGATACGCCATAAATGTGGCCACCATGTTTGTGAATAGCCTTCGGCAGCCTTGCTGGCATCTTGCACCACATACCACTTGTTGATAGCAGGCGCATTGGGATCTAACAGTGTGTCGTCGCGCTGATGTGGTAGTTCAATAACATCACCAGCCATGAGCTTGCGACCAAGACGTTCAATCATGTCATTGAGGTGAAATGTAATAAACAGCACATCGGTATTGATGAACAAGCCAAACTGTGTCAAATCAAAATCATTGTCACCTACATTGTAAACACCACGTAGATCATAGATGTCTTTGTCGTACTTGCGATCACGGTTTTCCAGAAACAGCAAGTCCTGTATCTTGGTTTCGTTGAAAACGTCATCAGCTTGATAATTAGGTTGTGTTGGATCGCCTGTTTCGCCTTGTGGATCTGGGCCCAGGTATTTGTGTATCATTATGGAAGTACCGCCAACCATGAACTGTTCCTTGATAGTGCGATCAATGAACTTGTAATCGTTGGTCTTGTCTTTGCGCCAAAGGCTCAATCTAGGCATAATTTGTCGTCCTTACCCTTTATTTATGTTGCACAAGTGCTTGAAGCCAAGTCCTTGTGATTGTCAGGGTTTTGCAAGTCATTGAAATCATTGAAGAATTTTTTCGGTTGACACACCCTACCCGTTTGTGTATAATACAAACACTAGGCAACAAAAAGGAGTTCACTATGTCGCAAGCTGTCGCTAAACTGCAACGTGTAAAAACATGGAGCGGAAAGCTCACGGACCGTTATCAACTCAACATTGGGATTGCCGCCGCAGACAATCCCAAGCGCATTGTGCAAATGCTTGCCGTGCGCTCTGTGCTCAATAATGTGGAAGTTGCTCGTGCTATACAGCAAGCTCTAGCAGACTGCCGCTTGCAAAATATTGTGCGTATAGACAGCCCAGCAGACAAGCCGTTTGCAAAAGCTCAATAAAATCAAGCACTTAGCGGGTGTTGCGTTTTTGCAACACCCGTAAAATAACCCAAAAAAAGTGGTTGACTATGGGTCCGTTTTGTAGCATAATATGGGTATGATGAACGATAAGGAGCGCGGTATGAAACTGTTAATCTCAACGCAATACATGGAAAACTACGGTGCCCATGATTGGGATGGTCAAGGTGAATGCCCGCAGTATTGGAAAATGAAGGGCGGCGAGGACTATTTCCTCCCCTTGGACGGTTTCAATCCCAACCATGAATTTGCAGATAAGCGTCTACAAATGATTGTTGACAGTGTTCGTGCCCAAGTGGAGTGGGATGATCAGTACAGTCGTCAGTACATTGTGGGCTACGAAATTGTTGCAGATGACCACATGACCGAATTTGAACGTAGCCAGTTGGAGTACGAAGGCAAGATTTCTTACCCAGCAAAAACTTTGGAGATTGCATAATGAAGACCCCTCAAGTGCAGGCCCTAGCAGGTATGACCCCGCTGGGTTTCAAGGACACTCGATCGTTTGATCGCGAACGTCACGGTGGCTTGTACGATCGTGGCTCAGCAGACAGCTACTATCGTCGCAGTCCAGACCCACACTGGTACCCTGATGGTACTGGACACGGTGAGCGCATTGTAAATCTCACACCCGAACAAGTGGCCGAGTACATGGCTGGTTATGAATACAACGAGCGCAATGGTGATTTCAAAGACTGGGGTTGACCCAGCTTGGAATCTCTCGTATAATTACATATTGAACACATAAGGAGCCAACATGGCAAGACTGCAAGCAAAACGAATCGCTACACCTGCACCTGCTGTGGTGTTTGCGGACACGTCTACTCCCTTGCCATTGCGCCCTCTTAAACAGGCGTTCAAACTCAAACCTGTCAAAGTCACCATTGGTGAAGTCAAGTATGTGGGCGAAGAGCCCCTTCCACCGCAGGATCGTGTGCTTGACAACATTGAAATGGCACGTATCTACAACTGGTATTCCTACAACTGTGAAGGTGCAGATGCACGTGCCTGGATGGAACAGCTGATTGGGGCCATGCCCAAACGCAAGCATCTGATTGAGCGTTACAAAAAGATGCAGGACTGGCGCCTGAGTCGTACAGCAGGCTGGATTGCTCGCATCATCATGCGTGGCGGTCATGTGCCCTACAGCACCCTGCGCTATCTTGTCAAGGCCACACGAATGGCTGAGATTGAGTACAAGAAGTTTCTAGCCGACGAAGCCGACAAGGAAGAAAAAACAGAAAAGCCCAAAGGCTATCAGCCTACTATTCAAGAGCGCATGCGAGAAAAGCTGAGCGAGTGTCTTGGTGAAGCCGAAGGCTTGGTTGATGAATTTGTGGGCAACGGATACTCAGGCAAGGTAAATGTGTTTGGGCTGTTCAAACAGTTCAACCTACACCAAAACCAGATTGGTGATGTGCTGAAATGGGCCAATCCCAAATTGGATGAATACCTTGAGCTACAAGAAGCACTGTCTAAAAAAGTAACAGCAAGGTCTGACGATGAAGCACAGCTGGTAGAGGGCTATGCACACTTGACCAAAAAGCAGATCAAATCTGCTATTGAGATGTGGACCACTGTGGTTGACGCCGCCAACAGCTATGGCACTGTGAAGAAAGCAGAACGTGCACCGCGCAAGCGCAAGCCAGTTCCACTTGAGAAGCAGGTCAAAGGCATCAAGTTCCTCAAGAAAGATGACGCCACAGGACTGGTCAGTATTGATCCAACCAAGTTGATTGGAGCCAGCGAGGTATGGGTGTACAATGTAAAAACACGCAAGATTGGTATCTATGTAGCAGACGACTACAGCAAAGTGCTGTCTGTAAAAGGAGCCAGCCTGCTAGGGTTTAGTGCAAAAGACAGTAGACAAAAGACCCTGCGCAAGCCAGAAATACAGCTAAAGGAGTTCCTTACCCTGGGCAAGCCTGCGGCACGTAAATGGTTGGAAAAGGTCAAAAGCACAGACATTGCCCTAAACGGACGTACCAACGAGCACACTATCCTGCTCAGGGCACACAAGTAAACTGACTTCGTTACAAGCCTCCGGTAGGTAAATATACTATCGGAGGCTTTCCTATGGCATTGACTACAAGAAACGACATCATACGCGAGATTGAACTTCGCCTGGGCGGAGGCATGGTTGATGTTGAACTAGATCGCGATCACTATGACGTTGCAATACAACGAGCTCTAAACAAATACAGACAGCGCAGTTCCAACTCAGTTGAAGAAGGCTACCTGGTGCTCAATCTCAATGCAGAACAGGACACTTATATTCTTCCCCAAGAAGTCATTCAAGTACGCTATCTTTTCCGCAGTGGCGCCGGTGGCGTGTCATCGGGTGTTTCTTTTGAGCCATTTGGTGCCGCATATATCAATGCATATTTGTTGCAAAGCACAGGATCAGGCACACTTCTCAATTATGAGATTTATTCACAGTATCGAGAATTGCTTGGTAGAATGTTTGGTCAAGAGATCATGTTTGATTGGGTTGAACAAACCAAAACATTGAGATTGCATCGTTATATCAAAGCTCAAGATGATTCTATCATTATTCAGGCCTACATGTATAGGCCAGAAACTTCTTTAATAAATGATGTCTATGCCAGTTCCTGGATAAAAGATTATGCCGCCGCACATGCCAAAATGATGCTGGGTGAAGCTCGCAGTAAATTTGCACAGATTGCAGGTCCACAAGGCGGTAGCAGCCTAAACGGTGACACGTTAAAGCAAGAAGCCATGGCCGAAATCGAAAAGCTCGAAGAAGGTATGAAGCTGTACGAAGAAGGTGGCCGCCCACTTGGTATTGTTATAGGTTGACATTGCATTAGTTTTTTTGCTAATATAGTGCATGACAAAACAAATCATTGGCGTATGCGGCTTCATAGGTTCTGGCAAAGACACAGTCGCAGACTATCTAGTTAACTTTCACGAGTTTCGCAGAGACTCATTTGCCGCCACACTCAAAGATGCAGTTGCCGCAGTTTTTGGCTGGGACAGAGAACTGCTTGAAGGTCGTACCAAAGCCGCTCGAGAATGGCGCGAGCAAATTGATCCTTGGTGGGCCAAACGGCTTGGCATGCCAAATCTAACACCTCGTTGGGTCTTGCAGTACTGGGGCACAGAAGTGTGTCGCCGAGGCTTTCACGATGATGTCTGGATTGCCAGCCTAGAAGCTCGATTGCGCAACAGTAAAGATAACATTGTAATCAGTGATTGTCGTTTCCCCAATGAAATCCATGCTATCAAAGCCGCAAGCGGCAAGGTAATTTGGGTGCAACGCGGTGAATTGCCATGGTGGCATGACATTGCGGTGAGAGCCAATCAAGGGCATTTAGTTGCCCAAGAGACTCTAGTATCGCACAACATACATGCCAGTGAAACTGCCTGGGTTGGTACAACATTTGATCATGTCATTGACAACAATGGCACAGTGGATGATTTGTACACAAGGCTGTCTGCAATAATTGCCTAAACAGCAGGCGCAAGCAGGATAACGAATTTTAGGGTTCAAGGTAAATACCGTCCATTTTTCAGGGCGTTGGCTAAATAGATACAGCTGAAAAGCCAATACTCAGGAGACTTGAAACATGGCAACCTTAACTTCACCAGGCGTAGCAATTAGTGTTATTGACGAAAGTGCATACATTTCTGCAGGAAATGGTACTGTACCTCTAGTGGTAATTGCTACCGAATCAAACAAACTAAGTGTAGATGGATCTACACTTGCAACAAGTACTAGTCAATCCAATGTGCTAGAACTTCTTACTAGTCAGCGAGATCTATTGATTCGCTATGGTAAACCACAATTCAAAATTGTAGACGGTACACCAGTACACGGTTACGAAACAAACGAATACGGTCTATATGCCGCCTACAGCTTCTTGGGCTTGGCCAACCGCGCATACGTTATTCGTGCAGATGTTGACCTAGCTCAACTTGAGCCAACATCAGTAGAACCAACTTCACAACCAACAGCAGGCACATACTGGCTAGACACCACATCTGCTCGATTTGGTTTGTTTGTGAGCAATGCCGCAGGTAGCACATACAGTGTGTGGGAACAGCAAACTCTGCTAGTTCCAGGTACGTCTGATGTTGTGGTAGATGGCACATACGGCTTCAAGCCAAATGCATCTTATGGTGCCAACGGCGACTATGCATGGGTAACACAAACCACTGCCAACCGAATCTGGACAAAAGCAGCCGGTGCATGGTCTGTTGTTACAACTGCCACAGTTGCTCCTCACTATTCTATTCCAACTGCCACAGCCGCAGGAGAACTTTGGTTCAAAACAACTTCTCCAAACAATGGTTTCTTGCCAGCATTGAAGAAGTATGTGATTGCCACCGGACAAGTGTCTGGTACATGGGTAAATGCACAGACTGCTGTGTTGGCCTATGCCAATGATGCTGCCGCTGATGCTGATGGCCAGAACGTTATCAATCGTGTGTATGCTAAAACAACTGCTGGATCACCACAGTTTGTATTGCGCATTTATACTTCAAGCGGATGGGAAGACCTAGTCTACGAAGCCAACCCACAAGAACCTCGTGGCGCCACAGCAAATGGCACATTGTGGTACAATGACGAACTGGCAGTTGACCTGTATCGTAAAGGTCCTCTTGGATGGGAACCAATCTCAGCTGCCAATATTGAAATAGGCACAGATGCACCTGCAGGACCAAGCATTGGCGATATCTGGGTTGATACATCAGATTTGGAAAATTATCCCAAGGTATACGAGTACAATGGTGCAGCCTGGGACCTACACGACAACGCAGATCAAACCACACCAAATGGTATTGTGTTTGCTGACCTAACAACCACAGCAGAAGACAGCACCAATGGTGGCGCTGCCACTCTAGTCGACGGAGATGCACCAGATCCAGATTTCTATCCAACTGGAATCTTGTGCTGGAACGCAATCGTGTCCACAGGCAACGTAAAAATGTACAATGCAGTTACCGGTGTATGGAACACAGAATCAGGCAATTATGATTCAGGCTCCAAGGCAGGTTCTCCATACATGTTGCGCAAGGCACAACGTCGTGTGGTTGTAAAGCGTTTGCAGGCAGCATTGCGTCAAGAAGTATTGGCTGATGAAACAGTAAATTTCAGCTTGATAGCTTGCCCTAACTATCCAGAAACAATTGACGAAATGATTGAACTCAACGTAAACCGCAAGGAAACAGCATTTATTGTTGCTGACGCTCCTTTGCGTCTAAGCGGTCGTGGTTCAGCAGTTGAGACCTGGGCAACTGGTACCAATGCAGGAGTCAACGGCGAAGATGGTCTTGTTACACGCAACACCAACGTGGCTGTGTACTACCCAAGTGCAATCACATCAGATCTAGATGGCAACGATGTTGTTGTACCAGCCAGTCATGCAGTTCTACGCACCTATGCCTACAATGACCAAGTGGCTTATCCTTGGTTTGCTCCAGCCGGTCTACAGCGTGGTGCAGTAAGCAACGTGACAAACTTTGGTTATGTCAATAACGAAAGTGAATTTGTACCATTGGCATTGAGTCAAGGCATGAGAGATGCACTGTATGTCAAGCGCATCAATCCATTGACCAATTTCCCAGGTCAAGGCCTGTTTGTGTTTGGACAAAAGACACTGCACCCATATGACAGTGCACTGGATCGTGTGAACGTAGCACGATTGGTTTGCTACTTGCGTGAGCGTTTTGAGCCAATTGCTCGTCCGTTCATCTTTGAACCAAACGATGCACAAACACGTGCCGCTGTCAGAACTCGTTTCAATGACTTCTTGAGTGACTTGATCTCCAAGAGAGCGTTGTACGACTTCTTGGTTGTTTGTGACGAAACAAACAACACACCTGCTCGTATCGACAGAAATGAACTGTATGTTGACGTAGCTATTGCTCCTGTGAAAGCCGCTGAATTCATCTACATTCCAATACGTGTAGTTAATACCGGTAGCCTTACGCCAAATGCAGCCTAAGGAAATGGTCTAGCAAAAGAGGTCAATTAGACCTCTTTTCTAGGCGTACTAAATGAAAATGAACTCAGCAGTATAAATAAACATAGATTCAGGAGGAATACCAAATGGCCACCGTTATAAATTTTGGCGTACCACAACTTTCAGGAGGCGGAAGCGATTCCCCGATTCTGATGCCAAAGCTAGCTTATCGTTTCCGTGTCACCCTACTAAACTTTGGTGGACTTGCGGCAACCAGTACATTGACTTCACAAGTGGTCAGTGTAACCAAACCTAACTTAACACACGAAGAAATCACAGTCGATGTATACAACTCAAAGATTTACCTTGCTGGTAAACACACTTGGGATCCAATAACATTGGTTGTCAAAGACGACATTAGTGGTGAAGTAGACCGAGCTATTGCGGCTCAACTACAGCGTCAATTGAATCATGCGGCACAAAGTGCACCTGCTGCTGGCGCGAACTACAAGTTTGCCATGAGAATTGAAGCACTTGACGGCGGAAACAATGTCAACATATCTCAAGGAGATGTACCAGTTGTTCTAGACGAATGGGATCTAGCAGGTTGCTTCTTGCAAAACGTACAGTATGGTGAAAACAACTATGCAACCAGCGATGTTGTAAACATCACTATGCAGATTCGTTATGACAATGCTGATCACTTTGTAAACGGCGCTTCACAACTTCAGAGACCAGCAGTAAGAGCAACTGGATTGGGTACCGCTTCAGCCAATGGTTCAAACTAATTAAGGAGATAGCCCATGGCTACGGTTACTAACAACGGCCAGCCAGGCTTGATCCAGTTTGATAATGTAGCAGAACAGTTTGGCCCAGGCCGAACAACTGAAGTTAGAAATCGATATCAGTGGTCATTGCAGTTTGGCCCCACAGCAAATTTCACTGGTGGCACAGCAGGAAATATACTGGGGCTAAACGAAGCAAACAACGGGGTTGGTTTCTTTATCAAAGCCACTGACTTGCCTCGTGTTACTGTTGAAACACAAACCTTAAATCAATACAACATTCGTAGGAACGTGAACACTCATGTTTCCTACGAACCGTTGACCATGACATTCTATGATACTCAAGACAACATGTTTCAGAAGTATCTCATGAACTATGTCAACTTCAAATCAAAAAACTGGGCCAATGCCAACAATGTACGAGCACCGTTTCAGTTGGGTTCAGGTTATGTGCCAGAATTTGGCATGCGTTCTCCTATAACAGGATTTGGTGAAGGCGGTATTATCAACGGCGTGAACCTTGGTGACGTGAGTTTGACACAGACCAGCAATGATAATTTCTGTAGTCACATTGTGATTACAAAAGAAATGAAAGGCGATGGTAACACAGACAAGTCCCAGCCAATCACACTTTACAATCCTAAAATTGTTGATATCAGCCAGGATCAGCTGGACTATTCAGACGGCAGTTCTCCACTGACCTGGACCATCACCTGGCGTTATGAAAGCTACGAATACGGAGAACCAAGAACAACATCATTGACAGCAACCGGTGGTGTAACTGGCGAAGCCGCACGTGTGGTGCAAGAAACTGGAAGAAGCATCGGAAGGTTCTTTGAAAACTTGGCCAGAAGGATTTTCTAATGTCTGAACTAAACAACATAGTCACTGCGTCTGTAACACAAGAAGAATTTGGTATTTTCAAGACCACAATAGTTGAATACAACGGTTTGTACGAAAATGCACTGGCCACAAACAAAGCAAGTATGAGCAGTATAAATCTTGGCCAGTTTGACATACTTCGTTGTCAACTACAATCACAGGGCATTGACAAGTTTGGATCACAATTGATTGCCAAAGAATTCCTGCGTTTGGTCAAAGACGGTACATTTACATTTGGTGAGATATCGGCCATTGCTGACAACTATGCAGTTACTCAAGGTGGCTTGCAGTTTACACAGTTGTATCTAAATGCGTTGAATGCCAAGCGCAGTTCGTCAAGTCGACTAGATTTGATTGGGGATGAACCAATTCCGCCTCACGTTAACAGGGCAATAATTTTTTAACATGGCACGTAACTATGTACAGGGATTCTATGTTCCTCTCAACAAAGAAAAATACATAGGTTCAAACAGACCCAAATATCGCAGTGGATGGGAACTCACTTTCATGCGTTTCTGTGACAATCATCCCAGCATAATTGGTTGGGCCAGTGAGAGTGTTCGTATACCTTACAAGAATCCTTTCACCGGCAAGGCAACAACTTACTACCCTGATTTTCTTATCACTTATCAAGACAAAGACGGCAACAAAAAAGCCGAGGTAATTGAGATCAAGCCCAAAGGGCAAGCAGTGCTAGAGAAAGCTCGCAGTCAAACAGAAAAAGCCGCTGTGGTATTGAACATGGCCAAATGGGAAGCCGCACGTGCATGGTGCAAACAAATGGGCATGCAGTTTCGTGTGGTCACTGAAACTGAGCTATATAACAACATGGGCGGTAAAAGATGAACAAGAAATTAGAGAATTTATTCAACTTACCAGAGATTGAATCAGAACCTGTGACTGCTGAAGAAACTCAAACAGAAATTATGGAACTAAAATCCAACCTAGACATGAGCAAGCGTATTGACGCGGCACTGGATGAAGTAAAAGACATAAGCGAAGCTGAACAGGCACTGGATAACCTTGCTGCCAAGGCCGAAGAAGCGTTTGATCAGTTGATGGTGCTTGGTGCCAACATGGATGATCGCAATTCAGGCAAAATATTTGAAGTAGCATCAACCATGTTGAAGAATGCAGTGGATGCTAAAACAGCCAAACTTGAAAAGAAATTACGTATTGTTGAACTACAAATGCGCAAAGAAAAGATGGACAGAGACGCCAACAAAGCAGGACCCAATGGACCTGTAGTTGATGCTGTGATGGTAACAGATAGAAACAGCATTATTCAGGAAATGATGAAAAAGCTCAAGAGTGATCCAACCGAGTAACTGCCATTATAAAGATAAATAAATCAGAGGTGATAAAACCATGTCCAGTCTAAAAGAATTCATTTATAACAGTCAACCCGAGTACGAGTACAGGGTTAAAATGACCGCTGAGCCAATTGAAGAGCTCATGGATCGTTTTGAAGCACATTTGGTCAAGTATGACGTTAAAAAAGTAGCCAAGCCTGTGAAGCTGATGCTACAGTCACACAATGTGGATTTTCCAGACAGTCGCGGTGTTGAAATTTGGTATGTTGATGTTACACTGGGACTTCCTGCTCAGCCACGTGCATTGGCCATGGAACTGGGCGAAGCAATGGGCATCAGCGAGAATCAGATCAAAATTCGTGGTGCAAATGAAGGTATTGAACTAGAACAACGTGCCGACTTGTCGTCAGACAACAAAGAATACAAAGTCAAAATGGGAACCGAGTACAGTGCCGACGAAGGTCCAAAGAAAGAACCATTGTTCGGTGACGAGTACAACAGCATGTTCATGAGAGAACTGGCCAAAGCGCAAAAAGATCGTGTGTTCAAATACGAATTCTCTGCCAAGGTACCCGATGCCAAACACGAGCCGCTAGAGTCTACAAAATCTACTAGTCCTATCAGCGGTGCTGAACAGGAGAAGTACAGATGAGAGAACTCAAAACAATAACAGAAGCCAGTGCCTTGGGAGATGCCGCTGACAAATTTGATGACATCTATCTTAGAATAGAAGCATTGGCCAATCATGCTAATGAACTTATCAAGTATGCAGGCGAAGAACAGTTGGTAGGTGATTGGTGGCAAAGCATGCAAGATGCCATGCAAAAGATGCAGGCAGTGAGCGGAGAAATCCGTCAGCCAAGATTGCCAGGTATGGAATCAGTTGAAGAACAACCACAAGATGCGCCACAGGTGCAAGAGGAGACTCAGATGTCAAATATGGACGATATGATAGCCAGTTTGTCAAAGCTGGCAGGATTGCCAGTGGTAGAAGGCAGCAAACCAGACTTTTTGGATGTTGACAAAGACGGTAACAAAAAAGAACCTTTCAAGAAGGCAGTTGACGACAAAGAAGACGACAAAGAAGTCAAAGAAGATGTTGAACTAGACGAAAAAGCCAAGAGCCCATATGCAATTGGCATGGCACAGGCCATGAAGTCAACTGGCGATGAACCACCACTTGAAAAAAGCACCATTAAGAAGGCGCACGAGATTGCCAAGGCAGTCAAGAAGAACGAAAGTGTTGAACTAGACGAATGCGGTATGCCAATGGCAGTTGCATACGATGACGCAACAGATTCTTATCCTGGTCAATCAAATGGTCCAGCTGAATCACCAGCTGACATGTACAAGCTAGACGTCAAGACAGCCAACAAGACCATGACGTTCATCACAGACAATCCAGAAGAAATCATGCAGGTTCTCAGAGCATCCGGTGTAGATATCAAGTCATCAGAAACAACTGCTGGATTTCAACCACCAGCACAGGTGCCAGTACCTCAGGTAAATTCAACACCTAGCTCACCAGCGGAAACAACTGAAGAAGCAGTTGGAGACAAAATACGTTCTTCAACAGGTGGTACAATCACACAAACTGCAACTGGTCAAGTGCACAAAGCAGGCGCAGGCAATTATGGTGGCGCCAACGACGACGAACTTGATGACGAAAATGATGACGAGGATGAAGACAAGAAAGTGGCAGAAAGCATTGCTGTGCTTCGCAAGATGTCTGGCTTTGCTCCTGTGTCAGAGGGCAAATTTGGAAACA
>JACCDW011269851.1_pt1 | contig 19609 bp, 11 predicted proteins | sample 7449781 | NCBI WGS metagenome assembly JACCDW01 (sample SAMN15323449, study PRJNA562643) | freshwater metagenome | isolation source: river surface water | place: USA:Blue River Watershed | collected 2017-08-18
AAGCGTAGCGCCTAAAGAAGCTCCGCTAGCCTCCTCGTTCGCCGGCCTTTGGCCGGCTTGAAGGCGGCTAAGCGTAGCGCCTAAAGAAGCTCCGCTAGCCTCCTCGTTCGCCGGCCTTTGGCCGGCTTGAAGGCGGCTAAGCGTAGCGCCTAAAGAAGCTCCGCTAGCCGGCCGTTGGCTACATAACTAAAAATCAAGAACAACCCCTTTTGCTCATTTGTTAAACAACGAAGCAAAAAGAGTTTGGTTTTCCATTCATCCTAAAAGTATTTACTCATCATATTCCACAGGTGGTTCGAGTGCGGCTGCAGCTGCACCTCCTGCATTGGACGTTTCCGCTGCAGCACCTCCTTTGACTTTCTTTCCAGATGTTACTTTATTAAACGTACTCCACACCCATGTGTAGTCTTTCTCAATATCACCAATCAGTGGTACAGAACATCCCTTTGACACAGAAACCCTCAGAAGACTTTCATTCACATACTTCCGCAGTGCCTCAAACTCATCAATCCATTCACGTGCCTTTCCATGTGTCAGAACATCTCCATTCACAATGGCGTTCAACCACATTGTTGCCGTATTGACAAACATCTCCAGTACAGCTCGAATGGCTTGATGTCTCTCCCTCTTTCTCTCCCGTCGAATGAGTTCTGCTTGCATCGCCTCTTTCTCAATCTCTTTCATCAAGTACAGCACACCCAGATCACCATTGTCTTGCACGTTGAATTGACCTAGGTAACTATGAATACGTTCATCAGCAATTTCCGAAGCAAGACGATGAATCGCTTGGAATTGTGTCATAATTGTCTTACCCAGATCGCGAACACGTGTAATCAGCATGTAGGCAGGAGGAAGACCACCACACGGCACATCTCCTTCGACACGAGGCGCATGACCACCACCCGACTTGCGTAGCCATTCATAGTAATGAGGGTTGTGGATCACACCATTCACTTGCTGTCCAGTATTCCATGAGAAGGCTGTGTGGCATTCGATGCAGAACATTTGATCACACCCATCGACCTTCGAAATACGCGTGCCACACTTGGGGCATGGCTTGGATTCCTGTACGATCAACGACACACTCGCCTTTTTCTCCTCATTACAGACGTGAGTTTCATCTCGCTCCTTGCCCAACATATCCAAGCAATCTTTACACGCATAATTCTGACACGTTCCACATTTGTAGGCTGTGCTCAAGAATCCACGACACTCCCCATCTGGGCATTTCATAATAAAGGCAGCACGTTCTTTCTTGTGTTCCTTCGCAGCATTCGTATCCAACAAGTATGCAGGTACAGCTTGCCCACGTCGTTCGTAGTTAAATCGTTCTTGTAGTCTCTGCAACCCCTGATTGCGCAAATCGAGTGTTTGACGTTCTTCATACAGAGCTTTTCTCTTTGCCTCCCACACAGCATACTCACGATTCAACTCATGAATTTTATCTCCCACTGCGCGCATCTTGAGCGTTGCTTCCACACGTGGCTGACGCGTTGGTAGTAGTGCAAGCTCGCGATCAAAGAGAACCTTCTCACGATGCTTCTTCCAAGGACCTGTGCGAAAGGCTTTCGTAAAGTGCATATCCAGAAACTCATCGTTCCACGCACGTTTGCAATTCATACAATGGGCATCTTGTTGTGACTCTGTCATGTACCGTTTGCAACATGTGACACATGCAGAGAAGCTGCAGTAGGAGCAAGAGATGGGTTTCCGAACTTGTGTGGTATATGAATCATAACAGACAGGACAGATATCTGCAGATCCTGCAGCGTTTGACGATGATGCACTCATGTTGGTAGCGTACCTTTCCTCCATGCTGCACTGCGGGTTCAAATTTTGTTGGAACCGTTGGGTGCCTGCTGTGGAAAGAGGAGGAACTGGAACATGGCTCACCCTTAGGAGAAGAGATGACAACGTACGCAACATCGTGTCCTCGCTGTACAGCGACAGGAGGACGCGCACATAGTTTTGAATGGATTGGCCATCTGCGTGATGGGACATCCAATATCTTTTACACATCACTTGCGGATGCTACAGATCCAGAAGACTCTCCGGATACACTCACAGGGTATATACATCATATGAAAGAAGTGCAGCACACACCATGGATCTGGATTTTAGACTGCCGTGATATGAAATCCAAAGATCTATTACGAACAGGCTTTGTGAAACAACTTACAGACGTTGTTCATCATGTGTATTTTGAAACATTGCACGCTGTCTATATCCTGCATCCAACTATGACAATGAATGCACTTATTCAATGTATCAAACCGTTTTTGTACAAAGAAACACGGAAACGTATTCATTTGTGCAACATGGGGTTGATTGATACGATGAATCGTTTAGAAAATGCGGGTATTCCACGATCTGAAATGACAGTGATTACAAAAAAGATTGCTCATGCACGTTAGCTTGGCTGTTGGCGGTACTCATTTGGAACACGGGAAATGATACTTGCCCACGTTTGTCCCACTAATGAGAAATAATCACCTATTTCACTTTCTGGAATTACACCTTCTTTGACTCCTTCTTTTACTTTTTCGAGATAAGCGAGTGTCACTTTAATGATATCATCGAATGAATTCGTTGCACACGCATTGTAATCATTGACAGTTAAACCTAATTCCACGCCGAGTCTCACAATTTGATGGTGAAGAGACATCCTTTTACTCAGAGGAAAGTTTTTCAACCCGTGACTTTGTCAGTTGAAAGGATCCTTCACAACTTGCATTTTCACGCCACCACGTTTTGCACGCAGCCGACATCTCTTCCCAGCGCTCCCTTGGCATTGCCTTTGCTACACCAGCAGCTTCTTCAGGTGTTTCCACGCGTAGATAATGAACTCCATGAACAGGAGGATTTGCATAGCTGTCCATATCCACATCGGGTGCGACGAGTGGAACGCATCCCATCGCCATACACTCCACTTCTCTGTGACACTTCCATCCGTACCCAGGAAGACAGAGACCAAATCGTGCCTGTGCCAAACGCTCCAAATACTGTTGTTGAGTCAAAGGGTATTTTGTCTCAACACCTTTCACCATCACCCAGTGCTCTGGAGGACATGCCTTTGACCAATCGGGCTGTTTCGCACCTGTGCGTCGCTTTTCTTGTACTTTGTTCTCAATCTTTCCATAAAAGACAGGACCTTGCACGCGAGAGTCCCATGATGTCTCAGCAATCCCCTTTTGCACAAGCTCTTCGACAAGTGCTGGACGACGAGGCCAGAAAAACCAAGGGAGATGATTTGGCACTCCTTCAGGAGGTGTAGGATTTCCGTACAATGCACCACGACAACTCTTCTCTTGTAGCGGTGCAGCCAAACGCCATTCATGCGTAGGTCGATCATACAGCAAAACTCCGTTTTGCCCCACAGATCCCCACCAACACATTGTTGCAGTAGGATGTTCTTTGACATGAACCAGACCTTTCTGACCCCAGAGTTTTGCCATTTCACGGAAACTGTCCCCTGCGTGTGCAAAGTATCCTTCCAAATCTGCACGAGGAAGCCAAAGAGTTGGTACAGATGCGGTGTGTGTAGTTGGTTTTGTTTTCTCAACTTCTTCATGCAATACATGCAAAACCTCTTTTACGGAATTTACAAACAGATGCTGAAGACCTGCTGCAGACGACATTGTTATGGATCCTTGATGTGCATATGCTTCTTTTCCTTCATGAATAACCTCAATCGCTAGAGCAGTACGAGGCAAGAGCCAATTCCATCCCCAACCTGCTGAAGAGGAATTGCTACTAAACACTATACCGTGCGCACCACGCATCACATCCCACATGCGTTCTGCAGATGTGCGTCCTGGATACACGACACGAACTGTCCATGCTTGCTCCAGAACATCTTCCATTTCACGAAGACTCTCTGTTGTGAGAACATCACCATCCTCCACAAGGACAATCGTTGGCAACTTGACGCCATGTCGAGGTGTCTCCTCCCAACCACGCACGGATTCTCTGAGTACTTGAACATCTTCAGCCGTTGTATGAAGAACATCTGAGACTGGCATACAGATTGCCTTTTGACAGAAGATTTGTTGATCTGTTTCATACTTAATCACAGGAATCTTAGGAAGCCCCCAATCAAACACTTGCAGCGCATCAATAAACTCCTTTGACTCTGGACAGAGAAACTCACCATGGAGAAACCCACCTACCTTACGAGCCCACAGCACTTTTGTGATATACTGCAAAATATAGTTTTCTCTTGATTTCATCGTATCTTTTTGTACAGGAATAATGAGACCCTCCTTTGACACAAGGGAAGGAGACAAACTACGAAGTTCTGCTTGCGACCATTCTTTTTGGGCTTCTTCTGCAGTTCCAATATACATCTTCGTCTGATCGTAACAGAGTCCATTCTCAGTTTCCATCACATTTTGCAATCCAAGTAGAACTTCTGTTCCACCTTTTGTCACATGTGTTCCTCTCAGTGTCCAGGCTGTCTCTCCAATCGACAAGGTACGATTGATTGTTTCCAACCACCGTTGAGCCCCAGGCCCTTCCAAGGTACGTGTCAAAGGGGAGATTGTTCTCTTTTGCACAACTGTCTTCTCAGGCCAAGAGACTGTGAGAGGTTCCACATCATGAAATCCAGTAGGATGGATATAGAGGAACGCGGGACGATCGACCACATTCTCTGGATCATAGGAACGTGTTGCACTCGCGTGCATGTGATAGGTTTTTAGCGTACGTGCTGGATTGATTACACGAAATCTCTCCTTCAACATCTCCATCGCAAATGCATTATCACATCCCATCTGTCCAAAGGGAATCCCTTTGACTCCTTGAAATGCGGTTGCACGGGCAGCAAAGGTAGCTTTGACATCTGCTACACGAACAACCCAGGTATCCTGCGAATCTGCACGAGGACCAAACAAAGTGGCTTCGTGTATGTTGCCACTCGCAGGAACATCCCAACGAAGCAAGGCGAGCATCGTCTTACTCAGATCCACTGACCAAAGATGTTTCCAACTGTGATCATCGATACAGATATCAGCATTGGCAAAGGATACGATTGCATTGTCAGGAAGTGTCTGAATCGCTTCGATCACATCCCAATAAGTCAAACGATGTCCAATGACGCGTTGCGTTACACGACCAGGTTCGGCATGTGGGAGTGATTCGGTTTTTTCATTCAGCAAAAGGATGTGATCGATGCATTTGGAATCCAGATTTGTTCTTAGACAGAGGTCAATCTCTTTCTTTCGTTTCTGTACAGGTGGTTGATAGTATTGTGTGATCCAGTACAAAGGTGCTGGTGTTGCAGAAGACTCCAGTTGCAGCCCGAGTTGTTTTCCACGGTCTGTCAGGGTCTTCCCTGGCATACGTGCGAGACAACGATAACGAAGAAGTGCAGCAATCAGAACAAGTGCATCATCCAGAGTACCATCCCATTCTGCTCCCAAATGAGGATACAGATCTTTCAGCTCTTCTAGACATAGAATATTCTGAATTCTATTTTCACGAAGTAGAGAGGATTCAACAGAAGGATTCCCCTCTTTCTTAATGAACACAAGACGACTTCTCTGACTCCTCTGTTTCAGATCTGTTAGAGTAATTGGTTTGAGAACAAGAGAAAATGTTGTGGGGTCATTTGATGAAATACCGATCGTATCCCATGGTTCGAGAGCAGTATAGAATCCAAACGCGAGTGTCTTTTTTTCCTTCCAGAGAGATGGGTCTGTTTGGAGAATACGAATCTCCTTCTTTGTTTTTGGATGAAATGCTCGCATCCCTCTGGAAGATGATCGGTTCGAAGTTTTAGCCCTGAATAAAGCAGTCTAAACTGTACAAAACGGTTGAAGAAAGATGGAGCGATGTGCATATGTGATCAATACAACCCCCTCTTACTTTTACTTGCTACGATTGCATCTGACATTGCTTGAACGGTATGGAGGATTGCTTCCTTGGTCCGTGTTTGTAGCAACAGAAGAACCTCATCATCCAACGTTACAACAACTCAGTCGAGACTTTTCTTGGTTGCGTATTCTGCATATAGACCAAGAAGACAAAGGGTTTTTGGACAGTCGTCTCGCAGCGGTTGAGAAACTTCCTTCCACATTTGAATTTGTCTTTCCTATCCAAGAAGACTTTCTTCTGGAAGCACGACCTCTTACAGATGTATTGATGCAAGCGATTGATATCTTGGATGTGCATAGTGATGTCCAAAGCCTTCGTGTGATGCCGTGTCCTGGACCGAGTCCAACCAGTCAGATGTTTTCTGGCACGCAGTGGAAAGTGTTAGACAGTGCAAAAGGGGATATGCTCTTCAGTTATCAAGCCACGTTTTGGAGGCGATCCACCTATTCTGCCTTTTTACACCAACTGATCTCTCCACTTCGTTCTATGCAGCTGACAGAAGCACAGAGAAAACGCGTTGAAATTCAAGACAATATTGCAGAGATTTCTGCAGGACAGAAATTGTTAGAATCGCTAGGAGGTTTCCATTTGGCTTGGCCGCGTGAAGGATCCCAGCCGAATGCAGTCTATCTTTCTCCATGGCCATACAGACCCACCGCAATCGTCAGAGGAAAGATAGAACACTGGGCTGAAGAGTTAGCCGATCGAGAACGAGTTGCTCTACGCGATGGGCCTTCTCTAAGGTAAAAAATTGAAGCGCATATAGACTTGTGTAGGAAAGGTATCCTTCAGAATGAATATCTTTGTACTCCATTCAAATCCAAAGAAAGCAGCGCGATGGCATGCAGACAAACATGTTGTCAAAATGATTTTGGAATCCGTTCAGATGTTGTATACAGCCCATTGGATCGTTGCCTATCCCTTCTTACTCGATTGTAAAGCACCTATACATGTAGCGAAAGCACAACGACCTCTTCCAACTCCACCTGCTCTGCGTATGTGGAAAGCACCGTTTCAGCTCAAACAACCAGACCAGCGTGGGTATCGTCCAGTCCATGTCCATCATCCATGCACAGTATGGGTTCGATCGTCTCTACCAAATTATCTATGGCTCTGTCGATTGACGATTGCACTCGTGGAAGAACATCAGTTTCGTTGGCCAGAATCTATAGAACATAGTTGTGGAGCCCATGCGCGATGGTTACTGGACCATCCTCCTGCGCTTCCTTCCCTAGGACAAACCCCTTTTGCTCTTGCCATGCCTGAAGACTATAAGAAAGGGCACGATGCGATTCGATCGTATCGCGCCTTTTACAAAGGATCCAAAACAGAGCGTGGGATTACCAATCGTTACACGAAACGGCACAGACCACATTGGTTGCTTTAATCCATATTGTTCAAAGTCACAAACACCCCTCCTACTGCAGGAACCATCGTTGTAAAGTCACAAGGATCGTTGTATAGAGTATAGTAACGATGACAAAGTTGGACTGAGGAGAGTCCTAAGATTAAATCAGACCAGCCGAGTAAAAAGGAGAAGGATCCAAGAGATCCATTACTCATATAAGGAGGAATGCGTGTTTTTGCTACATCACCAACACGTAGATTGAATGCGGGATTGATTAAAAAGGTGCTTAGATAGGCATTGTCATACAAACCACCGTAAAAGCTGGGATGAATATTCGCTTGAATATCAATACGAAGTTTCGATGTACTCACAAAATGTGTTGAGAAACCACTGAGATTAATGGCGATGGAACTCAGAGTTAGATTGTTGGATGTACTGATAAAATCAAGATTTGTATCAGCGACTGTGATAGAACTTTGATAGACACGATATTCACCAGGATGTATGGTGCTGACATAACCGCCAGAGAGATTAGAACCAAAGATCATTGGACCAAATTCAGCACCAATATTACTCATCGCACCTAAACTTGCTAAACAGTCATAGAGTGTTGTTGCGCTGATATATTTATTCACAAGCGACAGATTATTAACGGTTGTGGATAATTGTTCTTGAGAAACATATGTGGAACTGATCTGTGGAACACTGTTCAGAGCTGCAAGTGCATTTGTGGAAATGCTGGAAATGTAAATGGAACTCAATGACTCTTCAGGAGTTTGCCATTGAATCTTTCCTTTGTCACCTACCACGGGACGGTAATTGGATCCAATAAAGTTATTTGTCCCTGGACTCAAGGCAATGACATCTCGGACTTGTAAAATATTCGTGTCCAATGTATATCTGGACATTCTATTGGTATGTCCTTCTTTTTATGAGCAATGGTACGTGCAACCCACATAGGCTTTGCGGAGCGTAGAACCATTCCATTCAAACTCCTCACAGACATAGTCTTCTTGCGCAAGTTCAAAAGGACAATCCATCGTAATCTTAGCAACTGTGTAATTGTGTAAGAGGTCATCATCTTGCTTTCTTCCATATCCTGGCACAGCAGAAGAGCAAATGTAATCACCATTTTCCAAGTTGCCGTTGATGTTTGTGATCCAAATCGCTCCTTCACCAACACCATTGATACGAATACGATCTTCAATACGATCACCAAATCCAGATTGATGATCAAGCATAGGTGTTCCATCGTCATTGTAGGTATCATTTCGGTGATTGGTCACAACACCCCACACAGATTTATCCATATCCTTTGACACAAGTTCTATAGTGGGAAGCGCTTCAGTTGTGAAAATTGCATCTTTTCCTGTGATTGTACTACCATTCTGGTAACTCATGTACTTTCCTGTGGAACGAACGATTTTGCCGACGTGATCAGTGAGAGTGGAAGTATTCAAATTCGAATCGACACTGACGTTGGCGTGCTGGCCTGTGAAAAAGAGAGAGCCAACAATTCCTGTGACTCGATTTTGACCACCAGCACGGTAATAAATAATTAAGTCGTTTGTTGTTCCAACACATGTCATGAGTGCCAAACTTGTATTCATACTGGCCATGAGTGTAGATGCAGCAGTATCATAACGTAATCCAGTAAATGCAGCAAAATGGGTTCCTGATGCATTCGATGTTGATCCATTCACTTGGAATTGACAAGAAGGGCTTGTTGTTCCAATACCCACACTTCCGCCTGGTAAAATACTTAAGCGAGGATAGTTTCCAGGATTTTCGAAATCTAAACGAGCACCGGCAGAACCAGATGCACGAATTACTGCTTGATAAGGAGATGCACTTTCATTTGTGAGGAATTCTAATGTTGTGCTAACACCTCCAACTATTATATTTGGATATCCACCAACTTTATAGACATTCAGTAAAGCATTAGGACTTGTTGTTCCAATACCCACATTTCCATTATTTTGAATTGTCATTGCAGTTCGTGTACCAAGGGCTTGATTATATGTATTTGTTGAACATGTTAAAGCATTAATCATTAAATTCAAACCTGCACCACCAGTTGTATTGGATGTCATAATTCCCCATCGTGTTGTGTTTCCATAATTTCCAATTGTTGTTCCAACACTTCCTAATTCTATATGTGTATTTGATTCTGTTGAGTAAGCGGTGTATGTTTGAATTAAGGATGTCAATTGAGAAATAGGAGGTGGTTGCTGATTTCCTAAACCAAACGTAATATTTTTGGGTGCAATTAGAGTTGAAGTCACATACTCATTACCATTTACATCTAATGTGTAAGTAGGACTTGATATACCAATCCCTACATTTCCATTCGAACGCATATAGAATGCCGCACTTGGATTCACCGTTCCAGCATTGACACGACCTATAAAGAATGTACTAATTGGTGCAAAACTAACACTTTCACCCATCATCCATCCAGTAAATCCAGTTTGTCCAGGATCTTTAATCAAAATAGCATTTTCATTCCCTGCTGTATTTTGCATTTGCAAACCACCATATGAAACATTTGTATCTAAAAATAATCCTGTACTAATGTGACAATTACCTATTACATCCAAAACATACTGAGGATTTGTCGTTCTAATACCCACATTTCCATTTCCATGTATATTTACAATTGATGATAATGATGTTATACCATCCGCACCACCACGAATCACAAACATTGCATTGCTATTTATAGTTGTTGGGCCGATTTGCCAGTCATAATAGGATGCTATTGTATTTTCAAATGTGATCATTGAACTTATATCATTTTCTGCAGATGAATCCCTTGCTATATGAAGTAGTGTAACAGGGGTTGAAGTACCAATGCCAACCCGCATTGTTGATAAATCAATCGTCATTGCATTGCTTGTTGTTAAAAACTTTGAAAAATGAAGTTTTGTGGCACTTCCTGTTGTATTGGATAAACCTGCTTGGATATACATTTCATTTGAAAAAGGGGTTATACGAAGTAATCCAGTACTTGCTGTTGTATTTCCAACTAACATACCTCCATTCACATCAAGGCGTTCGGCTGGCCTTGTTGTTCCAATACCTACATTGGATCGACCTATCCCAGGATTTTCTAAAGTGAGATTGTTGATTTGCAAAGAACTTGTTGCCATGTAAATTTCATTTGTAGATGTCATGTAGGGATACTGGGATTTTCCGTAGATTTCTAAATTATCAAATTCGAGGTCCGCATAGACATTGGAAGAATATCCAACTGCATAAGGATATACTGAAAATGCACCATTTATTTGAGGAGTCCAATTGATTCCATCAGAACTTGCTTGAATGGTCGAAGCAGGTGTTGCTGAATTACCCACCGCAATAAATCGTGACCCATTCCATTTGATATTTCGTCCTTCACCTGAGAATCCACCTGATGCTGCATTCGACCAGTTCAATCCATCGTACGAATATTTAATAGATCCTGTTGCTCCACCATTATTTCCAATAGCAACCCACATCATTCCATTCCATGCAAATCCATGTGCATTTGTTGTAAATCCACCTGATACACTGTTTGACCAGTTGGAACCATCTGTACTGTATTTAATTGTGGCATTAGACGTACCCGTTAGATTATATCCACCTGCTAACCAGTACTTTCCATTCCAAGCAATTGCATACCCCTCTGTTTCAAAATGATTAGATGATGCATTTGACCATGTAAGTCCATCAAGACTGTATTGAATTGTTGCATTCGAAGTAGCACCTTTACCAACACCAACCCAATAGCGTCCATTCCAGCCTACATCGTGCATATATGTGCTAAAGCCACTTGCAGTAATATTCGACCAAAGGAAACCATTCGAACTCCATTGTACATTTGTTGTTGTTGTTCCAGATAAAAACCCTGCGACCCAAATACGTCCATTCCACGCAACACACAATCCACCACCTGAACCTCCACCATTTGTTGTCGTGCTCCAATTGCTTCCATCTGTGCTGTATAAGACGTTTGAACTTTGGGATCCACCTCCACCCACAGCCACCCATACATTTCCATTGTACCCTATATCACGACCTACACCGCTAAATCCTCCACTCGCACTATTACTCCAATTGGAACCATTATTACCACTGTATTTAATAGTCGCAACTCCACCGCCACCATCACCCACCGCAATCCACAAATCGCGTTGTGTTGTATTTCGAGCTGAGACATAAGCGTTCAGTGCAAGCACATTGGATGTCATACTTTGTAATGAACTCACCGTGAATGAACTTGTTGCGAGTGTGGTGAAAGCGAAGGATGAGACAGCAAGCGTACTGAAGGTTGCAGTACCGACTTGTGCGATTGTCGAAACAGTTAAGGAACTAATCGTACCAGATCCCATTTGACTCAAAGATGATACGGTCAGAGAACTTACAGTTTCAGAACCGACTTGTGTTAAAGAAGATATTGTTGCTGAGCTGACAGATTCTGAACGTACAGTCAGACTTGAAACAGATAAACTACTTACAATGCCAACACCCATTTGACTCAAGGACGATACAGTTAAGGAACTAAGTGTTGTTGTTCCAGGGATCAGAACATTGCTCAAGCGAGTTGTTTGACCTACATCAAGCGTATATCCACTTGGTGAATAATTGGATGAGAATGCAACTGCATAACCTTCTGATGAAAAATCTGTGGTTAAAGCACCCAACCATGACGATCCATCTGTACTGTATTTCACCTTTTGCGTACTGGATCCATCATCACCTGTTGCAACGAAAAAACTTCCAGAATAAATAACACGACGACCTCCTAATGTAAATTCATTTGTAGGTTTTGTCCAGTTACTTCCATCAGTACTGTAGCGAATTGTACTCGAATTGGAACCGCCCACTGCAACCCAACGACCTCCACCATATGCAAAATCAGTTACTCCAGTTGGAAATACATTTGTTGTCACATCTGTCCATGATGTTCCGTTTGCGGAATATTTAATATTGGATCCTGTTGTCCGTGAAAAACCAGCCAGCCATAGATTATTTCCATACGCAACACTCAACCCTAATTGGAGACCAGTTGTTGTGATACTCACAACGGTAGTCCATGTTAGACCCATGTCATCAGAATACTTCACTTGTGGTATAAATTGAGGAGAAGGAATTGTTTGAAATCCCCAACCAATTGCAACTAAACGAGATACACCATCATACGCAATGCTTTCACCTGCACCTCCTGCTGCAGCACCAAATCCACCTGATGATGCAGATGTCCAATTGGAACCATCTGTAGAACGTGCAATTGTATAATTGGAATTGACTCCATTCGAACCAACAGCCAGCCAGAATGTAGAGGCATAGATGATACGATTAATGATAGTTGGATATAATCCACCCAATGTGACTTGCGTCCAAGATGCACCTGTATCACTACGATAGACACGACCATTTGCAGGCGTTGTATCAGATGTTGCCATTAACCAAGAAGAACCATTGAACGCAACACTACGAATAATCGTAGATCCTGTATATTGAACACCTGTTGCATTCGTAAGAGATGATACATCATTCAGACTCAGTTTGACAACATTTGTGCTAGTTGCATTTACACCACCGACTACAAATACACTCGGTACATTATTCACAACAAGTGCTCCAGGCAGCTGGACTGGAGTAAAAGGAGAAATGATATTTCGAATAGAACTCACTTGTAAAGAACTAATATTACTCCCTGTTGCGTTGGACAGCAAATAATTGGTTGTGGAAATAAGTTGTGAAGACGATACATAACCTGCTGTTCCTAACCCTGTGACTGTGCTTGTGAGCTGTGCAGAAGAGATATACCCAGCTGTTCCTAACCCTGTGACTGTGCTTGTCAGTTGTCCAGTTGAGATTAGATCACTTCCTTTGATTCCATTCACAGAGCTCGCCAGTAAAGACGCAGTCGAAGTGACTGCACCAAGACTTGTTGAAAATGTCACTTCTTGTGCATCCAAATTCAGTGTGGAAATGTAATAGGAGTCTTGGACACTGGATAGGTAGATGAAATTCACGGCCGTGATGGAGGATGCAATGAGAGAGCTCACATGTGCAACGTTTGTAAAACTACTCGCGAATGAACTTACAGGTGCATCTGTTGTTCCAATTGTATAAGCAGATCCACCACCAATTGCGACAGTCAAATTCCCTGTTGCATCCAAACTGACTCTTGTTGTACTCAGATACAAAGATGCAGCACTCAAATACAAATCACGCCAAGGAAGATTGCTAGATCCAAGGTCGAATGTATTGGATTGTGTTGGAAGAATATCCCCTGTTGCATGAATTGCATTTACAGCAATATCACCTGCGAAAATAGTCGAAGGTGCATACACATTCAATGTATCTCCTGCATTCAGAATTCCTGTGGAAATATTAAGTGTATTCAAACCTGCGGATATATTCACATTTTCGAGTTCAGCATTTTGCGCCCACATACTGCTCACATAAAATTCACGGAAACGTGAGATAGAACTTCCTAAATCAAATGAATCAGGCAGTTGTGGATACATGCTTGTCAGAAGTTGCATAGAACTCGCCCACACTTGAAGCGTACCATTTGCACATTGCAATCGCAGATTTTCCGCTAACACCGCAAATTCAGATGCAGGATTATCAGAATACATAGCAAGACTATTATCATTCATTTGCACATTACTGTAATTTGTATCACCTGTAGGGTAATAACCTAACTCTAAGAATGGATGAACAGTTTCAGAGATTGCATTAAATGACTTATCTTTTGCATTTACCGTAATGTAGTTTGTACTCACGTTGTCACCGATCACAAGTGTAGAGGTTCCTTGGATATAACGGAGCTCCTCAGCGCCGACCGCTACATTCGAAGGACCTTGAATATAGAGTAACGTTGTGGAAAAATCACCGCCAAAATCAATTCCTGTTAAACTACTCACGACTAAACTGCTGATTTCAGCATGATTCACAGTTGCAGATGATACTTCCAATGTACTCACAACCTCCTTTTGCACAACTGCAGACGAAATCTGAGCTGAACTTATTGTTGCATGTTCAGCAAAAAAAGTCGATGCTTCCAATGTGCTAAAGGAGGATAGACCAATTGTATTTGCAAGTGTTGAATGAGTAAAAGTAGAGAGATCTTGATAATCATTCAGAGGTGTGTAAAAGTTATTGATATAGTTGAAATTGGCTTGGAACTGTGTATTCGTGCTGTTCATCGCTGTGTTTGTGGAAAACCAAAGAGAACTTGTATTCGATCCAATGGTTGTACTTAGAGTGGAACCTGTTGTTTGTGTCAGACCTGCTGCTGTACTGACAGCTTGGAAACTCGCTGTGGTAAATGTGGAAATGCCAATATATGTGACTTGATTTGTTGTATCTGTTTGTAAAACGATGTCTCCCAGTCCAGCAAGTTGGAGAACTGTACTTGGTGATGTGGCAGTTAGATAGGTATTGTTTGTAGAAAAGTTACTATCTGTGATGGTTGAAGGAGCGTTGCTCAGGACATTGACTTGATGATATCCATAGATTCCAGTACTGATTGCGGGAACAGATGTTTGAAAGAAGATCTGATTTGTCTGTGGATCACTTGAAATTTGAATTCCTCCTGCACCAACAAGTTCCACCGTCGGAGTGAGCGTGTTTGTAGTTGTGTTGAAAGCAGAAACACTGTTATCGCCACTGATATCAATCGTCGTAAAAGCTTTCGCATAGAAGCGAATTTCTTTCGTTGTTGAATTGGTAAGCATTCCCATGCTGTCCGTGGTGCTGAGCACAAGTGCCGAACTTAGATTGTCGGCAACAATCTCCGTGCCATTCCCTATAACTCGAGTAAAAGCAGGGATTCCAGGAAGTGTGGAAGGATACATCCACGCAGTCGATCCATCGCCTTGCGCAACCAGAACTTTTCCTGAGGAAATGTTCTGATCTGTTGATGTTCGCGCGATGACCGTGCGAAGCACTATACTGTCAGTGTCATACGTCTTACGAGCGAATGACATTCTATTTTGCATATGCAATTTTCAAGAGAACAATGCATGCGCATGTCAAGATTTTTTACATTTACGTCAATTGATTTTGAAGACTCAACATAATCGAGCTTGTAGGACAGAGTACTGTAAAATTTGATGTTGCAAATCCACCTGTATAGGGTCCTGCAGCAAATCCACCTGTAATTTGGTGCATCAAAAATGTATTGCTATTGGATAACATAGTCTGTACAATATTGCTCGGCAATGAAAATTTGATATAGGGTTGGAAGATTGTAGATTGACTTGCACTTGTGACAAAGGTGTATAAGAGATTTGCAGTGGAAGGTGTTTTTATATTTGCAACTGTTCCAAATGCTACTTGCGTTGTGAGTGTCAGATTGAGTGGATTGGTAACTCCTGTTGTAAAAGGTGCAGAAAAGATAAATGTAGGTTGGAATTCCACAGTGACACGTGAATTACTTCCCAGTAAAGGGGAAATATTTGATAGATTGAAGACTGCAGTGGAAAAGACCATATTACTCGAAGATGCGATTGTTGCCCCTATATTGGATTGTACAGATCCTGTCACTGTAATTGTACTATTATAAAAACTAGATAATGCCATGTAAAAACTTGATGTATAATATACATTTGTTGCAGATGAAATAACTACTGTACTAGCTGCATTAATTGTAACATCTGATACAGAATTAAAATTTACGGGTCGAGTCAAAAGAGATGTTGTTGTACTGTCTAATGATGCTGTGCTGACATATCCAATTGATCCAAGCCCATTCACTGTACTTGTAAGCCATGATGTGCTAATATACCCAACTGTTCCCAAAGCATTGACAGAACTTGTTAAAGAGGATGCAAGACTTTGTGAGCTAATATAGACAGAACCTAATCCTGCAATCGTACTATTTATCCACGATGTACTCACATATCCAATTGTACCTAATCCTGTGACTGTACTTGTCAGTGAAGCAGAACTGATATACGTGACATTCCCTAACCCTGTGACTGTGCTTGTGAGTGCATTCGAGAGACTTGATGAACTTATATATCCTGCATTACCTAATCCATTGACTGTACTGACTAAATCTGCAGGATCAACATTTCCAGGAGATAAGGAATACAGAGCTGTGGAAAGTGCATTCGTTGTACTCCACAAAGAGCTGATTTGTGTCAAAGAGGAATAGACTAATGAACTTGTGGTACTGAGGGTGGAAGGTAGATCTCCTACAATCGGCCCGCCAGCTACCGTGAGTGACGAGATAATAGGCATCCAGGTGGTTCCTCCTTTTCCATCAGGATTCAGAAGTTGATTGGTGGATAAAAAGGTTCCAGTATTGGAATTGACTGCATAGACTTTACGAAGAATGACTGTATCAGACATCCTTCTTTTTCTTTTGTAACATGCGACAAAAGCCTCACGGTCTTTTACCGCTTTTATAGCCTGCGACAAAAGCCTCACGGCCTTTTGTCCCACGATAGCAGATGACACAAGGTGGAGGACTTCTTCAGCTTGTTGCCCAGGGAAAACAAGACGTATTTTTGACCGGTAATCCACAAATTACGTGGTTCAAAATGGTCTATCGTCGTTATACAAACTTTTCCATCGAATCACAAATCATCCCCTTTGACAATCAGGCTGATTTTGGGAGACGTATTACAGTCACATTACCTCGTAAAGGTGATTTACTTGGACCGTTATGGCTTGAGATTCAACTTCCGGCCCTTCGTGATTCCGTGACTGGAGCACCACTCTCTTACACAAACTCTGTTGCACATGCCTTGATCCAAGAAGTGAGTCTTGAAATTGGGGAGCAAGAGATTGATAAGCAGACTGGTGAATGGATGGAACTCTGGTCCAATTACACCGTGGGAGAAGACAAGAAACAAGCATGGAACAATATGATTGGAAAAGTGGCAGGAGGTAGTCAGGGTAATGCACCCTCTACAACATTAAATCTCTTTGGCCCTTTTTCTCTGTACGTTCCTCTTCGTTTCTGGTTTTGTAAAAATCCTGGTCTTTACTTACCGTTGCTTGCTTTACAATACCATCCTATTCGTGTGAATATCAAGTTGCGCCCCTTGAATGAAATGTTTGTTGTGGATGTACCTGGAACAAACCCCTGTGACATTACTGCTGCAAGTGCATCGATTACAAGTATGAATCTGTATGGGGATTTTGTTCATTTAGATGTGGAAGAGCGTCGTCGTTTTGTATCAAATGCACACGATTATCTGATCGAACAAGTACAATATACCAATTCGTTACCGATTGATTCCTCTTCGATTACAGTCCAGCTCCCTATGGAGTTCAATCACCCGATTCGGGAATTGTTCTGGTTTATTCAGCGTGATGCAGCCGTGAATGCACATCAATGGTTCAATTACAGCAACTTAGCCATTAGTGAATCGACAACCTCTGTTACAGGTCTCCAAAACCCTATTACGTCTGCATTGATTAAGTTGGAGGGTATGGATCGATTTGATGAGCGAACTGCTGATTATTTCCGCTTAGTTCAGCCATATCAGTACCATACCGTTGTACCGCTTGATGATTTTGTCTATAGCTACTCCTTTTGCTTCCGTCCTGAAGATACGCAACCGAGTGGCAGCATGAACGCAAGTCGTATTGACACTCTGACTCTCCAGCTCACGATGAACAATATGGTGAGCCCTGCACGTGGAAAATCGAATGCACGTATCTATGCACTCAATCACAATGTTTTGCGCATTGTGGATGGATTTGGTGGGCTTTTGTTCAGGATCTAAGTAAAAATTAAATTACAGGGTCTAAACTTTTTTTGTATCTTACATCTAAGATACAAAAAATGGAAATTCAAGTTATGGATGATCACGACACTGTTACTCTGGCTCGTATTTATAAGCTTGCATTTCTTACTCTACAGGATCCAGTGTTTCGGATTCTCATGACACCCCTACAACACACACATGATCATCTTCAAACCTCAAAGCCAATCTCTTTTACTTGGCAATCAGATCATCAAACTCTTGATTGGGAACGCGTGAAAGCAGAACTGACTCTCTTTTGGATTCGTATGTGGGATACATGGGGCATTGTGCCTTGGAACTTCCAACTCTTTCTCCAGTCTGATGGACGTATTGCCATCACCCATATGGAACAGTTTGGATTTGTACAGTGGGATGATACTTCAGGAACACGTACCAAATTCTGGATTCGTATGCCTTGCATCGTCAATCCTCAATTCTTTTTCTCCTTGTCGAGTTTTCCCCCTGGATTTTATGATCGTGTGAAGGATGTTGAGGGTGTTTCTCCGGTCTTTTCTGCATCACAAGCATCGTGAGAACGCTAATAAAGTAAATCCTTTCTGTAAGTAAATGCCTCTGGAATTCCCAGCAGTAAGCCAGAGCCGAGTGAGTCTTTGGGGACAACCTCAATACACGCAAAGAGGAATGCTTCTTTTCACAGTGTTGTTTGGCTTCTTTGGTTTGCACCACTTTTACTTACGGTCTCCTCAAACCGGCCTAATGATTCTTTTAGCGAATATTTTCACGTTAGGATACCCGTATTTCTTTGATATTATCCAATTGGCGACAAAACCGTTTGATGAGTTGCAGTCAAAGGGATTGGATTTACCGTGGTCTGTTGCAGGAATTGCACAAGGTATGTGGATCAAACCTGAAGAACAAACTCAAGAATCATCGGCTCCTGTACCGTCTGCTCCTTCAGCTAATACAGTAGTAAATGCTAAACCAGTACCGTCTGCTCCTTCAGCTAATACAGTAGTAAATGCTAAACCAGCACCTTCTGCTCCTCAAGCAAATAATAATAATCCATCAGCACCTTCTGCTCCTCCCGCGGCTACAAATACTAAATCATCAGCACCTTCTCCTTCTGAACAAACAAATACATCAAACAACAATCCAAAATCATATGAACAGGAAGGAGGTGCTGATGTGAATGCACCAACAGGCCCGCCTGCACCTCACTGGTTCTTATTGTATTCCCTTTTACTCCCTCTGACTCCTCTTGCTCGTTATGTAGCAGGTGATACAGACAATGCTTTACTAGGATTATTGAATCTAACCATTATTCCACTTGGATTTCTCTTTACAGCAGTTGCGATTCTAAGTGAATACTGGACATTGTTCATGAAACCTAGTGATCTTTTGACAAATGGGATTTATCGAACCTTTCCTTTTACAAGTTTTGGGTATAGTGAAACAGGGTATAGTCCGAGACTGACAGGACATATTGCAGAAGAACCGCAATGTGAAGATGATTTTATCTTAATTCGTATTTTCAAAGGTGTCTATCGATCTGTTCTCCCTGCTTGGCTCGTTGCATTGATTGATCAAGCTGTGGCGACGAAAACACAAGTTGTGGATCGTGCAATCAATACGGCACAGAAAGTAAAAGAAAAAGTGGATGTGG
>JACCDW011613658.1_pt1 | contig 19606 bp, 41 predicted proteins | sample 7449781 | NCBI WGS metagenome assembly JACCDW01 (sample SAMN15323449, study PRJNA562643) | freshwater metagenome | isolation source: river surface water | place: USA:Blue River Watershed | collected 2017-08-18
GTTGGTATAGTCCAAGTAGTCCAAGACCATCAAAAGGATCAGTATCGTCAAACCGGTGAGGCCGATTTCAAATACTATATCGGCGTAGGCAAAGGTGATGTTGAAAAGGAAGATACGCAATATGTAGTTGACTACGGCATGCCCTTCGATAAAGTAGCCGGTGATGCGTTGTTCAGAGTCTAAAATGAACGAACGAATTCAACAACTTGCTGAACAGGCTACTTCATTATATCAAACTATGGATGGTGAATGGGAAGAAGATTTCGACAAGGAAAAGTTCGCCGAATTGATTGTTCGGGAATGTGTTAAGATTTTAGTTACTAGCGAAGGCAACGAAAACACATCGGATGCAGTCTGGGACTTGGAAGAATTGGGTGTTGATGTTTCTAAAATTTTAAATACTATTCGGAGTTGAACCATGAACGAACGAATTGAAAAACTAATGGACCAATCCTTGAATGTAAATTGGTATGGATTTTTAGATAAGGATTGTGTAGGGCAATTTACACGCAGTGACTTGAAAAAGTTCGCCGAGTTGATCCTTCAAGATATGCACCGTAAGGTAATCGCAAGTATTCTAATCACAGATGTGGTCATGGAAGAAAAGGGGCAGAAGCCCACTTCTGAAGATTACATCCAAGCAATTAACAAAGATTTTGGAGTTGAATCGTGAAATACAAATTGACTGCTCAACACTACGACATGGCACCGGGGACGGTGCTATACTCGGTGACCAATGTGCTGTATTCAGCGACTAAACCGGGACCGGATTTGTTTACAGTCAAGGAAGGTGATTACACGGGACCTTACCTGCGTATTGTGCCTGCAGAAAAAGTGGAGGCTGTAGATGAGTAGAAGCCGCTGGGAATTTGTTAGGCGAGAAGGCAACATTGTGTTCATCCGAGACCTGGATCTCGGCGGGCGCAGTGTGACCAACGATGCCGAAGCGGTGTATACAGAGTGCCAGGTTACCCTCGGCCCTTGCCGGGTGGTCTATCAAGACTCAGACGGTGAGTGGGCAGAGATTGTAGCAACAGACCATGCCTGGAATGGATATGATGTTACTTTCCGGCCCTGGCATGGCTTGGTTTGGGATCGATTATCTAACTAAAAAGTACTACTTTTGTAGTACTACTTTTTCGGTTGACACGAAATTGCCATTTTGCTATAATATACACATAGTAAGGAACAAAGGAGAGCGAAATGGACCATGCAACTAAAGTAATCAAAGGTGTCGGCGAAGTTGGCATTGACACCGAAGCAAGTCCCGGCAACGGCTCTTACTATGTCAAACACTATGCATCGGGCTATGATGCAGTTGGCTTTGAAACTGAAGCAGAAGCCCTGGAAGAACTCTTTGCCGTGGAGGCCTAACATGAAGACCGTCGCATACTACGCAGGCTATCTGCTCTTGCCCTTGCTGTTCGTTTTGCACCTGAGCAAGAGCCTGTATCGCTCAACCAAGATTGGTATTCACAATGCTGTGGTTCAAACTCATAGCGACTTAATCAGCCACAAACGATGCTATGATAGGGATTGATATGAACGAACGAATTAAACAACTTATGGGCGAGGCTGTTAAATTTAGGCTTGATCCAGATTCAAACAGTTATGAAGCACAGGTATCTCCTGAAGATTTGGAAGTGTTCGCTGAGTTGATTGTTCGGGAATGTGCTAATATTGTGCAAGATAGTCCTTGGCAACTTCCGCAGGGCTATAAGTCCGTAGATCAAGCCAAGTTGGTTAAGAAGTATTTCGGAGTTGAAGAATGAACAAACAACTTTACATCAAGCATTCGAATGGGTTTGTCAAAAAGATTAGTCAATACCGACCTGGTCCCCTATCTGACACGATTGAAGTAGAGCAACGGAAACGATGGTATTCTCTGCCGTGGGATGCAGAAGTTTATGAGTTTGATCCCAACACATTGACTATCACAACTTTGGTTCCAGTTGGTCCTTTGCGTTAAGGAAAATAAAATGAACATCCAAACCGTAGCACAAAATCTGCGTAACACAATCGCCGGCAAGGAAAAGTTGCTGGAAGAATATCAATGTCTCCGAGAGCCAAGTGCTGTGAGAGACTACCTTGAAATCAACATTGACGAACTCCGGCGTATCTTGCAGGATGTGGAGAAGTGTTGCGAGAAGGAAACATACAATAGTTGGAAAGAGAATCCAGATCGTATGGGTGGACAGTTCACGCAGGATGAAATTGACAATCACGGACGCTGGATCTAATATGGCAAAGACTATCAACTGTGTTGAACTGTTGGCCGTTGCATACGCCGCGTACCGACAAAACGGCAATGAATTGCTCCGCGACTCAGTCAAGGATCGAGTCGCCAATGGTGTCCTTGTAAAAGAATTTGCCCAGCACGGCAAGCCCACAGTAACAGTTACAGACGAAGATCGTACCCAAGCCCGTGCTATCCGCGATTACATCACCCAACGTGTGATGCTGAGTAAACTCACCGGAAAACAGTTAAGCGAGTTCATTTATAAAATCAGTTCTATTATTTCTGAAGAACAAACGTCAGCAATAAATGCAGGGCTGATTGCATGGGCACCGAAAATATTTGTCGACTTGCAAAAGTCCGATGAAGCTCAACAAGAGTTTTCCATGTTAGGGATATCCAGTGTGTATATCGGTGCCATTGGGTCTAAAGTAGAGTTAGAGTTTCATACTATCACCAAGCGGTGGACCAATCATTATGCTTGTTTCCGCTATACCGGACATGATGGAAACGGCAATCTAGTTGGCTTTTTAAGCAAGCACGATTACCCTGTTGTGGTGAGACTCAAAGCACGTATCAAAGCACACGAAACTGGTAAACTAACCGGCGGAAAAACCACGTACATCAACTATACCAAAGCCATATGATTCCCGAAGAACACAACGCCGCTGTTATTAGCACCGGACTGCACTTTATGAGAAGTATCACAGAAGCCTATGGCGCTGAAGAAGGCCTGCGGCTCTGGGAACAGATTACCAGTGTTCTTGACCCCGATGTCAAAGGACAGATATTTTTTGCTATGATCACTGGTACCCATAATGATACCATTGTACTGCGTGGCCATCAGCATACTATCGCAACAAACCGGGTAGCCTGCATTAAGGAAATCCGAAATTGGACCGGGCTGGGTCTTAAAGAAGCCAAAGATGCCACTGACTTGGTCGATCTCGGAAAACCCGTAAGACTAACAGTTAAACCCGCAGATCATCATCGTGCTACCATAGCACTGAGAAACGTCGGGTATGTTGTTTAAGGATATATTTTGGTCAATTTAAACGTCCCTGTCGCAACTGCAACTCCGTTGCTTGATTACACTATCAGGCATCGTAACGATATTAAAAAGCAGGAAAAAGAAATACGCAAGTATTACGAAAAGAATACTCAGTATTACGATTGGAAGCTGGAAAATTTGCATAACAAGCGCAGACTTGAAAGAGCGTTTCAGTATAAACACGACATTGAAGCCATCCATCAATACGAAGTTTTAAAAAAGCAACGAGACTACGGCGACTACCGTTACTTGTTTTACGTCGGAACCAAAGTAGATATTTACATTTAATATGGGCAATCAAACAGACTATTTTGAGCAGAACGCATACCAACCCAAGTATGTGATTGGCGACCGTGTAAGCGGCCGATGGAACAAAATTCCATTCATTGGAAGTGTGGGAAATGACCGCGTGGTCAGCGACGCAGGCCCAGAAGTTACCATACATTTGGATTTGCCCATTAGACACGAAAATAAGAATTATAGTATAATTGTAGTTAAACATCGGGACATTAAAAGGATAACCAATTATGACGAAAATTCTAGGCTACAGAGAACAACCGTTAAGAACAGAAAGTGACGACAATGAGATAGAGTACGACTACTATAGTCGTAGCTACATTTTCTCACCAATCAAAGAAACTCCGCGTGGGGCAATTGTTACAGCGGCTGTGATGATGTGTGAGGAGTGTGGCACTGCAATCAAAAGCATGGGCGGTCCCGGGCATCGGTGTTATTGTTTGCGATGCTACGATGCATTGAAACTGTTTGACTTTGCAGAAGGTCACGGACATACTATTTTAGGAAACTAAATTTAATGAATAAACAAATCAAAAACGTTCTTGCATGCGTATTTTTAACTATTTCTGTTAGTGTGTATGCCAAAAAATCCGGTCCTGAAGTTTGCGATGACTTGTACGAGCTCGCATTCAAGGTTATGAATCTACGACAAAATGGTACCCCAGTGTCAGACCTAATTGCACTGACTGGTGGTAACAGAATTGCCAATGCCATTGTAATTGCCGCTTATGAAGAAACCCAATACAGTACTAGAGAGTATCAGAATCGAGCCAGCAAAGAATTTGCCAACCGAGTCTTTATTGAGTGTTTCAAATCCATTAACAAATAACAAAGGCTGATATGATTGAGATGCGTTGGATTGTTGAGGAGCGTGAGCAGTCTATTCCCCCGGCTGACCGTATGCACTGGCCCTTAGGTAAACCTTACCCTGTACAAATTGTCAGCATCAAAAAGCTACAGTATCGTCAATTGATCGACACGACTGTTCGTGCCGGTATCTGGCCCGCGGATGATATTGTTCGCACAGCCAATATGCAATGGTCGGAATGGCGAGACGTTCCCGAAGTTGTTGAACGAGATATGGGTTGTCCTTAAAATTACTATCAGGAGTCAACAATGGGATACACTTACATTCTTGTGATTTGGACTGTAGTTGGTGCCTTTGGACAAGGTACAGGAACATATATTCCCAAAGAGTATAGAGACTGGCGTCCCATTGGCGAGTTCCACTTGGATCAAGGACGCATGGGTGGTAAGTCTGCGCTGGAAATGTGTGAAGAAGGCGCTCGCCAACTTGCTCTTAAACCCGAAAACTATCGTTGTGTGAGATCAAAATGAATCAACGAATTCAACAACTTGCTGAACAGGCTAAAGAAGTGAGCCATTGGTTGGATGGTGGTTATACACCAGTGTATTGTACTAATCTAGAAAAGTTCGCCCAGTTGATTGTTCAGGAATGTTTGGAAGTTGTTGAAAAACAACTTGGCGGGGGCAACGGCGACGGTGTTGAATGGGACCGAGCCATTGACTTTACCTACGATGATATGAAAAAACATTTCGGAGTTGAAGAATGAATGAACAGATTAAACAACTTGCTGACAGACTATGGAGGGTTCATCCTGCTGATATTGATGCCTTGGGTCTAAAATCTCGAACAGAGTTTTACGAACAAGAACTCAAAAAGTTCGCCCAGTTGATTGTGCGAGAATGTGCTGGCATTTATGACAAGATTGACAATGGCAACCTGCATATGGGCACAGACGATTACCTTGAAGCCTTAGATAAAACATTTTTCGGAGTTGACTCGTGAAATCGTTTAGAGCTTGGTTAGAAGAAGTTTGGCGACAAAACTGTGACGAGCACGATGCCTGGGGCGAGCCACGTTTAAGTATGAGTCAATATTTTCAAATGTATAAATGGTGGTTAAAACGTGAGTACAAATATCGATACAAAAACAATCTTCTATAAAAAGGAAGGGCGACGCTATGTTCCAGTATACGAGTATGATCCAGAACTTCTGGATGCTATGCCAAAAGGTCATCACTTGGTTAGTGTTTGTCCCGGAGGCCGTAGCGGTCGCTACAATATCGATCCTGCTTATGCACCTTTGATTGCCGCAGGTATTGTGGCCGAGGATGTTATCAGTAGAGCACTTATTCGGGTCAGCGATTTACGTCCTAGACGTGCTCCTGTTACAGAAGGGCAACGTGCTGCCTGGGAGAACCTGGTGCGTGAATTCGGAGAAGAAGCTCGTATGCTAGAATGGCCTAGTGCCAGAGAAGTCTGCGAAGCTGGAGTAAAGGCCATGCAAGACGAAGCCGAAAAACTAATGCAACACGAAGCAGTTCGTCGAGCATATGAACATTTTTTATTAACCTGTGAACTTTGTAAGGAGCACAACAATGGGACTTGATCAATACGCATACGTTGCCGCAAAGGCTGGGCAACAGTCTGAATTCTACGAAAGTGGTGTTTTTGACAAAGATGCCGGAGAAATTGTTAACCCTAAAGTAGCCAAGCCTCGTGAGATCGCCTATTGGCGTAAACATCCTAACTTGCAGGGATGGATGCAACAACTTTGGATTAAGAAAGGCTGCGAGAGTGATGGTGATGCCACGGGAGATTCCTTTAACGGGATCGAACTTGAGCTAACATGGGAAGACTTAGATGATCTAGAACGTGCCGTTACACACGGCCAATTACCCGAAACCACTGGTTTCTTCTTCGGTAATCCTGCAGACGAAATCTATCAAGAACAGGATCTTGAGTTTATTAAAAATGCTCGAGCAGAGTTGTTCTTAGGCTTAAAAGTGTTTTATAATAGTTCATGGTAAAGGAATAATATGGTAAGCGTATACACAGAAGTTGAAGTTGACGTAGACCTTGATGATTTCGACACAGATGACCTAATCGACGAACTGGAAAAGCGCGGTCGAGGATTCGATGTTGCTAGTCAGTCTCCAACTGAGTTAGTAAACGAAATCTATCAGAAGCGCAGATTGGGTAAAGATTATCAACGTGAACTAGATGAACTAATTTACACCACACTTGGAAAGGTTTTATGAAAGACAGTGTTATCCTTGTTGATTGCGATGGTGTTCTTTGTAACTGGGAATATGCCTTTGCTGTGTGGATGGAGACTCACGGGTTTACTAAGGTGCCCGGTGGCGAGCTCGACTACAGCATTGGTCGTCGTTACGGCATTGACAAGGAGCAGGCTAAAAAACTAATTAAAATCTTCAATGAAAGTGCCGCTATTGGCTTCTTACCTCCCCTGCGTGATGCTATGTACTACGTTAAGCGGCTACACGAAGAATACGGATACGTGTTTCATTGTATTACTAGCTTGAGCACCGACGTCAATGCTAAAAAGCTACGAGAAATGAATCTATCTAAACTATTTGGGGAAACTGCATTTGAACGAGTTGTTTGCCTAGACACCGGTGCAGACAAAGATGAGGTACTAAGTGAATACCGAGACACTGGTTGCTATTGGTGTGAAGACAAATACACTAATGCAGAAGTTGGCGTTAAATTGGGCTTAAATTGCTTGCTAATGATTCATGGGCACAATATGAATTATTATCATGAAAAAATTCGCCCTGTAAAAAACTGGAAAGAAATTTTTAATATTATTGTTGCAGAAGGTGCCAACCGCTGACGTTTCTTTTAATTAGGCCGCTAATTGCAGCCGATGATACTTTATACGCCGTTGCGGCCTCTGTAACGCTCGTAAATATTTCACCAATTGGTGAAATACATTTCTTTTTACGATGCTGCCCTAATTTTTTGATTGATTCAGAAGAATGCGGACGTCTCCTTTTTATAATCCGTCCCGGACTAAATCCAGTAGGTTGTGTTCCTTCGCTAACGTAAATAGTGTTTGTTCCGTCATTATACCATTTTAAATTTTTCTCTTTTACTGCAGATCTGCCATACATCGAATTTTTATTACCAGACGTATCTCGTTGGGCTATTCCTCTTTTATAATTAATTGAGTTTGAAGTATCACCGCCGTCTCCGCCATTGGTTTGGTTGCGTAAAATTCCAGTACCAATATCTTTGCGCCCATACCACAGAATGTACCTTCGCTCTAACGCATAGGCCCCAATACTAGTTAAATTAGACTCTAAAATTACTATCCGGGACGTGTCACGAGGTAATTTTACAAGATGATTTTTGTTCCACGCTCGCCTACTACTGCCTTTACCGATATAGTAAGGTGTGCCATCTATACGCAGATATGCGTAAACATAATAAATATTCATGCTGTAACTCCTATTAGTTATAGAGCGGGTGGATGGTGGTACATCGCGACCCGCACTATTATTTATCAAGGATTATGCAGATTAAATCTCCTTATAAATTTTTAAAATTTCACTAACAGCAGGATGTCTCATGATATCCTTGCCTGTGAATTCCACTCCACTGACATACTTACAGTTGCTGTAATCGTCTACTAGACGTTTAAAATCCAGCAGTCCGTTATCGGCTTCTTTGCGGTCAGCTTGGCGAGTATCTCCTGTAACCACAATCTTGGAACCGTCACCGAGGCGTGTAAGCAGCATCTTCATCTGCGATGGAGTCGCGTTTTGCATTTCATCTGCAATAATCCACGAGTTTTTAAAAGTACGTCCTCTCATGTATGCTAGTGGAGATATCTCAAGTTGCTTGTCTTCTAACATACGTGTGACTTCGGCTGGTCTATAATATTCTTCTACGTAGTCTATTATGGGCCTGGTCCATGGTGCCATTTTGGCGTTAAGGTCGCCCGGAAGGAATCCGTGCTGTTCGTCATCCACTCCCACTGCTGGGCGTGTGATCACGATTTTTGAGCATTCGCCTGATCTAAATGCCTGTAGCGCCGCAAGCACGGCCAGCATCGTTTTTCCAGTTCCTGCTGGACCAGTGGCGAATACGATTGTTCTTTGGGGGTCTGTCAATAAATCAATATAAGTTTCTTGACTAAGTGTTTTTGGGGTTAAGTGTATTGGGCGTTGTTTAGTGTGTTGCCTGTAGCTGTCAATGTTGATTGTGTTGTCTATTTGGGGATTGTGAATAACTTGCTGAGCAGAAGCTCTATTTCTACGCTTGGACAAAGGTGCCTCCTTGAATGTGCGAACTCTTTCCATTTTACTGTGAACTAGTAAAATGTACCGTTCACGAAGTATTTACAGACCACCAATACCGACATTTAACGGTGTATATAACTTTTTTTAAACAGACTAAGTATTAGGCTGTGGATACACAAAACAGTCAAATATGTTGGGCACTGGTTTTGCTAAATAATAGTAAACTGGATTTATTATGCCCCAGAGTATTAAAGACGTAATTGAAAACACAAAAACTCTGTCGATGACCGATAGTGCCCTTAACACGCTCATGGATTTTGAGCGTGTTATTGACGAGCTAGATCTGTATGCGTTTGCTAACTGGAAAAAGGGCGAGCTTGTCGAAGGCCCTATCTACGAGAAGTATTTTGTAACCTGCACATTTATGTGGCCTTACAAATTCATGCCCGATCCCCGCGCCGCTGAACGACTAATCGAGTACGGATGCGAAGTAGGGTACAAACACGATGTTTTATGGTATCCAGTTAAGGTCAAAGAACCCGAAGATTTTAAAACAGGTACCAAAGTACCTAAAAAAGGCAAAGCCCCAATTTGGCTTGTAAAGGTTATAATGCCCAAGAAACTAATGCAAGAGATCCATCAGGGCAGCTTGGAACTAGAATCAGGCAATATCGATATGGAAGATATCGAGCAAGCATACGAAACCGGGCAAGATGACAAAATGTATAAAACTGGTGATAGCCCACAACTAGCACCACAACCAGCAGGACCAGCACCAAATGCAGCACCAGCACCAGCAGCTTAACGAAGGACTCGAACGTGGGGACTTGAAACGTCTTGTTCACAGCGAGTTGCACGTTGACGAGTTTAAAAGCAAGTTAGGTAAAGATGAAGATGTGGCCGTTGTTAGCTTTAAAGTTGACAGCAAGGAGCCTGCAGAAGATCTAGTTAGTTTTTGCGAAAAAGGTTACCCCTTTGTAATCGACGCCGACATCAGTTCCGGCGAAATGGACGACGGGTCATATATTGTTTTTGTAGAAATTGAACGCACAAAAGAATTGCCCGGGCAAATTTTAGAAATAGTAGACGATTTATTAAATCTAACCGAGCAAAAAATTTCTGAATGGCGTGTGCGCTATCACACCAGTCACACAGACCACGAACTAACTGAAGAAAGTCTGGCCAATCTAATTCCAACTACTCCCGAAGCATACAAGCAAAAGTACGGCAAGGAAGAAATAGATAAACTAAAAACTGCGGCCGGTGTTAAGGTAGACACCAAAGCGCCTAAAAACGATTTTACAGAAAGTCTAAGAGCAGCGGCCGGAATAAAATAAAACTTATAGGAGCAGAGAATGAGTTTCAAATTCAATTTTACACTTGATCATCTAAAGAAAATGGTACCAGGTAATCCTTACATTGATCACTGGTACGAAGCACTAGAGCAAATACTCCCGGACTACGATATCGACAGCCCACAACGTGTGGCAGCGTTTGTAGCACAATGTGCTCACGAGTCAGGCGGATTTAAAGCCATCAAAGAAAACCTAAACTATCGTCCAGAGACTCTGCGTAAAATATTTCCAAAGTATTTCCCCGATGATAACATCGCACGCCAATATGCCAGCATGCCTAACAAGCAAGAGGCTATTGCCAATCGCGTGTATGCTAACCGTATGGGCAATGGCCCAGAAGAAAGCGGAGATGGATATCGCTACTGTGGTCGCGGCCTGATTCAACTAACAGGTAAAGATAATTACACTCGCTACGCACAGAGCTTGGAGATATCTGTTGAAGAAGCGTCAGAGCACCTAACCACATTTGAAGGTTGTGTACAAAGTGCCGCTTGGTTCTGGGAAGCCAACAACTTGAACCAGTGGGCCGACAAAGGCGACATCTTAACGCTAACCAAGCGTATCAATGGCGGAACCATTGGCCTAGAAGATCGTATTAAACATTATAACCACGCATTAGAAGTACTAGGAGTACACTAAAATGTGGATGTTAGCGTTTGTACCTGACAGCCTACTAGAAATGGTTGTCAATGGTGTACTAATCGGTGGCGCTATACTGAGTTTCTTGGCGTTCTTTGTAATCAATCGCATACTACGTTGGTGGCCGGGGCTCAGCGCATTTTATCACATTTTTCAAATAGCAAGCCTTGCCATTTTATTAGCCGGAGTATTTTTCAAAGGCAGTTACAGTACTGAAGCCAGTTGGCGTGCCAAGGTTGCCGAAGCACAGGCCAAAGTAGCCAAGGCCGAAGAACTAGCTCGTGAGGCCAATGCAGCCTTGGAAGCAGAAAAGGCCAAGAAGATACAATACATTCGTGGCCGTACAGAATACATCAATCAATACATTGATAGAGAAATTGTAAAGTACGACACTAAGTTTGCTCCCGGTGGCGTGTGTGAAATTCCAAAAGAATTTGTAGAAGCACACAACAAGGCTGCGGAGGCACCTAAGAAATGAAATCAGCTATTTTACTCATCACTGTGTTGTTAACCGGTTGTTTAGGTACCGCACCCATTGTGCCCAAGTTTCCTGATCCTCCAGGTAAGGATGCCATGGTTCGTTGTCCTGATCTAAAAAAGCTCAAGGAAGAGCCTGTGCTTAGTGAGATTGCTAAAACTGTCAACGGCAATTACGGCGAATACTATACCTGCGCTGTAAGAAATGACGTGTGGATTGAGTGGTATCAAATACAAAAGAAAATCTATGAGGACACCGTAAAATGAAATATCTAGCAGCAGTTGCATTGGTTGCACTAAGTGGTTGTAGTACTATCAAAGAATACTGGCCAAGAGCACATGATCCCGTTATGCTCGACAGTCTAGTGCGTGTTGATATTGCCATTGAGCAAATTAACTGTGAGCGTGCTGATTGGTCTGTGGCACAGGCCGAAGCACACAAACTAGCTCGCTATACGGAATGGCGTGGTGATCCGCAACGCGAGAACATCAAAGGTCTGGCAGCACATACCGATCGTATGTCTAAGAGCACAAACAAAATGTTTTGTGAGCTAGGCAAAAAGACTGCTACGCAAAGAATTGAAGCTGCTAAATCAGCATGGGAGGGTAGATAATGAATTCATTGGAACAAGAAATACAAGCCATTGTTGAGCAATGCCAAATGGGCAACATCAGTGAAGAAGAACAAAACTATTTGTTAACAGAAATAAGAGATGTTCGTGCCGCACTAGAGTGTGCCGGCGACGAACGAATGTTCAGATACGTTGTACAAGCCTGCAACGTGGCAATGAAATTAGCATAAGGAAATAACATGAGCATGGACTGGGACTCAATTTCTAAGATGAGCCTTAGTATGAGTGCAGTCCTGGCTTTAGCTGTTGCGTTTTTAATAACCATACTATATGTTTGGCATCGGGACAGCCAAAGCAGAATTGATCTCAAGGACTTGATTTGCAAAGATGGCAGAATAGACGAAAAAAAGTTTACAAGATTAGGCGCCTGGATAGTTAGTACTTGGGGTTTTGTTTACATGATCATTGACGATCAATTTACCGAATGGTATTTTTTAGGCTACATGGGTATATGGACAGGAAATGCCATTTTGGATAAGTATTTAAGTAATAAGAACATTGTTGATCAAAAAGGAGCTAAAGCAGAAAATGCACGATCATAAGTTAGTTAAATACCTTTTAATATTGCTGGCACTTCCAATTGGAATGGCCATGTGTAGCGGAGATAGGTTTCGCTACCCATGTCAAGATCCAGAAAATTGGGATAAAGAATTTTGTCAAAAGCCCAAGTGTGATGTGACAAGAACCTGCCCCGAGCATATTTTTAAAGGCCAAAGAGATCCAAGATTAGGACCACCAAAAGATGAAAACAATCAATCAATTAATACATCGGCTGCGCCAGCTTGTACTGCCGCACCACAAGGAGCAAACTGTGGAAAATAATACTACTCCCATTCTATACACTGAAGAGCAGTTAATGGCTCGTCTAAAATTCTTTATCGGTATTTGTCTAGCACTGACATTAACCGGTATTGTATTTGTTGTGTTATACAGTTTGATATTTGTAACACAGCCTTTGAACGCTATCAGCCCAATTGATCAAAAGTTCTTTGAACTAATTGTGCCTATTGCTACATTCTTAACAGGCACACTGTCTGGCATTATGCTAGCAGGTGGCGACAAAGACGCACAGAAAATGGCGTTGCAGGCAGCAACTAGACCAACTCCTGTAAGTCCCCCGCCATCTACCCCGGCAGGCCCAACATCAGGAGGATTCGGAAATGGATCAGCAACAAACTTTTCATCAGGCGGGGCTTCAGCATTTGGCGCTCCGGCAGCAGGATTCGGAGCATCGTCAAGTGGCTTTGGTGCCGCAGCTCCAGCACCAACAGGCTTTGGCGGAGGCGGGTTTGGAGGCGTATCTGGTCAGCCAGTATCACTCACAGCCAGCGGTAAAAAAATAATCCCCGATGAACCACAACCATTACTATAAGGAATCACCATGAAACAACTACTAGCAATCGTGATCGCAGCATTTGCATTAACTGCTTATGCTGGCGGTGAAGAAAAGAAAGTCTGTGAAGACAAGAAAGACAAAGCAGGTAAAGTCGTAAATGGCAAGGACGGTAAGCCCGAGCAAGTTTGCAAAACTATCAAAGTCCACAAGAAAGTGGAAGGCGAGAAAGTACCCGAAGGTAAAAAATAATTTTCGTTGACAAGGCAACTGATATGTAGTAATATACTATCAGTTGCCTTTTTCTTTATACTATGGAAAATCATTATCAAACACTTGGCGTTAATGAAAACGCAAACACCGACGAAATAAAACGAGCTTACAGGAAATTAGCTGCCCAGCATCATCCCGACAAAGGTGGTGATACTGCTAAATTCCAGCAAGTACAAAAAGCCTATGAAACACTAAGCGACCAAAATCTACGGACACAGTATGATGCCGAACGTAGAGGTGGCGGTGGGTTTAGATTCAATATCAATGGGCAAGAGTTTGCCGGAGCTCCTCCCGGCATGGACGATATATTTCGTAATTTTGGATTCAGCTTTGGGCCAGGATTTGGTCCCGGAGGCGATCCGTTTGGTCAATTTAGACAGGCCAGACGAAACAAAGATATTCGTGTAGAGCTGCATATTGATTTAGAAGACACTCTCCAGGGACGCACACAGACTGTGGAAATACAAACTGCCCAGGGAAAAATTCAAACAGTGGAAGTGAATATCCCCAGAGGCATACATCACGGCAGCAGTATCAAATACCCAGGCCTTGGAGATAATTTCTTTGATTCAATGCCACGCGGTGATCTCTATGTGACTTTTGTATTCAAGCCACATGCTCGATTTGAAGTTCATAACCATATTGATTTGGCCATGCGGCTTGACATTAACGCACTTGATGCTATAATAGGATGTGAGCAAGAATATACTACCCTAGACGGAAAACGGTATAATATTACCATTCCGCCAGGCACACAGCACGATACTCAGTTCCGAGTTCCTGGACAAGGATTGTATATTCCCAATCAAAACAATCGAGGCACACTATTCATAGTGGCCAAAGTTGTAGTCCCAACTCACTTAGACTCTAAGCAAGTTGAATCCATTCGTCAAATTTTAGGCCGTTAATAAATATTTTTATGCTGAGTACCAATCCAGAAATTGATCATATCCTGGCAGAAGCAACTAACCTTGCTAAAGAACACAAACATGAATATGTTACTGTAGAACATCTCATGTTGAGTCTAATCAAATATAAACCATTTAATGAACTGTTGCACAGCTTTGGTGCAGACGTTGATGGTCTAATACAAGATGTTGATTTATATCTCATTGGCTTGACTACCATTGTAGCGAAAAAAGACAACACTGAGCCTAAGAAAACACACGCAATCGAAAGATTGTTTAATCGTGCATTTACACAAGTTCTCTTTAGTGCTCGCACTCATGTACAAGTAATTGATTTGTTTGTGAGTATCCATGCTGAGCCCAATAGCTATGCACACTACTTCATGATCAAGTACGGATTGGATCGTAATCGTGTTGTGGACTTTTACAATAAGAACTACAGCGAAGATGCCAATCGCAAGCAACTCAGTTCATCCAAGATTGACGAATTCCTGGAAAGTTATTGTACCAACCTTAACAAGCAAGCCCGCGAAGGACTTATTGACCCTGTGATTGGTCGAGAATACGAACTTGATGAAATCACCGAAGTTCTAGCAAAACGTAATAAAAGCAATGTCTTGCTTGTCGGAGATCCGGGCGTTGGTAAAACTGCTATTGCCGAAGGCCTGGCTAAAAATATCGTAGAAGGCAATGTGCCAGAATATTTGTTAGGGTATACTGTTTACAACCTAGATATCGGCACACTGCTTGCAGGTAGTAAGTATCGCGGCGAATTTGAAGAAAAGCTACAAGATGTTATTAAAGGCCTTAAGTTAAAAGGCAAGGCCATCCTGTTCATTGACGAAGCACACCAAATGCGTGGTGCAGGTGCAGGAAGTCAAAGCAGTGTAGACTTTTCCAACATGATTAAACCTGCACTAAGCAAGGGACAAATCAAAGTTGTAGCATCAACTACTTGGGAAGAATATACACAGAGCTTTGAAAAGGATCGCGCACTAATGCGCCGATTCCAACGTATCACAGTCGATGAGCCGAGTCCGGCCGTGGCAAAAGATATCCTCAAAGGACTTAGGGACAAATTTGAAGAATTTCACAGCGGCACTATTAGCGACGAAGCAATTGAAGCCGCAGTTGATTTAAGTGTACGTTACCAAACAGACAAGAAACTTCCTGATAAAGCGATTGATCTCATCGACAGTTGCTGTGCTCGACTAAAGATTAAGAGCATTGACTTTGTTGTGACTCGCAGTCATATCATTGACGCTATCAGCAAGTTTACCAAAATTCCGGTAGACCAAATTGGCACAGTGGGTTCTCCTGCTAGCATTGTTGGCCTCGACGAAAAAGTAAAATCTAAACTTTATGGACAAGACTCTGCTGTAGATGCAGTTCTGGAGAAAATCTACGTTGCCAGGGCAGGCTTGAAGGCACTCAACAAGCCAGTAGGTAACTTCTTATTCCTGGGCCCCACGGGTACAGGCAAAACAGAACTAGCCAAATTATTAGCCGAAAATCTTGGGATGAAACTACTACGTTATGACATGAGTGAGTACCAAGAAAAGCATTCGGTAGCTAAACTGATCGGTGCGCCCCCAGGATATGTAGGCTATGATGACGGCAATCTCGGCGGGGGTTTGTTGATTAGTGACATTGAAAAAAGTCCTAATTCAATTATCCTCATGGATGAAATTGAAAAAGCACACCCAGATGTGTCTAACATTTTATTGAGCCTCATGGACGAAGGACTGGTTACCAGCAGCAACGGCAAAAAAGCCGATTGTCGTAACTGTATTGTTATCCTTACCAGTAACTTGGGAGCCGCTGCCAATGAACGCAACAACATCGGCTTTGGACGAGACTTGCAAAAATCCGACGAGGATGACAAAGCAGTTAAGGATTTCTTTAAGCCCGAGTTCCGCAATCGACTAGATGGCATTGTTAAATTTGCCAAGCTAGACAACATCAGTATTAGAAAAATTGTCAGCAAGTTTGTTAACGAAGTTAATGATTTGCTAGCAGACAGACAAATCAAAATCCGATTGACTGAGGCCGCAGTTGACCATATTATTGAAGTTGGGTTTGATTCTAAAATGGGCGCCCGGCCATTGCAACGCAAAATCAACGATATTATCAAAGTGCCATTGAGCAAAAAGATTCTATTCGAGAGTCTTGACCCGAACACTATTGTAGTTGTTGACTATGTTGACGGCAACATCAAGTTCGATTCGCAAACTGTATTTGACATCGCACCACAACCTATTGTAGATTCAAATGGATACATCATTCTGGACCAAATTAAGTCCTAATATTATTCGAGAGGCCACTACCAAGCAATACTTCGGGCGCTATTTGCACAAACTAGTGTTAGAAGTACCCGGTGGTCGAGCTATTAACGTCAAAGGCAACGAAAGCATTGCAATCTATCTACAGGAGCGCATGGCCACGCAACGAACATATAACTATGCAGGATCTTGGGGTAATTACAAACTAAATGAACTACATCAAGCTGTTCCCGACCAGTTGGATGCGTTAAGGGATATCAAAGATAGATATCGCAATGATGTTAAGTTTCGAGTCGAAGAACCTTGGATGCAAATCTATGCCGAAACTGAAGATATGCTCAAGGTCATTGCCGCGTCATTTGAACCCGATTTACAGAAAAAGATCAGGATCGTTGGCTCCCCGGCCGCTGGTACTGAAAATTTGTTGCGAGAGGGTAAAATCCTGGTCAACGGCAATAAAACACCATACAAGTACAAGATATTGATGCGAGATGGTACATACCCCATTGATATAAAAACCCGAGTCTTGGAATACCTAACCAACGACGAAGTTGGTTGCAAGGTCAGTAAAGGCACAGAAAGAATGTTTACAAACAACAGTACGTATATTTGGGGCTGCTTCTTTTATACAAACGACTTGAGAGTAATAACCTTTTTAAAATTACTGTGCCCAGACCTAGTAGGGAAAATTCACGAGCTCGAGTATATAGGGCAATAAATAATAGCATATTCAAGGAGCCCACTATGGCACGAATTCAAGAAGAAGTGATTGTTATCACTGTGAGCAAACTACAAAAGAATGACGGAGCTGACAGCGTCATTGTCAATGATGATACTATAGTCGCATTGGCCAGTGTAGCGGAAGAATTACTAGGCAACGGCGTTGTTGTCGAAGTTAGTAAAGCATAACCAACCTAAGAAAGTAACACATGTCTAAAAAATCAACTAGCGATAAAGTCAAGCTGAGCAACAAAGATGCTATTGCTGCAATCAAAGCAGCAGCCGCTGCACAAGCAGAAAAATCTGCCCCACAACTTACGCCAAGCCCAGAACAGGTCCCCGGACAACCGTTTAACTTCAAACAATGTCACTTGCACATTGGCATTCCCTGCTACGGCGGAATGATGAGTGAACCAACTGTAACTAGTTTGTTGCGTTTTATTTTGTTAGCACAACAGGTTGGCTTGAACTGGTCACTTGACACAATGGTTAATGAGTCGCTGGTTACTCGTGCTCGTAATAACTTAATGGCCAAAATGATGACCAACAAGGCTGCTACACATTTTATGTTTATCGATGCTGATATCCGCTTTGAGCCTGATGCTATCCTTAAAATGATGGCCTGCGACAAAGACGTTATCGGCGGCTTGTACCCCAAAAAAGCCCTGCCAGTTAACTACGTTATTAACTTGTTGCCCCAAACTAAAGTACAGGGCGATATCTTTACTGTAGATACAATGGGCACTGGCTTCTTGTTGTTCAAGCGTCAAGTATATGAAAAGCTGATTGCGGCACATCCCGAGTGCAAGTACGTTGACGATGTAGGATTGGGCAAGCAATACGAGCCAATGATGTACAGTATTTTTGACTGTGAAATTGATCATCGCGGACACTATCTAAGCGAAGATTGGTTGTTCTGCCGTCGTTGGATGGCAATTGGCGGCGAAATTTGGGCACACGGCAAAGTACTGTTGAATCACGTGGGACACTACGAATTCCAAGGCGACTTGAGCAAAATGCCCCAATTTGGGCAACCAGCCGGAACTGACGCTGCACAAGAAAATCTGCCCCGTGCATTAAATGATGCTATGAAAATGGCAGCAAAAGCACCACAAGTTCAACACAATTAACATAAGTCCAGATATGCTAAATATAGTATATCTGGATATCTTATGTTTATAAATGAATTGTTCTCGGAAGCTGAAGTACAGAATCAACTAGTTGTACTCTATCCTGGACGTTTTCAACCTTTTCACTTAGGGCATCGCGACGTATTTGCTAGTCTACAAAGCAAGTTTGGTCGCGATGCTGTTTATATTGCTACCAGCAATAAGACTGAATTACCTAAGAGCCCGTTTAATTTCTCAGACAAAACAATTTTTATGAACGCCGCCGGTGTTCCTACAGATCGTATCTTAGAAGTAACAAGTCCATACAAGCTGCCAGCTCAATTTACTCCAGATAATACTATTTTTATAGTAGCAGTTGGTGCACCAGATGCTGATCGTTTAAAACCCGATAGTCTTAAAAAAGACGGCACTGCCGGATACTATAAAACATTCAAAAGCATAGCCGAGTGCGAGACTGCTGACAAACACGGTTACGTAATCATTGCCGCAGAACGTCACAAAGACATTACAATCAACGGACAACAAGTTGATGTGAGTCATGGCACCCAAAGCCGTGCTGCATGGAACAGTGTACGCAACGATCCTAAAGCGCGAGGCGAATTCCTTGTGCAAATGTTTGGTCGCAATGACCCTGAAGTAGGTCGTGTACTAGATAAGATTCCTGTAAACGAAGACAGTAATATGCCTGTTGCTGTAGACAGTGCCAGTGCTATTCCTGGTATCAGCGTATTGGAAACTATCCGTAAAGTTTCAGGCGGATATCGATTAGTAAGCAAGAAGGGCAAGAACTTAGGTACATATCCTACACACGCCGGTGCAGAAAAGCGCGAGCGTCAAGTACAGTACTTTAAGCACGCCGGAGAAAGTGTAGAAGACTCGTTAAACGAATCCCCTGCCGTTGACGTAATCAGAAGCTTGATCAGTGAATTCAATACTGAAATGAGTGGTAGCCCATACTACCCAATGGATTATAAAAATCCCGGCATGAGAATGTGGACTCGTGGTGATGGCTCACGATACAAAGATCCTGGCTACATTTTTATTGAGCGTGACTTGAAGCCAGAAGATCAACCCAAATGGCATAAAGCAAAAGCAGTAGAAAAGTTCTGGAAGTTTTTGGAGTCTAAAGGCGCTCGTAAGATCGGAGATGTGTCCGGAGAGTTCGGCTCAGATCCACATAGCCCTGCTGTGGTATTGAACA
>JACCDW010605303.1_pt1 | contig 19605 bp, 19 predicted proteins | sample 7449781 | NCBI WGS metagenome assembly JACCDW01 (sample SAMN15323449, study PRJNA562643) | freshwater metagenome | isolation source: river surface water | place: USA:Blue River Watershed | collected 2017-08-18
ATCCCCAAAAAACCAAAATTTCACACGACTATCTACCGAATAGCGTACCGAATCGGCCCCAGCAGTTTTTTGGGCTGTCAGATTCCCAATTTTTAATCCGAGAACCACTATTTCAAAAGAAGCGGTTTCTTTGGTTGCTTGTGCATATCCAAGTGAAACAGGCATCCAAAGTAAAACAAGGATGCTAATCCGCTTAAAGTTGATGTTTCGCGACTGGACCATGGGAAATTAGATTTAACGATTAGGTGTTTTTAAGCTGCGATTTAGAATCACATGAGTCTCGGTTAACTAGTAATCTCAATTTGGCTTCTATAGCGTTCCCAATCTTCTTGGGTATCGATGTCACTTAATTCATCTAGCAAAGTGAAATGTAACCCATGCGCAGTTGCCACGGCGAGGGTTTGTGACAATACTTCGGAAGTACTCCAGGAGATCCCCTCAAATAGGTAGTCCTCCTTACGCTTCATTCCTATCAAATAGTAGCCTCCATCGGTTGCCGGCCCCAACACCAAGTCGGAATGAGTTAAGGCTTCAAATGCTTGATTGAGGTGTTGGCTTTGAAGTGTTGGACAATCTGTCCCAATCAGCACCACTTTTTCCATACCAGACTCGAAGCTCCTCGCAATTGCATTTTCCATCCGCTCCCCCAGATCGTGTCCCTCCTGTACAAAGCTCTTTGCTATAGGGGGATTGACTGTTTCTGGGATAAAGTCAGAATAATAGGTCCAAACAGGCGCTGAAACATCCTCCAAGACAGAATAGGTCGACTGAATCAGGTGCCTATAAATCTCCAAGGCACGGAGATCACCCATCCCGGAAGCCAAGCGAGTTTTCACCCGTCCCAAGACTTCATTCTTCTGAAATACAAGCACCACTTCTTTTTTCATCTTTCGAATCTAAACCTATTCCAAATCCTGATTAAATGATTTATTTAAATCAGATCAAAAATCCGTGGTAAAAACAAGGTGATCTCGGGAAACAGCGTAATTAAAGCCAAAGCAATAATCATTGCCAAAAAGAAAGGCAACAAAGGCCGAAGGACTTGAGTCAAGGAAATTTTAGCAATAGATACCCCCACAAACAAAAGTGAACCTACCGGAGGTGTACACAAACCAATACAAAGATTGACCACCATAATCATCCCAAAATGAACAGGGTCAACTCCCACCTTGGTAACTACAGGCAAGAATATGGGGGTGAAAATCAACACTGCTGGTGTGATGTCCATAAAGGTGCCGACAAACAGTAAAATGATGTTGATCACAATCAAAATCACCCACTTATTGTCACTTAAGGTGAGCATAAACTCACTGATCAGCTGTGGAATATCTTCAGCTGACATCACCCAAGACATACTCATCGAGGTACCAATCAACAACAACACCACAGCGGTAGTTTCTGAGGAACGAACTAGAATACCTGGAAGCTCGGATAACTTCAGTTCCCGGTAAACCAAGGATAACAATAAGGTATACACGACTGCGATTGCAGAGGCTTCAGTAGCAGTAAAAATCCCAGCAACAATCCCTCCAATCACTAGGATAAGGAGAAAAAGGCTTGGCACCGCTCTCCAAAAAGCATTGATCAAATACCCAAAACTTACAGCTTCCGCATAGGGAAGCTTATTCTTCTTGATAAAAATAGCTGCACAAATCATCAAGGAAACACCCAACAGAATTCCAGGTAGGTATCCCGCCACAAAAAGTGCTGCAATGGAAACTCCTCCACTGGCCAAAGAATAAATGATTAACACATTGGAAGGAGGAATAATCAATCCCGTTGTGGATGAGGTGATGTTGACCGCCACGCCCAGAGTTTTGGGATACCCTTCATCATCCATCCGCTTCCCCAAAATACTGCCCAAAGCCGAGGCTGCAGCAGCGGCCGAACCAGCAATTGCTCCAAAAAGCATGGCTGCAATGATGTTGACATACAAAAGCCCACCCGGGAGTTTACCCGTAAGTCCTTTTGCAAAATCTATCAATCGATTGGCAATCCCCCCTTTATTCATGATCTCCCCAGCCAATACAAAGAATGGAATGGCCAACAAGGAGAAACTATCCAAGCCAGTAGCCATTCGCTGTGCTATCGTGGTAGCAGCAGGCAGGGCAGAAACGGAAACGAGGAGCGTGAAGAAGCTAGAAAGACCCAAGCTCCAAGCTACTGGAACACCCAGGAGTAAGAGCGATACAAAACTTAAAACCAAGATTAAAATTGCGATCCATTCCATGGTTATTCTTGGCTTTTAATAAGTTGAACCACATGAAAACTATGGTAATACACCACTAAAACTCCAGAAATAGGCACCATGGCATACACCCAAGACAAGGGGACTTGAAGGGTGGCTGATTTTTGCTGCAGCAACTGTGAAATGTAAACCAGGTTAGACCCACCGCCCACCATAATTATGGCTCCGAAAAAAATAACCATCGCATGGATAAATAGCTGCAAATAAAAGAGGTTTTTACCCTTCACCTTTTCTACCAACACATCAATAGCCAAATGCCCCTGCTTACCGGATACATAGGCTGCGCCCAAAAGTCCCAACCAAATCATGCTGTATCGAGCCAATTCATCGGTAAATGAACTCGGGTCACCCAATACATAGCGGGAAAAAACCTGCCAGGTCACATTCAAGACCATCACCCCCATCAGAACGGCAATGATGACTTGAATGGATCGATCTAGTGTTGATTTCAATTTCATTTATTCGTCTGTTGAATTCGTTGAACCAATGCTTCCAACTGTTTCTGTTCTTGAAATACTTGCGCATACACCGCGGCAACTTTTTCTAAGAAAGGTTCCTTGGAGGGATAGCTGATCTCTACCCCCGCTTTTTGTACTTCAAGAAGAGCTTCTTCTACCGCCTCCTTCCAAAGTTTGGTCTGATAGGCTGCGGATTCATCTGCTGCTTCCTGCAACCAAACCTGTTCTTCAGGACTCAGTTCGCTCCAGACCTTGGTGCTCACCAAGACCACATCAGGAATCGCTGTATGCTCGTCGATGGAGTAATACTTGCAAACTTCGTAATGCCTAGAATTGTAAAAACTGGGAGGATTGTTCTCTGCGGCATCCACAATGCCTTGCTGCAAAGCAGTGTAGAGCTCTCCATAGGAAACCGGGGTGGGCGAACCTCCCATGCCACGAACCATGTTGATTGCCATCTTGGATTCCTGAACCCTAACTTTCAGTCCCGCCAAATCTGCTGGCGTGGCTATGGGCCTGGTTTTACTGTAAAAACTTCGCTTTCCTGCATCGTAAAAACACAAACCACGCAACCAATACTTTTCGGTACTCAAGAGCAATTCTTTGCCGATCTCTCCTTCCAATACTTGCGTGATGTGGGCATCATCTCGAAACAAATAAGGCAAGCCCAAAACACTTATCTCAGGAGAAAAAGCCTCCAAAGAAGCGGCAGAAACCTTGGTCATCCCCACGCTTCCAATTTGCAACAGCTCGAGTAGCTCGCGTTCGGTGCCCAACTGTTGGTTGGGATATACCTTTACTTTTATTTTTCCCCCTGATTTTTCTTCCAATCGCTTTCCAAGAAATACCATCGCCTGGTGGACGGGATGCGATACCACCTGAGCATGTCCCATCTTGATGATTTTTACGCCAGTATCCAGTTGGCAGCCCCCAAGAACAAGGACAAAAGCAAGGAAAACAAAAACTATTCTTCGGGTCATCAGCATTAGGATGGGTTTCGAAGTGATGCGATTTGAGCCATTACCTGGGCTATGGTCTGAGAGATTTTGGAATAGTTGCCTGCAGCAATGTCCTCTTTTCGAAACAACTGGGAACCCATTCCCACACAAAGTGCACCCGCATCAAACCAACTTTTGATACTGGGCAGCGTGGGTTCCACTCCCCCAGTGGGTATGAGCTCTATGGTAGGCATCACGGCATGTACCGCAGTAATAAATGCGGGAGTCAACAAGTTGGCCGGATACATCTTCACAAGCTCCGCTCCTAGCTCCTGCGCGAAAAATACCTCCGAAACTGTCCCACAACCGGGTATCCAAGGAACGTCTACCCCAGCGCAATACTCACCTAAGGCAGGATTCATCACAGGTGCCACGATAAATTCTGCACCCATATCTAAAAACAGTTCAGCCTCTACAGGATGATAAATGGTACCCACTCCCAAGTACATTCCAGGAAGTTGGCCGACAAGCTCTTTAATTTTTGGGAAAATAGCCTTGGCTTCTTTTCCTCGATTGACCATCTCAATGACCCGAACACCACCTTCATAAGCGGCTCCTACTAGCTCTAAGCATACTTTTTCATCTGGATGAAAAAAAATGGGCATCATCCCTCCTGCATGCATGCGTTTAATAAATGGACTTGGATTCCGCATCATCGTTTTATTTTTCCATTGCCTTCACCTGCCACTAACTCTTGAATTTCTTGGAGAGAGCAGTACAATATATCTCCAGGAACACTATGCTTGAGTACTCCAGCTGCCATGGCAAACTCAATAGCTTCTTTGGGACTCAACTGCAGCAATCCATAAATCAAACCTCCTGCAAAAGCATCGCCAGAACCTACTCGGTCCACGATATGAGTTAGTTCGTAGCTTTTTGAATTGAAAGATTTTTTTCGACCATAAAGGCTCGCAGACAGGGTGTTAACGGAGGAGTTATGAGAAATACGTTCTGTCTTGACTAAGTATTCTAACTTCTGAAAACGGTCAAAGGCCATTTTCTTGGTATCCGAAAAGCTCTTGAATTCTTCATTGAGACATTGTTTAAAATCTCGTGTGCCGGCAATCATGATGTGCGTCAACTCCATTAGCTGGGGCATGACTTGATGAGGGGCCTTGCCGTATTGCCATAAATTGCTGCGGTAATTCAAGTCTCCACTGACCCGTATACCTCTTTCATTGGCCTTTTGAAGGGCAACCAAGGTTAGGTTTGCGCATTTTTGAGAGAGTGCAGGCGTAATTCCCGACCAATGAAGCCAAGACACTCCATCCAAAATTGAATCCCAATCCAAGTCTTCGCCTTCAAAATTGGCAAAGGCAGTATCTGCTCGATCGTAAATAATTTGGGAACTTCGCTGCATCGCTCCATGCTCCAAAAAATAGATGCCCATCCTACCTGGTTTAAAGGAAATGGCACGGGTATCAATCCCATTCTTTCTAAGTTTGCCAGCAGCAGCCCATCCCAACTCGTGGTCTGGAAAGGCGGTGAGGTGTGAAACATCCATACCCCAATAGGCCAAAGCTGCAGCTACATTTGCTTCTGAGCCTCCAAACTCCATTTCAAGATCCTGTGCTTGAAAAAAACGCTGGTTTCCAGGAGGACTGAGTCGTAGCATGACTTCACCAAGAGTGACAATTTTCTTCATGGAAGAATAAATTTTTTATCTAATTTGACCAAAATAAGAAATTATTACGATGAATAACACCTCACTCCTATTAGATTCTTTCGATAATGTTGGCGTAGCCCTCTGCGACTTAAATCCTGGGGAGCAAGTAAAGCTCGAATTGCATTCCCTCGAAATACGGCAATTCATTCCAGCCAAGCATAAATTTGCCCTTCAGGATTTTTTTCCAGGTGATGAAATTTTAATGTATGGCACCATAGTGGCGGAAGCAACTCAAAAAATCAATAAGGGGGCTGCCCTTACTTTGGAAAACATCCAACACAAAACCCAAGCCTATTCTTTAGAACCAAAGACAGAAGCTAGAAGGACTCCTGAGGTAGCCCATTGGAAAGACAAAACTTTTTTAGGCTTCCATCGAGAAGATGGGCAGGTAGGTACCGCCAATTATTGGATTGTACTGCCTCTCGTATTTTGTGAAAACACCAACATCAAACTGCTGCAAGAAGCTTTTGAAAATGCGCTCGGGTTTGCACAGCCCAATCCCTACGAACTGCAAATCAAGGCCCTAATCGCAGGTGACAAAAGTGGAATAGCGCTAGCAGATACAAGCGCTAGCTTGGAGGTAGAACGCAATCGACTTTTCCCTCAAGTGGATGGCATCCGATTCCTAACCCATAGCATGGGCTGTGGAGGTACTAGAGACGATGCGGCTGCACTTTGCAGCCTTCTTGCTGGGTACATCCACCACCCCAATGTAGCTGGTGCCACGGTATTGAGTCTGGGATGTCAAAATGCTCAAGTGGGCTTACTTCAAGAAAAGCTTGCCGCTCTGAATTGCCAAAAACCCGTGATGATCTGTGAGCAGCAGCAAGAGGGAACGACCCATGCCTTACTGACTAAGACTGTAAAAGATACAATAGATGGATTGAAGCTAGCGAACCAGTGTTTCCGAGAGCCAGCACCCCTCAGTAAACTGGTGGTCGGCTTGGAGTGCGGTGGATCAGATGGATTCTCGGGCATTTCGGCCAATCCAACGCTTGGACATGTGTCGGATGTAGTAGTAACCTTGGGAGGCACCGCCATTCTATCCGAATTTCCGGAATTGTGCGGAGCAGAGCAAGACCTAATCAACAGATGTACTCGTCCGGAGCTTGCCAAAAAATTTGTTCACCTGATGGAAACCTACAATGCTTCTGCCAAACGGGTTGGAAGCGGATTTGACAAAAACCCAAGTCCTGGCAATATCAAGGATGGACTCCTCACGGATGCGATTAAGTCTTGTGGCGCCGCCAAAAAAGGAGGTACCGCACCTATTTCGGATGTTTTGGACTATCCAGAATACATTACAAACCCAGGTCTCAATCTCCTGTGTACTCCTGGAAATGATGTGGAGAGCACCACAGCCCTTGCCGGCAGCGGTGCCAATCTAATTTTATTCACTACCGGATTAGGTACCCCTACGGGAAATCCAATTTGCCCCGTAATCAAGGTGGCCTCCAATACAAAACTGGCGCTAAAAATGCCCGATATCATCGACTTCGATGCAGGAACCATCATCTCTGGAGAGGAAACACCGGCAACTGCTGGAGAAAGATTAATGGAGTACCTAGTTGCGGTGGCGAGTGGTCAAATACAAACCAAGGCGGAGGAAAAACGGAATTTTGATTTCATCCCCTGGAAAAGAGGCGTTTCGCTTTGATGACCCTGCTCAAAGGCTCAATCATCCGTCAAACAGCTAGTTACTTACTCTCCGATCAACAAAAACCGAGCTGTAGAAGCCTTATCGCGGATTTGTTTGGCTTCTTGATAGGCGGGAGAATGATACCAAGCCAAGGCCTTCTCTCGGTTTGGAAACTCTAACAAAACGAGCCGATCATGATCCCAAGTACCTTCCAAAGCCTCCACTGGTAAGCCTCTCAGAACAAATTTTCCCTCAAAAGCTTGTAGACTAGCAGGGGTCTTTTCTTTGTATTTTTCATACAACATGGGTGAATGAATAGCTACTTCAACAAGCATGTAGGCTGCCATAGTTTTTAGTGTTTAAATTGCGAAGTTAAACTAACAAAAAATGAATAGTCAATCGATACAGGTTCTCCAATTTGGAACAGGAAATTTCCTCCGTGGTTTTATTGAACCCCTAATCGAACTACTAAACAGCCAAGGTGAATCCTTACAGGTTTGCCTAGTTCAAAGCACCGATGGCAACACCCTTGAAGGATTGAGAGCACAAGACTATGCCTACGAAATGTATGTAGCGGGTAGGGATCAAGGCCAAACCATCGAGGAGTTTCAATCCATCACCTGCATTAAGGATGGGCTTAACTTACCCCATGACTCTGAAAAGTTCTTTTCATTTGCTAGTTCACTAGAACTGAAATACCTCATTTCCAATGTCACTGAGGCTGGATTGGTTTGGAGTCAAGAAGGTACCAAAGACCAAATAGCCAGCTCCTTTCCAGGAAGGATTACCCAATGGCTTTACACTCGGTTTGAACAAGCTCCAGAATTAGAAACGATCCTCCTCCCTTGCGAACTCATTCCCAACAATGGAGACTTCTTGAAAAGCCTAATCCAGCAGCATGCATTGGCCTGGAAATTGGATGCTGAATTTTTGAATTGGCTCAACCTCAACTGTCGTTTCTTCAATACCTTGGTGGATCGGATTGTGCCTGGATTTCCAAAGCAGCTCGCAGAAAAAGCAGCTCCCTACACTGTACAAGTAGAACCCTATCTTTTTTGGGGAATTGAAGGGAGTGACCAAGATTTGAAAAAATTGCCTTTCCGAAACTGCAAAGGGGTGGTACTCACTGACTCACTCCTCCCCTACACCAAACGTAAAATCAGCATTCTAAATGGGTTACATACCCTAATGGCGGCTCTAGGAAGGTTACAACACATCCAAACCGTTCAGGAATATGTGCAGGACCCTGTTCGGCTTCAAGAACTCAATCTCTTGGCAGAAGAGGAGCTATTTTCATTTTTAGAACAACCTTTGGATGCCCTTCGAGAATATACCGCTGCCATCTTCGACCGATTTAAAAATCCGTTCATGGCCCATGCACTGAATGACATTTCATTGCAGTCCATAGCCAAGTTCAAAAGCCGTTTGTTACCGATTTGCACCAATTCTTTAGAAAAAAAGGGAATGCTACCTCCTCGAATCACCGTAGGCTTAGTGGCATTGCTTATGGGTCACTTGCGATCCCCAGATCAGATGCGAGATTCAGAAGCAAACAAACAATACTTCAAGCAGCTACAAACTAATGATGCGTCTGAATTAGACAAAGTCATTCAAGCAAGTCAGGAATTGTTTGGAATCGAAGATCGAATCAGCCTTGAACTCGCCTATTCCAAGTTAAACGGGAAGTCTTAGTTTTCGGCAAAGCCGACCCCAGCCGCAAATCTAGCCTTTGCATAGGCAATTTGAAGCCGAGAAGAAAGCTCGTTCAAGGTCACCCTAGCGTCAAAAACTGCTACTTCGCGTGCATTGACCAAAAACAAACTGCTTTCTCCAATCGCAAAACGACGGGTTTCTCCAGAGAGCAAGGCTTCCAAGCTCTTTACATTTTCTCCAAGAGTTCGCACCTGTTGATTCAAAAGATTCCAAGAGTTGAGTTCTGTCTCCAACTTTGTTCTGAGCTGCTGCTCCTTCAAATTTCTACCTGTTTGCTTGATTTCTAGTTTCGCTTTGGTGCTTCCCAGTTCGCCTCGGGTCTTCCGTAAAAACAAAGGAGTATAGACCGTTAGTCCCCATTTATAGTTATTTTCAAAGAGAGGAGAAGGATTGGCATCTGCCAACTCCTCGGTTAAGAAGTTATATTTCAGCTTGACTACAGGAAGTAATTCCTGCGTCTGCAATCGCTTCTCGACCTTCAGGCTCGCTAAGTCAAAATCTGTGAGCAACAATTCTGGATGCCTACTTACCAAGGCCCTTAGTTCTTCTACCTCTGGTGCAGGGTTCAGAAATTGGGACAACGCTTGAGGAAAAACTCCTGTTTCAAGAAGCATCGGTTCTCCTGAATCATTCCACAAAAAGGTATTCAACACCTGCGTGTTTTCGAAAAACGTATTCTCAGCAAGCTGCAAGCGGTATTCTCTATTCAGCAATTGGGAAAGGGCCTCTACGGTATCAATCGCTGCTTGATCCCCAAGTTCGTAACTGCGTTTAATTCCATCAAATCGAATTTTTGCCAACTTCACTCCTTCTTCAAAAACCAATTTATTCTCGTAAGCTGCCGCCCACTTCCAATAGGCAGCGGTTGCTTGGAGATTGAGCTCATTTCTAAGATTAAGGCGCTCTACTTCTGTAGCTTGGGCATAGAGTTGTGCCTTTTGAAGTGTAGCTCTACGATCATCCAAAAGCAGTCCCTGTCCTAAATTTACTGCAGCACCCGCTGAAAGTAGCCCATTGGTGGGTACATTACTTTCCGAGTTGAGGAAAGCACCTGAGTTCTGTTCAACATTGCCCATGAGCTCCACCCCCATCCAAGTAGGCACGAGCACGCCTGCCTCTCTCTTTTCGAAGTAAGTGGATTGGTTAAATTCTTTTTTATCTAGGTTGCCATACAACTTGGGATCAAATCCCCCACGTGCTTTGCGCACCTCCATTTGACCCAAACGCAGGTTAAGATCTGCTTGGATGGAAATGGGATGGTAATCTTGAACCCAAAGCATGTAATCTTCAAAGCTTAACTTTTGGATTTCTTGAGCCAAAAGTGAAGCCGAAGACAACAGCCAGAAGAAGAGTAGTGCTACTTTTTTCATTACTTGGCAGAAGCAGTTTTGTCTTTTTCTTCTTGAGAATAGTAATCTGCAGGGAAGCCATTGAGCTGTCGCCAGATTTCGTACCAAACAGGTACATCATTGAACAAGGCGATGCCTTCAGCACCAGAACCCATACGCAACAAATCTGGCCAGCCCTCTTCCTCCGGATCCTCGGTAACCAATACACGGTATTGATTTGTTGGGCCGGCAAACTGGTCAATTGCGATCACAACTCCACCAAAGGTGCCGTTGGAAAGCTGAGGCCATCCCGAGAAGACGATTGCTGGCCAACCATCGAAAATGAATCGGACCTTATTTCCTGGCTTTACCAAGGGTAAGTCTACTGGCTGTACAAACATTTCAACTGCCAATTCAGCATCTGCAGGCACAATATTTACTATTTCAGCCCCTTCCTTGATGGTTTCACCGATTCCTACCTGAATGGCTTTGGCGATGTAGCCATTTTGCGGTGCAAGAATATATCGGTACTTCGCCCGCTGCTCGTAATTGGAATATTGATTTTCAAGTTTAGTCGCTGTGGCTTCCGCATCAAATTGAGAGGACATGGCCGAGAATTTTTCTGAATTGGCCTTGGCAACCTTGTCTTTGAACTCGTTGTCTATCGCACTCAAATCAATTCTTGATGTGATAAACTCGTTTTTGCTACTCAGGAATTTGTTCTCAGACCCGATTAACTTCGCTTGAACTTCTTGGAATTTAAGTTTTCTTCCTTCAAAAGCAGTAACCGAAATCAACCCTTCCTTTAACAATTGCTCTGCACGATCCAATTGGAACTTTCCGATATCGTAATTGACTTTCGCCTGCACCAACTCCATGCTGTCGGACTGTACTTTTAATTCGGCAATCTTCAAATTATTACGGGCTTGCTGCAACTTGAGGATGTTATTTTGCTCGAGAGCGGAAATTTGATTTTCTAGAGCTCCAACTTTCTCCCCATAGGATTGAGCAGCTTGAGTTTTGGCATCCACCTGCTGCTGCGTACGCGGAAGCAGCAAGGAATCAAAAAACTCATCCTTGATTTCTGAAATGCGTAAAATCGTATCTCCTGCAGCCACATAATCCCCTTCAGCAACATACCATTTCTCAATTCGACCTGAAATGATTGAATGTATCGTCTGCGGTCTTTGATCTGGTCGTAGTGCTGTGACCAAGCCCTTAGATCGAATATTCTGTGTCCATGGCAAGAATAGCATCAGAAAAAAAGCAACAACCACCCATATTAAAATTTTCAACCTTTTCTTATTTTCCTTTTTTGGAAGGGTGATTTCCAAGCTTTTGGCACCGCTGAAAGAGCTTGAGTCTTTGATGGTATTTTTTGAAATGTTCAACATAGCCAATTAGTTTTTGAAAGTACGGTAGTCCTCAAATTTTCCTTGAAAAGCAAGCTTTCCTTGATCCATTACGATCACCTCATCGGCCAGCTGCTGCACCTTTGGTTCATCAGAAATCATAATCAAGGTCCAAGGCCCTTTCATCACATAGTCGATTACTTTCGCCTTTACCGAAGGATCCACATAGTTTAGAATATTCTCCATAATCAATGCCTTCGGTTGTCCCACCAATCCCCTTGCTACTAAAATCTGATGCGCAATGGTTTTAGACAACCCCTTGCCCTCAGGTTGAAGTACGGTTTCAAGTCCCAAAGGAGCCTGGTAGATAAAATCTTTCAGCCCAACAAGGTCAATGAGGTTCTCCAATTGCTCTTGGGTATGGTCTCTACCCATACAGATATTTTCGAAGATGGTACCATGAAAAATCTGTTGAAGCTCAAGAAAATCACCAACCATCCCACGGAATTTCTCCAAATTGATGTATTCCAAGGACAAGTCATTGACAAGTACTTTTCCTTGATACTCTTCGTAAAGACCAGAAAATAAGGCCATCATGGCACTTTTTCCACTTCCACTCTTTCCTGTTACTACTACTTTCTTCCCCTGCGCAATGGTCACTGTCACTCCTGACAATAGCGGCTGGTGTGCATCTGCGGGCTGAAAAAACACATCATCCATGCTAAACTTGATTCCCTCCGAAGTAGGATCCACTTCTTTTTCGTGAGGCTCATGGTGTTCCAAATCCAAATCCATGATTTGGCCAAGCTTGTCAACAGACACCAAGGTATCGTAGACGGTTTCTAAGGAAAGAATGAGTTTCTCAACCGAATTGACTACTAGAATAATAATCACTTCTGCTGCAACAAATTGTCCAATGGAGATTTGATCATTGATCAATAGCAAACTACCTGCAAGTAGTAAGCTGGTGACAATTAGCACCTTAAATGCAATCATCACCTTGTACTGGAAAATCAATACATTAAAATGTTGCGATCTAAACTGAACGTACTTTTGAATCAGCTTGTCTGCTCTCAGGATTGGAAGTTGAGTGGTCCCTACCAGTTTAAATGAATTCAAGGTTCTCCCTACTTCTTCCAACCAATAGGCAGTTTGGTATTTGTAAGAAGATTCCTTTACAGCAGTTTCCATTCCTTTTGGAGCGGTGTAATAAAAGATGAGGGCCAGAATCCCAAACAAACCCAAGCCAAACACGATGAAAGCGGGATGGTAAAAGGAAAGCAATAATAGCCCGAAAATCACTTGAAGAAGCGCAGCAGAAAAATCAATCAAGATCTTCGCCATTCCTTTTTGCAAGCTCACTGTATCAAAGAACCGATTGACGATCTCAGGCGCATATTTGCCATGAAGTATTTCAGTTTTGATTCGTGGCAAGCGGTAAGCGATCGAAAGTCCAGATTTCGAGAAAATTCGCTGCTGGAATTTCTCCATAATCTGAAGTTGAGAGATTTGTAAAAAACCACCAAAAATGACCCCTGCAGCGACAATAATTACTAAAATTATCCAAGAAGTAGTAATTCTACCCCCAAGAATAAAGTTGAGGATGGCCTGAATACCCAAAGGCAAGGATAGTGTAATCAACCCATTTAATACCGCATAGAAGTAAATGGCATAGACTTGATTTTTCTCTTCTTTAAGAATATTGAAAAATCGTTTGATCGGTGTTAATTCTTGTTCGCGCTGCATCAGTGAATAGCTTTGGTCACGAGTTGAAAAAAGAACTGATAACGGTCCTTGCTATCGGGACCTGAATCCAGCATTCCCGGTAAATGCTGAGAATTGAAGTTCTGCAATAGGCTAGACTCAAGAATTGTAGATACTAAGGTTTTGGGATAGAGATAATCCGGATTGATCTCTCCAATAATGGCAGAAACTCGGTCGCCGAACTTATATACCTGAGAGAAAATTCCAGACTCATGCTCCAAATCAACCTCCTTAGTCAAGAATCCTTTGATGGATTCATTAATCACAATACTTTTTAAAATTTCTGGGTCTAGAAAATCATTTTGCTTGTAAATCGGTCCCTCCACAAGCAATCGAATTGCAACGGATAGCCTGCCCACTGGATCAGATTGATTGGCAGTGCCAAAAACTAAATTATGTTCCAACCAAGCCCAATACCATGCACTCAGATACAAAAGTAACTTGTGCTTATTTTCAAAGTATCGGTAAATGGCTGCCTCTGTACTTCCAATCTTAGCACCTAATTTTTTAAAAGTGAAGTGCTCCATTCCCAATTCCTGAATAAGGTGAGCGCCTTCTTGAACAATTAGCACGCCTAACTCAGAACTAAATGGGTCTTTTAGAAACAGCTTACTGTTTACCTCAACCCGTATTTTCTTTAAAATTGATTCCATTTTTTGTGTCGAAACTCAAACTATAACGAAAGATACCAATCAAAGGTTTGCTTTTCAATCATTTTTGTTAGTAATCGTAACAAATAGTATATAAGTATATACAAATCAAAATCAATTCGAAAAAAAATCAGATAAATGGAGCGAACTAAATGGATTGGTAAAGAAAAAAAACGACCTCTTGCTGCTCGTAATTAACTAAAAATCAATTTCCTACACTTTCATTTTTACTTACCCAAAACGCCCAAAAAAGCAAGATGGGATGAAAAACGAATAAACGAACCCAACCCATCCATTCGGGAGTACAAAGGACTCCTTCAATACAAGAACCTACCTGAATGAAATACACGTGGGAAGGAATAAAACAAATCAGCATCCCGAAAATACCCCAAGCAGCGCGCTTACGGGTAGGCAAATACAGCACCCCTAGACCCAATAAAATCTCAGCAATACCAGAAAGAATGTTGATTAGCTCTGGCATGGGAAAAAAGGGAGGAATAAGCGGAAGGTAAAAATCGGGAGTCACAAAATGGTTGACACCCGCTACCAGGTAAAAATAACCCATGCTGTAAATGAGGAACTTCTTTAAAAATTTTTTCATCCTATTTTTCTAAAGCAATAAGATACAAAAAAACGGGGTCTTATCAAGCAAACTTGCTTACGAAATCAAAATCCTCGGTACTTCAATTTTCCTAGCCCATATTGGTACAAGGTTTTGGAATACCGAAGCATGGCAGGCATCAAAAAAATAGTGAGTACCACCACCAAAGTCAAATACATCCAAAGTTCGGGATCCTCTACCAATACATTGATTGCAACCAAGGAGGTAATCATCAATGCCACCGAGAAGGCGTAGCTAATGTACATGGCACCATCGTAGAATCCAGGCTCAGGAACCAAACTGGCATCACAAACTTCGCATCGCGAATGGATAACGGATAGTTTTCGATAACTAAAGGGAGAGACCGGAAACATGTTTCCTTGTCTGCATTTTGGACACTTGGCCTGTGCGATGGCGGCAGCTAAACTTTTTGACATAATTGAAAAATAAGTACGTAAATCTAGCCGAACAGGAGTACTCTTGCTGTGACCTTTGTTACGTAGGACTCCCTAGGAAGTTCTGGTTTATTAAAAAATTAAACTTAGCCCCTCAGCGCAATTCCTCCAGATCGTAATCCTTGCCCTTGCCCCATTGCAGCAACTCGTGTAGGGTATAATACTCTAGGGTATCCAAATCCTTGATTCGAAAATCTTCCCCAGAGAGCCGAGACATAACTTCAATCTTTCGGATTTCGCCCTGGTTGACCAGTCGATAAACCCTCCCTACTCTCAAATTATCTAAAGCCAGAGGCATCAGGATTTGGCTTTAATTAAGGCACCTGAAGCTTCAAAGGTGATTTCTTTTTTTGGAGATGTAATCGCTTCTATGACTTCCTTGGATTTGCCCTGATCTTCTGCATAGTGCCGTAAGGTTTCCACATCGGTTTCAGTCAAGGTAGCCACCCCTTCTATCGTAATGGGAAATCCTTGGGAGTTGGTGGGGATAAAAAATCCATAATCTTTAAAAGTAACTCGCATGCTAGATCCATTTGGTAACTCCATGGCAAACCAACAACCTTTGTTGGTACATACCTCCTTAATTTGTCCAGAAACCTTTCCTGTAAAAGTTCCAGCAGATTCCACTTTTTGAAGAAGAATTGCCGGAGTGACTACACCCGCTTCTTTCACCACATCCCCATAGTTTCCAGGAACAGACTTGGCTTCGCCTACCAATTCGTAGGTAGTTTTTTGAGACACAATACCCGTTTTTTGGCAAGCAGCAAGGCTAGCAACAAGCGCAATCATTAAAATTTTAGCGTTCAATTTCATCGTTCGAATTGGTAGTTGACAAAGTATAACTAGGGGTTGCTCCAATCAAGCGCATTACTTAGCACTTTTAATTCTTAAAGCAACCTGAAATTCAAAAATAGGTGAAAAGTCTTTGCCTCAAAAGTAATTTGTAGACATACTCCTCCTTCATTCGGAAAAAGATACTAAATAAACCATTCAAGCCCGTTGCTTGTTTGACTTTAGGATATATTAGAATTTACAGTAACTCAAAAACAAAAAAGATTTGTAACAAATACAGGAATAAATGGCCACTTTTTTTGACAATCCATTAATTTTACCGTTTATAATTTTCGCTGCTCCATGCCAAAAACCAAAAAATTCATCATTGATTTTGACAGTACCTTTACCCGAGTAGAGGCCTTAGATATCTTAGGAGAAATCAGCCTTTCGACTGACCCCCAACAAAAGGAAAAATTACAAGCCATCAAGGATATCACAGACAAAGGCATGGATGGCAGTCTAACTTTTAGAGAAAGTCTAGAACAACGACTCAATATCCTTCAAGCTAGCAAAAGTCAAATTGCAGAATTAATTATCATCCTCAAGCAGAAAGTCTCCAAGTCCTTTGAGCGGAACAGGGATTGGTTGAAAGATAATGCAGCCGATGTTTTTATCATTTCCAATGGCTTCAAGGATTTTATCATCCCCATCGTAACCGAGTATGGAATTAAGCAGGAGAATGTCTTTGCCAATGATTTGATTTACGATGAGAGTGGAAAAATCATCGATTTCAATCGAGAAAATCCCCTATCCAAAAATAACGGCAAATCGGAAACCATCCGTGACATCAACTTGGATGGAGACATCTATGTAATCGGCGATGGCTATACTGATTATGAAATTAAGGCATCTGGCTTAGCCAATAAATTTTATGCCTTTACCGAAAATGTAAGCCGCCCAAAAGTCACCAGCCAAGCAGATCACATCGCTCCAAGCTTTGATGAGATCCTCTACATCAACAAACTCAATACGAAATTTTCCTACCCAAAAAGTAGAATTAAGGTGCTCCTTCTTGAAAATGTGCACCCCATTGCCCTTGAACTCCTCAAAGAGGAAGGTTACCAAGTGGAAGTGGCTTCAGGTGCCATGAGTGAGGAAGAGCTCTGTGAAAAGATTCGAACTATCTCAATCCTTGGCATACGCTCCAAAACTACCGTCACTAAAAAGGTGCTTGAAAATGCCAACCGACTCTTGGCAATTGGAGCTTTTTGCATCGGTACCAACCAGATTGACCTAGAAGAATGCCAAAAGCGAGGGGTTGCAGTTTTCAACGCCCCCTTTTCAAATACCCGCTCTGTCGTAGAAATGGCCATCGCGCAAATCATTTTCTTGATGCGCAGGTTCCAAGACAAATCCCTCGGGATGCACCAAGGAGTCTGGGACAAATCAGCGACAGGTTCCTTTGAAATTCGAGGTAAAAAACTAGGAATTGTTGGCTATGGCAACATTGGCGCTCAGCTCTCTGTCCTTGCCGAAAACCTTGGCATGAATGTCTTCTATTACGATGTCATTGAAAAACTGGCACTCGGAAACGCCACCAAGATGAACTCCTTGGATGAGTTATTGGCTACCTGCGATGTCATCACCCTACACGTGGATGGTCGAAAAGACAATAGCTGTCTTATCGATCAGGAAAAAATCTCAAAAATGAAGCCCGGCGCTCTCCTACTCAACCTGAGCCGAGGACATGTAGTGGACATCCCGGCATTACGTGCAGCGATTCTTTCCGGACATATCGGAGGCTGTGCGGTGGACGTATTTCCTGAGGAACCGAAAAACAACAAAGAGGGCTTCGAATCAGAACTCAAAGGATTGCCAAATACCATCCTCACCCCACATATTGGAGGCAGCACCCTAGAAGCACAAGAAAATATTGCCCGATTTGTGCCTGGCAAAATCATGGAATATGTCAATACAGGAAACACCTACAACTCGGTTAATTTCCCCAATATCCAGCTTCCATTCTTGAAAGATGCCCATCGACTGATTCACTTGCACCAGAATGAACCCGGTGTATTGGCAAAAATCAACCTAGTGCTGGCCAACTATCACATCAACATTGTAGGTCAATACCTCAAAACCAATGAAAAGATTGGCTATGTGATCACAGATATTGACAAAGTGTACGATCCCGATGCGATTGAAGCCCTGAAGAATATTCCAGGCACCATTCGCTTCAGAACTCTATACTAATTAAACCCATAAAAAAAGCCCTTAAAAGGGCTTTTTTTATGGGTTTATAGGTCTTTCTAGCAACAGCAACTAAAGAAACTTGATGGTTAAGAAAATGTGCTGTGCACTGTCGACGGTTAGCTGTTGACGATTATCCGCGACATTTACTACTTATTTTGAAGTACTGGTATTTGCGGATAATCCAATTATTTATTTCCGTAGAGATCTTGGTAATAGGTTTGGTAAGCTCCTGAGGTCACTCGATTTAGCCAATCTTCATTCGCCAAATACCAATCAATCGTCAGTTCTATTCCTTCTTCAAACTGCAAACTAGGTTCCCAGCCTAACTCCTGCTGAATCTTGGTAGCATCGATGGCATAGCGCAAATCATGCCCAGCACGATCCTGCACAAAAGTGATCAGCTTCTCTGAAGCGCCCGCCTCACGGCCAAGCTTGCCATCCATCTTTTGGCACAACAAGCGCACAATGTCGATATTTTTCCACTCGTTGAAGCCTCCAATGTTGTAGGTCTCCCCAGGCTTTCCCTTATGGAATACCACATCAATGGCACGCGCATGATCCTTCACAAACAACCAATCACGCACATTCTCTCCTTTACCATAGACGGGCAGGGATTTGTTATTCTTGATGTTGTGAATGCAAAGTGGAATCAATTTCTCCGGAAAATGGTTTGGGCCATAGTTATTGGAGCAGTTGGAAACCACAGTTTTCATTTTGTAAGTATTCGCATAGGCCCTTACAAAGTGATCTGAAGCTGCTTTAGAGGCAGAATAAGGCGACTGTGGATCGTAAGCTGTGGTCTCGAGGAAAAATCCTCCATCATGTAATGATCCATATACTTCGTCCGTAGAGACATGGTAAAACAGGTGTTGATCCAAGGCTCCAGCCCAAGCTTTTTTGGCCACATTCAGCAAGTTTACAGTTCCAAAAACATTGGTTCGTACAAATGCCAAGGGGTCGGATATGGATCGATCCACATGGGATTCAGCTGCCAAATGAATGACATCCGTAATGGCGTGTTTCTCAAAAATAGCTTCCAATATCTGCTCATCCTGGATATCTGCCTTTTCAAAAAAGTAGTTGGATGCATCTTCTACTTCAACCAGATTTTCTAGGTTTCCTGCATAAGTTAAGGCATCTAGGTTGACGATTCGGTACTGCGGATAGCTAGTCACAAAAAGTTTGACTACATGGGATCCAATAAATCCTGCTCCTCCGGTAATTAAGATTGATTTAGACATATTAAGATTGATAAAAGTTGACATACCAATTGGTGAATTCCGCCACCCCTTGGGCTACTGAAATTTTGGGCTCATAGCCCATATCCTGTACTAACTCACTGATGTCGGCATAGGTTTCAACCACATCACCAGGCTGTATGGGAAGAAACTCCATCTTCGCCTTTTTTCCAAGCCCCGTTTCGATAGCTTCTATAAATTCTAGCAAGGGCACAGGAGACGAGTTCCCGATATTGTAGAGTTTGTATGGAGCCGTGGAGCTCGAGGGATCGGGATGCTCCGGATCATAACTAGGATTGGAAGTAGCTGGCCGATCTGCTACGAGAAGTACTCCAGATACAATATCATCGATATAGGTAAAATCCCGCTTCATTTGACCCTGATTAAACACTTGAATGGGCACCCCTTTACTAATTGCATCAGCAAACAGAAAATAAGCCATATCCGGTCTTCCCCAAGGGCCATACA
>JACCDW011172147.1_pt1 | contig 19605 bp, 17 predicted proteins | sample 7449781 | NCBI WGS metagenome assembly JACCDW01 (sample SAMN15323449, study PRJNA562643) | freshwater metagenome | isolation source: river surface water | place: USA:Blue River Watershed | collected 2017-08-18
GTGCCGTGGTTCTGGCAGGTCGAGTACCGCGCAGCCGTCAAGCCTGACTTCGAGCTGTCGAAGGAAGACCGTGAATACATGCTGGCCTACGGGCTGGACATGGAGCAGATGCAGTGGCGGGCCAACAAGATCGCCACCTACGGCCGCAACCACGAGTGGTTGTTTGACCAGGAATATCCGGCCACGGCAGCGCTGGCGTTCAAGACGTCGACGCTCAACCCGCTGATCAGCCCCAACGCTGTGATGCGTGCGGCGACAACGGACTTCCGCGAGCGCAGCGGCCCGCTGATCATCGGCTGTGACCCCGCCGGAGACGGCGAAGGAAAGCACGACCGCAGCGCGATCGCGTTCCGCCAGGGTCGAACCTGCTTCCGCCTCGAGTGGCTGGCCAGCGATTACAGCCCGATGCAGATCGCCGGTCGATTGGTCGAGATCTGGAACACGTTTCAGCCTGACGCCATCATCATCGACAAGGGCGGCCTGGGTGCTGGCATCTATGACCGCCTCGTCGAGCTCAACGTCCCGGTGATCGGCATCAACAACGCCGAGAACGACGGCGACTCGGAGCGCTACGAGAACATCCGCGCCGGCATGTGGTGGCGCATGGAAGAGTGGTTCCACGACTTCCCGTGTCGCATCCCGAATGACTCGGCGCTGATTGCCGACGTCACGGCGCCGCAACCCGATGTGCACTCCAACGGCAAGAAGCTGCTGGAGTCCAAGAAGAAGATGGCCAAGCGTGGCATTCGCTCACCAGACGGTGGCGACGCCCTGGCCCTGACGTTTGCGGTGCCCGTTGCGCCGCGAGTCAAAGAGCTGAACACCGTTCCTGGTGGCTCATACAAGCCGGCGTCATCCGCTGGCTACTAAGGAATTGCTATGGCTGAGACCACCAACGAATACAGCGACGCCTGGATTGAAGGCGAGGAAAACCATCCCGTCGAGAACGCCGTCGCCGCCGCCAAGAAGAAGGCCGACGTCAGCGAGAAGGACGAGTACATCACCGCCTACGCCGACCTCGAGGACGGCAAGTCCGCCAACGCCGAGGACGTCAAGAAAAAGCGTCTCGACAAGGACATGAGCGAGGAAGACAAGGCATGAAAAACACCGGCGAATTCATCCTCAAGCTGTTCAATGTGCGCACCGTCGCGCACATCCAGCACTTGACGCCCAACGGCCAGCCCGGCAGCGATGCCGCGCACCGCGCGCTCGAGGCTTTCTATGAGGCCCTGGTGCCCAACGTCGACCGCTTCGCCGAGTGCTGGATGGGTTGCGAAGAGAAGCTGATCGAGGTCGGTGCCTCCGGCTTCAAGCTCGAGAAGGATCCCCTCAAGCTCGTGCGTGGCGTCACGGAAATCCTCAAGGGTGCTCGCGCCGAGTGCGAAGACGAGCCCTTCCTGCAGCAGATCATCGACGACATGCTCGAGACCTGCGCTCAAACCAAATTTAGACTGTTGTTCTTGAAGTGAACGCATCAGACCAAAACGAATACGTAATGGCCGCCGCCGGCCAGATGCGTGACGAACCCGCCGAGCATGCGCTGGACGCGCTTGGTACGGAACTGCTGGCTGAGTTCGCGCGTGCCGAGCTCGACCGTCGCTTGACCGAAGAGCGCTGGCTGCAAGACCTGCGTCAGTACCGCGGCAAATACGACCCCGACGTGCTGGCCAACATCGGCGCCAAGCGCTCGAAGGCGTTCGTGCGCAAGACCCGCGTCAAGGTGAAGACAGTCGACAGCCGCGTGGCTGACCTGTTGTTCCCCGCCGGCAGCGAAAAGAACTGGGAGATCGACAGCACTCCGGTGCCCAGCGTCTCCAAGGAACAGCGCGCCATGGCTGCCCAGCAGCTGCAAAAGCTGTCGCAGGGTCAGCCCGTGCCGCCCGAGGTTCTCGACAAGATCCTGGTCGACGTCGTGCGCCAGGCCTCGAAGAAGATGAGCAAGGTCATCGAAGACCAGCTCATCGAGGCCCGCTACAAGGACGTCTCGATCAAGACCATTCACAGCGGTCACCTGTACGGCACCGGGATCATGAAAGGCCCGCTGGTCGAGCGCAAGATCCGCACGACCTTCATCCACGAGGGCGGCAAGTGGATCGCCAAGAACGAATCCTACGTGGTGCCGTTCGTCGATTACGTGCCGATCTGGCGCTTCTATCCCGACATGAACGCCACGACGCTCGAGCAGTGCAAGTACGTCTACGAGCGCCACAACATGACCAAGGCTGACTTGGTCGAGCTGTCGCAGCGCAAGAGCTTCAACAGCGCCAAGATCATCAACTACATCAAGTCGCATCCCGACGGCGAGATCAAGCTGCGCTACTACGACAACGAGTTGCGCATCATTGGCGAGCGCACCGCCAACCAGGGCAACAAGCAGAACCAGTACGAGATCCTCGAGCGCTGGGGTTACGTCGACGGCACCAAGCTAAAATCGATCGGCGTCAAGGTGCCCGAAGAGCGCTGCCACGAGACGTTCTTCTCCAACGTCTGGCTGCTGCCCAACGGCGAAGTCATCAAGGCCGTGCTGCAGCCGATCAACGGCGTGACGTGGCCGTACCACCTGTACTACTTCGACAAGGACGAGACCTCGATCTTTGGCGAAGGCCTGGCGTCGATCATGCGCGACGACCAGACCATGCTCAACGCCGCCATCCGCATGATGCTGGACAACGGCGCCATCACTTCGGGACCCATGCTCGAGGTGACGCCTGGCTTGCTGGCCAACACCGATCGCATGGATGAGATGCATCCCTGGAAGATCTGGTATCGCAACACCGCTCAGCCGGGCACGCCAGCCGTCAAAGAGATCCAGCTCGACAGCCGCCTGGGCGACCTGTCTGGCATGGCCGATCGCTTCGAGAACAACGCCGACGAAGTCACGGCCATCCCGCGCTACATGAGCGGCGAGAGCGTGAGCCAGGGCGCTGCCGGCACGGCCTCCGGGATGTCGATGCTGATGGGCGCCGCCAACATCGTCATCAAGGATCTGATCAGCGCCTGGGACGAAGGCGTGACGCGTCCCTTCCTGACGGCGCTGTATCGCTGGAACATGCAGTTCCACAAGGACAACAGCATCAAGGGCGACTTCGACGTCAAGGCCCGCGGCACGGCCTCCCTGGTGGCTCGCGAGGTTCGCGCCCAGCAACTGGACATTTTCAGCCAGGCCGTGGCCAACCCGATGGACGCGCCGTTCATCAAGCGCGATGCCCTGCTGCGTCAGCGCGCCGAAGCCCACGAGCTCTCCGACATCGTCAAGACCGAGGACGAGGTCAAGGCCGATCAAGAAAACCCGATGATCCGCATGCAGCAAGAGCTGACCATGGCCCAGGCTCAGCTCGTCGTGCAAGAAGGCCAGGCCAAGATCAACAGGCTGATGGCCGACACCGAGCTCGCCGCCGCCAAGGCCCGCGAGACCATGGCCAACATCGATCGCGTGGTCGCCGAAGCCGTCAACAAGCGCGTGGAGGCCGTGTACGCGGCGCTGCAAGCCGGTGGTGTGGCCACCAGCAACCCGACCATCGCACCCGCCGGCGACGAGATCCTGCGCAGTGCGGGATGGCAAGACGCGACGCCGAACCCGGCCATCGCCGATCTCAACGGCCCGCCGGTGCAAGACGAGCAGGGAACCATGACCCGCCTGGGCGGCAACGAGCAATTCGTTGAGGAGCCACGCGGAAACACGAGTCCCAACCAGCCCGGCGTTCCTGCTGAGGCAATGCCGCAGCAAAGCCCCAGCAATGCTGCAGCATCGGCACCGACCGGCATGCAGGGCGTGCGCGGCGGCATTGAGACGCCGGAGGTCTAATGGAAGACGACGGCCTGCGCGCCATGCGCCAGTTGCAGGAAGCGACTGCCGTGGTCGCCGAGTTTCGCGGCACCGATCCGCTCAAGCACATCGATCAGATGCTGACCAGCCTGGCCGAAGTCTACAAAGCCCAGCTCGCCGACGTCGCCGTCGATGAGTTGGTGCGCACTCAATCATGTCTGAAGCAGACCCTGGCCATCAGGGCTGCCATCAGAGGTAGCCAAGCGCTGCCTGTGGTTTGAATCTTTGTCCCCTGCCATGGGCAGGACAGCCAAAGCCGGGCGACCGGCTCTCAACCGGAAGCCTACTGAAAGGAAACACATGGCAACCCAAGATCAGATGAAAGAAGACCAAGACGCTTTTGCGTCAGCCTTCAACGAAGACGAAGCTCCCCGGCAGGAGATGAGCGAAGACGAGGCCTTTGGTCTCGCCGAGCCCAAGGCCGAAGAGATGGCCGCCGAAGACGGCGCCGAAGGCCAGGCCGCTGAGCCCGTCGACATCGCCGTCGTGATTGACGCCGACGACCTCGAGAAGCAAGCCGGAGACGCCCAGGCCAAGCAGACCGCTGAAGCCGCTGCCGAAGGCCAAGGCGAGCCCGCCGACGTCATGTCCGATGAAGGCGAGGCCGGCGAAGTCGAGGCTCCTGCCGTCGACATGGAAAAAGAGATCCAGCGTCTGAAGTCCTGGGAAGGCCGCCTCAAGGCCATGGAAGCCAAGCTCAAGAGCGCCGGCGCCGAGACCCAGGAAGAGCAAGTCGAAGCCGTCAGCGAAGCCATCGAAGATGCCGCCGACGCCGCCGACACGCCTGCCGACCAGGAAGTGGTCGAGCAGATTGCCGACCAGGTCGAGTCCGGCGAGCTGACCCCCGAAGCTGCCATGAAGCAGCTGGCCGAGGACTTCGGCGAAGACTTCGTCAAGATGATCGAGGCCATCGCTACCGCCAAAGCCAAGGAAGCCGGCGGTGCCGCTGCCAGCGAGAAGTTCGGCGAGCTCAGCAAGACCGTTGACGAAGTCATCGCCGACATCGTCGACACCAAGGCCCAGAAGCACTTCGAGACCATCGCCAGCGCGCACCCCGACTTCAACGAGATCGGCGCCAGCGAAGAGTTCAAGACCTACGTCGAGTCGCTGCCGGAAGCCGACAAAGAGGCCGCCATGGGCGTCATCGCCAACGGCAGTGCCAAGCAAATCGTCAAGCTGTTGGATGGCTTCAAGGCCGCCAACGCTGCCGGCGCACAAGCTGGTGGCGAGGCCATGGGTGAGCTGACCGAAGCCCAGGGCGAGTCGATCGTCGACGAAGTCTCCGATGAACAGCTCGACGCCGCCGAAGGCGTGCGCTCCAGCGGCATGAAGCTGCCCGAGCAACCCAAAGCTGCTGGTGACTACGCCGGCGCCTGGGACGAGTTCTAACCGAGTCCCTGCTCTGCGCAAGCATCAGGCTTTTATTCCCCGGAGTGTTCCGCTCCCACCTAGCGTGGTGAAGACCTCAGCCTGGATCTACAGGTGAACCGCACGGACGCGTGTGGGTACGGTGCTCTCGCCGATGACAAGTCGGCACCTATCGAACATCGCCGCCGCCATCTAACAATTCGAGTGTTAGAAGCGGCGACATGAATGTGGCAGGCAGTCCACAACGAGCTGCCTCACAGCCGGCGTAGCAGGGTGCGCCGGATACCAAACACCCAGCACTTGGAGCACGACATACCAGTCGCGCATGACGAGAAGAATTCGGGACACGCTTCGGCGCCCCAGCATGAATTCTGCGACTCTGCACACGGCACAGGGAAAGTCCATACCGCTCCTCTCCGCAATGGCTGTGAATAACAGCAAATCTCGATGCCATTAACGAAAGGAAATCATCATGGCTCAAACCTCTTACGGCGACATTTCGCCCCGTACCGCAGCTTACGCAGAAAAAGAACTGCTCAAGCGCGGCCTCCCCTACTTGGTTCTGGAAAAGTTCGGTCAAGCCAAAGCTCTGCCCGAGCAAAGCACCAAGGTCATCAAGTTCCGTCGCTACAACGCGCTGCCCAACACCCCCACCGCGCTGACCGAAGGCGTGACTCCCACCGGCCAAACCCTGGCCGTGACCGATGTCACCGCCACTCTGGTTCAGTACGGCGACAAGGTGACGATCACCGACGTGATCCTGGACACCCATGAGGACCCGACTCTGAACGAGTCCGTGGCTCTGTTGGGCGAGCAGGCCGCGCAGATGATCGAGAAGATGCGCTTCGGCGTGCTGAAGGCTGGCACCAACGTGCTGTACGCCAACGGCGCCGCTCGCAACGCCGTCAACACCGCGATCAGCATCACGCTGCAGCGCCGTGCCGTGCGTGCCCTGAAGCGTCAGAACGCTCGCTTCATCACCAGCATCGTCCGTTCGACCCCGTCCTACGGCACCGAGAACGTGGCTCCTGGCTTCGTCGCCTTGATCCACCCCGACTTGGAAGCCGACGTGCGTGGCCTGACCGGCTTCGTGCCTGCCGAGAAGTACGGCACGATGACCCCCTGGGAAAACGAGCTGGGCAAGTGCGAAGACGTGCGTTACGTCAGCTCCACCATTTTCGAGCCCTGGGCCGATGCTGGTGGCGCGAAGGGCGCGATGTTGTCCACGACCGGCACCAACGCCGACGTGTACCCCGTGCTGTACGTGGCGCGTGATGCCTACGGCATCGTGGCACTGAAGGGCATGTTTGCTCTGACCCCCATGGTTGTGAACCCGAAGCCGAGCGATTCCGATCCTCTGGCTCAGCGTGGTCACGTCGCCTGGAAGGCCATGCAGACCTGCACCATCCTGAACGACAGCTGGATGGTCCGCGCCGAAGTCGCCGCTACCGCCTGATTGATCGCCGGGTAACCGGCAGTCAGGGACAAGCCCCTTCGGGGGCTTTCTGTTTTTGGTGCGCAGCAATATCTCGCGACCGAACCCGATGCCGGGGCGGGCAATCCCCGGCAACTTTTCTGTGAGGCCCACTATGTCAAACGACACCACTCAAGTTTCTTCAATCGACGACGCGCCGGCGCAAACCGCCAACACCGCTCCTGCCAAAGCGCAGGCCAGCGGCAAGCGCGTACCCAAGGTCGACGGCTTCGACATCGCCCTGTCCGGCAAGAAGAAGACCATCACCATCCACACCTCCGAAGTCGAAGGCGGCCACGACGCCGTGCCGATCGGCTTGAACGGCTACATGTACCAGGTGCCCCGCGGCATGCCGGTCGAAGTGCCGGAAGAGCTGGTTGCCATCCTCGAGAACGCCAAGGTTTCGACCTACCACCCGGCACGAGACGGCAGCACCGAGCTCGTCGAGCGCGTCAGCAATCGCTTCGCATTCAGCGTTCACTGAAAGTAAAGAATGGCGGCAAACACGTACGTCAAGGACGTCCTGTACCGAGTCTCGGTGCAGCTGCACGACATCAGCCCGCAGTTCACGCGTTGGACTCAGCGGGAGCTCGTGTCTTGGCTCAACGATGGCCAGCGCGCCATCGCCAAGTACGTGCCGAGCTCGTGCTCGCGTGTTGACGCCGTCAAGCTGGTGCCTGGCACCAAGCAATCCATCAGCTCGATCCCGGCCAACCGGGTCATCCCGGGCGATGGATCAACCCCTGTCGCCATCAGCGGCACCGCACTCATGTCCGCGATCCGGAACATGGGCACCGATGGAGCCACGGTCGGCCGAGCAATCCGCTTGGTCGATCGTGACGTCCTCGATCTGAATTCACCGGACTGGCACACCGAAGTCGACACCAAGGTGTCGAGCTACACCTTCGACCCGCGCACGCCCGACATCTTCTTCGTGAGCCCAGGCGTTCACGCCACCACCGCGGTGTGGGCTGAGCTCTCGTACATCGCCGACCCCGTCGACGTCTCGCAAAGCGGCACCTACACCTGGGACGGCAACAGCACGGCCAAGATCTCGATCGACGACACCTACGTCGACGATCTCACCAACTACATCTTGTCGCGCGCCTACGGCAAGGATTCCGAGAACGCCGCCAACCTCGGCCTGGCCGCGGCCTACGACACCGCGTTCACGGAGAGCATCCGCTCGCACGCCACCGCACTGGCTGGCATCAACCCGAACATCCAGGGCTTGGCCGGCAACCCGTTGGCCGTGACGCCGAGGTAACGCATGACACCCACCGATTTGCTGCCCTACTTGCTGCCAGAAGTTCCTGGCGTACCCGATGCCCTGGCCAAGCAAGCCATCATGCGCGCCGCCAACGAGTTCTGCCGCGAGTCCGGCGTGTGGAGCGAGATCCAGGATCCGATGGTCGTGCTCGACAACATCAACGAGTACGAGCTCGACGTGCCCACCGGCAGTCAGATCGTCACCATCAAATCCATCTGGATGGTCAACCGCGAGCTGGTGCCGGTGACCATGGAGCGACTGCAAGAGCTGATCCCGAATTGGCAGGAAGCCAAGGGCTCGGATCCCGCCTACTACAACTCCGCCAACGACTACACCAGCTTTCGCATCTACCCGATCCCGCTGGGCGCCAACAAGGCAAAGATGACGGTGCGCGCCGTGTACACGCCGGCTCAGTTCGGCACCTTCTTGCCGCAATTCCTGGTCGACGTCTACCTCGACGACATCCTGGCCGGCGCCAAGTACCGCTTGATGACGATGCCCAACAAGGCCTGGAGCAATCCCGAGCTCGGCCTGGTCAACAAGGCGCTGTTCGATGACGGCATCGTCAAGGCCAAGGTGTTCGAGGCCCACGACAAGGTCGCGCTGAGCCCGCGCGTGCGCCCCGTGCGCTTTGGTTTCTGAAGGTAAGACATGGCAAAGATCAAACTCGTCCAGGGCGACACGCTGCCCAACATCACGCTCACGCTCACCGACCCGTCGACCGGAAACATCATCAATGTGTCCGACGCCGACGTCGTGGTGCGCGTCAAATTCCGGGCAGCCGGAAGCGACACCGTTCTCTCCACGATCATTTGCGAAAAGATCGATGGGGGTTCAACCGGGAAGGTTCGATTCAACTTCTCCGGAGGCGTTCTCAACGTGGAGCCCGGCCTCTACGAAGGGGAGGTAGAGATCGACTTCGACGGCCAAATCCAAACGGTCTACGACGTTCTCAAATTCAATGTCCGTCAACAGTTCTAAAAAGGAAAAACCATGTCCGCAATGTCAGACTACCTCGAGAATAAACTGATCGATCAGTTGTTCCGTGGCCAAGCCGCTCCCACCACCAGCACGCTGTACGTCGGCCTGCTGACCGCTGCGCCCAGCGATACCGGCGGCGGCACTGAAGTCGCCGGTGGCTCGTATGCCCGCGTCTCCGTCGGCTCGAGCCTGGCCAACTGGTCCGGCACGCAGTCGGCTGGCTCCACTGCTGCGTCCAGCGGCACCGGCGGCCAGACCAGCAACAACGCCGCCATCACCTTCCCCACGCCCTCCGCCGGCTGGGGCACGGTCACTCACTTCGGCATCTATGACGCGGCCAGCGGCGGCAACCTGCTGTTCTGGGGCGCGCTCACCATCGCCAAGACGATCAACCAGGCCGACACCGTCACCTTCCCCGCCGCATCGCTGTCGATCACGTTCGCCTAATCCCGAGGTAAGGGATGCTGCTCAACGCTTCTGTACTCAACGCGGCGCCGATCAACGGCACCGTGGGTGGCGTGCTGCAAGAGTTGGCGGCATCCGCCTCGTGTGCGGCGACGAGCTCCGGCGACGCCACGCTGTATCGCAACTTTGCTGGCGCCATCACTGGCATCGGCGACATCGTTGCGACGGCGTCGCTGTCGAAGAACATCGCGGCGGCATCGGACGCCTACGTCGTCACCTATGCTGGCGTCATCCTCGGCATCCCGATCGCTGGCGCCATCAACGCGGCCGCCACGACGGCAGCAGATCTTGCCCGCCAGGCCAACCTCGACGCATCGGTGTCGGCGTCGGCATCGGTGTCCGGTGACGTCAGCAAGGCCGACAACCTGAGTGCCAGCGCTTCCGCAAGCGCCTCGGCCTCGGCAACCCCCGCAATCATTTTCAGCATCGCGTCCGACGTCCTGGCCTCGGCCAGCGCAGACGCCTCGGCTGACGTCGTCAAGACGGCTTCGGCATCGGCATTGGCATCGGCCTTGGTTGCCGCCGACGTCGGCAAAACCGACAACGTGCAGGCCGCCATCGAGTCGAGCGCCACGGCGTCGGCAAGCGCTGCCGTCAACTGGTCTGTCGCCGCCGATACCCAGGTCTCGGCAACGGCTGCCGGTGACGCCGCCAAGTCGGTCAACCTGGCCGGCAATTGCGACGCCTTCGTCATTAACGTCGCCGACGTCGCGCTCGAGGTCGTGCTCAACGCCGGCGGCAACGCCACGGCATCGAGCTCTGGCGTCGCTGACGTCGTCAAGGTGTCTGAGGCCGCCGGTAATGCGGTTGCATTGTCTTCGGGTCTCGCGAGCCTAATTAATCCGCTGGCCGCCGTTGCCGCGGTCGCCACGGCGTCGACGTCGGGCTCCGCCACCCTGGTCAAGAACATGGAGTGCGCCGGCACGGCTGCGGCGGAAACATCCAGCCAGGCCGATGTCGTCAAGTCGATCGAGACTCAGGCTGCCGCCGTCGCCTCCACGTCGGCCTCCTCTCAGGTCGAAAAGCTGATCGCCGCCGCGGCCGCCGCAGTCGCGCAGACGTTGTCCGAGGCCGAGGTGACCAAGAACGTGACGGGCTCCGGACTCGCGACCATGTTCGTCGACGTCGCCCCGGCTGACGTCACCAAGAACATGAACTTCGCCGCCAACGCCGCGGCAAGCACGTCGGCCCAGGCCTTGATTGACAAGATCATGGCGTGCGCTGGCGAGGCCACGGCCATCACCGATGGCGCCGCCGCCGTCAGCAAGAACATCGCCGCCGCCGGCGCCGCCTACGCCGAGGTCTACTCGGTCATCGAGCTGCGCAAGACGCTGGCCGGACAAGCGCAGGCCATTGCCACGGTGCTCGGCCAGGCCGACGTCCGCAAGCGCTTGGATGGCGCCGGCGATGGCTTGGCGCAGGTCCTGGGCTTCATCCGCGTCACCGTCAACCTCGACGGCCAGATGCAGTCGTTTGCCGCCAGCAATGCCATCATCGACATCACCAAGAACGCCGAAGGCCATGCCATCACCCTGGTCGAGATCAGCGCCAGGCTGCGCAAGCTCTACCTGTTCAAGTCGATCTCTGCCGAGGCCAGCGCCACCCTGGTCACGATGTCGGCTGTCACCGACAACGCGCAGGCGGGCGCAGAAATCGACGGCGCCTCGAGCATCGCTGAAGCCGCCCTGGCATCCGCTGTTGCCGAGGTCGATTACGCCTCGCAAAGCGCGGATTCAGACGACGTCGCCGTTGGCTCGACTGACGTCAGCTACATCGCCGTCACCCAATAAAATCACCACTGACACCCAATAAGGCTTAGCAATGGCTGTACTTTTCACCAACAACGCACAGGCTGCTCTTTCGGCGACAATCACCGCCGCCGCGACAAGCTTCTCTGTGGCGGCCGGGTTGGGTGCTCTGTTCCCGTCTCCGGGTGTCGGCGACCATTTCTTCGTCACGCTGGCCGACACCGCCGGCAACCTCGAGATCGTCAAGGTCACGGCGCGCAACACCGACACCTTCACGGTTGTCCGCGGCCAAGACGGCACCGAGGCACGCGCGTTCTCGTCAGGCGACAAGGTCGAGCTGCGCCTCACCAAGGCGATGCTGGACCAGATCAAGCTCGACACCCAGCAGAACATCGCCGGCAACCTGTCGTTCACCGGCACCGGTAACCGCATCACCGGAGACTTCACCAACGCGACCTACGCCAACCGCGTGCTGGTGCAGACGTCGACCGTCAACGGCAACACTTTCTTCGGCCTGATCCCGAACGGCACCGCCGTCAACGCGCAATTCCAGGTCTTCAACTCGTCGGACCCCGCAAACTCCGCCCTCGCCACGTTTACCGCGGCGTCGCAAACCGTTCGCCTGGTCTCGAGTGCGACCGGCACCGGCACCACACTGCCTATCGTCGTCGTGTTCGGATCCGCGGAAGCCGCGCGATTCGCGACCAACGGCAACTTCCTCCTCGGCTCACAGACAGACAACGGCACCGACCGCCTCCAGGTCACAGGCTCCGCCAACATCACCGGCGCCCTCAAGCAAGGCGGCAACCAGGTGCTGCATGCCGGCAACTACACCGATTACGCCCTGTCAACAAGCGGCGGCACGCTGTCCTCCACTGTTGATGGAATCTTGACGCTAAACAAGAGCAGCGGCACCGCGTGGAACTACATCAACTTCTCCGTCGCAGGAACACGCCGTTTCTATTTTGGCCTGAACGCTTCGTATGAGCCTGAACTTGGTGTAGACAACGGCGCCACGTTCCGTGTGAATGGCGCAATGACCGTTGGCGGCAACACCGTTGTGACCAGCGGCAACTATTCGAGCTATGCCTTACCCCTGAGCGGTGGCACGCTGACCGGAAAAATGATCGCTGGCTCGTCTAATGGCGACAGCATCGAGGTTCGCAACGACACGGCCAGCGCTGCGTCGAGTGGCTACATCACCTTCAAGAACAAGAACTCCTCTGGGGTCTATCGCCCTGCGGCTCGGATCAGCGGCGCCAACGTGGACAACGCGTTCGACGGCGACTTCCTGATCGAGACCTATTCTGGCGGCGTCGCCTACAAGGGCTTGCGCGTCGACGAGAACTCGGACGTGTGGTTCTACGACACGTCTGGAAATACCAAGTTCCAATGGGACGCCGTCAACAGCCGTGCGCTGATCAACAGCAACGTTGTTCTGCACGCCGGAAACTACTCGTCCTACGCGCTTCCCTTGGGCGGCGGGTCTCTGACCACCGGAGCGTCCAGCAATATCTTTATTGGTCGCAACAGCACAGCGACCAACTACAACGCCATCTCGTTGAACGGCAATTCTGCCGACTCCTCGAACATGGGCCTGACTGGCGGCGGCGTTGGCGACAGTACGCTGTACATGAACTCGCCGGGCGACATCAACGTCCGGACCAACTCGTTCGGCAAATCTTTTTGGTTCAGGACAAATGGCGAATTCAGCGCTCCGGCAGCGATCGTGTCTGGGGGGAACGGCGGCTTTGCCAACGACGTCTGGTACGGCGGAGTTCGCAACCCCATTTGGCGCTTTGGAAATGCGGAAGGCTACGGCCTGAGCTATTTCCAGGGCGCGGCTGGCATTGGTGGCGCCGACACCATTGGCTTCCACTTCGGAACCGCGACTGCTGCGGCGTCTCACTTTGCAATGACGCCTACGACTGCCTACGTGAACGGCAACGTAGTGCTGACCGCAATCAACTTTTCCAACTACGCCCTGCCGAACCCTGGCAGCGGCACTGGCGGGCGCGTCCTGGTCAACCTCAGCGGCAACCCGTCGTGGTCTGACATCAACTTCACCTACGACCCGATCATGGGTCAGTTCCGCGCCACGAACTTCCGCGCAAACGTAGGCGATGCTGCTCCGACGTGGAACTTCAACGCCATCATGCATGGCGGCAATTACACCGGGTTCAGCGGCGTCCTTCGCGCAGGCGGCGGCAACGACGGCATGGACTTCAACACGCTGGCGTACAACACGATGTACTACGCGTACATCAGCGACAGCCCCAACAGGCCGGGCAATCGCGGGTATTCCTACGGCACCATTTTGACGTTCGATCCAGGCCAAGGTACTGGCGGTCGCGCCCAGTTTTACGTCAGCCACGCGGGGAATGATCTGATCTTCCGTGGTGATGGGGCGGCAACGACTCTTGGCAGACGTGGAACAGGGTCCTGACGGATCAGAACTACACCAGCTACACGGGTCAGTACGTCCTGAAGTCCGGCGACGTAATGACCGGCAATTTGCTTTTCCAGAACACTGCGCATCCTCGGGTATTCAATGACGGCTCGTCTTCGTTGACCTCTGGCTATTACCTCGCGAACGCAAACAACAGCCGTGCTTGGAACTGGCAGCTTGACGAGAACAATAACTCCGCACTCTGGAGCTACAACGGCTCCGGGTGGGCCAAACGCGCGACGGTGACGCAAGACGGCTACATGCTCGCCGGTGGCAAGTATTTGGCCGATGGCTGGCTTCACTCCGACCGCGACTTTGTCGATGGCACGCTGATTCAGACCGACATCGACTACAGCGTCACAAACGGCGATCCATTCGTTCTCGAGATTCGTGGCAACTCCTACGGTAGTCAGATTCCCTTTGACATCCAGTACCAGGGGTACATCTACGCCGACACCATCATCAACCACGGCGGGTACTCCAACGGAACCAACATCACCGGATTGGTTGCAATCAACTACAACGGCAACCTTTGCTTCTGGTTCCCTCGGCAGTCCTATTGGCATGGCTTCTACGTCCGCGCTTATTCCGCTTACGCGACCTACCCCCGCCAACGCGTCTTTAGTATCAGCAACAGCGGTAAGCCAACGACGGCAAAGCAGGTGGACTTGTCGGCGAACATCCGGCAGTCGCTGCACAGCGGGAACTACACCAACTACTTCCCCGGTTGGACCACTGGGGTCGCGGCAAGCAACTTGGTTCAGCGCGACAACAACGGATACATCTACGCCAACTACATCAACCACAACACCTCGGAGACCGAGAACCCGACGATCAACTCAATCTTCGTTTCCAACGGTGATGGATGGACTCGCAAGGCGTCGAAAGATCATCTCATTAGCCAGATGGGTCTCGACAGTCGCTACATGCGGCTGATCGCAGGCAACTCCGGCTCGTACGGCTTGAATGTGTCTGGGCAGCACGCTTGGGTACGCTTCTCCCAAGGAACGTGGGGTGACAGCAACCCCTACGCTGGAAATTGGTCGCACGTCATTTCCTTCAACGCCGCAGATGACAACCGCACATTCCAAATTTATGGCGGCGATGTTCCTGGTGCGATGTATGTGCGCCGGAGCCAAGGCGGGGCTGGCACATGGCATTCGTGGGAGAAAGTGCTGACCAGCTACAACTGGTCTGACTATGCTGCCGCCGCGTCGCACACCCACTCGTTCGACAGCCTGACCAGCAAGTCCGGAGGAACTGGCGAGTACGTGACCAACGGCGCGTTTGTCGGCTTGTACGACGGCGCATACACATGGCTGCGCGGCTGGGGCCTGGAAAGCAACCGAGAAACTGCCTACTACCGCCCGACCGGAAACGGCACGCAGACTCTGTACATCGGCTATGCACCCGGCAGCATGCCGTGGGGGACGATCAACCTTGACGCGACATACTTGCGGAACAATGGCTCGATCGTTCTGAATGCCAGCAACTACTCCAGCTACGCCTTGCCGTTGAGTGGCGGGACCATCAACGGCAATTTGACAGTCACCGGAACCCTGACCGCCGCTGGCCGCAACTTGGCTTACTCGACGACCATCAACATGTCGAGTCTCGACGCCAACACTTGGTATCCGGTAACAATCCCGCTTCCCGCTAACCGCAGAACGACGATGCGGATCGAGAACGCGCTGAACTCCAACGTGCCTTCGTGGAGCAATCACGGGAGCGGATTCTCGCTCTACTTTGAATGGATCTCCAACGGATCGGGCTGGGGAACGATCGGCGTCGAACGGACCATCGTCAACTGGCGCCAGCAGTTCTCTAACGTGACCATCGTTGGCGGTGTCACTCAGATGGGCTACTCGAGCACTGAGGTGATCTGGCTGCGCGGTGGAGGCAACTACTACTTCTCCGCCGACAACACTGTTTCTCCTTCGGTCCAGACTTCGACTTATGAAGTCTACGGGCAGTCAGTAAGCCCGAGCACATCGATCCAAAACGACGTCTGGAGTCAGGCTGGCGGAAAAATCGGCGCGTATGAGTTCCAGGCAGTTGGCAACATGTTTGCCGGTGGCTCAAACGTGGTTCTCCACGCAGGAAACTACACCAATTACACGCCGTCATATAGTAGCGGCGGCGGGTTTACCGGCCAATGGCAGTTCTATTCCAACCTTGGCAATTATTGCGGATCGTTGAGTGGCCCTGGTCTCCAGGCTTACTCAACCAACAACAACTCTGCGTTCCTGTCGTTCCACAAGGGCGGCCACTACGCCGTCAACATGGGTTTGGATGCTGACAACGTCCTGCGCATTGGCGGCTGGAGTGCTGCTGCGAACCGCTGGCAGCTCGACATGGATGGGAACAACACCATTCCTGGGAGGCTGACTGCTGGCGCATGGACAACCAGCGGCCGCAACTACTCCAACGAGTGGATTGAATTTCCGAACTACTCGGGCTTGTACAGCCCGAACAATGGCGCCCATTTCTACCCGAACAACGCAACGTACGGCTCGTGGAGAGTTGCCGGCTCGCGAAACGGCTGGGGCGGCCTAGAGTTTGACTCCAGCAACGGCAACGTCTCTCTGATGATGGGGACGGATTCCAATACAACCGGATTTCATAACCAGAGCTATGGTTGGCAGTTCCGCTGGGCCAGCGGTGCCCTGCACGTTTACAAAAACGCGTACGGCGGCGGCACAGACGCAACTGTTCTCGACAGCAGCAACTACTCCAGCTACGCCCTACCGCTGAGCGGCGGCACAGTCAGCGGTTCCGTTCAGACGGAAACGGCCGCCTCCTCTTGGGGCGTCTACTCCAAGACCTCGGGATACGGAAACCAGTCTGGAATTTGGTTCAGCTCGAACGTTGGCGAGTTGTTGTTGCGCAAGGCTGATGGCTCGCTGTCAACGCGCATTGCGGCTGATGGGTCGTACGCCTTCATCAACAACAACAATATCCTCCACGCGGGCAACTACTCTAGCTACGCACTCGCGTTGAGTGGTGGCTCGATGACCGGAACGATCTCTTCGTACAGGAGCGACACTCAGCGCCTCTTCGCTTCCTACAACACCTCCGCCAGCAGCCCGCTTCAGTTCTACATCGACCATTCGTATGGCAGCGTAAACATAGGCAATGCGCGCGGAACAATCAACTTCGCCACATCCGGCGGGTTGTTCCATGGCGGCAATACCATCCTCACCGGCGCCAACGTCGGCAGCTACGCCCTTGCGCTGAGCGGCGGAACAATGACGGGCGGCTTCGCCATTTCCAACTCCAACGGGTACATCCGACTCGTCGATTCCGAGAACGGTGTCAACCCAAGGTACGACAAGACCGGCATCCAGTTGAACAAAGACGGGAACTCCATCTACGTATCAACCTCGGTCACATACCATCCAGCCTTTACAACTTGGGCGCCGACTGGTTCTCAGCTCATGGTGTTCCGGCAATGGAGCACCAACAGTGAGTTCGGCAACATCTCCATCAACGGCAGCGGAGTCGTGCAGTACAACACGACATCCGACTATCGTTTGAAGGCTGATGTGGTTGAAGTCTCCGGCTCCGGCGAACGCCTGGATGCCTTGAACCCGGTCGAGTACACCTGGATCGCAAATGGAAGCCGCGCTCGTGGCTTCTTGGCGCATCAGTTTCAACAGGTCTATGCCTCCAGCGTCACTGGCGAAAAAGACGCCGTCGATGCTGAAGGACGGCCAAAATACCAGGCCATGCAAGCTGGTAGCGCTGAGGTCATTGCAGACCTCGTCTCCGAGATTCAGTCACTGCGCAAGCGCATGGCTGAAAAGGATGCGGCGATCAGCAGCCTGATCGATCGAGTCCTGCAGCTAGAATCCAAATAAGTTTCTCAACCAACCATGAATGGAAAATCATGACTACTTTTAATGTCCGCATCACCAATGCTATGACTCGCAACGAGGGCGAGCTCTCCGACATCCTGACCAAGGTCGAGTGGGTGCTGTCCGCCGACGTCGACGGCAGCGTGTTCGAGCTGCCCGGCAAGACCCTGATGGGTCCCGTCGATCCCCAGAACTTCACGCCGTTCTCGCAGCTCACGCCAGAGCAGGTCCTGGCTTGGGTGAACGCCATCGAAGACACCGAGACCGGCGCCTTCCCTGGCATGCGCGCTCACACCGAGATGATCGCGACTCGCATGGCTGCCGAGGCCGCGCTGTCTACCAAGCCGCTGCCCTGGGCTCCGGCTCCGACTCCGGCGCCGCAAGAAGAATCGCCGATGTAATTGTTGCTTTGACGCAACAAAATGTTGCGCTCCGACAAAAAATGTGTACAATGGGCGGCCTTTTTCAAAAAGTGTACATTTTTTTCGGAGCTTTATATGCAGATCAAACTGACCCTGGACGTCAACGACGTCAACACGCTGCTCGAGGGCCTGGCCCGCGTTCAGGAAAACGCGGGACGCGTGCAAAACGAGGTGCGTGCGCAGGCCTCCGTGCAATTCGAGGCGCAGCAGAAGGCAGCTGAGCAAGCCGCCAAGGAAGCCGCGGCCAAGAACGAGGGCGACCCCGCCAAGGCCTAAGCCAACCCAAGACCCGCTTCGGCGGGTTTTTTGTTTTATGAAGGGTCGGCGAGGAGAGCCGGCAGAAGGTAGCAGCATGACAGTCGATGAAGGCCTGAAGCAGTTCGCAACCGAAAGACAGGTCGAGTACATCGACGCCGTCAACAAGCACGAAGGAATCCGAGCCGCGGCGCGCGCGGTTGGCGTTGACCACAAGGTCATTGTTCGCGCCATCAAGTCGGTCAAGCGCCGCGCCGAGATCCAGGGCTACGCGCCAAAACACGACTTCATCCGCCCGGTGCCGGAGATGTTCAAGGCCCAGGGCGTGTCGACCTACTACAACAAGGACGGCAAGCCCACCGGCCAGTGGGTCAAGGCAAGCCTCGACGAGCAAAAGCGCATGCAGGCGATCGAGGCCGCGATTGCCGGTCTCTGCGATGACGTGCCTCGCGCCGCACCCGTGGCGGCTCCCGTCATTTGCAACGCCGCCCTGGCCACCGTCTACACGCTCACCGACTCTCACGTCGGCATGCTGTCGTGGCACCGCGAGTCCGGCGAGGACTGGGATCTCGACATCGCCGAGCGCGTGCTCACCGGCTGCTTCCAGGCCATGGTGAACGCATCGCCGGCATCCGCTGTTGGCGTCGTCAACCAGCTCGGCGACTTCCTGCACAGCGATGGCCTGCTGCCGGTGACGCCAACCTCTGGCCACGTCCTCGACCAGGACGGCCGCTTCAGCAAGGTCGTCGAGGTCGCCGTGCGCGTGCTGCGCGCCGTCGTGGCCATGGCCTTGGCCAAGCACGAGAAGGTTGTCGTGCTGATGGCAGAAGGCAACCACGACATGGCGTCAAGCGTGTGGCTGCGCGTGCTGTTCAAGACGCTGTTCGAGAACGAGCCACGCGTGCAGGTGATCGACTCGCCGCTGCCCTACTACTGCATCCAGCACGGCAAGACCATGCTGGCTTTCCACCACGGCCACCTCAAGAAAAACGACCAGCTGCCCATCCTGTTTGCGGCACAGTTCCCCAAGATCTGGGGCGACACCGTCAAGCGCTACTGCCACACCGGTCACCGTCACCACGTCGAGGAAAAAGAACACTCGGGCATCACGGTGATCCAGCACCCAACGCTGGCGGCACGCGATGCCTACGCGGCCCGCGGCGGCTGGGTGGCCGAGCGCCAGGTGACCAGCATCACTTATCACGAAGAGTACGGGCAGGTTGCCCGTCACACAGTTACGCCGGAAATGATTGAGCTCGGCACTTCCTAAGCAGGTACATCAATGACGATTCTCTCAGTCAAGGCCTTCAATGGCCTGAAGCCCATTGTGAAGCCGCACCTGCTGCAGGCATCCGAGGCTCAGGTCGCGCAGAACGTGCGCCTGGTGTCGGGCTCCGTCGAGCCCATGCGCGGCACCACCACGCTGAAGTCCACCACCACCAGCAACCCCAAAACCATTTTTCGCTACGGCAGCAGCGCCGTCGAGACCA